>Ga0272441_10004148_pt1 | contig 26667 bp, 25 predicted proteins | sample SSMProp6N_FD_193582 | JGI IMG/M metagenome (GOLD analysis project Ga0272441, IMG submission 193582) | Marine sediment archaeal communities from Little Sippewissett salt marsh, Falmouth, MA, United States - SSM-Prop-6N | ecosystem: Environmental > Aquatic > Marine > Wetlands > Sediment ... | reverse complement strand
TGGCCGGATTGGGTATATTCACGGAAATGAAGGGAAAGAAGTTCCGGTGTACGAGCGCTTTATCCTCGGGGGCATGGGATCACTGCGAGGATTGAGGGATGTCGGGCCTGTTGATCCCGACACCGGTGATGTCATCGGTGGTAAAACCATGATGAATTTTAATGTTGAGTTGGTCTTCCCGCTCATAAAAGATGCAGGGATGAAAGGGGTTGTATTTTTCGACACGGGAAATACGTGGGAAAGTGGCTACCACTATGATGATATGCGCGAGACGGCAGGTGTCGGTATCCGCTGGTATTCCCCCATCGGACCGCTGCGGCTGGAGTGGGGACACGTACTCGACCGGAAGGAAGAAGAGTCGGCGAGCCGGTGGGAGTTTACCATCGGCATGATGATGTAAGAAGTGTCGATGGATAATATGTGATTTTTGCCATTGCTATCGCAGCTCACGAATACTGCTGATAAATCATGCAAGGGGGAACGAAGGATGAAAAAAATAATAGGTATTGTGATGGTGCTGCTTCTCGTGTGTGGTGCTCAATTTGCTGCCGCCGAAGAGAAGGTTGCGTTCATCAATATGAGGGAAATATTATTCCTTTCGGACGCGGGGAAAAAGGCGGCGGGGGAATTGCAAGAGGTATTGAAGGCGAAGCAGGCGGAGATAAAGACCCGAGAGGCGGAGTTGCAGCAGCAAAAAGAAGCTCTGGAAAAACAGCGCCTGGTTCTCACGGAAACGGCAATGAGAGAAAAAGAACTTGAGCACCAGAGAGAGGTCAGGGACTTCAAACGGTTTGTTGAGGATTCGAAGGCGGAGATTCAGAGGAAAGATGAGGAGTTTTCTCGGAAGTTGGTTCCTGATATCGCGAAGGTGGTGAATGACCTGGGAGAAAAAGAAGGGTACACGATGATTCTCGATATCAGTTCCACCGCCGGGTTGGCCTATCACGCCAAGGGGAGAGAGATTACCAAAGAAGTAATAAAAGAGTTTAACAAAGCGTATAAGTTACAGAAATAACCTCGAGTGTAGAGAATGGAAACAATGGGGAAGCAGTTAAAAGAAGTTGCTGAATTCCTGGGTGGTAGTGTTATCGGAGATGACTCCGTCGTGATTTGTGATGTCCGGGGAATCGATGAAGCCGGTGAGGGAGACCTCACGTTCGTGGCGAATCCCCGGTATCGGAAAAAGCTGGACGAGACAGGTGCATCGGCTGTTCTGGTTTCTCCCGACGTCAAAGAATCCACTAAAAATCTCCTTGTTGTGGCCGATCCCTATAAAGCGTTGGCGAAGGTGCTGACGTTTTTCTATCCTGAGGAGGCGGAACCCGTAGGGATAAGTGAACGGGCATACATCGAAGAAAGTTCATGGGTTGCTGATGATGTCACCGTTTCCCCGGGGGTCTATGTAGGTCGAAACGCCCGTGTTGGGAAAGGTACGATCCTCTATCCGGGAGTCGTTGTTGGCAGTGGCGTGATAATCGGAGAGAATTCAACCCTCTACCCCAATGTGACAATCTATCGGGGCTGTAAAATAGGAGACAGAGTGACGATTCACGCAGGTGTGGTCATTGGCAGCGACGGATTCGGTTTTGCAAATCCTGGAGCGGAAAATCTAAAAGTACCGCAGGTCGGTATTGTACAGATAGACGATGACGTTGAAATCGGCGCGAATGCAACGATAGACAGGGGGACTCTCGGAAAGACGTGGATCAAAAAAGGAACAAAAATCGACAACCTGGTACAGATCGCCCATAATGTAGTCATCGGTGAAAACTCTGTGATTGTTGCGCAGGTGGGGATTTCTGGAAGCACGAAACTGGGCAGAAGTGTCATCCTCGGGGGGCAGGCGGGGCTTGTCGGACATATTGAAATTGGCGATAATGCCATGATAGCCGCACGCTCTGGGGTGCATGAAAATGTTCCGCCGAATCAGATTGTGTCGGGTTCTCCCCATATGTCTCACAGGAAGTGGCTGCGGACACAAGCAGTGATTTCTCAACTTCCCGAGATGCGAAAAACCTTGAAATCGCTTGCAGAGAAAATTGAAGAGTGTGAAAAGAAACTCGGGAAGGCAATAAACCAAGAAGAGGAATCAGACAAATGAAAATTCATTCTACGGCAGTTGTGTCCCCAGGCGCTGAATTACAAGAGGGTGTTGAAATAGGTCCTTTCAGTGTCATTGGTCCCAATGTGGTGATCGGTAAAAATACTGTTGTAGGTCCTCACGCAGTGATAGAGGGGCCGACGGCGATAGGGGAAAATTGCAGGATATTTCAGTTTGCGGCTATCGGGGCACTTCCGCAGGATTTAAAATTTAGCGGCGAGGAATGTATGGTTATTATTGGCAATAACAACACCATCCGGGAATTCGCAACGATACACAGGGCGACCTCTGCGGATATTGCCATGACATATATCGGCGACAATAATCTTATAATGGCATATTGCCATGTAGCGCATAATTGCAAACTGGGCAGTAATATCATCATGGGTAATGCCGCGAATCTGGCAGGGCATATCCATGTAGAGAATTTTGCGATAATAAGCGGCCTGAGCGGGGTGCATCAGTTTGCCCGCATCGGGTGTCATTCGTTTATCGGAGGTGCGTCTGCCGTGGTGCAAGATGTCCCCCCGTACGTGACGGTTTCGGGTAATCGAGCAAAACCTTACGGACTCAATCTGGTCGGATTGAAGCGGAGAGGATTTACCGGGGACACATTACGAGCCCTGAAAAGAGCATACAAACTCGTGTACAGATCTTCATTGCGTCTGTCAGTTGCCGTGGAAAAAATACGAGAAGAAGTTGATGATTTTCCGGAAGTGATTCATTTCGTTGAATTTATTGAGAGTGCCACAAGGGGCATTTGCAGGTAATGGGTGGGAAAAGTGAAAAACTGAAGGTCGGTGTCGTCGGTATCGGTCATTTAGGAAACTACCACCTTCAAAAGTATCAAATGATAGAGAGCTGTGAAATTGTCGGTGTCGCAGATGTTGTTGCCGATCGATCTCTCAAGGCAGCTGACGAGTACCACTGTGAAGCCTTTTTCGATCATCGGGATTTAATCGATAAGGTCAACGCCGTTAGTATCGCTGTCCCGACGAAATACCACCATGCGGTGGCACGGGACTTCCTTGCTGCCGGGATCGACGTACTCCTTGAAAAACCGATAGCGGTTACCCGTGAAGAGGCGGACGATCTCATTGGCGCTGCTGATGACACAGGGGCGATTTTTCAAGTGGGATTTATTGAGCGATTTAATCCTGTTATTCGTGCGTTGGAGAAGGTGATAGAAACGCCGCTCTTTATTGAATCGCATCGCCTCCACCCTTTTTTCAACAGGGGTACGGATGTGGACGTGATCCTTGACCTCATGATTCATGATCTCGACATCATTCAGAACTTCGTTACGTCTCCCGTCAAGAACGTTGAGGCTGTCGGTGTATCCGTTCTTTCCGACAATGTGGATATAAGTAACGCACGTATTACCTTTCAAAACGGTTGTGTTGCAAACATTACCGCCAGCCGGGTAACGGGTAAAACAATGCAGAAGATCCGTTTTTTCGGATTTGAAGGGTATCATTCTGTTGACTATGGAAAAAGGGAATTGGTTTCACTGTCGAGAAAGCGCAATGAGAAGGGACAGGTGGAGATCGCGCAAAATGACGTGACGGTTGAGGAATACGATCCTCTCGAAGAAGAGGTCCGGTCTTTTGTTCGTGCCGTGGAAAGCAGATCGACGCCGATCGTCTCGGGCAGGGATGCAAGAAGGTCACTTGATATGGCACTGCGAGTAATTGAGAGAATGAATTTGGGGCAGAGGATGTTATCATGATACAGATGGTTGATCTGAAGCGGCAATATGATCTGCTAAAGCCGGAAATCGATGCTGCGATTCGGGATGTTCTTAACGGTGCCCAGTTTATCCTCGGGCGGAACGTCTCGGATCTCGAAAGAGAGATTGCATCCTACCACGGCGTTTCTCATGCAGTTGGTGTCGCAAACGGGACCGATGCTCTGTTGCTTGCGTTGCGGGGGTGTGGCATAGGAAAAGGGGATGAAATCATTACCACTCCGTTTACCTTTATCGCAACAGCGGAGGTAATTTCCATTCTGGATGCCGTTCCCGTGTTCATCGATATAGATCCCACTACCTTCAACCTCGACCCGGCGAAAATCGAAGCGAGACTTACCGATAAGACGAAAGCGATCATCCCGGTTCATCTCTTCGGTCATCCGGCAGAAATGGATTCCATCTGTGCTGTTGCCGAAAAATATGGTCTGAAGATTATCGAAGATTGCGCCCAGGCATTCGGCGCCCGGTACAAGGGGAAAAAAGTAGGTACCTTCGGGGACTGCGGATGTTTCAGTTTCTTTCCGAGCAAGAATCTGGCCTGTTACGGAGACGGGGGGATGGTGGTCACCTCCGACGATGACGTGGCGGATACTATCAGCGTTCTTCGTAATCACGGGAGCAGAAAAAAGTATTACCACAGTATCCTCGGCTACAACAGCAGGCTCGATGAACTGCAGGCGGCGATTGTGCGTGTAAAACTGAAGAAAATCGATGCCTTTAATGAATCACGAAGAAAAAATGCCGAGCGCTACAGACAGGGTATTGAAAGGAGTGATGTCATTCTCCCTGTTGAAAAACCGGATTCAATACATGTCTATCATCAGTTTACCCTTCGATCAGAGAACAGAGACATCCTTGCCGAAAGGTTAAAAAATAATAGTATCGCGTCAGCAGTTTACTATCCTGTTCCTCTGCACAGGCAAACCGTATTTTCCTTCCTTCCATCACCAGGTAATGAGCTCACAATCAGCGAACAGTATGCGGAGCAGGTTCTTTCGCTTCCCATGTTTCCCGAGCTGACGGAAGCTGAAATCGCAAAAATCTGTGATGTGATCAATCATGCATCGTGAGCGTGAGAGGATAGAGTCAAGCGGGAAGAGGGTGATGATTGTCACGGGTGAGGCATCGGGAGATCTTCACGGTGCCGCTCTGGTACGGTCGATGCTTCGGATCGATCCGTCCCTCCGTTTTTATGGAATCGGAGGAGAGAACCTGGGAGCGGCAGGGATCGACATTGTTGCACGCTCCTCTGACATGGCGGTTGTGGGACTTACCGAGGTTCTTTCGAAGCTGGGATACATTCTTAAGGTGCGCCGGAGATTGAAACAACTCCTGCAGGCGGGCACAACGGATCTCGTAATCCTTGTTGACTATCCCGATTTTAATATGCCCCTTGCCAAGGTTGCAAAGAGATTGGGAGTAAAGGTGTTTTATTACATCAGCCCCCAGGTCTGGGCATGGAGAAGAGGAAGAATACATCAGCTCGCACGATATGTTGATAGAATGGCGGTAATATTTCCGTTTGAAACATCCGTGTATGAAAAGGTACCACTGGATGTCAGATTTGTGGGCCATCCGCTGCTCGATGCAGTGGGGCGAAAGTATTCGCGCCATGAAGCATTGAAACAATTTGGCCTTGCCGATGGAGAGACTACTGTCGGTATCCTGCCGGGAAGCCGCGAAAGCGAGGTCGTCAGGATCTTACCTGCGATGGTGGAGACAGCCAAAATACTGAAGAAGCGATTACCCGCCGTGCAGTTTGTACTCCCCCTTGCTGATACCCTCGAGTATGATTTTGTTTCACACATAATCCGTCAACATGATGCAGATGTTACGATTGTTCGCAACAGTGTCTATGATGTCGTGGGTATTTCTGACATTGCAATGGTCGCCTCGGGAACGGCCACGTTGGAGACGGCCTTACTTGAAACCCCCATGATCGTCGTATATAAGGTGTCCCCTTTTTCATATCTCATGGGGAAAATGATTGTTCATGTCGATAATATCGGTATGGTGAATATTATTGCAGGAAAAACCGTCGTACCTGAATTTATTCAAGGTGAGGCAAATGCATCTCATATGGCGGATGCGCTGTATGAGATTCTCACTGACAGTTCGAGAATGGATGCCATGAAAGAGGAACTGACAAAGATACGGGAGAAGCTTGGGCAACCCGGCGCTGCGGGAAGAGCGGCGAACCTGGCGTATGGACTTTTAGGAGAAACGTCAGGAGTCAGACGTCAGAAATCAGAATATGTATAGGCCTTTATGTGTTATTTCCGCTCCTGTGCGCGGATTCTTGATAGGGTGAACCCATGGACATTTTCAAACGTCTTTTGCGGCTTGCAAAGGCTCACATTTCGAAATTTCTCCTTGCCATGCTCTGCATGCTGGCAGTGGGTGCGACCACGTCCGCCCTTGCCTTTCTCGTAAAACCGGCTCTTGATGACATTTTTTTGAACAAGAATGCCGAGATGCTGAAGTTGATACCTGTCGTGATCATTATTATTTATGTGATTAAGGGTTCGTGCAGCTACGGCCAGACGGTGCTCATGAATTATATCGGTCAGAGGGTCGTGACAGATCTGCGCGATGAGTTGTACAATCACATTCAAACGCAGTCGCTTTCCTTTTTTTCAAAAAATCCCACCGGCGTGCTCATGTCGCGTATCACAAATGATGTAAATCTCATCCAGGGTGCCGTCTCAGAGGCCGTCACCAGTCTGTTCAAGGATTCTTTTACGCTGATCGGTCTCGTTTTTGTTATCTTCTACCGTGATTGGAAACTTGCCGTAATCGCGGCGATTGTTTTCCCGCTGACAATCTATCCGATAGCGAAGTTCGGTGCTATGATGAGACGGGTTGCCACCAAGACTCAGGTGACGATGGGCAGTCTTTCCAATCTCCTCCAAGAGACGATCTCGGGAAACAGGATTGTTAAGGCCTTCAATATGGAAGACTACGAAGGTGAGCGGTTTGCAAAGGAAAACGAACAGCTCTTCAAGCTCTTTATGAAATCCGTGTCGATCAGGGCTATGTCGAGTCCAATCATGGAGTGTCTGGGCGGTTTTGGTATTGCGGCCATTGTTTTTTACGGCGGGTATCAGGTAATTGAAGGAATTTCGACGCCGGGGACGTTTTTCTCTTTTCTGACAGCCCTCATAATGCTCTACGAACCGGTAAAACGGCTGACGAACGTCAACAATACGATACAGCAGGGAATAGCCGCGGCAATACGCGTGTTCGGTATTATGGATATGACTCCCGAGATACAAAACAGAGAAGGCGCGATAGAGCTGCCCAAAATATCAGACAATATAGCAATAAAAAATGTTACCTTTCGTTACGATGATGCGCCGGTCCTGAGTAATATAGATTTTACCATCCAGCAGGGTGAAGTCGTGGCGTTTGTCGGAATGAGCGGCGGCGGCAAGACAACACTCGTGAACCTGATACCGCGGTTTTACGATGTTACGGAAGGGAAGATATTAATCGACGGTCATGATATCAGAGACATTCGTGTAGAATCTCTCAGAGATCAGATTGCCATCGTGACGCAGCAGACAATCCTTTTCAATGACACGGTGAGGAATAATATTGCGTATGGAGACATCAGAAAAAGCGATGAGGATATCGTGAATGCCGCGAAGGCGGCGAATGCCCATGACTTCGTCGTGAATCTGCCTGAGGGATTTCAAACCGTCATAGGAGAGCAGGGGACGCGACTTTCAGGTGGTGAGAGGCAGCGGATATCGATAGCTCGGGCTCTGCTTAAGGATGCGCCGATACTGATACTGGATGAAGCGACATCGTCGCTCGACACGGAATCTGAAATGGAGGTACAGGAGGCCCTTGAGAATCTCATGAAGGGACGAACGACCCTTGTAATCGCCCATCGTCTCTCGACGATCAATCATGCTGATCGGATACTCGTGCTGGTTGACGGAGAGATTGTAGAAGAGGGAACGCACGAATCTCTCCTTCGGGAGAAAGGGGAATACTATAAGCTGTATAATATGCAGTTCAAAGATAATAACAATCAAGTGTCACATGCGGAGAATGGGGAGAAACAAGAAACAACGGTGTGACAAATCATGCTGGTGACGATGGCTACGTTTCGACAGAGAATTGCCTCAATTATACGAAGTGAACAACGAAATGCCCGGCTCCTTCCTCTTCGTGCCATGTCGGTTGTGTTTCGGGAAATTATCAGTCTCAGGAATGTTCTCTATGATAGGAATATCCTGAAAGTCAAACGCCTTAACTGTAAGGTTATCAGTGTGGGAAACGTTACCGTGGGAGGAACGGGAAAAACCCCGACGGTGATCATGCTGGCGAAATTGCTCAGTGAAAAGGGATACAGGCCGGCCATTTTGAGCAGGGGCTATCGAGGGCGAACCGGGAAAAGGGTGAATGTCATATCAAACGGACGATATGTTTTCATGGGGTATAAAGAAGCAGGTGACGAACCTGCCCTCATTGCGAAATCGGTGAACAACATTCCTGTGATCACGGGGAAAAAGAGGTATATGACAGGCCGGTATGCCATTGAACATTTCGGATCGGACGTATTAATTCTCGACGATGCCTTTCAGCATCGGTCCCTCGGACGAGATATCGATATTGTTCTGCTGGATTCGCAGAGACCCTTCGGAAATAGGTGGGTACTCCCCCGGGGGGAGCTTCGTGAGCCGATGGTGGCATTGAAAAGAGCCGATATACTGATCGAAACGACTGCAGCGGGTATGGCGGAAGGTCCCGGATATACGTTGCGAGGGAAGATGCCTCCCCGGGTGGGGCGGCACATATCTGATATTCCTGTTTTTCGAGGATCCCGCGTACCGATCGATATTGTCCAGGGATTTACCGATACCGCATTTTCTCTCGATTACCTTCGCGGAAAAAAGATCGTTGCGTTTTCGGGGATAGCGGAACCGGGAAACTTTAACACCTCTCTGAGGAGTCTCGGCGCCGATGTGGTGAGTTTTTTATCTTTTCCCGACCATCACATCTATAAGAGTGAAGATATTGTGGGGCTTCGCGACGAAGTCCGGAACACCTCTGCTGAGGCGATTGTTACGACAGAGAAGGATGGGATAAAGCTGGTTGACTTTCCTGAATTCCTGCGGGAAATATTTATGGTACGGATACGTATGGAGATTCTATCTTCTCGGGAACTATTCGAACAAATAATTATGGACAAACTGCAGCGATGAAAAAATCACTGACGACACGAACGATACTTCTTCTGTTTGGGGCGATCCCTTTCAGATGGCGAAGAGCCCTCTTCAGGGCACTGCTTCTCTGTTATTATCATTTTTCTTCAAAACACAGGATGATTACGTTCAACAACCTGCTCCATGCGTTTCCGGAGAAGGATCTCTTGGAAATTACAAAAATTGCGAAGAATGTATTTTTGAATCTGGGCACAGTGACGGCAGAATTTTTCGAAATTCCATCATTGACAAAGGACAATATGTCATCGTGGGTAACATTCGAGGGGCTTGAAAATTACGAGAGGGCACGGGAGAAGAATCAGGGGGTCCTTTTTTATACGGCCCACTTCGGTAACTGGGAACTGCTTGCTGCGTGTTGCGGATTGCAGAATATCATCGTGACCATTGTCTATCGAGCCCTGGACAATCCCATTCTGGAAAATTTTGTGGCCTGGTTCAGAAGTTTCACGGGGCATAAGTTGCTGCCCAAGGGTGGAGCTTCGCAGCGAATTGTTGAAAGTCTCAAGAACAATGAAATGGTGGGGGTATTAATCGATCAGAATGTTTTCTGGCATGAGGGGGTATTCGTCGATTTTCTGGGAAGACCGGCATCGACGACCAAAAGGTTTGCGGAGTTGGCCCTCCGAACGGGTGCGCCGGTCCTCTCGGCATTTATAATAAGAAAAGAAGATGGAACGTACCGTATAGTCTTTAATGAAGAAGTCAAATTATCACGAACGGGCGACCACGATAGGGATCTATTTGAAAATACGCAAAGATTCACAAACATCATAGAAGACGTTGTGAGAAGGTACCCAGATCAATATTTCTGGCTCCACCAGCGATGGAAGACGAAACAATATGAGATGGGAAAATAGATGAAGGTGCGAAGTACAAAGGATCTGGTCTTTGAAGACATACATCACATCCTGCTCCGGGGGACCAACTGGATCGGGGACGTGATCATGACCCTTCCTGCTTTAGCTGCAGTCAGGGAAACCGTCCCTCACGCGAAGATCAGCGTTCTCGCAAAACCCTGGGTAGGTGAAGTATACGCAAACTGCAGTGATGTCGATGAGGTGATAACATATCACAGTCCCGGTCGGCACGATGGAGTGAAGGGAAAGTACCGCCTTGCAGGAGAGCTCAAGAAAGAAACGTTCGACATGGCGATTCTGCTTCAGAATGCCATAGAAGCTGCCATTCTTACATGGCTTGCCCGTATACCGATACGGGCCGGGTATGACACCGACGGAAGGAGATTGTTGTTGACACATTCCGTAAAAAGAACGCGGGAAATACGGAAGGTGCACCAGATCGATTACTACGTGACGATGCTCGAATCACTTGGATTTCGATCCTCGGGAAGACATATTAATCTTGTGTTATCGGATGAGTATCCGATCATTGCACAGAGGGTGTTGTCCCCGTACGGTGTTCACGGTGATACGCTGATTGTCGGAATCGCGCCGGGTGCTGCCTATGGACCGGCGAAGATGTGGTTTCCCGAGAGATTCTCAGCCGTTGCGGATACACTCGTCGATGACTTCGGTGCCATGGTGGTTCTGTTCGGAAGTGGGGGAGATCGTGAAAGAGCTGATCGGGTTCAGCAGCATGCCCGTCACCGTTTCATAAATATGGCTGGCGAGACCAGCCTGAAAGAAGTAGCCGCCCTAATTTCGCGGTGTGATCTTTTTATCTCGAATGATTCTGGCCTGATGCATCTCGCCGGGGCACTGGACATTCCCCTTGTGGCGATATTTGGCTCGACAAATCCGGTGACAACTTCACCGGTGGGAGAGAACAGCATTGTTGTCCATAAAGACGTTGCCTGCAGTCCGTGTCTGAAGAAAGAGTGCCCCACTGATTTTAAGTGTATGGATCTCATCGCCGCCGATGATGTGTACAGTGCTGCAAAGTCTCTTCTGACAGGGCACGCCGTAAAAGCGGGGACGGCGGGTCGAGGTGATGGGAAATGAAAGAACGTCTCGCCGTTTTCATGGATAGAGATGGGACGATCAACGAAGAGGTGGGCTACCTAAGCAAGCTCGAGCAGCTCAGACTCTTTCCTGCCGTGGGTGAGGCAATACGGCAAATTAATCGAAGCGGTATGAAGGCGGTAGTGGTTACAAATCAGTCGGGGGTGGCGCGGGGGTTTTTTGACGATGCATTTGTCGCCACGGTGCATGCCAGAATCAATGATCTGTTGCAGCAGAGTGATGCGTTTATCGATCGCTTTTACTATTGCCCCCACCATCCGGTGTATGGCAGTGAGAAATATAAAATAGCGTGCGATTGCAGGAAACCAAAACCGGGACTGCTGTTGAGGGCTGCTGAAGAGATGGATCTTGATCTCTCACGGTCGTACATGATCGGTGATATGATAAAGGATATCCAGGCGGGGCACAACGCGGGAGTCGAAAAGGCAATACTGGTGAAAACCGGGTACGGTCAGAATGTTGTGCACACAGACATGCCGGTATACATCGCACAAGATATTTTGGATGCTGTAGAGTGGATATTGAACGACAGGAAGCAAAAAACATCCTCATTGTGAAACTGAGTGCAATAGGGGATGTCGTCCATACCCTGCCGTCGCTGGCAGCGATGAGGGAGATGTGTCCCACTGCTCATATTACGTGGGTGGTGGAAGAGGCTTCGGCGGACCTCATAACAGATCATCCCGCTCTTGACAGACTGATTGTTTTTCGACGGAAAAGGTGGATTGAAAATGTCAGGAGGCGTGAAAATATGGGAGGTACGGTCTCGGATATTCTCAAATTCATTCGTGAGCTGCGGGAGAGACGATATGATGTTGTCATCGATTTTCACGGGTTGTTCAAGAGTTCCCTCGTGGTCCTTCTGAGTGGTGCGAGAAGAAAACTCGGATATGACAGCATGCAGGAGCTGAGTGGTCTTTTCCTCAACGAAAAAATAGTTGAAGATATGGGAAAGCACGCTGTCGACCGGTACCTCGACTTCGTGCGCTATCTGGGCGGCAAGGTAGGAACCCCTGAATTTCTCATACCCGTAACGACGGAAAACAAAAAGAACATCGAACGGCTATTGAAGGCGAACAATGTCGACATGTCTGAGCGATTTGTGGCAGTAAATCCGGTGGCGTACTGGGATACGAAGCTCTGGGATAATGATAAATTTGCCCGGTTGTGTGATAGGATCGTTACAGAGTTACAGCACAAGGTTGTTTTTACGGGAAGCAAAGATGACGACACGATTGATCACATCAGGAAACAGATGACGCAGCCTGCCGTGAGTGTTGAGGGTCGGACGACTCTCAGGGATCTTGCCCACCTTTACACGCTTTCATCTGCTTTGATAACGACCGACTCAGGTCCGATGCATATCGCCGCGGCGGTTAACACCCCGACGGTTGCGCTCTTCGGTCCCACCGATCCTGCACGAACGGGTCCCTATGGAAAGGGGCATCGTGTCGTTCGTAAGGAACTGGATTGCAGCCCCTGCTTTTTAAAGCGATGTGCAACGATGCGATGCATGAAAGAGATTTCCCCGGATGAGGTATTTGATGCGGTGAGAAAAACAATTCGGACTGCGGAAGGAGGGCAAACATGATTCTGCGGCAGTACTTTCGAGGACAGGCGACACTAACTGAAATCATTATTACAATCATTTTGTTGATGCTATCGACAGTTTATGCGGACGCAGCCGGTGGGCAGTCGTTCGGCAATAAACTCATAACAGAAACGGGTGTCATCGTGGGGTATGGAACGGGAAGTATTGCGGGGGGGAATTACGAACCCGTTTTGCTGATCTATCATATGGGCGGCGACATGAAGCAATTCTTCCCTGGTCTCGAAGATCATGCCGGGTCTCTTTCATTATTCCTGGAACCCCAGATCAATCCTGCCTTCCGTCCCGAAACGGACGTTGAATTTGGCATCAGTCTTGGTCTCAAATATCAATACCCCCTTTCAAAAAAAATAGCGACGTATGTACTTGGAGCAGTAGGGCCTCACTATATAACCGTAAAGACAGATGAACAGAAAAATGGGTTTCTTTTTTCGGATGCCGTCGGGATCGGTCTGTCGTATTTTGTCACCGATACATCCGCCCTGAGTCTGGAATATAGGTTCCGACATATGTCCAATGCCGGTATCAGGAGCCCGAATGGAGGCATTAATACCCATTTCGGGGCGGTCGGATATTCACATTTCTTTTAATAGTGTCAGCCTGGTGTGAGAGGAGTGAAAAATGACAATCAGTCAGGAACTATTGGATATTCTCGCATGTCCCAAGTGCAAAGGGGATATCTATCTGAATGAGGAAAAAAATGGTCTTATCTGTGACAAGTGCAGAGTCATGTACAAAATTGAGGACGACATCCCCATTATGCTGATTGATGAGGCCATAAATCTGGAAGAGTAGGGGAGTGCAACCGTTCGGGGGGCTTCATCTAGGGGGAGGTGGTCACGGGATACCGCTCCGGGCGACCCTTCAGGTGCCATACGATGAGCTGGGAATAGACAATCCACCGGGTTTTCAGATCATTGACCGAGAAGAGCGTGGCCACGTTTGCGAGGAATGTGAGTGCCCAGTTCACGCAGAGGCGAATAAATATTACGCAGCACACCACTCGGTTGTACAATGTTCCCCGCCACTTTCTAAAGAATTTGTAACGAGAACGATAGAATTCTACGCGAGAGCGTATATTCCGCCCGATACTTTTCCCTTGAAGATGGTAAATCCGTGCGGACGGGACATGATAAATTTTCCATCCCTCCATTTTCATCCGGTAGGTCCAGTCTGTCTCTTCGAAGAAGAAAAAATACCGTTCATCGAAAACTCCCACGTCGTCCATTGCCGTTTTTCTCACAATGAGGCACGCTCCGACGGCTGATGTAATTTCAAAAGGTTCCTTATGCTCGTAACGTTTGCTTGGGAACGTTCGGGGGAAAAGATATTCCAGCACGGTAGTGTTGGTCGTCAGTGTCAGAAGGGTTGGAGGGTGAGCGATCGAGTTTTGTTTGCTTCCGTCTTCATTCAGGAGTTGACCTGCGGCAATAGCCGCATCGGGGTGCGTTTCCATGAAAGAGAAAAGTTCCGAAACGGTCTTCTCGGTCACGATCGTGTCGGTATTGAGGAGCAGTGCATATCTCCCTGTCATTATGGCGAAGGCCTGATTGTTTGCCGCACCGAACCCCCGATTTTCACGATTTTCTACACATATGATGCCGGGGAATTCATCGGTAAGCATCGACACACTGCCGTCGGATGATCCATTGTCGACGATGATAATTTCAAAATCGACATTACGAACGGTCTCGTAAATTGATCGTAGACAGTTTCTGAGAAGATCTCGGGTATTCCAGTTAACAATGACGAAAGAAATATCCATAGTTGTAATGAAATACGAAATTCGAAGCTCGAAACAAATTCGAATAAGCGAACGAAAACATTCACTCTAAAAATACTCTGGTAAATGAAGTGTCAGATTTGTTTCGAAGTTAGATATTAGGATTTCGTATTTACAGCCTCGCACATTATTATTTTCCCTTCTCTCTTTTCGAGTTCTGGGTAAGTTCACTCAACTTTGCATATTTGAAAAACTTATTGATAGCATCCGTTATTGAAAGCGTAAGCCCCTGCCGCCCATCGAGAAATCCCAGTTTGAGAATATAGTTCTGGAGGAAGGTCAGGATCGCCCTCAGTGTCGCGCCCCAGACTGTACCGTTTTTCCCCTCGGCGAATGCGTCCTTGGCGCCGAGAGTTGAGTACTGGTCTATTTTTAAGAGGATCTGACTGAGGCGGCTCTCCGTAAAATGCTCAATTGGTACAGAGAGCATTTCAACAGGGCCATCTACCGCGACACCTTCATGGACCTGTGCATCAGTCATATGCCCTCTGTTTTTCTGAAACAGTCTCACCAAGTGGTCCGGCCACCATCCGAGGTGTCTGATCCAACGACCTTGAAAGTAATTTTTCCTCGGAAAGCTATACCCTGCGGCACGGGCTGCGTTCTGTAAAACGATGTCCTGAATTATCGTCGCTGTTTCTCGAGGGATCCTTTCATCTGCGTCCAGGACAAGAACCCAGTTGTGGCTGCACTTGTCGACTGCCAATTGCTTCTGACGGCCGAAACCCATCCAGGGTTCCGTATACACATCGCAGCCGAAGTCAGCCGCTATCTGAAGGGTATCATCACTACTTCCCGAATCCACCACGACAACCTGATCGGCGAATGCGATGCTATTGAGACAATCGGGCAGATTGCGCGATTCATTCATGGTGATAATTGCTACAGAAAGCGGTATCTTTGTTTTCATGTGCCCCTTCTCGTGTCGGACGTTCAATTAAGAATTTCATGGCGATTCTAGGGGTTCACCAGGTAAGATGCAAGTGTAAAGTTGTTCTGTCTCATGAATTCGATGCTATTTTTTGCCACGTCATGAGTGAAGCAGCGGTGGGAGTCGAAGCGACAACGAAAAAGAAAACTTACGTTGTCACATAGTAACATATAGTGCTTTGACCAGTTTCCCTTTTGATCAGACCCTCATGGAGCAATTCGATGAGATGGACATACGTTTCATTCAAGGCGAGAAACCGGTCAAACTGGTCCAGATCGGTTCCGAAGATATCCTGGGATATCTGAAACGCCGTTTTTTTACCTTTTTGTACTGAATCGTAAATAAGATTTTTTCTCTCGACATGATGGTCTTTGATCTCCGCTATGCGTCCTTTCAGGTCGGTGTATGGGGCGCCGTGGGCGGGGAAAACGCCTGCGACGGCTAAATCTTCGATTGCCGACAGAGAGGTAATAAAGCTCTTCAGGGGTCGGAACGTCGGCATGAATAAATCTGGCCCCAGATTTGGGGTAATATCAGGCAGGACATGATCTCCGGCGAGGAGAATGCCGCTTGCGCCGAAATAATAGCAGACATGGTCGCGTGTATGCCCGGGCGTTGACAACGCGGTAAATTCGGCGTCCCCAACGCGGTAGGTTTTGTTAAAGTCCAGTAGTTCGTCAATTTCAAAGGGAATCGTCGCCTTTCTGAACTGCCGGAAAAGTTCGATGAGCAGTGCCACCTCATTTTTCGGAAGCCCTTGCTCTGTATAGAAGGTCTCAATCTTACGGGCGAGCACCTCTTCCTGCCCGTTGTTGTGCAGGATTTGTTCCCCCGTTTCTGACATGTGGATAACGGCGCCCGAAAGCTCTTTGATCCTTCCCGCAATCCCGCAATGGTCGCCATGGAAGTGGGTGATAAATATGGAGTCAATATCCGTGATTGACCGATCAAGGGCGTTCAGCGATTTTTCTAGGGACGAGTAAGTTGCCGGGATATTCATGCCCGTGTCAAAAAGGGTAACTTTCCCGTCATGAATCAGTGCAAAGACGTGGATATGTTCCAGGCGAAACGGCATGGGTAACGTTATCATGTGCAGGTTGTGTTCGATTTTTTCGATCAATTGTCGTCATCCTCTCTTTGGTTTTCTTTCCTCTCGCACTCCACTGGCACCATCCCCCTTGAACCCCATATGCTTTCATATTCCTCTGAAAATGGGCGGTCGCTTTTCCAGAAAGGCCGAAATTCCTTCCTCTGCATCTGAAGTTTTGCCGACATCAGTCATTCCTCTTCGTTCCAGTTCCAGCTGTCGTTCAAGGAAGGCAAGCATGGCACTGTTAAGGTTTTCCTTGATGATCGAGTAGGCAATTGTGGGTCCCGCAGCAAGTTTTGCTGCGGTGTCGAACGCGGCGTTTTGAAGTTCACCGTCATCGACGATGCTATTGACCAATCCCATTTCGAGGGCCGTATCGGCGTTGAAGACGGGATCCAGGAAGGCCATCTCGCTGGCTTTCCCAAAACCGATAAGCAGCGGTACCAGTAATGTCCACGCACCATCGGGGACCAGCCCGACAGAGGTATAGGCCTGCTTGAAGGTGACCGAACGGGCACAGATTCTGATGTCGCACGCTGCGGCGATACTCATTCCTGCTCCCCCGGTGACGCCGTTTATTGCTGCGACAACAGGTTTGGGCATCCTTCGGATTAACATCACACAGGTATTCAGCCGTTTGATTATCTGTCTCAGCGTGTCTGATGTGTCGGGCGATGTTTTGAACATGGCGAGATCACCACCCGCACAAAATGCTTTTCCTTCCCCGGTAATAATGACTGCCTTGGTTTCGGGGTCGTCCGTACAGGCTTCCAGGACCCTCACCAGATCATCACCAAGGCCGAAGTTAAGCGCGTTGAACGCCTTTGGCCGATTCAATCGTATCACTCCGATATGGTTCGATTTATTCAGAATGACATTTTCAGGTGCCATGATACCTCTCCCCCTTTTTATCGTTGTATGGTCACACTATGATCCGGTGTGCAAAGTGTTATGTCTTTCGCGGTTCTGCTGTTATCACTTTTTGAATGACCTTCTGGAAGACCTCATCATGCTCAATGCTGAAGGATTCTTCAAAGGTGCGGCCCGAGGCGTCAATAATCATCTCTTTCTGTATCCTGAGGGTCTCGAGGGGCGCCTCCAGAATTGTTGTGCCTATTTCTATCGCGTGTTGCAAAAGGTGGCTGTCATCGACTATCGCACTTACCAGCCCCATCGCGAGGGCCTCTTCTGCACCGATGTTTCGCCCCGTAAGACAGAGATCCCGGGCGAGCCCTTCCCCCACAATCCATCGCAGAGGCGTGAATAAGGTCGGCACACCAAACTTGATCTCAGGATGTCCGAATATAGCGGACGGAGCGCATATGCGTATATCGCAGAGTTTTGCAAGATCAAACCCTCCCGCCATCGCCGGACCGTTGACCGCTGCGATGGTCGGTTTGGGAAATTTCCAGACGTCTCTGTGGTAGTGTGAGGAAGAGTGAAACAGCTCATCGAAGAGCTCCGGATTCCGGAATTCTTTCAGGTCAAACCCGGCGGTGAATGCAGTGCCGGTTCCGGAAAACACGACAACGCCGACACCGACGTCGTCTTTCCATTCATTCAAGCAGGCCGATATTTCACGACGCATCTGAATCGAAATAGCATTTCTCAGCTCGGGCCGATTAAGGAATATGACGCCGATTTGATCCGGTCTCTTTTCGACGGCAATCTGATGAAAGTCCATTGAACTCCTCCTTCATGCGATCCTGAGTGTGGGATTGCGTTTCAAGCGGCGACCGAATCCCCCGTTTGCCGCCGCGGGCAGGACTCCAGGGTGCTTAATTTCCTCTTGACACCCCTAGTTCACTATGTTAGTCAAATATCAATAGCTCAATTAGCAGGTTCAGGCAAGAGATAATTTATGATTCGTAAGGAATGTAGCATACTTCTCAATTGGTGGTGGCAGGCCCTGACATAGCCTGCCCACGACAGATACGAACGAGCAATAGCAGAACCGTGGGCAAGTAAGGAGAACTTTTCCATGGTTCAAGAAATAGAGAAACGGAAGAAGCCATGGGTGACCCCATGGCTTTTTTAGTTTCTTAAAGTAAATTGGCTTTTTAATTTTATTAAAAAAAAGGAGAACGCATTATGAAACAGGTAAAGGTACTACTAACAGAAGATGAGATGCCGCGGCAGTGGTACAATATTTTAGCCGATCTGCCGACACCCATGAGTCCGCCCCTTCATCCGGGAACGGGGAAACCCTTGGGCCCCGATGATATGGCTGCTATTTTTCCCATGAATCTTATTGAGCAGGAGATGTGCACGGATCGCTGGGTTGATATCCCCGAAGAAGTGATGGAAAAATACTTCCTGTGGAGACCGACGCCGCTCTGTCGTGCCTATAACTTCGAAAAGATCCTGGATGCACCGGTGAAGATTTATTACAAGAATGAGGGATACAGTCCCGCAGGTTCACACAAACCGAATACTGCCGTCGCTCAGGCCTATTACAATAAGGTTTTCGGGGTAAAAAAGATTTCAACGGAGACGGGAGCCGGTCAATGGGGTAGTGCACTGAGTATGGCGTGCCAGATGTTCGGTCTCGAATGCCGCGTTTTTATGGTGAGGATCAGCTATGACCAGAAGCCTTACAGACGCTTGATGATGCAGACCTGGGGGGCGAAATGCTTTCCGAGTCCCAGTGATCAGACCGAGATAGGGCGTAAGCTCCTTGCCGAAAATCCTGATTCCCCGGGGAGTCTCGGTATCGCCATCAGTGAGGCGATTGAGGATATGATCGGGAAAGAAGATGCCCGTTACTCCTTGGGGAGCGTGTTAAATCATGTGCTCCTGCATCAGACTATCGTGGGTCTTGAAGCGCATAAACAAATGGAAAAGATTGGTGAATATCCGGACGTGGTGATCGGATGTGCCGGTGGCGGCAGCAACTTTGCCGGACTCTGCCTGCCGTTCGTGAGAGACAAGATTCATGGTAAAGAGCTAGCAATTGTGGCGGCTGAACCACAATCATGTCCCACCATGACGAGAGGTCCTTATGCCTACGATTTTGGTGATCTCGCCATGACGACGCCACTTCTCCCCATGCACTCGCTCGGGCACGATTTCGTTCCGGCACCCATTCATGCGGGAGGCCTCCGCTACCATGGGATGGCGCCGATAGTAAGCCACTGCGTCAAAGAAAACCTCATTGAAGCCCGGTCATATAATCAGCTCGATACGTTTGATGCTGGTGTGAAGTGGGCACGTCTGGAGGGCTTTATCCCTGCACCTGAAACGGATCATGCTATTGCCGCTGTTGTCGACGAAGCGATGAGAGCGAAGGAGGAAGGAAAGGAACGGGTAATCCTCTTCAACTGGAGTGGTCATGGCCTCATCGATCTCATGTCGTATGATGCATACCTTTCCGGAAAGCTCTTCAATTACGATATGCCGGAAGAACATATCGAAAAGGCCAAGAAAATGCTGGCACAGTACCCGACGCCATAAGGGAGAGTGCACGTTTCGAGTTTGAGGTTTCAGGCGGTCAGTTCGAGGCTTCAAACTCGAAACGATTTGTAGGAGAGGAGACACGACATGGAAAAGTATGACAATCTTGAAATACGGTGTCCCCGGTTAGGAGGAGAGGTCACGTTTGCCTACTGCATGAGGGAAAATGGCGATCTTCCCTGTCCGCGAACCATACGGTGCTGGAGCGTGTATTTCCCTGTCGAATCATATTTGAAAAAGAAACTGACTGAAGACGAGTGGGTCCGCTGTTTCAATCAGCCGCCGAGGGATAAAATCTCGACAATTTTTGATATCGTCAGCGAATTGAAAAATAAGAAGAATACATAGCTGCAGAGGGTTTTCGTATCGGACCGTGCAGAAAAAAGACTGAGAACTATTGCACTGCTGCCTATCCATTGCCTCGTCGGCGCAGTCATTCGGTTGGTATCTCCAAAGAAACTCATTGCATCTTGGCGCAGCGATGTATTACTGTGCGCATATACTCAGTTTCAAGTGGTTAAATTCAAAACGTGAAATTTTCTATGGATCTTTTTGAAAAGGGCAGCGAGGAATTTGTGAAGAGAAACCGGCCCCTGGCAGACAGGATGCGGCCGGGAACCCTCCAAGAGTTTATCGGCCAGGACCACCTCCTCGGTGAAGGGAGTTTGCTGCGCCGTGCCATTGAAGAAGATAAGCTTTTCTCCGCGATATTCTGGGGTCCACCCGGATCCGGTAAGACGACACTGGCCCGTCTCGTTGCTAGTGAGACACAATCTCACTTTGAAATGTTCTCTGCTGTCCTCTCCGGTGTGAAGGAAATCAGGACTGTTGTTGAAGAGGCAAAGTCTCAACTTTACTACCACCATAAAAAGACCATTCTGTTTGTTGATGAGATTCACCGTTTTAACAAGGCCCAGCAGGACGCTTTCCTCCCGCATGTAGAGAGCGGTCTGATCACGCTGATCGGGGCAACCACCGAGAATCCCTCCTTCGAGGTTATCGCTCCCCTCCTGTCGCGGGTGCGGGTAATGGTATTGAAACCGTACACCGATGAGGAACTTCTCGTCATTCTCAAAAGGGCTCTTGGCACTACCGAAGGGGGATTCGGGGATGTGTCGCCGGAGATTGCGGAAGATGCCTTTTCGTATCTGGTATGGGCCGCCGATGGCGATGCACGGACGGCACTGAACAATCTGGAGGCGGTGGTAACTCTGGCGCGAAAAGGAGACGGGACGTCCAGAAAAATTACAAAAGAACTCGTCGAAAAAACCCTCCAGAAAAAGGCCCTCCAGTATGACAAAGACGGCGAGGAGCACTATAATCTTATATCGGCTTTCCACAAGAGTCTGCGGGGCAGTGATCCTGATGCGGCCATGTACTGGTTCGGGCGCATGATTGAAGCCGGTGAAGATCCCCTGTATATCGCCCGCCGTATGGTTCGATTCGCCTCGGAAGATGTGGGCAATGCTGATCCTTCAGCACTTTCCGTTGCCATATCTGCCATGCAGGCCTTTCAGTTTATCGGACTCCCCGAGGGAACGCTTGCCCTCGTACAGGCAGCCGTCTACCTCGCCACGGCACCGAAGAGCAATGCCCTCTACGCGGGGTTTGGAAAAGTCAAAGATGTTATAAGAGAAACAGGCACACTTCCCGTGCCGCTTCATTTGCGGAATGCTCCCTCTCGACTGATGGAAGAACTCGGCTATGGCAAAGAGTATAAATATGCGCATGATTATGCGGACGCCTATGTCTCGCAGGAATATGTCCCCGAGCAGCTGAAAGACGAAACATTTTATACACCTACCCAAAGGGGCTATGAAAAAGTCATCAGGGAACGTCTCGAAAAGTGGTTGGAATATAAAAAAAGAACGCGCAAGAAGTGATAGTTTCAGCGGCCAGAGGACCTTTTTGATTCTTGTGGGAGCGACAGAGATTCACAAAAGTATGAAAAAAGATTCGTGGTGCCCGGGAATAGAGGAGGTGCAAAAAATCTTCATGATGAGGATGAATGATGCCGTAACCCCTGCCACGTGTCCCGCCGTTCAAGTTCCCTGTCGATTGCATTGAGCACCTGTAACTTATGTTTCCCCCACTCGGGGGCAAGGTAGATATCCCGATAGCCGTCTGCCGTCAATCGTTGGACGATGATATCAGGGGGCAGTACCTCTAAGATGTCGCAGACGGTGCTGACATATTTGTCTTTCCCTATCATTGTAATTTTCCCCTGTTTGTAAAGCGTGCCAAGACGGGTTCCTTCCAGGGCAAGGAGGAGGTGGATCTTTATTCCGTTGACGGGGAGTGAGGCGACCGCCTGTGCCGTTTCCATGATCTGTTCATGCGTTTCTCCGGGGAGACCGACAATAATATGGACGCAGATATGGATGTTTTTCCCTGCCGTTCGCAGAACGGCATCGGTAAAGGTCGTCGCATCGTGCCCGCGATTGATGAATCTGAGGGTATCATTGTGAATCGACTGCAGACCGTACTCGAGCCACACGTGGTGACATTCCGCGTATCGTTCGAAAAGGGCAATTATCTCATCAGGCACACAGTCCGGCCTTGTGCCGACGGCAATGCCGATGATATCGTCCTGCGAGAGTGCTTCGTCATAGAGTGATTTGAGTCGATCATAGGGCGCGTAGGTATTGGTTGCCGTCTGAAAGTAGGCAATAAATTTTTTTGCTCCCCGCATCTTCTCGTACAGTTTTTTGCCGCGTTCGATCTGCTCATGGACGGATGGCAGAGGTCCCATTTCCCGTAACGTCGAAAATTTACTATTGCAATAGATGCAGCCGCCTCTTGCCAGTGTTCCATCCCTGTTGGGGCAGGTAAAGCCTGCATCGATCTGTAGTTTATAGACCCTGCACCCGAACGTGTTGAGCAGGTAACTCTTGAAATCGTAGTATCGTTTTGTGTTGTTCCAGAGTTGTGGTTTTGGCATAAATGCACCGCTTGCCCGGATTCTCCCAGGCCCTTTGACGCGCCGTCGATAGTGGTTTTTCTTGCTTCAGAGACCGGATTATTTATCTATTGTCTTTTTTGTGCTAATGATAATAGATTACATTCTTTAGTTCAAGTCATTATCTGAGACAGGTGCTATGAGTTTTCCACGGGAATTTGATGTTATCGTCGTAGGAGCGGGACATGCGGGTTGTGAAGCGGCGCTCGCAACCGCGAAAATGGGGTGTGCAACACTGGTCTTCAATATCAACCTCGATTCGATTGCGCTGATGTCCTGTAATCCGGCGATCGGGGGTCTTGCCAAGAGCCAGCTCGTCAAAGAGATCGATGCCCTTGGGGGTGAGATGGCAAAGATTGCCGACAAGACGGCGTGTCACTTTCGCCTCTTGAACAGTTCGAAGGGACCTGCCGTGCAATCTTCACGGGTGCAGTGTGACAAACAGCTCTACCGGCTTGCGATGAAGGAGGTGGTCGAGAAGCAGCCCAACCTTTATATCCGTCAGGCCCTCGTTGATGACATCGTCGTGGAGGGGGGGAGAATCATCGGAGTCGTCGACAATACCGGTTTTTTCTATGGAGGTAAAACCGTTATCATAACTACCGGGACCTTTTTAAACGGTCTGGTACACGTCGGCATATCCCGCCAGTCTGCGGGAAGGGCCGGTGAAATTGCTTCCATCCGTCTTGCCGAGTGTTTGAGCGGGCTGGGTTTCGAGATGGGACGGATGAAAACCGGGACACCTCCCCGGCTTCGGGCGTCATCGATCGACTTTTCACAGTTTGACCGGCAGGACAGCGATCCTGCTCCGAAGCCGTTTTCTTACGCGACTGTTGCGTTGCGAGAAGAGAGACTTCCTTCGTATTTCGGATCGACAACAGCGGAGACCCACAAGATAATTCGGAGCAATATCCTGCAATCGCCGCTGTACTCCGGTGCCATCAAGGGGGTGAGTGCCCGGTACTGTCCCTCCCTGGAAGATAAGGTAATGAGGTTTGCCGACAAGGATAAACATCCCGTTGTCTTAGAGTTTGAAGGGCTGGAGACAGAGGAGATATATGCCAAGGGTCTGGGAAACAGCCTCCCTCTTGAACTTCAGGAGCGGCTCGTCCATTCCGTTCCCGGCTTGGAAGAGGCTGAGATCATGCGTAGCGCCTATGCAATAGAATACGATTTTGTGCAGCCCACACAGCTCAAACAGACCCTCGAGACAAAACTGGTACGAGGGCTGTATCTCGCTGGCCAGATAAATGGCACCTCAGGGTACGAAGAAGCGGCAGCGCAGGGGATGTGGGCGGGGATAAATGCCGCCCTGACCGTTCAGAAACGACAGCCGTTTGTGCTCGATCGAGCCGATGCGTACATGGGTGTCCTTATCGATGATCTCATTACACGGGGCGTTGATGAACCCTACAGAATGTTTACATCGCGGGCAGAATATCGTCTCATGCTGAGGGAAGACAATGCAACCATCAGATTGATGGGGAGAGGCTACGATCTCGGTTTGATCCCCCGGGATGATTACCTCGATTTACAGGAAAGGATTCGGGAGATACAGAGAGGTATTAATACCCTGTCGGAGAAAAAGATATACCCTGTTGCCGACGTAAATGAGAAGCTAAGGACGCTGCCGACAGCCCCAATCAGAAATCCTATCACCCTCTATCAGCTTCTGAAGCGCCCTGAAATTACATATGATGATCTCACCATATTTGACGGTATGGTGAAGGTCCGTGACGCAATAGTAAAGCGGCAGATCGAAATCGAGGCAAAATATGAGGGATACATAAAACGACAGACCGAATCTGTCCGGAAGTTCAAAAGTCTTGAAGAAAAGAAAATTCCTCCCGATCTTGATTATAACGGTATCCCGGGACTTTCAAACGAACTCAAAAAGAAACTTGCAACGGTTGCTCCTCTATCCATCGGCCAGGCGCAGAGAATACCGGGGATAACGCAAGGAGCGCTCAATGCCCTCCTGATTTCCATCAAGAAGATGGAGATGTCGAAGGAGTCCGTTTCGACAATATAGCAGCAATCGTCCTAGAATATGGGTTTAACGAGTTGCGGAAACTACCAGAAAGCGGAGTGGAGAGATGAAAAAGGAACAGAACCCGATGGAAAAGATCATTCAGTTACTCGAAAAGGGGGTTAAGATACCGAATCCCTCTGCGGTAGAGGTGGGTGACGAAGTAGATGTGGGGAGAATCTCTTCTAAAGGGGTTGTGTTGTACGGTGGAACCAAGATTTACGGTGAGAAAACCCTGATTTCATCGGACACGAAACTGGGGTATGAAGCACCCGTCACCGTCGTCAACTGTCAGCTCGCCTCCGGTGTCGAATTGAAAGGAGGCTATTTCAAGGAATCCGTATTCCTCGATAAGGCGAACATGGCCTACGGAGCACATGTCAGAGAAGGCTGTATCCTGGAAGAAGAGGCAAATGGAAGCCACACGGTCGGGCTCAAGCAGACCATCCTTTTCCCGTTTGTGACCCTCGGGAGTCTGATCAATTTCTGTGACTGTTTCATGGCCGGCGGGACAAGTCGAAAAGATCACAGTGAAGTGGGAAGTTCATATATTCACTTCAACTACACGTCCAATCAGGACAAGGCAACGGCATCGCTCATCGGGGATGTGCCGAGAGGTGTCATGCTCGATCAGGCGCCCATATTTCTCGGCGGACAGGGGGGTCTTGTCGGGCCGGCGAGAATCGGCTACGGTACCGTTGTCGCGGCCGGAACGGTCTGCCGAAACGACTGTCCCGAGGGAGGAAAACTGTTATGTGCCATGAATCATGAATATGAGAAAGACTTGCACCCCGGATTTTACGGTGATATTCAAAGGCGTGTTTGCAACAATGTCTTCTATCTGGCAAACCTCCTTGCCCTGAAAGAATGGTATGCCCATATACGGAGACCGTTTTTCCAGCTTCACACGAGGGGAGCCGAATTGTACGAGGGGGCTATGGAGAAACTGGACCTAGCCGTCAGCGAACGGGTGAAACGCTTCGAGGCCCTTGCGGAAAAGATGGACTATTCGATCCGGATTGCGGAGAAGATCCTGTCGGGCAAGAAAAGGGATGTGTTGATTGCCCAGAAAAGGGAATTCATGGATACGTGGCCGGAGCTGAAGAAATGTTTCACGGAAAAACGGGAAGTGACGAGTGCAGTAGAAGGAAGAGATACATTTTTACAATGTATCCACCAGCGACTCGAAGAGAAAGAGACGGAGTATATCAAGACAATTCAATCACTGGATCGTACCACCTCTCGACTAGGTACCTTATGGCTCCAGGCCGTCGTCGATGGGATTGTTGCACATGCGCTGCAAATCATTCCGTCTTGCAGATAAAGTATGAGCGACGGAATATGCCTGGCAACGGCGTATATGAGTCACCCATGAAAAAATTAAGAAATGCTGCGTGGGCCTTCGGAAAGGTTGTGCATCACAGGTGGATCTCTTGAATCGATCGGCTCACGCACCGTGAACCCTTCCGGAATGTAATTCCCTGATATCGAAATCTCCGTTCAACCAGTCTCTATTTTCTATAAAAAACGAAGACGGGTAGACAAACATACATTGCATGTCGGGAAGATAGTATCTTTCTTGACAATACGCGGATACTCTGGTAGCAATTTGCCTCTTACGAAAAGACACTAGTGTCCGGAATAATTAAACCGAACCACAAATAACCTATTGTTAATATACACTAATAAACAAATTATGGCTGTCCTCGACTTGAAAATTATCAGCAATGCCTGCCATACTTTCCC
>Ga0272441_10004147_pt1 | contig 26672 bp, 28 predicted proteins | sample SSMProp6N_FD_193582 | JGI IMG/M metagenome (GOLD analysis project Ga0272441, IMG submission 193582) | Marine sediment archaeal communities from Little Sippewissett salt marsh, Falmouth, MA, United States - SSM-Prop-6N | ecosystem: Environmental > Aquatic > Marine > Wetlands > Sediment ... | reverse complement strand
TATCGACAGCGCTGTTGGCTTGACTGACAACGAGGACACGATATCCCCGTCGTGCTGCCTGGTAACAGATCTCGACGATGACGGTGGTCTTACCGGTTCCTGGCGGCCCCTGAATCAAGACGATATCGGAAGCAGCCAACGACTTGTTCACGGCCGTGCGCTGGCGGTCGTTGAGGGGGGCAAAGGGCGGGTTTTGCGAGAACGCGTCCGGTATCACTTGGGGGACAGCGGCATTACGGATATCGAACAGATAGTCCGCGAGATACCAGTTATGGCCCTTGCCGCTCAAGAATCGGTCAATGGCGAAACGCTCGCTGTTGATGGGTTTCATATCGCCGCCGACGGCCGACAATAGGAATCCCTGTTCGGGGATATCGGGTGCTGCATCTTCTGAATCGCCATTGGTGTCGCGGCGAATGGTAACAAAACCTGCGCTAGCTTCTGTCTTACCGTTCCCCGGGTGCGCCTGCTCCCTTGGCTGATTGACGGCGTCGACACGCCAAGCCTTCGTTACCTGGCCCAGCTTGACCATCTGGGGTTTTATTCTCGGTATCGGCGTCCAGCGTGTTCGGGACAGGGAGTACCGCGCGGAGGCAGCCATCATGACTATGCCGCGCGAGCGGGCGACGCGGGCGATCTCACCATTGCCATGGACAGCGAAGGTGATCGTCCCATCCTCAGTTATTTCGTAACCGTCGTAACGGATCCCGATCTGCCCGATGAACACCAGTTCTTTGCGCCACTGCAGACTTTCGCGAAAATGATCCAATCGCTGACGTGTCTCTTGACGTGGGTTGGGCATTTGGCTGAGGATATCGAAATCAGATTGAGTCATAACGGGGGTCTCAGGATTGATATGAATCGTGCCGGAGACGCGGCTCTCAAAGGCGCGCGGGGAAATGTGGTTAGTGACGTTGAAGCTATCGATAACAATGGCACCTTGTCGGCGGTAGCCGCCAAACGTGGGAACGAGGCCATTGGCTGCGAAAGTCGAGGCCAGAGGACCGTCGACCGTTGGACGGATGATCCACCGGTCAAACTGATCGAAGGAAGCACGTGACATGATCACTGACCCGGGGAGGCCGTCCGGGCAGATCCTCTCAAGATAAGCAGAAACGATATCCTCGGCGTCCTCCAATTCGAGTGCCGCGCGATTCTCCTCAAGGAACGCGGTAAACGGCTCCACCAAGCGCTCGGCTTTCAACTTGAAATCGAGGCACAGGTTCACGACGGTCAACGGCGAGCCGTCCTGGTTGGCATGAAGTCCGGTGGGGCACATAGGCAGCCTCCTGAGACTATTTGTTCTTGAGCATTCTGATGATGAGCAGGACGGTGACGCAGAGGACGCCCAACGAAGCGAGGAGTGTGTAGCGATCGGTCGCCTGTACTCTCAAGGCGTCCATCAGGTCAGAGAAACGAAAGGCAGGCCTCAATCCGCTGATAAACCACAGGTAGACGCCGATGGCCAAAGGCACACCGACATAGACCGAGCGCCGGAACCGATACCGGGGTGGCGGAGGTGGAGGAGGAGCCTGGTTCATCTGCTCGTTTGGAAAGCGGTTTCTTTGCATGGCACACATAACGAGCCTCCTTAAAGGATCGAGTTCGTTGCTCATAAGGTCCAGAATAGTCACTCGGTGCCCGAGGCGGATTACAGGTGACTTACATCCGCGTGGCCTGTGGATGACAGGACGTTGGTGAGGCCTTGTCGACTGAAGGGGGAGAAGGAAAAGAGGCCGGAAGCATCGCAACACTTCCGACCTCGAGATGTGGTTGCGGACAACGTATCAGTCGTCGTCTTGTTCGTGATTTTTCAGTCGGTGCCAACCCCATAGGAACAGCACCAGGACAATCAGCCCGCTGAGTTCGTAGTTCCACTCAACGGGACCGCGCGAGTTGAACGGCAAGGTCCTGGCAATATGGTAGATTCGGCCCTCGTTGATGTAGAGAAAGACAGAAACTGCGACAAGTAAAATCAGTGTGATCTGGATGAGCTTCATCTTTACACCTCCTTGGGAATGTAGTGCTCGACAACTTCATAGCGAATGCGGACGGCACGGGATAGGGTTAAGGACTGCGATTCCACCCTGTTCCTAATCTCCTTGAGCTGGGTTTTGGTGGCCGCGACAATCATCATGTCCACCACAGGTTCTGTTGCTTCAACAAAGGCCGCCTTGATGTGTGATTCGACATTGTCCAAGGCCGTCACGCATACCTCGAAGATATGCCAGCCCTCCTGAGACCGAACAGCCACATCGACTGGGTGACGGGTGCCCGGGACAGTCCATTCGAGGATTGCCTCCTGTCCCCGGCGCTCGAAGTAATTCTTGATCCAATGGGCAAAATGCCGGTGTGCAATGCCACCACGGCCTTTTCGCTCTTGGGGGACAGGTAAGCCGAGCAGGGCGTAGGCGTGCGCCGTCGGCTCCATCAACAGGCGAGGAGACCGTCCGATACGAATCTCCTCAAACGCGGCGTATTTCCGCTCTCTGATAAGCGCTTCGATAGCGACTCGCTGCTTGTGAGTCACTGGGCCAATCGCTTCAAAGAGCCGTACGACCGGCGCGTAGGGATGATCTACCCACGCTTGTAAGAATTCTTTGGTAAGTCGAGCAATTTCGGATGCGGTTTGGTCCCGGTTTCGCTTATCCGTGGTTTCGTCCTCGCCGCGCAGCTTCGAAAGTGCCCTCCGTACGTGGGGCAGCTGCGCCAGCGATTGGGCAGGGACGTACGGATGTGTATCGTAGTTTGTCACCTGGGTGCGGCACGGCGGGACATGATCGATTACCCCCTTCATTGCGTGGTGCCAGCCACTCGATAACTTGACTAGGCACTGGCCTTTCTCGATCTGGTTTAGCGTGCCAGGGCCATCGGGGCCCAGCATCATCACCTTGCTCGCTGCGACACTGGATTCCCAGTCATTGGCATGGAACGTAAGGTGCATGGTCGAGTTCTGCTGCACAAGAGGAGACGCGGTCTTGAGTGACGAGACCACTACGCAGCCGCCTAGACCGAATTCTCGACCACGCTTCCACCACTCAGAAATGGTGCACATCTGGTCGGGGAACATCAATTCGGCTGCCAGGCCGACATCCGCGTCGGCCTCGTCGATGACCGCGAAGACCTCGACGCGATCAACACGGTGCGATGTGTGAATGCGAGGATATAGAACAGAGGCAAGCACCAAGTCTACAAACATCTGCCGTGTCCAACTCGGGAACATGTTGGGCATTGAGATGACGGCGCTCTGGCCGGAGGCTATCAGATCATGGGCTCGGAACCCCTGGAAGGCCCTGAGTGTATTCATGGTGGAATGCACGATTGCCTCCAGAGGCTGTTTCAGCGAGCGTGTATACTCTGGTTTGGAAGAGAACACCGAATCACGAAGGGCATTCAAGACCTCCAGCAGCAGCCCGAAATCGGGCCAGAAGAGCCGTTTACCCGGTGTTGGATTGAGGGCGGCGAGAAGCCATCGAAATGACTTCACGAAAGTTGCCCAAGCTGCTTTCAGGCCAGCCCGAGCACAGAAGATAGAGGCTATGATGTTGATCCAGACGGCCGCGGGAAGACCGGGAGGCGCTTCCAGAGACAACCGCAGCGTCTGGTGGACGTCGTAATGTCTCCATCCAAAACGTCCGGGCAGATCAGCAAAATCGCCTCCCTTTCGATCGAACACCAGAACCACTACTTTTCTATCCTCTTCTCGCTGATTGTTGTTTGCGATGCCCTCGAGCAGCCGTCGTACCGCTGTGGTCTTGCCATGGCCCGTGAGCCCACTGACCTGCACAAAAGCCGCCGAGTCCAGGCGTAGGCCGAACTCAAGATCCGGCTCCCCAATGACATGTCCGAGACGGATATCAGGACGGCCCCCAGCATAGAGTTGGTCGGCATCCGGATGCCTGTGTGTGGCGTCTGGGAAGTCCTTGAGATGTTCAATGTCCTGTTCGATGACCTGCAAGAGGCTCTTGGCCATACCTTCGGACAGCATCCCGGCCTCGATCATGAGCAAAACTTGATTCCAATCGACGCCACTGACGGTCTGTGACGGTTTCTTTTCGTTGAGATGCCAATAGGTGATCTTTCTTGCCAGGTTGGATGCGTAGTGGGCCATGATCAATCCTCCACACGAGCAAAGAATAAGGGACGTACCAGGGATTTGAGCCTGTACTTCAGAGAACACGAAGGACAGCGCCAGACGTTGTCATCGCGAAAGAAACGCCGATGGCGGGGGCATGTGAGTTTTCCGCATTCGCATAAACGGGCCCTGGCCATGGCCACAAGGCCGTGGCTGCGCCGACCAAAAGGAAAGCGGCGTTTTCGACAGACAGCGCACACGCCCACGTGGACGGGCGGATTGGCCCCCAGCATGGATGGATTCCATGTCATTCCGTCGACGAGCTGGATGTTGCGATAGTTGGCGTAGCTGCTTACAGCGCCGTTGTCTCCCGTAAGCAAGTACTCATCTTGTCGTATCTCCAGAATAACCCTGCCTCTGTCGTCTGTGATTGTGGCGATGGTGTTGCGATTGGGTAGGCTTTGCTTGGCCATGATAGTCTCCTTTCCTTGTGCAAGGTGCTGCGATGAAAAGGGCGGCCTCCACGCTGGATGGCCGCCCTGGTGTTTCCTGGCTGTCACTTGATTCGGTCGGCAAATCGCAGTCTCAAATCCTTGCGATCAATCGCAAGGCCAGCATGAGCAGAGACCACAGCAATTTGCCTGCGAGGAACGCCGTGGCGAGACCGGTGAGGGCCGCAACTGTCCAAGCCGTCAGGCCCAGCGCCGCGCGTATGACATTGGCGTAGGCCTCAACGATTTGCTGGATTCCCTGGTTCTGCCCCTCGGAGCCGAAGAGCTTCATAACGGATCCTTTCCTTCGAATGTCTCATCATATTGATCTATGCTCGGGCGGTGCTCTGCTTCAGAGCACTGGCCGGTATGATGCGATGGCCGGGCAATCCTTGCGAAGGTCACGGCGGTCTCGTCAAAGTCTGGGGCGCTGAATTTCATCTTGACGATGACGTCAGTGGTATCGTCTACACAGACTCTGTTGCCAGCGTGACCAGTATCGAGGCCGCAGGCGGCCAGAAATTCGCTTGCCGGGCTCTGCGGATAGAGGGGCAGGTCGAAATGGAACTTGTGCCGCCGGCCCGTCTGGGGCTTTTCCATGTGCGTGCACGTGACCTCAAGAGTTGCGGCTTCTTGGTTGATGCAGGCCTTTTGCACTCTGGCTTTGTACCATCTATTGCTCCTCAGCTTGGGCCTGCGCCGGACGGTAAGCATTTGTCTTCTTGGCATTTCGTTTCTCCTTGATTTGAGACTTCGTTGTATTTCGCCTTCAACCTCGTGGATCAACGGCAGATCCACTGCGTCTTTCTCTATGATGGTTGCTCACCTTCCCAGAGGCTGATCTTCCTCTGATCTGTGCGTGGCGCGTCGGTAATCGTTGATTTCAGCCTGGCCGAATTTGCGAAGGGGCCCCTTCGTTTGTGACGTCCTTTTCAGCCTTCCAGCCTTGAGCTTTCTACTTCTCAAACGTCGGCTCAACAATTACCCACGTGAACTCTCGAGGCCACATGACCGTCATCGTTTTGTTGTGGCTGGATGTCTTGATGAGCCGTTCACTGCGCTTGGTTTCGCCAAGCAGGCGGCGAATGTAGTAGATACGAGCCGGCAAAATGCCTTCGTCCACCAGGTTATCGATGCTGGTGATCTCAGACAGCAGGACCTTGTCCAACTGCAAGCCCGGATGTCGCATCGCAGCCTTGACGATTTCTTCGCCTATCAGACCGAGGGCTCTGCCGTTTGCGAGCGATTGCCACTTGCGGTGCCTGTCTCGGTAGCCTTCGATACCGAGGCATCGGGCCAGGCAGCAGTCGAATTCTCTGAAAGGAAACTGCAGAGCCTCGTCAAAGGAAATGATCCTTCTGTCTTTCTTGCTGCCGTCGTAGGTCTCGAGCAGCAAATTCGCTTGGGGGTATGGTGTCTTGACCATATTTCCACTCCTTTACTGAAGAACGTCGACTCTCTCATCAACACGTGACTGTTTGGCCATGGCTCAGTCATTGCAGTTGCATTTTGGGCCATCGTGAGTGGGCCCTTCACATAAGCAGCATAGCGCCGCGTCTTTCCGCACGTTTCCGCATCACTCGTATGATTCTTTTTGCATTTTTTTGAGATGCTCGAGTTGCTCCTGGCGCATTCGCTTGTCATATTGCTCTTTTCTGGTTGCTGCTCGGGTCAGGCGACCGCTTACTGCACTGCGCTTCAAACCCAGTGTCTTGGCGATTTCCGCCTGCGTCATGCCCTGATTCCAGTAGAGATAGATGACTTTCCATTGCTCTGGCGTGAAGATCTCGGAGCAGGTTTCGTATTGCGCGAATGTACCGAAACGCCTCCTGTCCCCGACCTCTCGGAGGGTGTCCTGATGGAAGCCCCTCAGGTTTTCGCGTCTGCTGCGACCCTGATAGACGCCAGGGAGTCGCTGGCGGTTTGACTCGGAGAGATCCATGTAGTCTTCTTGATCAGAGAATGTGTTGAATACGGCCGGTTGTTGGCATGTGGTCGGTTCCTTTTCGCGCTGTTTCCAGACCTCCACGAGCCGCTCTAGTGCAGGCATAAGGGGGGCAAGAGCATCGATTAGTTGCCCCATTGCCGCTGGGTCAAGATCGGGTTGTGATTGCCCTTCAGCCATGCGTTATCGTATCGTTTGTTGGGCCTGGGTACCGAGGTGTCCGCCGATGGCGATCGTTTCGCCGGTGGAGCCGCTACTGGTGCCCTGATCATCCACCCATGGCGACCTGATGGGCGCGACATCGTGGCAGCGCGTTGTTTCAACTGTGTCCATACACTCGAAAATACAACGATGAAGCCGTGTTCTTGACAGTTCGTGAACATGAACATTTTGAGCGCGGCCTGAGCGCCTCTGCACGGGTTACACTCGATAGCGTAACCTCCTGTAAGAACTAGGTTTGTGTGCGTCGGTGGACACCGGCCCTGGACGCGCGTTTGTTCCCGGGTGCAGGATGAGCGCGCAGGGATGAGAGAAAGCCACGATGTGTTGACCATCAGCAAGTGTCTCTGTATTATGTCTCGAAGGGTGAATGTCAAAAAGGGTGTGGTGGAATGTTGAAAGGGAGTGAAAGCGCCCATGCCGGATGTGCCAGAAGGATTATCCCGAGAGGTGTTGAATATCCTGCATTTTACACATTCTCATGCGCATACAGCCAGGCGGTTCAGGGGCCAGACATATCGGCTTCAGATCGACTTAAAGCACGATGATCGTGGCATACCGCTATTCCGGTCAATGGAGATCCGGGCAACAAACGGTGAGCAGAATGCGCATCCCGCGGTGATTCGCCCTCGGAAGACCGACCGAAGGCACCTTGGGGAGTTCGTGTTCCTCTTGGCTGCCAAACTCAAGTATGATCTGCTGCGGAATTACGAGTACGACGGAGCGGGATTCTTGCATTCGGACGAGATAGCGAGAATGTGCCAGCGTGGTCTAACAGGCGTACCCGCATCAGTGTACGCCGGCCTTCGTACTCTATGGCGAAACGCTAGAAGCCGAGATGGGCAGTACTATCAGTTCCTTCGTAGTTTCCTGGCTAGCCCTGATCAATTGTGGCATCTGGTCTGTTTCTGTGGCCAGACAAGCGCGGTGGCTGACAGCCAAAGCCTCGTTTGGTGGCTAAATGTCTGTCCAGACGACGTGTCATTTGTCTGTGAGAACAACACCGAGGCTCTCACAGGGGACAACTTAAAGAACTCCCTAGCCCGGCTGTTTCCCGAATCGGTACTGCTTGACAAGCAGTCTTGGAACGCTTTTCTCAGCGTTCTTGAAGGGTCGTCTGTCGCAGGCTGGCAGCAGCCAAGCGATGAATGCCATGTGTACGACCCGAGTGTGAGTGTGAGAGGTGGACCCGGGCAGGTCATAGCTGCAACCGGTTCGGCGATCGGCCAGCTCAGTGACGCGCATTGCTCTCTGACCGAGGAGGTTCTGTCGTATCTCAAGAAGCTGGCCAAGGAATGCGGACGTCTCCCCCACTACTTTCCGCGGCGTCTGCGTGAGAGTCGGTCCGGCAAGACGCTGCTTGATAGAATCCGTCCAGTTGTACGAGTAGTTGAGGACCGACGTGCTTTTGACAAATGGCTCGCCCAGGAACGGGAACGTCTGCGTCGGCAGGGACATGGCGGTAACGCACTAGCCTATGGTCCTCATCGAGGCATGCCCGGCGAAAGAGATGGCCAGGGCCTCCACGACTCTTCAGCAAAGACGTTCCGGTGGGACGATCGGGCTGGAGAACGGTTTCAGCAAGCAGTGATCCTTGGAGACCCGGGTTTCGGCAAGACTTGGTTGCTTCGCTACGAGGCCCGGCGACTTGCACATAGGGCCATGGATGAGCTCGCCGACAGCACGAGAAACCTTGACAGAGTGGAGCTGCCGATCTTCATGCGGTTGCCAGACATGGCGAGTCTCGTGAGCGAGAAGAAGACGCTGGTGGACATTGTAGTCGAACTGCGTGGGAAAGGGCGTTCAGACGCTTTCCGTGACTACCTGCGCAGACAACTCATATCAGGACATGGCGTTGTTTTGCTGGATGCCTGGGATGAAATATCTGATCTTAATAGAAGACAACAGCTGAGAGATCTGATTGCCAACTTCTCTGAGACCTCTGTAGGGAGAATGTTGTTAACGTCTCGAAGCATGGATTATGACCTTACTCCGCCACCTCTGCCTAATGGTGAAAAGCTGGCGATGATGCCATGGAATTGGCATCAAATAGAGTCGTTCATACGAGTGTGGTTTGAATCAGAAAAGTCTTATGTTGAACAGTTTGTAAGTGAGTTAGAACAGCATCCACGATGTCATGCCTTGGCCAGGATTCCATTGATGTTGCAATTTTTATGTCAGGTCTATCCTGATGCGGATCTTCCATCTCAGAGATCTGAACTCTACCGAAATTGTCTTTGGCGATTATTTCGGGATTGGCAAATTCAGGACAAAAAGAATATTATAAAAGGAAAATACGAGTTAAGTGAAACCTACATCGGTGGACTGATCGAAGCATTAGAAAGCCTAGCTCTGGAATTGCATATAAGAGGACTCAAGCAGTTCTATGAGGAAGACGTACGTTCAATCTTAGTATCTTTTTTCAAGGAAATTTCTAAGGATAGCTGTTTGCATGAATTGCAAGCGGAAGAAGCGACTCCCACAAAGATCATGGAGCATTTTAAGGATTGTGGAATCCTCGTCCCATCAGCGAATACTGGCCCCCGTAAGCTGCAGTTCCTGGATTTGACTTTTCAAGAGTATTTGGCGGCTAGGGCTATTGCCAAGAGGGAAGATTGTGCAGATGTGGCATTGAAACATGTTTATGATCCAGCATGGAATCACGTGCTGATTATGCTTGGAAGTATAACCAGACAAGTGCGGAAATACGTCGCAACATTATTACGTGCAAACAGAGAAGATGTGATTTGCAGGCCATTTATGTTGGCTATTCAAGTGATAGCGGAATCAGACCAAGAGCAGTGGACCAAGAGGTTTCTTAACACTCTGTTTGATGAGTTGTTTGAAATATACTTTGAGAGGTCAAACGCTTTCCTATCCAGGGAAGTCAAAGGTAAGATGACAATGCTCCCTGAAGCTGAACGCCATCTAATCTCTAAGTTACCGAATTGCAGGAAAGAAGATTGTGTATTAGTCATTGAAGCCATTGGAGAATTGGGAACAGATCAGGCTGTGAAGCCTCTCGTCGACGCGCTAAACACCAATGAAGTTAGGTGGAGAACTCCATCGCCGGTCAGTGAACAATCGGTTCTATGTCGGGTATGGACGGCGATGTGGACTTTTGTCCACGATCCTGACGGGCGCATTCAGGGGATTGTGTCAGCTACTCGTCAATTAGAAGAGTTACGTGACAATCTTGTACGCGAGCAAATTGTCAGGGAAATTGTCATAGCTCTGGATTCAATCCAATCGACGCAGGCTGTGCAAGCTCTCATTAGGATACTTCTGAATGACCAGGATTACTGCACTCGGATTGAAGCTGTTTCTGCTTTGGAGTCTATTCGTTCAGAGGAGGCTGTGGAGCCTCTAATTAAGATACTGAAGGATCAAGATCAAGACATGGTCGTTCGTTCTCGAGTTGCCCTAGCTTTGGCATCAATTGGCTCGGAGGACGCTGTGGAGTCGCTCATCTGTGCTCGTGATGATCAAAGTGAAAATGTACGTTTAGCTGCTCGGGTAGGTTTACATAAAGTTGGCTCAGACAAAATTGTCGAGCCACTTACAAGAGCACTGAAAGACCCAGATAGGGATGTTCGTAGGAACGCGGCGTTTGCTTTGGCGGATTCAATTGTTTCAGATCAGGCTGTTGAACCACTCATTGAGGCCCTGAAAGATCCAGACAGCCAAGTTCGTAGTAATGTTGCCTTGGCGTTGGGTTCTACTGATTCAAACAAGGCTGTTGAACCACTCATTAAGGTTCTGAAAGATCAGGACAGTAAGGTTCGGTGTAATGCTGCCTTAGCGTTGGGTTCTATTGGTTCAAATCAGGCTCTGGCATCACTGGCTCTAGAGTCACTCCTACGAGAAATGAAGGAAGGAGAAAGTGCGGGTTCAAGCAACGAGTATCTCACAGCTGTATTAAAAGGGTTGGGTAAGATCGGCTCAACTCAGGCTGTTGAAGCAATTACTGCAGCAATGAAAGATCAAGGCCAAGATGTTGTTGTTCGTAAGGAAGCTGTCGAAGTGTTGCATGAGATTGATTCGGCCGAGGCCTTTAATGCGATCATTATGGCTTTGGAGGACCAAAATTCAGAAATTCGTACAAGTGCTGCCAAAGCGTTTTGTCTAATCCGTTCAGACCAGGCTGTGAAGCCGCTCATTAAGGCACTGAAAGATTCCGATAGGGATGCTCGTAGTGTAGTAGCCTATGCTCTAGGTGTTATTGGTTCAGATCAGGCTGTGGAGCCGCTCATGGAGGCACTGAAAGACCCAGATAAAGATGTTCGTGGTGAAGCTGCCGTAGCTTTGGGATCCATCGGTTCGAATCGGGCTACAGAACCACTGATTAAGGCACTAGACGACGAAGATGAGGATGTTCGCAGAGAAGTTGCCTATGCTCTCGGTTTAATCGGCTCAGATCAGGCTGTGCGGCCACTCATTGAGGCACTGAAGGAGCAAGATAGCGAAATTCGTTGTGACGTATCACGGTTTTGGGAGACGACTTCAGCTGTAGCCCTATTGTCGAAGATGACTTCAATTCAGCATGAAATACAGACTGTGGAACCATTCTTTAAGCAATTGACAGAAAGAAAGAACCTGGGCTTGAGCAGATCTATCACTGATATATTGAAGGTGTTGGGCAAGATTGGTTCGGCTGAGGCTATTGAAGCCATCATGATGACACTGAAAGATCTAAAAGACCATGGGTGGGATGTACGTATATGTAGCGATGCTATCGAAGTCTTGCGTACGATTGGCTCGGATGAGGCCTTTAACGCGATTATTGAGGCTCTGAAGTCTTCCAATTATTTTGTTCGTGCGCGTGCTGCTGCAGCTTTGGGATCAATTGGCTCAGATCGGGCGGTAGAACCACTTGTCAATGCACTGAAAGACCAACATGAGTTCGTTCGTGAAGAAGCCGCTTCAGCCTTGGGGTCGATTGGTTCAGATCAGGCTGTGGACCCACTTATTATGGCACTGAATGACAAATGGAGTGAAGTTCGCTCACACGTCTTAGATTCCCTGCGCAGAATATCCAAGAAGGAAGGTATATCTATGAAGAAATATAAGATACCGCAAGAGATTCGACATGAACTTCATTCTCTAAATAAGTCAATGGGTCATTTAGCAAAGGACTTGTGAAGAAGTTGGTACGCGTCCGGCCAACAGCATCTTCTCCTGCTGGCTGATTTCCCTACACTTTTGGGGGCAGAGGCACACAATAGCGTATCCGTCCGGCCAACCGCATCTCTTCGTCCTGACTGACTTGCGTACAGTTCCGGGCGGAGGTGCACAATGGCTAAGATTGATGGCACGACGAAAAAGAAAACGAGCAGAAGGCCGTTCTGGCAGGAGCATCTGCGGGCATGGTCTGAGAGCGGTCTGACACAGGCGGACTATTGTCGGCAGCACCAGCTCTCACGAGCGGCTTTCGGCTGGTGGAAGCGGCAACTACAGGGCAAACCGAAGCCTCGAAGGAGATTCCCTGACGCCAAGCGGCCCTAGCAAACGGCAGTGCAGTTTGTGGATCGGACCGTCGCCACCGGCCGTCGGCCTTCGCTGTATAACAGCGTCCATGATTGGATACGGACCACAACCCTTAATAACCCCACCCCGGCTCTCTACTCAAGGATTGGAGTAGAGAGCCAGTTGCATCTGACGGCTGGCTCTCGGAGGTACCAACATGACAGGACAACGACCCGTAGCGAAATTTACAGCTGGGCAAGTTTCAGCTGCAATCTGGGAAAATGAAGTGACGACCAAGGCCGGAAAGCAAGTGACGATGTTGAAAGCGACAGTTGAACGCCGGTACAAAGACAGAGCTGGACAGTGGAAGTCATCGAGCAGCTTCGCCCGGAACGAAATCCCGTTGGCCATATACTGCCTACAAAAAGCGATGGAGCATATCATCGAAGGGCAGAAGGACGACGACGGTGTCGAGGAAGAGGTGGTGCAGTAGGCCAGCGTGTTTTTCGGCGACTCTTCGAGTCAGGAGGGTCGCTCCTCTTTCTCTTTCTGTAGTTCGTGTATGCACCACTGTCTCTGCAGGCAACCCCAGCCCAAAAGCGAGGCTGAGGTTGCCCTAATGAGGCAATCCAGAGGTGAAGAAAATGAGAAGATGTGCTTTGTGCGGCAAACGCAAATTTGAAAGCGAACTGATCGGCAGGTTATGCAGCCGGTGCGACCATATCCAGGGTGATGTCATAGCCGACTTGCAGGCCGAGTATGAGAATGTGGTGTGAGGTGGTGCGGATGAAACGAGATGAAGTGCGGAAAGTCGCACGCGAGGCGTTCGACCGGCTTGTCCAGGATGTTGAAGCAAGCAAGAGTGACACGCTACAGGCGTATCTGAAGGCGATGGGCAGGTTCCATCGCTACAGTGTCGGTAACGCGATATTGATTCAGTTGCAGAAGCCGAATGCGACGCATGTGGCTGGTTTCCGGGCATGGCAGAGACTCGGTCGATATGTGAAGAAAGGCGAGCACGGCGTCGCGATCATGGCGCCGGTCGTGTACCGTCGGAAAGCTGAGGGAGATGACAGTGACGAAGATGAGAATGCCGACGATGAAACCGTCACGACTTTCAAAACAGCCTATGTGTTCGACATCGGCCAGACGGACGGAAAGCCGCTGCCAGAGTTCGCCAGAGCTCAGGGGGATCCAGCAGCATGCCTGGAGAGGCTGGGAGGATTTATCGCAGAAAGAGGCATCAAGCTGGAACGTCGCGAGAGCCTTAAAATGGCCGAAGGTGTTTCTACGGGCGGCACCATCTTGTTGAAGGCCAGCCTTGCGCCGGCTGAGGAGTTCTCGGTTTTGGTCCATGAGTTGAGCCATGAAATGCTCCATCAGGACCCAAACGACCGACCCGAGGAAAGGACCGTCAGGGAGGCAGAAGCCGAGGCAGTGGCGTATGTTGTGTGTCAGGGGATCGGTCTGGATGTGAACACATCCAGTAGCGACTATATCCAGTTGTATGACGGGGACAAGAAGACGCTGATGGAGTCACTGGAGAGGATACAGCGGACAGCGGCGGAGATATTGGAGGCAGTGACGAGAGAGGACAAAGAGCGAGCGAATACCGCTGAATCGCCGGCAAGGGTAGCGGTGGCGGCGTAGGTGCTTACCGCCGCTACCGGCACAGTGGACATAGGCTGGCGCGCGCTAAACGGAAACTTGCGTGGACCTCACCGATTGGATGCATCAGGTCTTGCAGTTGGCGGTCGTTGGGCCTCTCGGCAGACAATGCGTCGCTCGCCGAGCAAATATCCACCGGTGAAGAGTTGAAAACGATATTCTCCTGGGTGGGGAAAGACGATCCCGTGAAGGTCCATTGCCAGGGTGACGATCTGTTTGACATCCGTGAACTGGACGGGTCCTGTCTTTTCAAAGATGACTTTTTCATCCTGTTCGGCGTCCACAAGCCTTATCTGAAGTTCCGTGGTGCCATGGCCATTGGTCAGTTCGCAAAAGAACACGATCTGAGGATGTCTTGCCGGAAAGCTGAAGGCATTGATCGTTTGAACAATGTCGATGACGCTCGGTATGCCAGTGACCCGGTCAAAAATGACGCGGTTGCAGGTGATGGCGGATAACAAGATGGGTTGTATGCCTGTCATTGGGCTAGGGGCGCTCCTATCTGGTTTGGGGTATTGAGTCTTTGCTTCAACAGGCGTCCTGCCTTAAACACGACCCTGCGTTTAGCCGGCACCTCTACCTTCTCCAGGGTCTTCGGGTTCTGGGCGGTCCTGGCACGGGTGGTCTTTGTCTCGAAGACGCCGAAGTCGCGGAACTCCAGGCGGTTGCCTTTGGCGAGTTCCTCGGCGATGCCGCCGAGAATCTCTTGGACGACAGTCTTAACCAAGGCCTGCTTGGCTTGGGTCTTTTGTGCGATTCGTTCGACGAGTTCTCTTTTTGTTACTGTTGACATCAATTGGCCTCGGATCTCAGTGTTGCTTTGTGCCGGGCGTCCACAGCGGCTTTCCTCGATAGATCTTCCCGATTGGGTATCTGTCGCTGGGTTTTGCAGTAGTCTCCATCAGATGAGCGATCTGCCGCACCACTTCGGGATGCTGGGCGGCAACGTCTTGAGATTCGCCAATGTCGGTTTCGAGGTTGTAAAGCTGAATCTTGCTGCCGCGCCCGAGGCGGATGCCCTTCCACATCTTCCAGCGAACTGCCTGGTCATAGCGGGAACGACAGTGGCCATAATCCCAGTAGAGGTACTCGCGCGACGAATCGAGCTTTCCGCCTTTCAGTGCCTGTACAATCGACACGCCATCAATTTCCGTAGGTGATTTTGCTCCCGCCAGCTCAGCAAACGTTGGCAGCATATCCTGAAAAGCGACGACTTCGTCACTGGTTTGATTTGCCGGAACCGTCCCCGGCCAGCGGGCGATAAACGGCACACGTATACCACCTTCGGTTAGGTCTCGTTTGAAACCACGTAGCGGGCCGCTTGTGTTGAAGCGCTTCGCCACGGTTGCGTGCCCGCCGTTATCGCTGGTGAAGAGGATTAATGTCTTGTCCCTCAACCCACTGTCATCAACGAGCTGGACAATCCGGCCGACATCACGATCCAGCATGTGGATCATGGCCGCGTACTTTTCTGATCGTTCATCCCAATCACGATCGGTGTACGGTTCAGTGGAAGGAACTGCCAGGCCGTCTTCATCTTCATCCTTCGATGAGAAATGCGGCAGTGTGTACGCAGCATAGAGAAAGAACGGTCGCTCGTTGCCTTGACAACCGCGAATGAATCTCAGAGCCCGCTCGGTCAACAGATCGTGGCTGTAATGCTCTCGCGACTGACTGTTACCACGGAGTTCCAATCGCCCTTCGTCGTCATCGAGGTACTCTGTGAAGTAGTAATGCGCATGGTCCTGGTTGAGATAACCGAACCACGTGTCAAACCCCTGATTAGTAGCTCGACCAACAGTCCCGGCGTCACCAAGCGACCATTTGCCGACTCCGCCCGTGCGATAGCCCGCCTGCTTGAGGACTTCTGCCATCGTTACATCACTATCCTGTAGGTATGTTGCGTAGTGGGGTACGTTGTCTCGAACCGGTGTGTGTCCGTTGTGCAACCCTGTCATCAAAACGGCCCGAGATGGCGCACACACGGGAGCGCCGGCGTAGGCCTGTGTGAACCGCAATCCTTCTGTAGCCAAACGATCGATGTTCGGAGTCTGAATCAACTTCTGTCCGTGGCATCCGAGATCACCATAGCCGAGATCATCTGCCATGATGAAGACGATATTGGGGCGCGGCGCGTTGTTGGTGCTGCTGAATGACGGAGTACACAGCAAGCATGCGATGAAGCAGGCTTCTATCATTGATCGCATCAAGTTTTTGCCTTTCATACTTCGGAAGGCTTTGCTTCACACCACCTTCCCGCTTGGCCAGGGCCGCAGTCAGTGGCGCGACCAGGTCGAATCATCTGCCTTTCATGTGGCTTCTCGGTAATGCCAGAGGCTGTGTTTCGGTGCCTTACAATTCTGCTTTCATAAGGCGATGCACCTGCACGCCACAGTTGTCATGATACCACAACGGGGTCTTGACCGGTGAGTCAGGAAGAGAAGTGATTAAGAATACCATACTGGGTAAATCGGCTGTACAACAGAGCGACTTTAGCCCAAAGCTGGGAATAACGAGTCAAATACGCGGGGGAGCCAGCCAGCAAATAGAAAAAGGGCTGCGATATGGTGGTCGCAGCCCAACTGTACTTCTTCTTGAGAACCCGAGTGCCTATTTGGTGTGGACTACGATGGAGCCGGCGCCAATTGGCTGCTCCATGTTGTTATCATAGATCACGTGTTCCACTTCAGCGTCATCCTCCCACCAGATCTTGATGCGGAAGGTATCAGGGTCACCATCCCCGGCCCAAAGCATGAACTTGAAGTTCGGTAGACCATTTATGGTCCCCACACCTTTGAATTGCGCATTGGAGCCGTTTTGGTTGACTACGAGCCAGTCGTAACTGGTGCTGTGGAAGTTCAGACCGCCGGCTTTGAACTGGAACTCCGTATTGCCCGTGGGCACGGACGCGCCCTTCTTGTATTTGGATACGAAGCCGAAGTTGGCTTTACCTTCCAGTGTCGCGTCTGGGCGGTAGGCGCCGGGTTCTGAGTCTATCCATCCACCGCCGGTGACAAAACCACCGTCGGGGTCATAGACAACCAGGAAACTCGGTTGCTCTGCTCCCACGTTTCCCGCTGAGTCAGTTCCTCGAACCAGCAACTCATAAACACCTGGTGTATCACTTGCATCAATACTCGCCGAGACTGCCTCGATTGGGCTATCATAAGACGAATCCAACGGAGCCATCGGCGCCCAGGTGGTTCCTCCATCGAGACTATATTCGGCCGAAAAGATGTCTGATTCACCTGTCGTGGTGTCGTCAATCATTGCGACCAGGGCTGCCGAAGTACCTGCCTCTACGGGGTTGGGGCTGATAACGACGTCTGAGGCAATCGGCCCTTCCCTATCTGTGTACTCGACGATGTAACCACGGAAGTAATATAGACCACTGACTCCCAAATCGTTCCATCCGCCGAGTTTGTCGGCCCCCGATGGAATCTTCAGGGCATAGTTGCTGAAGATCACAATGCGCGTATCTTCAGTGTTATTCTTTGGCTCACCAGGATCCCAATACGTAAAGCCCCATTCTTCACCGTCAGTCCATTGCCAAGGACTGGCTGTATTAGCCCTGACCGCTCCAATGAAGAGGGCAGTATGTGGGTCGTCGTCAAGAAGATTGGCGAGAATAAACTGATTTTCGTCAGCAGATGTAATTGATGCCAGATGGCCGCCAAGCGACTCCGCTGAAGCGTTCGCAATCTCCCATGACAGACCTACACCAATGCTGCTGTGAATCTCGTACCAATGACCATTACCTCCATCTTCCTCGCGCCATTGAACGGGGCCAGTTGCAGGGGGGCCGTATTCGATAAGATAACCATAGTCGCTGTATGCGGCAAACAAGTCAACGTCGTGCCATCCTCCAAGAAAGCCTGTCCCATTCAGAGCACCATTGCTAAAAATGGCAAGGCAAGCATCCGTGCTTTTCGGTAATTGGGGTTCTCCAGGGTTCCAGTTGGTGTATCCCCAATCTCCCCCGTCAGTCCATTGCCACGCAGTACCCCCACTCACCCGGGCCGCTCCAATCAGTATTGCACGATGCAGGTCATCATCAAGAAGATTATCGAGAACAAACTTGTTTTCAGCAGCGGATGTAATTGACGCCAAGTGGCCGTCATAACCTGAGTAAGTCAGAGACTCCGCCATAGAATGCGCCGATGCCCAAGTCAGAGCAGCGCCGCCGTTATCACGAATCTCATACCAGTGCCCATTTCCCCCATCTTCCACTCGCCATTGAACCGGGTCGGCCAAACTTGTACCGACGGTTACCATGATGCACATTCCTACCGCCAGAGAAAGGTGTCTCGAATCCATTCTTCTGTCCTCCATAAGAGGTTCCGCGAATGTCTCTGTCGTCCCAAATCGGCCTGTTTCGCCGAGGGGCGACTAACCATACTCCTTGACGCAACACACCGGGTGAATGTAGCAGAATCAGGACATCGCGCCCATAAGTAAAAATGCGTATTCTGTGCCAGCCGCACTGTACATCGGGATTTGCCATTTCGCGCCAAAATCAGGGCCTCGGTCTCAAGGCGTCTGGCCACCAACATGGCCGATGTGCTTCCCAGAAAAGCCCTCAGAGACGCTAGTTCGCCGAAAGTCAGACGTTTTGGCGTTTCTTCGAGGCATGTCGACCCACGGTTCCTCCTCAGTGATGCGGGTTTTCGCTACACGGCCAGTTAGCCTGACCTCACGCACTTCTCGCGGCCAGTCCCCGCCCTTGAGTCCTGGCCGCTTGGGTCAGGGGAGGTAAAGAATGTCAGATGTGTCAATACGAACATTACTCCTGGAGTTCGTGGATTCCAACGGCGCCAGCCACATCCGAGAGATGCACATTGAGATACTTCGGCACAAACCCGATACGCCGGAGCACACGATTCGGGCCAGGCTGTCGGAGGCTGTGTCGGATGGTCTCCTCGACCGGCTGGGGGACGGTTTCTACGACGTCTATGCCGAGGATGAGGACATGACGTCGGTTGTGTCCTATCCAAACCGCTGTCAGTTGTGGGGTCGCTCTGGGTTCAGGGGCAATTGTGACGGGCGACTGATTCGAGATCTTGTGCTCCGGTACAGAGCGCGAAGAGTTGGTGATCCGATGGAAGGGTCGGGTACGAGTAGGGATGTTGTGGCTGGGCTCAACAAATATAAACGCGCGGGGATAAGCTACTGGGGTGGTGACCTTCGCAGCGGATTTGATTTGACCAGGCACGACCTGCCGGGCAGGTTTGATTTTGTGTGGATACACCCGCCGTACTGGAACATTGTGCAGTACAGGAGTGGTGCGAGTGACTTGAGCAATTGCGAGAGCTACGAGCAGTTCCGGGAGGTGCTGATGCTATGTCTGCGACGGTGCTATGAGGCACTGGAGGTCGGCGGCAGGCTCGCTGTTCTGATTGGTGACGTACGCCGCAGCGGCCGGTACACGCCGATTGTCAAAGATGTGCTGGACTTTCCGTATGGGGAGGTTCGAAGCATAATCATCAAGGTGCAGCACAACTGTACGAGCGACCGCAAGCGCTACGGGAAGATGGAGGATGTGCCGATTCGGCATGAGTATTGCGTGGTGTTTAAGAAGAGCGAGGCAGGGACAAACCCGCCAGCGCCGGGCGAAAGACATAAAAGCACGACGACCATTCCCTTGTCGAGGTGATGAATATGGCAGTAACACTTGAGACGATTTACCAGGAGATAAAGCAGGTCAGAAGCGAATTGCACCGGGTGCGGGATATGCTGGCAGACGAGGGAGAGCTTACTGACGAAGCTCGACGGGAGCTTGACGAAGCCAGAGAGGAAATGGCGCACGGCCAATATGCAAGGCACGACGAGGTCGTGGCGAAATATGGGTGATTACGCTGACCTTCGTGGTTCGGTGGAGCAGACAGGCCGAGAGATTTCTGGGCAAGCTTCCGCGGCAGATCGCTCGTAGAATCGTCGGCAAGGTCAACTCAATCACGGGGCAGCCTTTCCACTTCCTGGAACATCACCACGGTTCGGATTTCTTCAAGCTGCGTGTTGGCAGCTATAGGCTCTTGGTGGATGTCGACCTGAAGACAAATGTGATTTCTGTGCGGGTTCTTGGCCATCGAAGGGATATCTACAAGGGTAATGTGTGAGGTTGCTGTCAGGATGGCGGTTCGTCAATCCGGGCGAACCGCCATCTATAGCGGTGCAGCCCGGAGGTGCACAATGAACAACGTAACCCTGGAAGAGTACCGGTGCAGGAAATGTGGCCGGGTGTTCTACATCAATGCGGCGGAGCGAAGTAATCTGGACCTGGATTTCGGCTGTCCGTATGGCTGCGATGACAATGGCAGGTACGTTGGGGCAGTCCGGGCAGAGGCTACTCAAGGCAAGGAGGTGAATTGAAATGAATCGGGCAATGAAAAGGCACATCCGCTTTGTCCTCCAAGACGACAACGAGGTGATGTCTGCCGCTTTGACAGGCGATTTGGACGAAGAGAACAAGCGGATGAATCGGGAACTCATCAAGCAACATGAGGCGATTCTGGCGAAGCTCGACAACGGCCAGACCTTCAGTCAGGAAGACCTTCAGCTCATTCGGGACGCGAACGAGATCCATCTGAATGACGGAGCCAATCTGAACGGTCATCACAAGCAGGCGGTAAAGCTCGACCGCTGGCTGGACCATATGATGGAACTCGACAAAGAAAAGGCCATGCAGATCCTGGAGCAGTGGCTGGACAAAGACGCTCGGACACCTGCCCGGGTCTACCGAGCGTTGCACACGCTCTGGGAGGAGGCTACGCCTAACGATGTTGGGGCTGAGCCTGCGTTCGACGACGAAGGGCGATGCCTCAGGTGCGGCAGCAAGGTATCGTTTGCGGATGTGACGGACACGGTGGTGTTTGTCGGTGATGAGATTGTGAAGCGCTACGACGGTGATATCACCAACCGGAACTGTGTAAGGTGTGCCTATCCGAAGCAGTATCCGGAGTTTGAGCAGTACGATGATGAAGGCACTGCGCGAGAGTGATGAAGATGGCAGCAAACCGATTTGGTTTTCCGCAGGCTGAATCAGGGGCCGAACCGTCAACCGGTCGAGACGCACGGCTGGCTATGCTCATGGCCGCAAAATGGCGTGATGAAATCGAGCGAGCTGTCGACCGCGTCAAGAAATCGGTCAATCGTTCAGAGCTTGACCACTGGTTTCGAAAGCAGTGGTACCGATGTCAAGCCGTGCGACTGAAACGCGAGCACCAACTCGCAAGGGAACGCGTGAACCGGCATCAGATCGGTGCACATGGAGGTGATGAAAATGGAAAAAGAAAAGAAGGAAGCAGGCGGCCCTTGGGTGCTGCCCGTCATTCAGCATGGTCCGACCCGATACTTCACGGACCTGAGGTTGCGACAGTTCAGGAACGTCGAGAATCCACACGAGTACGTGGATTTCGGCAGTGAACAGGGGCGGAAGATGTGTGAGCAGGCCGGTGTTGTTGTGTGCCGGGAGTGCCAGATGGCAGTCCTCATTTCGCCGGCAATCGACAGAGAAGAGCTGCGGTGCATGAACTGTCTGGCGTTGATTGTGCCGCGGGTGCGGTTGTGAATGTCGGGCTCCATTCGTTACCGTGGCACCAGTATCCGCCTTTATTCTGTGGGCGTGCAAATGTATGAATTGTAAGGAATGACCGTCTATACTATAGGAGCCCGTCCATTGCGGAACGGTGCTACGGAGCAATGCTTTTCTGCGAGTATGGGAGGTGTCAAGATGCGAACTATTGACGTGTTTCGAAGAGCGACAGGAGTGTATTCGTGGTCGGTTGTTGTTCTGCTCATGCTCTTCGTCTGGGGGCTGGCCGGGATTGCCTATGGCCAAGACAGCAGCAACATGGCTGCGTTGCAGGAGATCGGCCGGGAACTCGGGAGGATCGCTGAGCAAGCCTACCCTGGCGTCGTAACCATCGTTGTCAAGAAGTCCGTCTCGTCAGAGGACGCTGTCCGGGAGATGCTGGGCCAGCAGGGATCTCGCCGCCGTTCGGAGAGGAAGGACCTGCGCGGGGAGCGACCCGAACCGAGGCGGTCTCGGCTGGCCGTTCCTGAAGATCTTATGCGGCGTCTGCCCATCCAGCCAACCCGTCAGCTCTCCCGTGGTCTGGGCATCATCGTCGCCGCGGATGGACGGATCATTACGAACAACCATATTGTCAGTGATGCCAACAGTATTGAGGTCAAACTGGCCGATGGCCGGTCCTTTGATGGCAAAGTTCTTGGGGCAGATCCCGCGACGGATATTGCGGTGGTGAAGATCGAGGCAGAGAATCTGCGGGCATTGGAACTGGGCGATTCCGACGAGATTCAGCTCGGCGATTGGGTGATTGGCGTCGGCAATCCGATGGGAATCGGGTGGAGTTTCAAAGTTGGTTTGATCACCGGCAAGAACAGAAGCGGCCTGGGCATGGCCGATTACGAGGACTTCATCCAGACCAATGCAGCGCCGAGCTTGGGTGACGGTGGCGGCCCGCTCCTGGATCTGCAAGGACGGGTGATCGGCGTGAACAGCGCGGTGATCGGTCGTGAACAAGGTGGGAGTATCGGTCTGGCCATTCCGATCAACATGGTCAAAGCGATCTACGAACAACTCGCCAGCGGCAGTCCGGTTCAGCGCGGCTTTCTTGGCATCGCACTGCAGGATATGAACGCAGAGAAGGCAAAGGCTCTCGGCCTAAAAGCTACGACCGGAACAGTCGTCATTTCGGTTGTCGAGGATTCCCCTGCAGAAGAAGCGGGACTCCGCAGCGAAGATGTCATTGTCGAGTTTGAGGGTAAGAAGATATTGTCCAGTAACCAGTTACGCGACGCCGTTGCGGCCTTGAAGCCGGGCACAAAGGCAGAGGTGGTTGTGGTGCGCGATGGCGAAACGAAGGAGTTCACCGTCACGCTGGGAGAGCGCCCGTCGGCAAAATGAAGAGACGAAATGTTCTGTGGTTGGTTGAACCGCTTCGGTTCAACACTCCCGCAGATAGTTGATTTTTCTGTCGCTGGGGGGCCGAACTTTCCTCCGAAGCCGCTAATTGGAATTTGCGGTTTTCAATAGTGCTGACGAAAAAACCGCAAATCCCTTACGCGTTTCTGCAGAAAGTCCATCTCCAGCCTGGCGCTGTCGTCAAAATCAAAGCCGTGCTTCCACCTTCTCGTCTAATAGGGAGAGTCGGCGTACAAAGGAGAAGACGACGCCGACTGCTTGCTATTAGGTTCGAAGGCGGACTCCACGGCTGTGTTCATTCCCACCCCCGTCTTTCGCCAACTGGGTGTCGAAAGACGGAGGTGGTCAACATGGACCAACAGGAATTCGAGATATACGACGGTATCGTCGTGCCTGCATCTGCACTGCGACAGGAACAACGCAGGACCCGGTACGGTAACCTTTCGGACCTACCGGACGAGGAGATGGCAGACCCGGATGAGCTTGAGCGGGTGATGTACAAGGAGCTGTGGTGGCCTATCTTTAGTTTGCCGCAGCAACGGTGGGAATGCCCGATTCGACCGAACATGGATGAAGACGGTAAGGTCAACTGGGGTGCGTTTGGGACCGTTGATTTCGAAAGCTACCGGCCGCAGCACAGCAAGCTTCGGTACAAGGCTGAGCGGATGAAGGAGCAGCTCAAGGACCGCGTGATTGGGCTTCGTATTATCTCGGAGAGGATTCCAGGCACAGCCAAGTGGAAGATTCTGAGGCTCGTAAAGAAGGGGCGGCTCGACACCGATGACATCAAAGACTTCGACATGTGGCAATTGGCAGTTGGCTACGTTCGGGCATGGCGGCTGCGATATGAGATTGAGCAGATGCTAAAGAAGAGCCGGCAGCAGCAGGAGGAAAAAGCCGAGGAAATGTGGGCGGCAATGGGGTGTTAGCCCCACGCCTTTTTTCTTTCCGTGGGGGCTACCGTCCGGGTCCGCCTTCGGTTGCTGTTCCAGGTCGGGAGAGCGCTGTGCAGCAGGGTGGTTTCGACCGTGTTGCAGGGCAGGTTCGGCCGGGGCAGCGGTACACTTCCATGGTCGCTAGCGTCAGGGTCGTGGTACGTTTTCGAGGCGGGTTCGTGCTGAGTAGCGGTGCAGTTTCGTGGTCGTTAGCAGCAACATCGCGGTACGGTTTCGAAGTCGGTTCGTGTCGGGTAGCGGTACAGCTTACGTTCACTTTGCAGAGGTGATGAGTAATGTAGTCGGGGTAGTTTCGGGGTTTTCAAAGGGCGGCAAAAGTCTGTGAAAAGGGTTGCGCGAGGGCACAATCGAGCAAGGCGTTGAAGTGCCTTCGGCACTATGGTGGACTTCCGCTTCGCTTCAGTCCCCCGTCCGGGTCCGCTTCGCGTCCCCGGGGGATAGAGAGCGAGAGGGATGAGATATACGTAAGTCGAGGTGAAAGATGATCGGGTTCGACGGTAGGTAAGTATGGACAGAGAGGTTGCAGAAGGCTGCATTGAGGTTCCTGGGATTCACGGGGATGGTGAAACTCAGAAGTATAGGTTGTATAAGGGGTTAAGGTATGAATAAGGGTTGAGAATCACTGATATAGGCATAGTAAATGCCCGTGAAAGTGAAACTCACAGGTTGCCTGGATTAACGGCTCGACGGCTGTCGGAGTGGCCCGAGGGATGGATTTTGGGCTTCGTGGGAATCTGTAGAGGGCAGAGTCTCAGAAGTACTGGTGTAATAAGGGGTAACGTTGTGGATAAGTCGTGGGAATCTGTAGATAGGAGCATATAAAAGCCCCAGAATCAGAGGCTCACAGAGTACCCAGATTAACAAATGAGTGTGGCATCGTGCCGTGGGTCGAGCCAGTAGAAGCCAAATAGGAGTCATTCATAGTTACGCCCTTGGGAACAGTGAAAGATTGGGCATTGACAAGGACTTACAAGCGGAAAAGGCATTCACAGTTTCAGGTTTCCAGCAGAAATGCGAACGGAAAGGTGACTGTGAATGATCTCCCAGATTCACAGGTTCAGTCCTTCTCCAGGCAGAATGCACAAGTATCTGCCAGCCATCCCTCGAACTCAATGCCGGCCATGATTTCCACGCGTTGCTCGCCACGGGCATGGGGATAGCGGCGCGTCATTGCCGCCACTCTGGCGCGAGCATCCTGCTCGATGAGCCGGACGATTTGGTCTTTCAATTTGCTCATAGGTGATCACCTCCTGAGCAAGGGACGCGCCTTGTCCTTAAAAAGGTTGCGCCGGATTGGAGCTTATTCGTTGTCACCGCCGGGTGGCTCTCAAAAGGGAAAAGCTTAAATACTAGTGGCACATTACCACCTCATAGGAGTGATTATGAGGCGACAAGATGTACCCGAACATGACAATTGGCAGGCCGCATTTCGGCCCTGGATATGTACCTTACTTCTACGCAGCAGGGCGCTTCACGTTGTACGATCTGCCCCGGCCTCATGCACCGTTAGAAGTGCGTTTTGTACCGACTTCCTCATACGATTTCACGTCGGACCTAGTCAAAAGACACGCCTATCCTGTACCGCAAACGGTCGAGCAGGTGATCCGCAAAGGATACCTGGCCGTCCCGAAATCCGAACCGGAAACTGCCATTATCACCGACAAAAAGCACACGGCCCGGTTCGGTTTAGATGACGTCATCAGTCAAATTCGTAGGCGCTACGAGGTCTATGAGCAGAACATTTACGAGCTCGAACTATCCAAGTGTGAGGCCATCAACTGCCTCTATCGCCATGAGGGCTACCACGGTCCCACCGACAGCAAGATTGAATATTCGGTCAGCAAGAGAATGAACGAACTCTACATGGAACAACGGGCCGAGCGTGTCAACCTTTGGCGGGATGTGTCCCGACTCAGACTCCAATTGCCGGAGAATGCGCAGCAGTATCTCTCGGCCTATCGCAAAGTCTCGATCCTTGAAGACAACAAGGGTGATGCCATTTGATCACTCGTGTCCAGGAACTATGCCGGCAACTCAAGCCGGTCTTGGGCACGAAGATCGACCACTTGTGGTCGGCCTACTTGGCTGAATCTGATCCCGGTGGCAAGGCAGACATCGAACAAACGCTCGAGCTGTTGGCCGCCAAACATCTGGGCAAGAGCTACGAACCAGACCGTTCACCGTTCCCGCCACCGTCCAAGAAGTTCGCCCAGAACGGCGATATCAAGCTGGGCACGGTGTCCTACGGCGGCCAACATCTGTACCCGTTCTACTTGAAAAGCGACCGCCTCAAAGAGCACATCCTGGTCGCGGGCAGGAGCGGTTCGGGCAAAACGAATCTTACTTTTGTGCTCATGGAAGGCATCATATCGGCTGGGATTAAGGTCCTGGCCCTGGACTGGAAGCGTGGTTACCGGGACCTCGTGAGCCGCCATAAGAACTTGCGCGTCTACACCATCGGGCGCGATGTGGCGCCGTTTCGGTTCAATCCGCTGATCCCACCGGCTGGGTGTGAGCCGCATCTTTGGATCAAATTGATCGTCGATGTGATCGCCTCGGCGTACCTCGGCGGCGAGGGGGTCATCAGCCTTTTGGTCGCGGGACTGGACCACTTGTACTCTGAATTTGGAGTCTTCGATCAGACCCAGACAGGCTGGCCGACGATCCAGGAACTGCTCGCATGGTTGCGCACGGCCAAGCTCAAAGGCCGAGCCGCGATGTGGCAGGCCTCAGCCGAAAGAATCCTCTTGGGCATGACCTACGGCGAGTACGGTGCTGTGCTGAACACCCAGGACAACAGCCACGTGGCCGAGCTACTGGACCACAATGTCGTCCTCGAAATGGACGGTCTGTCGAGCGCTTCGGACAAGGTAATGTTCTCGGAGGCCTTGACATTGTACCTGTACCG
>Ga0272441_10004146_pt1 | contig 26676 bp, 26 predicted proteins | sample SSMProp6N_FD_193582 | JGI IMG/M metagenome (GOLD analysis project Ga0272441, IMG submission 193582) | Marine sediment archaeal communities from Little Sippewissett salt marsh, Falmouth, MA, United States - SSM-Prop-6N | ecosystem: Environmental > Aquatic > Marine > Wetlands > Sediment ... | reverse complement strand
GGATAATCAAGAGGCACCTGAATCTCCCGGGTGATCGCTCCCCTTTCCATCACACAGACCCGATTTCCGAGAAGGACAGCTTCGGTGACATCGTGGGTTACGAACAGGATAGTAATGCCCTCTTTGCGGTAGATATTGATCAGTTCGCCCTGGAGTTTCTTTCTGTTGAGGGCATCCAGAGACCCGAAGGGTTCATCCATGAGCAGGAACTCCGGCTGCCGGCAGAGGGCCCGGCCCAGAGAAACCCTCTGAGCCATTCCCCCGGAAAGCTGGCAGGGCAGGGCCGTCCTGAAAGCCGTTAATCCGAGCATTTCGAGGGTCCGGTCAAGGATTCTTTCCCTCTCCGAAGGATCCTTCTCATGCTTCAGTGCCAGGGACATGTTCTTCTCCACCGACAGGGCCGATATAAGACGGGGCTCCTGGAAAACCATAGCTGTCCGGCCTTCCATCCCCATGAAGCGTATTTCACCCCGGCCATAATTCTGGAGCCCCATGATGGTGTTAAGAAGGGTGGTTTTGCCGCAGCCGCTGTATCCAACGATGGAGAGGAAAGATCCCTTTTCCATCTCGAGATGCACCCCGTCCAGGGCCTTCACGTTCGTATCGTTAAGACGGAAACTTTTAGAAAGGTCCTTCAATACCATGCCCTGCATATATCCCCCCCTCACTTCTCATACTTCAATCCAGGGAAACAGTTTTTTCAGGCCTTTCATGGACAGGTAATCCATCAGGAGGCCCAAAAGGCCGATGGATACTATTCCTATATAGACCTTGTCCGTTCGCGCCAGTACCTCCGCGTCAAGAATGAGGTACCCGAGCCCGCTGGACGCCGCAATCATCTCCGCTCCAATCAAAGCCCGCCAGCTGTATCCGAAGGCGAGGCGCAGACCGGTCAGAATGGTCGGAAGGGCTTCAGGAAATAAAATGCGGATGATTTGTTCTCCCCTGTTCAATTCGAGGGTCTCCCCCATTTCCAGAAGCTTCAAATCTACCTGCTGAAGCCCGCTCAGGGTGTTCAGAAATACCGGGAAGAAGCTGGCAAGTATGATCAATGCCAGTTTTGATCCCTCACCTATACCGAACCACAGGATCAGCAGAGGAACCATAGCAAGAGGCGGGGTGCAGCGCAGAAAATGAAGGAGACCGGAAAAGTATTCCTGGAGGTTTCTGGAAAAATAAAAGAGGAGGGCCAGGGGCATTGCGATACCCAGGGTAATAAGGAAGCCGGAGAACACTCTGCGGAGGGAAACCGCGATGTGATTCAGCAGAGTTCCGCTGAGAAGCATGGATACGAAGGCCCCGCCAATCTGCCGGAGCGGCGGCAGGAGATAGGGGTTCACCCACTGTCGACCTGTTACGAGGGCATAGGCGAGAAAGAGAGATACGGGTACCGCGACACGTGCAGCAATCCCCCTGAACCGTGCCCGTACGAGGCATGGGGCGGATGTTTGTCTGTCAGTCATTGAGCAGCCTCTTTTCCGTCAGAAACTTCCTGCGGATCAGATATGTAAAAAAACCGGAAGGTCAGAAAAGTCCTTCCTTCCAGTTATGTGAGGGTAAGATATCACAGATTTGTATTGTCCGCAAGTTAAAAGCAGGGAGAACCGCAGCAGTCTAGCGATGCGGATGAGCGACAGGCGATGTGCGTGCCGGTTACTCCCCTCAGCTCTTCCCGAACAGCTTATTCAGGCTGTCTTCTCCTGATCAGCATTTGCCGTCAGGCGTTGTAGATCCCCGATGAAACGTCATCCATCCCGGAGCCTGTCCAGTTGGTGTGAAAAAACTCGCCTCTCGGCTTGTCGGTCCGCTCATAGGTATGGGCTCCGAAGTAATCCCGCTGGGCCTGCAGGAGATTGGCCGGCAACCTCTCGTTTCGGTATCCGTCAAAGAAATTGAGGGCCGTCGAGATCGCAGGGACGGGAATTCCGAGCCGGGCTGCCTCGGCAACCACCCGGCGCCAGGATCCCTGGGCTTCTTCCATGATTTTCCTGAAATAATCATCCAGCAGGAGGTTCGCCAGACCGGGATTCCGATCGAAGGCGGCCTTGATATCACCGAGAAACACGCTGCGGATTATACAGCCTTCCCGCCACATGAGGGCAATTCCCCCGTAATTCAGATTCCAGTCAAACTCATCAGCCGCCTTCCGGATCAGCATGAAACCCTGAGCATAGGAGACGATCTTTGATGCCAGCAGGGCTTTGCGGATGTCGTCAATGAAAGCCTTTTTGTCTCCCGAAAACTGTGTACCCGGGCCCTTCAAGATCTTCGAGGCCTTTACCCTCTCTTCTTTCAGGGCTGAAAGACAACGTGAATAAACCGCTTCGCCGATCAGGGTAACCGGTATTCCCATATCGAGGGAGTTAATGGCAGTCCATTTGCCGGTCCCTTTCTGGCCGGCGGTATCCAGGATATTATCCACCATGGCCGAGCCGTTTTCATCCTTATAGGCCAGGATGTTCGCCGTTATTTCAATCAGATAACTGTCGAGTTCGCCCTTGTTCCATTCCGAAAAAACGGCGCTCATTTCATCGGCGGACATATTCAGACCGGTTTTCATGAGGTCGTAAGCTTCGCATATCAGCTGAATGTCCCCATATTCGATACCGTTATGAACCATTTTCACATAGTGCCCCGCCCCGTCGCTTCCGACCCAGTCACAGCAGGGCTCACCATCCGGAGTCTTGGCCGAAATATCCTGAAAAATGTTCTTTACCATCGGCCAGGCCGCCGGCTCGCCTCCGGGCATCATTGAGGGTCCGTGCCGGGCGCCTTCTTCACCCCCGGATACTCCGGTTCCGATATAAAACAGTCCCTTTTCCTTCAGGTATTTTGTTCTGCGGATCGTATCGGGGAAATGACTGTTCCCTCCATCGATTATGAGGTCCCCTGCTTCAAGGTGGGGCAGGACCATTTCGATGAATTTATCCACTACCTCCCCGGCTTTGACCATAAGCATCACCTTTCGGGGCCGTTTCAGCATCGAAATAAACTCCTCCATACTGTGGGCGCCGTAGATCGTTTCACGGCCCCGGGCCGCGTTTTCCAGGAAACCATCCACCTTGGAGACCGTACGGTTGAAGACCGCCACCGAATATCCTTTGTCATTCATATTCAGGACCAGATTCTGGCCCATTACCGCCAATCCTATCAAACCTATATCCGCTTTCTGTTCCATTTTATCCTCCGCTTCCTACTGGCTTTTTTTTTCATTCCGCCGGAACTGAACATACGCCTTTCGGCCGGTCCATCAGGCTCAGGTCTCTCTGGTTCTCCACAATCCCAGAGCGGGATTTTTCACCAGATAAAACTCTTCTCCGTCCGGCAGACGGTTGTATCCATCGGATCTTTCTTCCGGTGTATACCGCTTCAGCATTTCTTCCACGTCCCCGTAGATGTAGTTTATCTGCTCGACCTCCTCCCTGCTCAGATAACCGGCACAGAGGGTGACGGAAAATCTGCCTTCAGTGCTGCCGTGTATCAGGTGCGCGGCGGTGCCGAGGTTCTCCTGCAGGTCCGCATTCTCCTCAACAAGCTGCAGGACCTTTTCGGTTCCGACATATCCGTATTTTCGAATCAGCACATCCAGTTCGGGATCCTCACCGCATTCCTTCACTCCCGGGGCGATCACCGTCAGGTGTCCTCCGTCGGCAATGGCCATTCTGGTCCGGTAGATGGCCTTGTTCCCGATCCAGGTACTCTTGAACTCTTCCGGATCCATATAGGCCACTACGTTCTTCAGCGGCTTTTCAACATAGGTGATGTTTACCTCGGCGGCCAGTGCCGCGGCTCTTTCATAACACTCCCGATCGTCACCGATGAAGAGTCCCCGGGTTTTCAAGACTCCGTTTTTATCCACCGAAACCACGGTCAGAACATAGACGACCGGGGGCAGTTTGTCCGAAAAATGATCCACAGCATAATCCATCAGGGCCCTTACCGGAGAATCGGCCCTGCCCAGGATCCTTTCCATCCCGTATACCGCCCCGAGGTAATGGCTGAGATTTATTCCGCCACTGCCTCCGGTTCCGACAAAGAGGTTTTTTGAATGATTCGCCATTCCGATGACTTCGTGGGGCACGACCTGTCCCAGGGAAAGAATGAGGTCGTATCCTCCCTTTACCAGCAGTTCATCCACCTCCGCGGGCCACTCAAAATCCAGTTTTCCCTCCGAAAGCTCTTTCACCTTCCCGGAAGGAACGGCACCGAGGGAGGTCAGACCGTTTTTCCAGTCATGAACCCGAAAAAGATCATGGGGCACTTCACCGTACATGCTGTCGATTTCGGCCTCGGTCATTGGTGCGTGAGTACCTAGGGCGGGAAGAACATCCGTGAGTACCCGGTCATAATAGCGCCAGGCGGCTTCGGTCAGAAACCCCGCCCGGGAATGATATCGGGTATAATCCGGCCCTACAGCGATGACCTTTCGCTTCGTGCCCAGCTTGTCCAGGGCTTCATAGAGGCCCTGTTTCAGATCCTGATCAGTCAACGCTGTTTCTTTTGAACCCTGTGCATAATACAGCATATTTACTCCCAGTCCGGTTTTTCCGGCAGATACGAATGAAACTCCCGCAGGAGGCTTTCAGCATATTCCCCGGCATAGGTGCCGGAGAAAAACCTGTCCACCCCTTCGTTATAAAAACGGTCCCAGGAATCCTCCTCATGACCCGGGTTGATGGGATAAAAAAGCGAACCGTTATCCTCGGCGGCCTTCAGATCCCCGGGAGCATCTCCGATCATCAGTATCTTCTCATCAGGATAACTGCCCTTGGCGGCCATCCCGATATGCTCTGATTTCTTTCCCATTTCCTGTCCTGCGATAAGACGGACATACTGATCAATGTCGTGCTCCTGCCACTCCCGTTCGAGGGCCTCCAAAGGGGTCTGGGAGACAACGATCACATCAGCCTGCTCTCTTATTTTCAACAGTGATTTTTTTAATCCCGGGAAGGGGGGAAGATTGTAGACCAGGTCCTTTACCGCTGCGTTCACCGCGAGGGACCATGCATAAGCCCTCTGCAGATCGGGATCGGGGTTCCGCTTCAGCTCCTCCTCGAGGGCCGGGTTTCCAAGCTTGTTTTCCCGTTCCACCCAGCTTTTCAGCCCCTTCATTTCCGGAATCTCCACTCCCCGGGCCTGCACCTCCGGACGGCGCCGGAGCAGTTCCAGAGCGGCCAATACCGCCTTGAACCGGTTCACTCCCCGGGTCTTGGAATACAGGTTCACGAACTCCCAGGTTTCTCTGGCATATTTCGACACCGGCTGCATATCAAAATGTTTGATAAAATTGGGACAGAAGCATTCCTTCTGCTTTATCTCCATCGAATCGAAGGCACAGCCGTCGGAATCGATCCCGATAAAGAAATCATGCTGAGGCTTAAAATCTTTCAATGGTTTAGCTGGATCACTCATACTTTCTATTCCTTTCGTTTTGGCGTAGTATACGAAAACTAGTACCACGGATACGGTTCCAGGTCAAGCAGAATTCACCGTTTGACAGGGGGAAAGTTTCGATATATTATGAAAAATAAAATCAAAGGTAAGGAAGTAGATGGGACAGCCGACTAGACATAACGATATCATCAGTATAATCAATAAGCGGAGACAGGTTTCCGTTCAGGAGCTGACCGAACGCCTGAATGTTTCCGAAGTAACGATCCGCAAGGACCTCACTTTTCTGGAAGAACAGGGATACCTTGTGAGGACCCACGGCGGGGCGAAACTGGCCGAAGATATCAACCGCCTGAGAAAGATTTCTTCACGGAGGGAGGAGCATCCGGAACAGAAAAAAGCCATCGCTCTCACCGCCCGGCTGCTGATCAGCGAAGGAGATACGATCCTTATAGACGCCGGCAGCACCTGTGCCGCCCTGGCCCATGAAATACGGGATATGAACCTGAGGGTGATCACCAATTCTCTCGATGTCATGATCGAACTGGCGGATTCCCACGGCATTTCCCTTCATTCCGTCGGAGGCAACTACCGTATGGATGCCGGTTCCTTTATCGGCCCGGCAGCCGAACAGGCTTTGAGAGATTTTCACATTGACACCTGCTTTATCGGTACTCCCGCTTTCACCAGAGACGGACTTTTTTCGTCCCAGAATACCATAGAATCTCACTTCAAGCGCGAAGCTTTGAAAATATCGGACCGCCGGGTGATAATAACCGATCACAGCAAATTCAACATGCACAGTTTTTCCATTTTCGCCCGGGCCGATGATATCGATATTCTTATCGTGGACGAAGATTTCGAAGGCAGCGGTGAATTGAGGTCAGCCGGGCTGGAAATTCTTACAGCCGCGGAACAACTGCAGGATCTTAAAGCATAATATAAGAGAGGAAGGAGTACAGACATGAACAAGAGCTTGGAACTCTTCGACATGACAGGACAGACTGTCGTCATTACCGGCGGAGGAGGTGTTCTGGCCGGAGTAATGGCCGAAACCCTTATCGGTGCCGGAGCGGTAGTCTCCATCTGGGGACGCGGCCGCAGCGCGCCGGTTGATACTATCGTGACAAAATTGAGAGAAAAAACAGGATGCTCTTCCGGGCAGGTCCACGGGGTGAAAGTCGACACCGGTGATAAGGAATCGGTGGCGAAGGCATTAGAGGAAACCGTCGAAAAAGCCGGTTCGCCTTCCGTTCTCGTGAACGGTGTCGGAGGGAACATCGGAAAGAGTTCCTTCATCGATGCCGACCTTGATACCTTCCGGAAGATTCTGGATATGAACATCCTGGCGGGACTGGTGATTCCCACCCAGGTATTCGCCGAATACTGGATGAAGAACGAATCCGAAGGGACCATCATCAATTTGGCCTCCATGGCTTCCTACATTCCCCTGTCGGGGGTCTGGGCTTATGACGCCGCGAAAGCCGCGGTAATGAACCTCACTATGGCCACCGCGAAGGAGTTCGCTCCGCACAACATCCGGGTCAACGCAATCGCTCCGGGCTTTTTCATCGGGTATCAGAACAAGGACCTCCTGATTGCTGATGAAGAAAAAGGAACTCTCACCCAGCGGGGACAGGATATCATCAACCATACTCCCTATGGCCGCTTCGGTGAGCAGTCCGACCTTGCCGGAACAACCCTCTATCTTGCCAGCAGGAAAGCCTCGGGCTTTGTAAGCGGAGTTACTATTCCCGTCGACGGCGGCTATCTGATCCACAACGTATAGGAGAGAACATATGTCATATCTGAACCCGATTATCACGGAATTTGATCTTCTTGAAAAATCCCAGGAACAGCTGAACGAATTCAAAAAGGCGAACAGCCGGGCCATCGTCCGGGGGGGCATAAAACTTTATCCATCTTCCCTCTACCTCCGGGAAGATGTTTTGTACTGTCTGGTAATGGAAAACGGAAAGAAGGATATGGTTCTTTTCTCGGAAAGACCTATCCAGACGGATTTCGAAGGTACGGCGGGGGAAGAAACGATCGACCGGGCACCGGCAAAACTGTACACCTATCGCGCTCCTCTCTCAAAGAAGAACTCACATATCCTGCACCGGCTCTTTCCATTCACCGCTCCGGTGTCCCTTCGAAATCAGCGCACAACCATCGGATGCGGCGACAGACTCGGCATGGCTACGGCAGCTCACCTCCGGGCGGTCCGGCAATTCGACGCCTATCCTGTCCTCGCTCAGCAGTCCATACGGGAGCTCAATTTTACAGGTCGGGACTTTGAAGGAGTTGTTGCGGACGCCTCCTTTCTGGTTTTTCAGGAGGGCTACGAAGACGGCTGGGGCGCCGACGGGGACCACCTGAAAACGATAGCTGACATTGATACGGCTCTCGCGTCAAAGATGCCGATGATTACCCTGGATCTTACCGAAGTGCTCCATCCCGAAGCCGCCGATTACAGCGATACGGAGATGGAGAATCAATTCAAAAATCTGGATAGTGCAGTTGTGGATTACATCATTTCCGAATACGCGGACCGGGAGTTCTCAGGCGAGCACTACAAGCTTGCCTTCAGCCGGAACGAAGCAATGAAATGCGCTCTCATGTACTGGGATGCTCTCGAATTCGCGGCGAAGGTGGACACCCATCTCAGATCCCACCGGGGGGACCAGTACGACCTGGAAATCAGCATCGATGAAACGAGCTCGCCCACCCTTCCCGCCCATCATCTTTTTATCATCAAGGAGCTCCAGCGGCGCAAGGTGACCGTCAATTCCCTGGCTCCCCGTTTTATCGGTGAGTTTCAGAAGGCTATCGATTACATCGGTGATGAAAAGGAGTTCGAACGGCAGTTCATCGTGCATTGCGAGATCGCCCGGACCTACGGAGGATACAAAATTTCCGTTCACTCCGGCAGCGACAAATTCACCGTCTATCCCTACATCGGAAAGCACACCGGGGCCAGGCTCCATCTGAAGACAGCCGGCACCAGCTGGCTTGAAGCCGTTCACGCTATTGCTCAGGCTGACCCGAAGCTCTTCCGTCTCATGTACAAAAAGGCCCACCATCATTTCCCCGAAGCCCTGAAGAGCTATCACATCACCGCTGACATTTCGGTCCTGCCTGATATCGATACTTTGAAGGATGCGGAACTGGAAACCTACTTCGAACTGGCCCCGGCCAGGCAGCTTATCCATATAACCTACGGCGGGCTGCTGAACGACCCGGAAATCCGGGAGCCCTTCTTCAAAGCCCTGAACGAACATGAAGATCTCCACTATCAGCTGCTGGAGAAGCATTTCGTAAAACATCTGAGTACTCTGGGATTGAAAAGGAAGGAATAAAAATGATTATTAGCGCCACCATGACTCCGAATCCCACCTGCCTCGGGCCGATACTCTTCACCGGAGATATAGCCGAGTCACTGAAGCAGATAGCGGAAACCGGTTACCGGGGTGTGGAACTCCACATATCGTCACCCCACCATCTCGATATGGAACAGCTGTCATACCTGCTCTCCAAGCATGACCTGACCCTCACCTCCATCGGCACCGGTCTATCCTTCGCCGATGAAGGACTATCGTTCTCAAGGGACGATGAAAAAATCAGGGAACGGGCCGTACAGAGAATCAAGGATATCATCGACCTCTTCGGGGACCTCAAACCGGCGATTATCATCGGTACCATTAAAGGGAACCTTGCCTCCGCCGAGGACCCGGACATTGCCCGATCCCGGATCCGGGAAGCCCTCACCGAGTGTGCCGCCTATGCCGCTAAGACGGGGCTTGATCTGGTCCTCGAGGCAATCAACCGATATGAACAGGACTACCTGAATACCCTCGCCGAATCAGCCGCGCTCATCGACGCCATCGGGGCCTCAAACATCAAAACCCACGCCGATGTATTTCATATGAATATCGAAGAAGCGGACATGTTCGACGCACTGCACCGCTACCGTGATTACCTCGGCCACCTTCACTTCGCAGACAACAACAGACTCTCACCCGGTCAGGGACAGATCGATTTCAAGCGGATCCTGAAAACCCTCGACAGCATTGGTTTCCAGGGAAACATCGGTGTCGAATGCATGCCTGTTCCGGATGGAAAGACCGCGGCTGTCCGATCATACCAGTACCTGAGTACGATGGCTCAACAGCTGGGGATAAGCATATAAAAGGGACTGATTTATCGAAATCCTTCCTATCCGGGGCAATACAAGCTTTTGACTCAAATCTTACGATCAGGTAGTTCCTGTCGATTGAGGTCAGAAGAGTATTCACCCTGGGTATTCCATTTTTTTTCATTTTCCGAGCTCATCATTTGTCTCGGTCATGGTTCATTTTGCAAAGTTTTTAAGCATGAGACAAAGGTGTAAGTATTCTTTTCATAATGAATTGGAACAAATTTATAATTGACCTGATCTGATTTCAAAGCTATGATGGTACTATATTCAACTTTCGTTCTGTAAGGATTTACGTATGAAAACGAAAAAAATTGCCTTGGTAACAGGTGCGGCCGGAACCATGGGAAAAGCCGTCGCCTCCATGTTTATCGCAGAAGATTTTGAAGTAGTGATGGTCGATGTAAACGAAGAAGCCAACGAAAAAGCTGCCCGGGAACTCGGTGGTTCCGCACACCCTTACTGCTTCGATATCAGCGATCCAAAGCAGGTAAGCGAATCAGCAGACCATATCAGAAAAGAGATCGGACCCGTAAACATTCTCGTAAATAACGCCGGTATCCTGTCCAACAACAAAGCGATGACCACCACGCCGGAAGAATGGAACCGGGTCCTGGCGGTCAACCTGAGCGGAGCCTTCTACCTTTCCAGAGAATTCCTGCCCGATATGAGAGCACAGAAATGGGGCAGAATTATAAACACCAGCTCCTATGCCGCGAAAAGCGGAGGCATCACCGCAGGCACGGCTTACTCGGTTTCAAAAGGCGGGATGATAAGTCTGACTTTTTCCCTGGCAGCGGAAACCCTCAAGGATGGTATCACCGTAAACGGAATCGCTCCGGCCTGGGTCAAAACCCCTATGGTCACCGAACAGCTCACTGAAGAACAGCGGCAGAAGGTCCTGAATACCATTCCTGTCGGCCGCTACTGTGAGCCGGAGGAATTCGCCCATGTCGTTCGTTTTCTCGCTTCCGAACAATCGGGTTTCATTACTGGAGAAATTATCGACCTCAACGGTGGAATACATTTCGATTGATACCCCTGGAAAAACGAAAGGAGATGAAAATGCCGAAAAAAATGATTGTTTTCGCCACCAGCTTTCTCGATGAACTGCTTACCCATCCCGAAGGAGAAGGAAAGGCCCGGGCAGCCCTGGAAGATGCCGCGAAGCGCAATTCCCTGAAACTCGAGTTCCGGTGCGATCGTAATCCCCTCCATCCGATGACCGAGGAGGAATTGCAGGATGCGGTCGCAGTCATCGCCGATCTGGAACTGTACAGCCCTGAGCTGCTCGCCGGGGTGGGCAGAAAAAACGGCGGCGATCTGGGACTGATCACCAGATATGGAATAGGCTATAACAGTATCGACGCCGATGCAGCGGCTGAGGCAGGTATCTGGCTGTCAAATACGCCGGGAGCCAATTCTCTTCCTACTGCAGAGTGGTCGGCAACCACCATCCTGGACATTGCCGGACGCCGTATCCCGCATCATACCCGTGCCGGTATCGGCCTTACAAAAACCGGCCCCTCCCGCCTCGATATCACTGGAAAAACCCTGGGAATCATAGGAACCGGAAAAATCGGGAAAAAAGTAGCCGAACTTCTGAAGGGATTCCAGATGAATATTCTGGCCGCGGACCTCTATCCGGACCAGGAATGGGCCCGGAACCAGAGCGCCCGTTACGTCGACATTCCCACCATCTGCCGGGAGGCTGACTTCATCACTCTCCACGCCTCAGGCGGCACATTACTCCTCGGAGAAAACGAAATAAACATGATGCGGCCGACCACCGCCCTGATCAACTGCGCCCGGGGCACCCTTGTGGACAATATCGCCGTCTACAAGGCGGTTAAGGAAGGCCGCCTCTTCGGATACGGCATAGATGAGGTCTGGGAGTACGGAAACCTCCCCCTCGAAGGATTGAATATCGCGGCGAGCCCCCACGTCGGATCGGATACGGATATGGGAAAACTGAACATGCAGCTTATGTCTGCCCAGGCCCTGATCGATTTTTCCGACGGCAAGGAACCCCGGCACATTGTGAACAGAAGATGAATCTATGAAGGCACTGGTACTGAAGGAATACAACCATTTTGAATACACGGAAGTTCCTGTCCCCGAACTTCCCGATGATCACGTTCTGGTACGAATCCATGCTGTCGGTATCTGCGGGAGCGACGTCCACGGAGCAGACGGGAGCACCGGCCGCAGGATTCCTCCTATTATCATGGGCCATGAGGCCGCCGGTATTATCGAGGCTGCAGGAAGCATGATATCCGCCTACCGCCCGGGAGAACGGGTAACCTTCGACTCCACCATCTACTGCGGCAGCTGCCATTTCTGCCGGCAGGGGCGGATCAATTTCTGTGAAAACAGGCGGGTTCTCGGTGTCGGGTGTGACGAATACCACCAGAACGGGGCCTTTGCCGAATACGTGGCCGTACCTGAGCGGATACTCTACCGGCTGCCTCCGGATGTCTCCTTCCACCAGGCCGCGATGGTCGAACCGGTCTCCATAGCGGTTCACGCAGTCGGCATCACGGACATCGGTATCGGTGATTCGGCGGTCGTTTTCGGTGCCGGGGTCATCGGAGTCCTTACCATGCAGGTCCTTCTGTCCGCAGGCTGCGGAAAGGTATACATCGCCGATATTGATCAAAGCCGTCTGGACCTGGCGAAGCGGCTGGGAGCAGCGGAGGCTTTCAATCTGAAGAAGACTGATATCATCTCGGAACTGGCCGGAAGAACGGCAGGCCGAGGTGTTCACCTGGCCTTCGATGCCGTCGGCCTGGATGAAACCTTCAGCGGGGCAGTTCATTCCGTGTGCAAGGGCGGACAGGTAACGGTCATCGGGAACTTCAAACCGGAAACATCCTTTCCCCTCCAGTACGTCGTAAGCAGGCAGATAACCATAAGAGGATCCAATGCATCATCCGGTGAATACCCGGTCTGCCTTGAGATGATACAATCCGGACATATCGATGTGGATTCTCTTATTTCGGCAAAAGCCCCGCTTTCGGAAGGGGCCGAATGGTTCGAAAAACTGCGGAGAGGCGAACCGGGACTGATGAAGGTACTGCTTGAACCGTAGGTAGTGTCCCCTAAACGGCACCTGTTTTTTTTATAAGCAGGATTCATTTACAGTCCTGATAAAGATCAGCCCGATTCAGTATCGGGAAATAAAATTATTTCCAGGTAAGTCGGGATGAATGCAAAACCTGACAGTAATTCAGGTGCTGTTTCGGGAACACCAAGTAAGGAGCACGATTATGAAAAAATCCCCCTTCGATCTAAGCGGAAAAGTAGCCATCGTCACCGGTGCGAGCCGGGGACTGGGGCAGTACTTCTCACGGGCCCTTGCGAGGGCCGGAGCTGACCTGGTTATCACCAGCAGAAAAAAAGCATCCCTGGAGAGTTTCAAACAAGAAATCGAGACCCTCGGTAGAGAAGCCCTTCCGGCTGAACTGGATGTGCGCGATTACGACAGTATACAGAACATGGTTGAAGAGGCTTTCAGCCGGTACGGGAAAATAGATATCCTGGTCAACAATGCGGGCTGCAATATCCGTAAACCCGCCATTGATGTCAGCTGGGAGGACTGGAACACCATACTGGAGACAAACCTTCGGGGTCCATTTTTCGTTGCCCAGGCGGCTGCCGGAAAGATGATCCCATCCGGGTACGGCAGGATAATCAATATCGGGTCGGTTACCAGTGTTTTTGGCTATGCCGGTCTTACTCCCTACTGTTCGAGCCGGGGAGGTATCAAGCAGATGACCATGAGCCTCGCCGATGACTGGGGACCTCACGGGATTACGGTGAACTGTCTTGCTCCCGGATGGTTCAAAACAGCACAAACCGAAGTGCTTTACGAAAATAAAGCCTGGGTGGAATACATCAAAGACAGGATTCCTCTGAAGCGGCCGGGAAAACCGGATGATCTGGATGGAGCGGTGGTCTTTCTGGCATCCGATGCCAGTGAATATATAACCGGTCAGTGTCTTTTAGTTGACGGGGGGATTTCCACCGGAGCGACAAAAGCAGCAGTGTAAGGAGAGTGAAACATGATGAAGTCCGAATCTTATCCGAAAGAAGGTGCTATAAGAGAACCGGGTGAACCTCTTCATACCGGAGTGAACCTCGAGGGTACGAATATTCTGGCCTTTGGCGGAGGCGGCAACCTGAGCGAGCGTTTTCTCTATGCCGCGGCCCGTGCCGGCGCATCGGTGGCTATCGCCGATTTTCTTCCCCCCGAACCGGAGGCTGCGAACAGTATACGTGAAAAAGTTTTTTCTATCGCGAGAACCCTCGGGTCTCTCGGGCCGAAGAAGTTTCCTCCCGTGATTTTTGGCGATGTCCGCAGGAACGACGAAATTGCCCGCAGTATTGAAACTGCGAAACAGGAACTTGGACGGATCGATATCGGTATTGATTTTGCCGGTGTCCATCATCGTCCTTTCGACCTGCTTCATGATGAGCCGGAAGACCTTGATGCTATCTTCTCCAGAGTGGTCGACATCAATCTCCGCGGTGCATTCCTGATCACCCTGCATCTGGCCCGGGCGATGGTAACCAACCGAAAAGGTCATATCATTCATCTGTGCAGCAACGGGAGCCGACTCTCCCTCTATGGTTCCTATGGATATAATGCCTCAAAACACGGACTTGAAGGACTGGTAAAAACCGCCGCCGCCCAGCTGGCCCCCTATGGTATCAGAGTCAACGCTATCGCTCCCGGTACGGTCGAAACCAATCTCACTCATGACCTTCTGCGGGACAAAAACAACGAATTGAAGCCGAGGGCTAAAAGCATCCTGGCCCACACTCCCAGTAAGAAATTCTGCTCCAGGGATGGTATCGCGGAAACACTCTTATCCATGTGCGTGGAACAAAGACACTTGACCGGTAATGTCCTGTTTGCCGACGACGGATATAACATAGAAGGACATTCGTGGCCGGAGGGAAATCAGGCTCTGTATGCAGGACAGTCCGAACTGGATGAACTCTACAAGGGTCTGTAAAACAGGAGTCACTGAAATCCGGGAAGGTGCCAACAGGTACAACCGATAACTAAAAAGGGCTGCCGCCTCAAAAGCGGTCAGCCCATTTTTTTTACTCCCCGGCTTTATAAAAAGCCAGGCTGCTGTAAATTATTCCTTACCGGAACCTGCGTCTGCGTCAGCGGATTACCTGCCGGCTCTTTTGTCTTTACACTTCAGCCGCTCCTGGAATTTCCGGTTTTTTTCCCCTTTGCTGATACAAAAGAGTGAGAGAATTATGGAGCAAATCGTTCGATTATTCGATTCTCCGTATATCGAAGCCGGTACCGAAATCCATCTGGTAGATCAGATAATCCAGCCCGTCTCTCTTCATCTCCGCGCTGAAGGTATCCCCTGATTTCAGTTTACCGCTGGCCGTATCACCGGAAACCGAATAGCTGTCGATATAGTTTTCGCTGGCCATCGGGGTGGTATTCCAATAAGTATTGGGATCATTCTTCATATCATCCCGTTCCTTCGTATCGCTGTGAAAATGCGAATACATGCTGCTGTAATTGCCGGCTTTCGCGTCATCATTGAAGGAATCGATCCTCTCATCGATGGTCGTTCCGAAAAAATTGACAAACATATCACAGGACCCAAACCCCATAAGCATCACCAATACGACCAGAAAGTACCCGATCCGTTTATTCACCATATTTTCACTCCTTCCTTATTGTACACATTTAAATCAGGTCCCCGTCCTTCAATCGGGGGACAACTTTATCTTCATATCCGGCAAGAATCCTCCGGTAGACTTCCAGGAACTCGACAAACTTCGGATCTTGCAGGTTTTCAATATAGCTGGTCTTCAGGGACAAATACATCCGGCCCAGAACGAACCTTCTGAGAGAAAAAGCAGATTTCGCCCAGTACCGCAGTGTTATGAAGGCATTGTGGGTATCTACCTCGAGGGGATAAACCTTCTCCCGGTAATATTCCCATTTGGCATCCGTTCCCTTTTCCAGCTCGATCTTCTTCATCAGCTCCCGTTCATGTTCCAGCCAGCGTTTATTTTCCGCGTATACCGGAGCCAGTTCCTCCACCTTCCGTATCAGTCCGCTGAATCTCCGTTCCAGCGCCAGGGCACTCGAGACGGGATCCTCGATGAACTCCTCTCTCCGGGCTTCTCTCCATTCGCTGAAGTCGATGCCGCCCCGCTGGACCTCGAACTTTTCCCCAGGCCTTTCACCCGGACGGACTTCCACCCCCTCTTCAGCTTCCAGAACAACCCTGCTGTCTTCCGCTTCGACCTCTACCGTGCCTGATTCAACAATAAAGAGCGATGACCCGTCATCCGCGGTGGTAACAATAACTTCCGTTCCCCTGATACCCGCGACCGCACTGGGAGTTACAAGGTAGGGTTCTTTTCCCCGGATCTGCTGAAACCGGTAGGCGACGCTCCCGAGGGTGCACCGCATCACGCTCCGCTCCTCACCATCCTCTACAGTCTGTTCCAGAGTGAAGATCGTATCAGGTTCAACGGTGATAGTCGTGGATGTATTCCGTTCGAGTTCGGCAAAACCCACCGGTCCGGTTATGATGGATTCTCCATTCTGGAGGGGATCCCCTATCAGAGCCAGCTCCCTGCTGCCGTAGCCATGATCGATATCAACATCCCCTTCGGTATAAACGACGGTAGCATCCTGGGCACCCGCAGAAAGTATGACCATTCCCAGCAGGATTATCACAGTCCATGAAAATATGAAATTTTTCAGAATTCTTTTCCTTTTCATTGCACCGGTCCTTTCAATCCGACAAGCACGGGAACACCGAACCTTTTACCGCTCACCAGGAGCAGAAAAGACCCGAAGGAGGTTTCCACCTCGACAACAGTCGTGTTTTCAGGCAGTGCCCGATCGAAGAATACCCGCATGTCCGCGGTCCCGGCGAATTTCCCGTACTCTTCAGGGCCGGCAGGGTAAATCCGTTCGATTTCCGGATCCGAAAAAAGTCCGGAAATACCGGCAAGATTTTCCCACATCAACCGGGCATCCTTCCGGGTGGCCATGATCTCGCCGTCCAGAACGAAGGGCACATGAGTCAGACGGGTATTACTCTCAGCATCCCCCTGCTCCAGCCTCGCGAGCAGCGACTCCACCCTTGCAGGCTTCTCAGAAACCGGCACTGTGGCGCAGCCGGAAAAGAGCAGAAAACTGCAGAGGACCGCTCCCGCGCATGCCATCCTTATGATATTTCGAAAGATCATTCTGTACCTCCGCTATCGGTATCGTCATAGAGTATAACCCAGAAAAGGTAAAAATACTAATCTTTACGATCAGCCCGAATTGTCTTTTCAAAGGAGAAGCGGTATCTTTGAATTACAAAAGTCTCTTATAAGAACAAGGATTGTACGATGAATAACGAAGCGGAACAGATTCTGCAGATGATAAAAAGTGAGTTTCTCCCTTCTCTCCAAAAGCTGTTCGGAAGCAACCTAAAATCAGTGCTCCTCTACGGAAGCGCCGCCAGGGGGAATTTCAGAAAGGGTATATCGGATGTGAACATCCTGGTACTCACCGAGACCCCGGACCCTGAAAGTATCATGCAACTTGGAAAGAGCGCATCGAGGATCATCCGGAACAAAAAGCTGTCCCTGCATTTTTTAACCGAGAAGGAATTTCAGAACTCCTCGGACGTTTTCCCCATGGAGTATTATGATATCAAGCAGGCCCATGTACTGCTCTGGGGAGAGGACACTTTAAGCGGCCTGATCCTGACTCCGGAAAACCTCCGTCATCAGGTAGAGGAAAGACTGCGGGGAAGTGTCAATGCGCTCCGACAGGCGATGCTTGCATCTCAGGGCAGAGATAAGCTTCTCGCCGGGGTTCTGAGCGAATGGTACGGATCCCAGACCGCTTTGTTTCGCGGTATTCTGAGACTACTGAACAGAGAGGAGATACCCGAACAGCCTCACGAACTCGTACAAAACGTCGCGCAGGCCTTCGAAATAGACCCCGCGGGCATGGAGGAACTGATCTCCCTGCGGGAACAGAAAAGGAGCGAAAAGGCGGCGGCCGTCGCGGTGAAGGTTCTCGGTTTTCTCACAGCCCTGATAAGTAAGATCGATTCGATGGAGCAGTCATGATGCGAAAGAGAACTCTTCCGGTGCTGTCGCTGCTTCTCATTCTCACTTTCTCAGTATTCGGTCAATCTCTCCCGAATTATTCGGGCTTTGTGAACGACTACGCCGGAGTGATCGATGCAGAAACGGAAAGACAGATCGAAGCGGTTTCCAACCGGATACAGCGTCTCACCGGTGCCGAGATCGCCGTGGTTACCGTTGACACTATTGAGCCCTACGGTTCCATCGAGGAATACTCCATCGCTCTGGCCGAGACGTGGGGAGTGGGGTCGGATATCGATGACAGCGGAATAATCCTCCTGCTTACCATGAAGGAACGGAGGGTACGTATTGAAGTCGGGTATGGTCTTGAAGGAGCTATTCCCGACGGCAGAGCGGGGGAGATCCTCGACACTGTTATGCTTCCCTATTTCGGCAACGGGGATTTCAACAGCGGATTTCTCGCCGGAACCTTCGAAGTAGCCGGTGAGATAGCCGAGGAATATGACGTGGATCTCGGAGAACTGAATCAGATGGCCCCGGCAGCCCCGGCGAACAGGAACGGCAGCCGGGAGAGCGACGGGATACCGTCGGGACTGATCATTTTCTTTCTTCTCTTCTTCTTCGGAGGAGGACGTTTCTTCTGGCCCCTCCTGTTCTTCAGCAGTATAACAGGACGCAGACACTATCGGGGCGGCTTCGGTTCTTCCGGTTTCGGAGGCGGAGGATTCGGTGGCGGCTTCGGTGGGTTCGGAGGCGGAGGATTCGGAGGCGGCGGCGCCAGCCGGGGCTTCTGATCGGGGATTTTAAGCGGAGTTTCCGGCCGGATATTTCAGTCCCGGATCCGAATCCCGGAATTTGAAACCGAAGGAAGCGGAAATAAGAGACGCCTGTTTCAGGGGCGTCCAGGGTAAAATAAGCATATTACAAGGTACAGGAGGAAATGTGTGAGCGGAAAAAGCAGAACCGGATTAATTATCGGAGCGGTAGTTCTTATCGTCCTGGTTTTCAGTTTGTTTTCATGGTTTATCAATACGAGAAATCAGCTGGTAGTTCTGGAAGAAAATATCGATGCGTCCTGGGCTGAAATCGACAACCAGCTGCAGCGAAGGAGTGATCTGATCCCCAATCTGGTTGAAACGGTAAAGGGTTTCGCGTCCCAGGAGGAGGAAGTATTCACCAATATTGCCGATGCGAGGGCCAAACTCGCAGGAGCCGGATCAGTCGCCGAAACCGCCGAAGGTTACAATGAACTGCAGGGGGCCCTCAGCCGGCTCCTCGTGGTGGTCGAAAATTACCCCCAGCTGAAGTCGAACGAGAATTTTATCAGGCTTCAGGATGAACTGGCGGGAACGGAGAACCGTCTGGCGGTGGCCAGAAAACGCTACAATGACTCCGTACGTGACTTCAACCGGCGTATCCGGATGTTCCCGGCTTCGATCATTGCCGGCAGCCTGGGGATGGAAAAACGTGATTATTTTGAAATTGATGAAAGCGCCCGTACAGCCCCGACAGTGGACTTCGGCGGCTGATAATTACATACAGGATACCGCGGGAGCCCGATGAAACGGAACGAGGATATGCTTCCGCGGTATCAGCTGTTCGTGTCCCCGAAAAAGTACCTAAACTCCTGTTCCGTCTTCAGCCAGCTCGTACCGCAGCGAATGAAGAGCTGACTTCGCCTTTTTAAGGGCGTTGGTCAGGTGGATATATTCTTCTTCAGCCTTTTCCCTGTCCTTCTCCTGAAGCGCCGCGGAAATCTTTCCGCTCTCTTCCTTCAGAGACGCATAACCTTCCAGAAACATAACGAATTTTCCGTTTCCCGCGTATTTTTCCGCCGCTGCGGTATCTATCCATTCCTGAAGCACCGTATCTTCCAGGCTTGGAAGCTTCCCGGGCCGGGATTCATTATCCATCCATCCGCGCAGCCGGACTATCCATTCCTGGATAACGAGGGCGCCGATGGTGAAATTCATGAATTCCCCGCTTGTTTCATCCGCCGATTCTTCATCCTCCGCGAGCCGGAACCTCCCGATTTCTTCGCTCAGTTTCGTGCTGTTCTGGTTGTTCTTTATCACCATATCGGTCATGTTTCCCTGGGCGAAATTCACATTCTGATTCTTTTCCGACAGATCCATCAGGCTTTCCACCGATTCTTTGGAATACTCTCTCAAGGTAACGGCTGTTTCGGAAATCTCCGAAATCCCTGCTGTCATCTCTTCACTTCCCGTCTGGATCTCATGGGTAATGTTGTTCAACTGGTTGACTACTTCCAGCATCTCACGGCTTCCGCCTGACAACTCGGAGGTACTCGAAGCAATTTCATGAAAGGCATTTACAAAACTATTGACCTCCGTATGCACTTCTCTGAAAGCCCTTCCGGTATCATCACTTATATCTGCCGCCTTCTGAATCTGCTCAATAATTTCCTTCAGGCGCACGGAGATCTTCTTCGCGCTTTCGGCTGTGGAGGTAGACAATTTACGAATTTCCTCAGCTACCACCGCAAAGCCTCTGCCCGCATCCCCGGCATGGGCTGCTTCGATTGCGGCGTTCATCGCAAGCAGGTTCGTCTGGGCGGCCACTTTATTTATCACCGTGATCATGTCCATCATGTCATTTATGCTGCTGCCGATCTCCTGGGTAAGCTCGTTCGACTTGATGACCTGCTCGCCGCCGGTGCTGGTTATCTCTATGAGCTTCTGTGCAGCTTTCTGCCGCTCATCGGCGATATGAGCTACCGAATGGATGGAAGAGTTCATTTCCTCGATGGCAGCGGAAGTCTGGGTAACCGAAGACGCCTGATTTCTTATCTGTCCATTCAGGCTGCCGATGGTAGTCTGAATCTCCTCCGCGGCCGTGGAAACCTCCTGGATCCGGTCGTCCAGGGCCCGGATGCTGTTCTTCATCCGCGCCAGGCCTTCGGACATCTGGTTGGAAAAAACCAGGGTTCCCTCAACCTGGGTGGAAATTTCTTCACTCGTATCCCGGGTATACCGGACCATCTCTTTTACCCGCTGCAGCATACCCCGTATACCGTCGAGGAGCGTCTTTTCGAAAGCCTCCGTCATCTGTTTGATTTCGCGGATAGTCGTTCGAACCTTCATTTTCCTGGTCAGGTCACCGTCGGCAAGACATTTCATTTCCCTTTCCAGGGACCGAAAGGGGCTGGAAAACGTCCTTGCCACCAGCAGTATCATTCCCGCCGAAAGCAGCAGCAGCGCCAGCACAACCAGCAGGATGAGGACGATGATTCCATTGAGACTTCTCCGGTAGTCTTCCTTATACAGCATCATTCCAATCACCCAATCCCTGGGCGCGTAATAGGTTCCGATTATTTTCCTGTCCGGATAGCTGAATATGGTGTTTGTGTCAGATCCTGAATCGATTACTGTTCGACGGATCCTCTCCCATTCTTCCTGATCGGGATATGCCTGATCGTTCAGCAGGCTTTCCCCCGTGCTTTTCATGATCGAAAGCTGCTCCGCCCGGTCTTTCTGCAGATAGAGGAGCTCTTCGAGCAGAGTTTCCTGATTCTTGTATTCGTTCTCCAGAACTTCTACAGCTCTTGATATCAGGTTCAATTGATTGATGAGATTCTTTTCGGCGGAACTGTCGACTTCTTCCATAATTCGGCCGGAAACCAGCACACCGGCAATCAGGACCGGTACGATGAAGATAAAAAGTACAAGCAATAAAAGATACAGCCGTACCGGAATTCCTTCTTTTAACATCCCTTTCTCCTTAACGCTTTTGTTCGCATTTTTTCGATCATGCACACTTTCGTATAAAAACAAACAAAACCTATGAATCTTCTTTCAATATCGGCAGATACCTTCAATATGAAAAAAAAATGAGCGGTATCGCCCCTTGAAAGTGTTAGGTACCACAAGTATAGTTAATACTAATCTTTTGAACCCGCTAAGGGTTTGTATACAAAATAAAATTAAGGAGAGCGATGTGTTAATGCAAGGGCTCGCGCTCACAATTATCGGTATGTCGGTGGTTTTCATCATCCTTCTGCTTCTGGTGTATGTTATGAAACTGCTGTCGTTTGTTGTCTTCCGATTCTTTCCCGAAAAGGAAGAACCCGCCGCCCCGAGGGTATCCGGGGGCGAAGCAGAGATTGCAGCGGTTATTGCCGCAGCATATGCGCAAATGAAATAAAGGGAGTGTGTATAAGATGAGTAAGCGTGTTGATTTTATGGTAACTGCGTTCCGCGACGGCTTTCAGTCGGTCTACGGCGCGCGGGTGTTTACCAAGGACTTTCTGCCGGCTGTAGAGGCAGCTGTCGAAGCCGGCATTGATCATTTCGAGGCCGGAGGCGGTGCCCGTTTCCAGTCTCTCTACTTCTATACCAATGAAGATGCCTTCAATATGATGGACCAGTTCAGACAGGCCGCCGGGCCTGATGTAAACCTCCAGACCCTTGCGAGGGGGGTAAATGTCGTCGGCCTCGATTCTCAGCCCAGGGATATTATCGATCTTCATGCGAAGATGTTCAAAAAGCACGGAATATCCACTATCCGGAACTTCGACGCCCTGAACGATGTAAATAACCTTACCTACTCAGGTGAACGAATTGTAGCCCACGGATTGAAGCATGAAGTGGTAATAACCATGATGGAGCTTCCTCCCGGCGCCACCGGCGCTCATACACCGGAGTTTTACATTGGTGTATTGAAAAATATCCTCGACGCCGGGATCAAGTTCGATTCCGTCTGCTTCAAGGACGCCTCCGGTACCTCCGTACCGAGTAAGGTGTATGAAACCATCAAACAGGCCAGGGCTCTCCTCGGCGATAAGGAAAGGATCGTTTTCCACAGCCATGAGACCGCCGGTACCAGTATCCTGGCCTACAAGGGAGCCATCGAAGCCGGAGCTGATCAGGTAGACCTGTCCATGGCCCCCGTATCGGGCGGTACCGCACAGCCGGATATCATGACCATGTGGCACGCTCTCCGGGGTACCGAATATGACCTCGGCATCGATATCAGGAAGATAGAAAAAGCCGAAGAGGTTTTCAAAGAATGCATGAAAGACTATTTCATGCCCCCGGAGGCAAAGAAAGTCGAGCCGCTGATCCCCTTCAGCCCCATGCCGGGCGGCGCTCTGACCGCCAACACTCAGATGATGCGGGACAACGGAATCCTGGACAAATACCATGAAGTGGCCGGAGCCATGGGAGAGGTCATCGAAAGAGGCGGATACGGTACTTCTGTTACTCCCGTATCACAGTTTTACTTCCAGCAGGCCTTTAACAACGTCATGATCGGTCCCTGGAAAAAAATCGCCGAAGGATACGGCAAGATGGTCCTCGGCTATTTCGGTAAAACACCGGTGGAGCCGGATCCCGAGATCGTAAAACTTGCAACCGAGCAGCTCGGACTTGAGCCGACAACCGATCTGGTAGTCGACATCAATGACCGTGATGAAACAAAAGGTATCAAACCAGCAAAAGCTCTGCTCCAGAAGGACGGGCTTCCGGAAACAGATGAAAACATCTTCATAGCCGCCACCTGTAAGGAAAAGGGTATCCAGTATCTCAAGGGTGAAGCCCGTACCAACGTTCGGAAAATCGACCACAGCAAAGAAGCCGCTGAGGGCGGAGAAGGGAAACCTTCCGCATATACCGTCACCATCAACGACAAACCATATACGGTGAAACTCGAGGATGGGAAAGCAGTGGTAAACGGCGTCAACTATACCGTCGATATCAAAGCTGCCGACGCGGCAGCCGGAGGAGCATCCGGAGCGGCCTCAACCGGAGTGAAACACAATGTTGAGGCACCGATGCCGGGATTGATTCTCAGGATTGAGAAGAACGTCGGCGACGCGATCCAGGAAGGTGACCTGATCATGGTGATGGAAGCCATGAAGATGGAGAACGAGATCCACTCACCGGCATCCGGCACACTCACTGAAATAAAAGTAAAACAGGGCGACCAGCTGAAAGCCGGCGAGCTGTTAGCTGTGATTTCATAAGGGGTCGTCTATGAGTTTTAACGAAGCACTATATAATTTCTGGATATCCACAGGCCTGATAAATTTCGAGGTCGGCCAGATAGTGATGATCCTGGTAGGACTTGTTCTGATCTATTTAGCTATCGTGAAGAAGTTCGAACCGCTTCTGCTGCTTCCGATCGGTTTCGGCGGGATCCTGGCCAATATTCCCCTGGCGGGCATAGCAGGAGCGGAAGGCTTTATCGGCATGATCTACTCCGTCGGTATCAGTACCGGCATATTCCCCCTCCTGATTTTCATGGGGGTAGGAGCCATGACCGACTTCGGTCCTCTGATCGCCAATCCGAAGACGGCCCTCCTCGGAGCAGCAGCCCAGTTCGGCATCTTTACCACCCTTCTCGGGGCACTGGCGTTATCCGGTCTACCGGGATTCAACTTCACCCTCGCGGATGCCGCTTCCATCGGAATCATCGGCGGAGCTGACGGCCCGACATCGATATTCGTAGCCAGTCAGCTTTCTCCCCGGCTCCTGGGAGCAATAGCGGTGGCAGCCTATTCCTACATGGCCCTGGTGCCGATCATCCAGCCTCCGATCATGCGGCTTTTCACCACGAAACAGGAACGGATGATCAAAATGGAGCAGCTGCGGCATGTCACCAAAACGGAAAAGATAATTTTCCCCATCGCCGTGCTTGGCGTCTGCATCATCCTCCTTCCATCTGCGACCCCTCTGGTCGGGATGCTGATGTTCGGGAACCTGATCAAGGAATGCGGTGTTACAGATCGCCTGTCCAACGCGGCACAGAATGAGCTGATGAATATCGTAACTATCTTTCTCGGACTCTCGGTCGGCTCAAAGCTGCAGGCCGATAAATTTCTCAATCTCGAAACCCTCGGGATCCTGATACTCGGTCTGGCCGCATTTGCCGTAGGTACAGCTGCGGGGCTCCTGCTGGCGAAACTTATGAACAGACTCTCACCGCACCACCCGATCAATCCTCTGATCGGAGCTGCCGGTGTATCCGCCGTTCCCATGGCGGCCCGGGTAGCAAGCAAGGTCGGAAAAGAGGAGAATCCGCATAACTACCTGTTAATGCATGCCATGGGCCCCAACGTAGCAGGGGTCATCGGCTCGGCAATCGCAGCAGGTGTTCTGCTCTCCATTGTTCCTACCATGATGGGCGGTTGAGATCACGAAAAATTTTTCAATACCGTAAAGTATAGCCGCCCCGGCTTATAAACCCCGGGGCGGTTTTTTCATCAAAAAAATCAAAGCGAGGTGAATCATGCAGGGTAAAAAGGTGTTCGATATTCTTTTCCTGATCGGCCGGCCGGCAGCCGGCAAAAGTGAAATTATCGACTTTCTCAAACAAAGCCCCGCTGAGATCCGCAGCGAACGTTTCCATATCGGAGATTTCACTGAAATCGACGATTTCCCCATGCTTTGGACGTGGTTCGAAGAGGATGATATCCTGACACGCTCGGGCCGTCACCGGATGCATACGGATGATCAGGGATACTTCAAGGATCCCTTTCTCTGGCATCTGCTCATCCAGCGGCTTGAATTGGACTACTGGAAATTCGCCCGGGACACCTCCGGTCTGGGGGAAAGCAGGACGGTCATCATCGAGTTCGCCCGGGGAATGGAGCACGGGGGCTTTCGGGAGGCTTTCAGTTTTTTCACCGACCAATTGCTCCGCCGGGGAGCAGTGATGTATATCGATGTACCCTTCGAAGAGTCCCTGCGGAAAAATCGGCGGCGCTTCAATCCGGATAAACCGGACAGCATTCTCGAACACGGTCTCTCGGATGAAAAACTCACCCGGCTCTATAAGGACAGCGATTGGCAGGTACTGAGCAGCACCAATCCGGAATATCTTCAGCTCGGTAATAATTCGGTACCTTATGCAATATTTTCCAACAACGATGATGTGACCACCGGCACTAATCCCGCCCTGGGACCGCGTCTCGAGGAAACCCTCACTTCCCTGTGGGAGCGATATCAGGGTACAGAGACATAGATGAGGCTGTAAGAGACATCCGGATAGCCGGTCTCAGGTTTTACTTTTCCTCTTCTTATTTCTATATTATTGGTATGAAAAGAATAGCCTTTTTCGATGCCAAACCGTACGATCAGATATTTTTTGATGCCGCCAATCGGAATCATGAATTTGAAATCAAATACTTTGCAGCCCGGCTGAATGAAGACAGTGTCTCCCTGGCCGCGGGATTCGACGCTGTCTGCGCCTTCGTCAATTAGTGGATACAGGAGCCCTCCTGGACGCCTTGAGAGAACAGAGGATCGGCATCGCAGGTCTGGATGTCTATGAGGAAGAAGGAGACTATTTCTTCGAGGATCTGTCCAACGAAACCATCGAGGATGATAAATTGGCCAGACTGCTTACCTTTCCCAATGTCCTGGTGACCAGCCATCAGGCCTTTTTCACCCGGGAAGCGCTCACCAATATCGCGGCTACCACTGTCGAAAATCTCGAAGCCTACTTCACAGGAGCTCCTCTCGAAAACGAGATCTGCTACCAGTGCAATGAACCGGAATGCCGGAAAGAAAAGGCGGGAAGGTGTTTTTAAGGCGGTATTGTTTTTTACGGAGTATCCCCGAAACGGCTCCTACTGGGCGGTCGAAGCCCATTGGTTATATCGACGGATCAACTCATCGTGTTCCCGTTTTACTTTCATCGATGAAATCAGAGCCCAGGTATTGAAACCAATCGCCACAGTCAGGCTGCCTATGGCCTGTGTCGCCATCTGATCCTCAGTTTGGGTTCCGGAATTGGCCATCGACATACCCACGGCGAATCCTCCGACACCGACGGCAAAAGCCAGCAGGCTGTTCCGTTTCAGTCTCGGATGACGGACTTCGTATTCCAGAAACGCCTCGGCCAGGTCCGCCGGCATCGAGGAGACATCGGCAGCGGCGCTCAGAACCTTGCTGTACCCCCACCAGGGACTGATCCGGTACTGCGAACTACCGAAGGACCAGCCGGTCTGCCGGCGGCCCCTC
>Ga0272441_10004145_pt1 | contig 26676 bp, 29 predicted proteins | sample SSMProp6N_FD_193582 | JGI IMG/M metagenome (GOLD analysis project Ga0272441, IMG submission 193582) | Marine sediment archaeal communities from Little Sippewissett salt marsh, Falmouth, MA, United States - SSM-Prop-6N | ecosystem: Environmental > Aquatic > Marine > Wetlands > Sediment ... | reverse complement strand
TCGGGATACCAGACGTTTGCCAAGCCAGTGGAGGACATTCGGGAGCCGGACAACGATGACGAGTCCATTTGGAGGGTGGATGGTCCCAACGACCTGACCAAGGACCAGAGTCATCCTGATGTGAACGAGGAGAACGCTGACCAGAGCACCAGCTACCCTGGCCGAGGGTTCGATCAGGACAACTCCAAGACCAAATACCCATATCGGGACGACCGGCCGAACACGCACAACTCGGCTCAACCCAACCCTTGGCACGTAACCCTCCTTCATTTGCTCCAGAAGGCCCCCTCAAGGCTTTTCAGGGCTGGGGGAAGGGTCAAGGTCGCTGCTACCTCAGAGGAGATTCTGGCGGGTCTAGACCCTGATTTCCAAGAGCGAGCCCAGGCGTGTACGGTGACCCTCAAGAGGGCGGATATCCGAAACCTGAGGTGGATATTCGTGGTCAACTGTGGGCACAAGGATTGGGCTTCCAAGATCAAGGCCGTTCGGGGCAAGGGCAACATCACCGACTTCAACAAGCTGGACTTGCAAATCACCTGTTCCTGTCCGGCTTGGCGGTGGTTGGGTCCGGAATTTCACGCCAAAGGGGATCACTACATTGATGGGAAGCCTCGGGGCACGGCTTCACCTCCCAACATACGAGATCCTGAGCGGGACAACTTCGTCTGCAAGCATGTTGCCGCTGTTTTAGCTTTTACCCGGGGATGGAAGGTGCCTGTGAAAGTCACCCGGAAGCCCCGGCCCAAAAAGAAATGAAGATCAGATGCCTACCTACACAGTTCGCCGCAAAACCGATGGGGTATTTCTCCGACGACGTCTCTCTTTTGTGGAGTACGATGCCGTCAAGGCCGGAGAACGAACACTGACTGACGAGGATGGGGTGGCCTTGGAGTTGGTGTTTGATCCGGGAGAGGTGGGCTTCGTTCTCAAGGACGGTCAGAGTGGTGGGTGGGCCACGAAGGCGGGTAAGGAGAACCAGTATCGGAAGGCTCGTCGTAAGGAGATGGCTCGTCGAGAACGAGACCATGTTTTCAAGAATCGGCTCGTTCCAAATGTGGGAGGACTGGAAGCTCCCACGTGGAAGGACGCTCAGGAAGAGGTTCGTCGGGTGAAGGGTTCAGAAGCAGCCAGCACCTATGACAAACACGTAGCTAAGGAGCAAGCGAATGGCTGACCGACTGTTTTCTGTTGTCCGCAGACGCCCGAACATGGTGGACATCATCGTTCCCAAAATTCAAGGTGTAGAGGGCTACAGGTTTCTGTCGTCTCTCAACTTTGATGGGACTTTCAATACCTTGTTCACAGCGCCTATCGCTTCAGGCTACTTGGATCAGAACATCAATCCGGCAGTCTTGAGTTCTGTTCCAGGGAGCAGCTTAGTTCGCTGCGTGTTCGATCCTGCAACCTTTTCTGGAGTTCCTTGGAACCTGGTGGACACCCAGCCTTTCTGGCTCAAATTCCAGCCAGTCCCTGGAACAGCCGGAGCTCCCTCCCTGCTTCTGCCCGATAGTGCCCATCATGGGACAGGGAGGGTGACCATTTCTGGGACAGCTCCGGATGAATCTTCGGTGGCTGATTCTTTGGAGATACATCTGCCCATGAGCATGAAGGATGTCATCATCCTCAATGAGGAGCCTGGAGCAGGCAACGGTCTGTATGTGGCGTTTGAGACAGGAGGCCCGGAAGTTCTACTCCCTCAAGGTAGCCCGAAGTACGACCCTCGTGAGGGGAACATCAGTAAGCTTCTGGTTCGAGGATCTGGTGGGACGGCTGCTTTCTCAGCTTCGTTCACCAATGTATTTCCCGCATAGTTCGAGCTTGGTTGAGTAAGTGTGTACCTTGTCAACTATCTCGATGCCCAGACGATTGCCCAGCAGTATATCGCTACTGCCAGGTTCCGTACTGGGCAGGTCCTGCTAGGGACCAAGGATGGGGTGAACGTAACCTTCACCATCCCATTCGGAGACAAGTTCACGCACAATCTGCCCTTTCTGACGATACAGGTTTACTACAATGGGCAAAGAATCCTGCTGATTGACGACTATACCATAGCTGAGAGTGGGGGTTTGGGCACGGGATACGACACCGTGATCATGGAGCTAGCTCCTTTGCCCACCGACAAACTTTGGGCGGACTACATTGCTATTGGATCTCCTTGATAGCTCTCTTATAGCCTTGCTTGGCTAGGAACTCACCTTTCTCTGATCCGAGGAACTCACTACTATGGCTCGTACATTCATTCGACAGGTAACTCAGATTTGGAACTCCGATACCTACGATGACACCATTGCAGCGGGTTCTACGATGGAGTCGGGGGTCACTACCATCGAGGGAGATCTGAATACGCTTCGGTCCCAAGCCAAACGGGCAATGTGGGCGGATTCGGCGGGCAACTGGTACGACGATCTGACGACCACGAACTCCAAGAAGCGTGGCATCAATACCCTGAACAGCGACCTGGATGACATCGAGGAGAAGCGCTTCCTGTTCCGGGCGGATATCCTGACGGACGTCACGGTCACGGCGGCTCAGAACTATGAGATCTTGGTTGTAGCCAGTAGCGAGGCACCTACTCAAACTGCTGCCGTTGGTGTTGTTACCACGGTGGGTGCTGTGGTCGCCTTCCACTCAGGTACTTTCGGAACTCACAGCTTGGATGAGGTTACGGGCGACACGGCTCTGACTCCGAAGAACTTGTGTTTGGTTCGTGATGGGACGACAGGTGATCCCATCCTGTCGGACAACCGTCAAGTCTTTGCTCTCATCCAGTCCGAGAGCGCCGTGGACGGGCACACTTTCGACGATGCCAGCAATCGAGTCCAGCTCTCGTTCGTACGTCCCAACTCGACGTTCGATGACCTAGAGGCTTGCCCGGTGGCAGACATCGCCGGCAAGACCATCAACTATTCGTACGTCCGGCGTATCGATCTCGACAGTATCCCTGAAGACGCCTACCTCAATGGGAGCTTCGTGGACCAGTCGGGTTCTGTGGACGTGACCCTGGACAACGCCATCGACAATCAGTCGGGGCCAGCCACTCAGACCCAGACCATCGAGTGGCAGATCGCCGACACCTACACCCTGGACTTCCAGGATTCCACGGGTGGCACCAACCTGCTTCGCATTGCTCCGAATGCGGCGGGTGACGAGATCGAGATGAACGTCGATACCCTCGACGTGAACACCACGAACGATGTGGACTTCAACCAGGCTCTCAAGGTGGATACGGCAGGCACCGAAATCGACGTCGGTGTCACGGCTGGATCTATCGAGACCACGGGCTCCGACGATCTACGTATCAACGGTGCTGGTGAGTTGTACCTGGATGACGGCAACCAGACGGGTTCCACCTGGGCCCAGACGGACGGCATCAAGCTGTCAGAGACGACCACAGAGTGGGACGACTTCGAAACAGCCTTCGGTGAGGTCAGCATCCTGAACGCCATCTTGCAGGCCAACACCAGCACGGTGGTCCGGAGCAAGGGTGTGGCTGAGGTGACTGGCGGCAACTATGCTGCTGACACCAACATGACCGGTGCTGGAGGTAGTCCGAACCTGTCGGCTCAGCTGCCTGACTACAGTGGTGTGAGTGCCTTCGTGACCGACTGTGATGTCTACCTCAATGGTCAGTTGCTTTGGAACGGAGCGGATGCATCGGCGAACAATGACGTGTATCCTGGGGACGCCCCTGCCAACGGTGACCTCAAGTTCGAGTTCCAGGTGTTCGGCACTGGCTCCAAGAAGGATGTCATTACGCTGATCGTATGGGCGTAAGCTTAACCTGTGAAACAGTCATGAGGAAGGCCGGGGAACAGCCCCGGCCTTTCTTACAAAAACCAGATGAGATGAAAAATGAGCATTGAAAAGTCGGTGATCAAGATCGGGGCCATTCAGGAACTTGGTAACCAGTTTGACGACTTCAAAGAGGAAGCTCTAGCTGAGAAACATCGCAACGAAGGGGCACAGGCGGCTCTCAAGCAGGCAATGAAGCTCTTTCAGCCCATCTTCGAGAAGGTAGAGGCGGAAGCCAAGGAGGGGGCGTTTGACGAGGTTGAGGGGGCTATAGAAATCTGTGAGGTGGTCAAGCGATCCCTTAAGCGGGTCTTGGGTGCCTTGGATGGGCTGGCCACACAAGCCAATGTCAACCGTTTGGTGCAAGAAGGTAAGGTAGCGGGCTACGACAAGGTCCTCAAGGTATCCAAAAAGGCTCTTGATGCTGAGATCGCCAAGAAGAAGGCTCAAGAGAATGGTGAGAACGAGTCGAATCTGACACCTCTTGGGGAGGAGCAGACGGATTCCAGGATCAAAGGCAGGCCCGGGGAGCAGCCTGGTGATGGGCGTTCTGTTGGCATTCGTCCTGGCCTTTCTATAGCTGCTCAAAGGAAGTCTGAGGATGTCACCGAAACTACTGAGGAAAACACCTCAGTAACCCCTGAGAAAGAAGCTCAGTCGCCCCAGGAGAAGGCTTCTGATATCCCCCCTCCGGTTTCAGCTTCCATTGGTAACGGAAGGTCTAGTAAGAAGACATCTTCCAAGCCCGGTGCAAGGCGCAGAGGACGGCCTAGAAAGATCACCTGATGCCACGGACCCCAGACAGGTTTCCTGGAGAACGATACGAAGAGGGTATCATTCTACAGGACAATACTGCTGGTGATCCAACTGAGGACGGAGGCGTACGCTATACGAGCGGAGACTTCCGGATGAAGGACTCGATAGGTGTCTTCAATCCTCGGGAGGGGGGTCTTCCGGCGGCTAGTCAGGTGGGGGACATGTTGCTTTCTACGGATGGGGCTGAATTCACTGTCCAGCATCCCATCGTGAGTTGTGACGGTTGGCTAGCCAATTGGCATGGGGAGTTGTTGATCGAGGGACTTGAGCCATGACGTTAGCGGGCCATGCCAGACAGACTCTAATCAAAGGTATTCACACCCCGATTACCTGGACTTTCACCAACTCCACGAATCGGACCAACTTCGTTCCAGCAAGCGGGATTCCCGACGGGTCAGTCTTTGCTCTGACGGCCGATGACGTTTACAAGTTGGGTCTTCAGACGGACGACAACTCCGTTTGGATGCTGACCAATCACAGCCCGGTCACGTGGGTTGCTTTTGGTGGGGGAGTGGCTCCCGAAGATTCTAGGTATGTCTGTGTGAGTGCCAACCGAGGAGCTTACTTTGTCACTAACACTTACCTTCGGTGGAACCAAAACGTTCCGATGAACTTGGCGGGTTTCGTGCTACCTTTTGACACGAACTTGTTTGCGATGTCTGCTGTCTGTGAAACGAGCTCTAGCTGGACAGCTGAGGTCCACAAGAACGGGGGAGGTCTGGTTTCGAGCGCTACTTTGTCAGTGAGCACGGCAAGGACAGCGTATCGGACGGACCTGGACATAGATTTCAGCGCTGGAGATGAGGTTCAGCTCTACCTGAACGGAACCAACATCTTCAATCCAGGGATAAAGGCGTTTTTCAGGCGTAGGTAGACATGGCCCGACAATTTCTAGTCACCACTACTGGAACCCAGAATCCTGTTGTCATTGCTGACTTGGGTTCACGGTCTATAGCGCACCCTACGACGGATCTGGATCTGGCTTTGGAGTACAGTGCCGAGGAGATCGTAGCTTCGGCGGACCTTCAGTCAGCCATAACTTCTGGCTACATCACGGCCGAAGACGAAAACTCCAACAGCATCACCAACATCGCTACCCAGGCTGGAGGCGTCACTAGTTTCAACTCTAGGGCGGGGGCAGTTGAGCCCACCTCAGGAGACTATGCGGTAGCGGATCTGGGATCGGGCACGTTGAGTCAGCTCAACTCGGTTATCAGTGATGCCACCCTAGATGATTCCAGTGATCCTCGGGACCCTACCAGTCATGCTTTGGGTGGAGCAGCTCACAGCACTTCTACGCTGTCCCAACTGAACGCCAAAATCTCGGACGCTACTCTAGATGATTCCAGTGCTGCTAGGACTCCAACTACCCATGCTTCTTCTCACAATGCTGGGGGAGGGGATGCGTTAGCTATAGATGCAGCGGCTGGTACGGGTTCTTTGAGGACTCTTGGGACTAGTTCTACCTCTGCCTGTGCTGGTAATGACTCTCGGTTGAGTGATGCTAGGACTCCAACAGCCCACGCCTCTTCTCATTCTGATGGGGGTTCGGATGAAATCTCGGTAGAAGATCTTGCAACGAGTGCTTCTGATACTAGTCAAGTCCTTCGTCCTGATGGTGCAGGGGGTCTGGCCTTCGGAGCGGATACTGGAGGACAAGAAATCTATGACGCCATTGTGGCTGCGAGTGGAGGGGATTACACGTCAGTAGCCGCAGCGTTCGCAGCTGGTAAGAAGTCGGTTTACGTACGCAAAGGGACCTACGTAGAAACAGCTGACGTGGTTCTGACGGATGGTTGCAGACTCCATGGTGAAGTGGGGGCGATCATCTATCTAAACGGCAGCTATTCTGTCAAAGTGGACGGGTCTGGGGGAACCCAGGAAACTACTGGGACCATTGCGGTCACAAACGGCAGCACACAGGTCACAGGTACCAGCACTACCTTTACCAACTTGTCGGCGGGAGACTACATCCTCATCGACACCACCTTCTATGAGATCGACTCAATCACCAGTGACACGGTGTTGGATCTGACGCTCATGTGGGAAGGGGCTACAGAGTCGGGTCTGAGTTACATCGCTCAGACGATGGTCAATGTTGCTGCCCTTCAGAGCATCATCATCACTGGCTCATCTTCTGTGGGACTCTACATTCGAGGGGGCTTGGCTGTCTCTCTCAACAACGTAGTGATCACGGGTTGTGCCAACAACGTACAGATCATCAATTCTGGATCCATCAGCATGTTGACTGTTCTGTCGAGAGACAGTGCAGGAGTGGGCCTTTCATTCGACGGGGTCTATGGCAGCGGAATGGTCAACGCTGCTTCCTACAACAACAACGGGGCTGGTTTCTACTTCACAGGCTGTAGCGGCTTCTTTGTGGCTAGCTGCAACGCTTCCGGGAATGATGGGAATGGGTTCGATGTAACGGGTTCTTCAACCAAGGTTACTCTGACCACTTGTGGCTCTTCTCAGAACAATGGGAAAGGCTTCAACGTAGACTCAGGGGTAGAGCTCTGCACTATCAACGCTTGTCTGTGTCGGGGAAACGGCTCTGAAGGTATCGACATTGACGGCTCTGAAAATGTGGTGGTCAACTGTGCCATTCGGGACAACGGGGCAAATGGCATTCAGTGTGGGATCAGTGGCCTGATTGCTAGCAACCAGATCTCGAATAACACCAGCAATGGGATCATGATCGGCTATGATGCCGATGTACTTGTAGACGGGAACATTATCTACGACAACGGGAACTACGGCATCAACACTGAGGGTACAGGTAACACCAACTGTATCGTTTCGAACAACCGGATCTATGACAACACCGGCAACATCGGGATTCGGATAGCCTCTGGGAGCACTGGCTGGGTGTTGAGCGGGAACCTGGTCACCGGACACACCACGAACATCTCGAATCTGGAGAGCACTACCAAGATCTCTGTGGATGCTACTGGGACTCCGGCGGCAGGTAACTTGGTCAGGCACAACGGGACCAACCCTGCTTGGACTAGTGCACTAACGGGGCTGACTACTGCCTCATTCACGGAGTACCAGATCAACGGGGGCTCAGCCGTTACGGGGAACTTTGCTCCGAACTTCACCACCAATGGGCAGAAGCAAATGGTGGTCCTGGGGGCATCCGTAAGTATCACGTCCCTGACTTTCCCAGGGGCAGGAAACTACATTCTTAGAATCGTTCAAGACGGGACTGGGAGTAGGGTATTGACCTGGCCGGCAGCGGTACAAGCACCAGGGGGAAAGACTTCAGGATTGGTGCTGAGTACGGGGGCTGGGGCAGTAGATGTTGCTGCGATCTATTACGACGGATCGACAGCACGGGTAGTTCTGTCAAAGAACTTTGCTACATGAAAGGCACCAGTAAATGGGAACAACTACATCCACACAAACCTATCTGTTGAGTGAATTCCCCAACACCAAGTGCAACGTCCAGATCTTGGAAGCCGAGATCGTGGCGGCCAGCTTGACCGTGAATCTGGTCAGTACTCCTCAACTGACAGGTTCTTCGGTAGTCTGCACTTTCGAAGACCTGTTGACTTCGGGAGATGTCACCTCTCTTGATGCCGTTGTGGCGGCTCACCAGGGGGACGACTTCGGTTCGACCCTTATCAAAGCCAACTCAACCGGTCAAAGTGAGAACAGCACTACCGATTGGGTAAGCAAACTGTCGTTGACAGCGGATCCGCTGCCCTCAGGGGTCTACTTGGTTTCGTGGGCTATCGAACACGAGATGGCAGCCATCGTTTCTGGAACAGCTGGTCAAGTTCGATTGACCTGGAACGCAGCTTCTGTCTATGAGGACACTTGGGATCTGAACCAGCCTCACAACTTCGGTGGTGCTATCCCGATGGATCTCGACGCAGGAGCAGAGCCTGTGGTGGCTCTGGAGTTCAAGAAGCTGGGAGCTCCGGCTGCTACAGTGTACTGTCGTCAAGCCCGGCTGTCCATCGCCAAGATCGGCTAGCTACCGAGTTCGATGTCCATCATCTTTGATAACGCAACCTCAGCAGACAACGGCAGTGGTTCGTACACCTATACCCATACTCTGGGGGCGGGTTCGGGATCCAACCGTCTGCTGGTGGTGGTGATCTGTCCGAGAGGGCCATCGAACACGGTTACCGGAGCAACCTACAACGGGGCCTCGATGACTCGGGGCCCCGAAACTTACGTGGACCAGTACGGTTATCGTCTTCGAGCTACGATGTTCTACATGCTGGACGCTCAACTGCCTTCTAGTGCAGGATCGTACAGCATAGCTTTCACAGTTGGGGGAACTGTCTGGGAATGGATCTCTGGGGCGGTGAGTGTTTCGGGGGCTTACCAAGGGGCGCCTGAGTCTACAGTTTACGGTACCCAGCTGAGTGGATCCACGATGTCGGTGTCCCTGCCGTCTGTTAGCGATCAGTCGTGGTGTTTCGACGGGCTCCTAGAAGACCTGGCCTATGGCAGCGGAACTCCTGATTCAGGGCAGGTCGAGCGTTGGGATCGTAATCGAGCTAGTTGTTGTGGTATGGGATCCACTCATGCGAAGAGTGGGTCTGGTTCTCGGACTATGGGGTGGACCTTTAGTGGGTCAGGAAACAGTTGTGCTCAGGTAGCGGCGGCCTGGGCTAAAGCCGGATCTGGTAGCCCAACAGTTGTAGATTCTTCTCAAGGCAACCAGTCTGGGACTACCTGTACTGTCAGCCATACCTGTTCTGCAGGGTCGAATCGAAAGCTGATTGTCTTTGCTAGCGGGGAAAGAATGGGGGCTACGGACATAACGGGGGTTACCTACAACGGGCAGGCTTTGACCAAGGTCACAGAAATAGATCTTGGAACCACCTACCAGAACTGCCATTCGGCCTGGTATTTAGACGACGCCGACTTTCCAGGAACTCCGGGGGCCTACAATGTGGTGGCTTCTTACAGCGATAGCGTGTCCAACGGGATTGTCCACATTGTCGAGCTCAACAATGCTGCTCAAGGGGATCCCGAGGCTTACAACACCAGTACGGCCTCAAGTACGACTACAATTTCTACCAGTGTCACCACTCAAAACGATGGTTCTTTGATTGTTGGGGGAGTGTCGTGTGGGGACGTTGGAAGGACCTTTTCTCCAACTACAGGACAGACCGAGCTGGAGGAAACGGATGTTGGGGGTGGCTTGAATTCGGCGGTGACAGGGGCCGAGTCCATAGCTACAGCAGGATCTGAGTCTATGGCGTGGCTGGCGTCTGCCAGTTGCAATCGGTTATTGCAAATTCTGCTTTCTATTGGGGATGCCGGTACCGAGACAGGGGTGGAGAACTCTCCCTACTACGGGGCCAACTTCTAGGATTTCCTAGGCTGTTTTTGGGAAAGCCTCTCTCAGAAGGGCTTTTTGGGTTCGAGTGGAGGGGGCGCTGAGGTTTCTTTTATGGCCTGTCAGGGTCGTATAGGTAGTTTTCCGCCAGCCAGACAGCGGAAGTCCCCAGAATCAGGAGTTCAGGCTGATGCTCAGGCTTATCCACAGTCAGACCGTTCAAGGCGCCCTTCTCGTTGACGATATCGATGACGGGCTTCCCAACAAGCAAGTTCACCGGCTTGGCACTTCGGCGGACCCTAACGCCTACCCTCGGGATGGCTACGCTAACGCTCCCAAGCAGTCTTGCTACATCCCTCGGGTCAAGCCAACGGATGCCACTTTGCCCGGCTACATTGACCTCGACCAGACCCCTCGGGTGGTTTTGTCGGCGGACCGAGGCAAGATCTACGGCCTCCAGCAGGCAGGTCTCATTTCGGTGGTCTCTTTCGTGGCCAGTGACTTAACGGCTCCGGCCGTGACAGGGGCTACCATTGGAGCTCCGGCGGCAGGAGACGTGACCATCGCTGGGACCAACTTCCTGAGTGTGACTCCGAACATCAGTACGGTTCACCTTTCGGGAGCTGGGGTGGGCGATGTCACTTTGACCCAGGCCCAGATCGTGGCGGTTTCTCCTGGTGCCATCACCGATACCCAGATCATCATCGATTCAACCCTCATTGCGAGCTTGGCACTCGGAGATGTCATCGTGGTGCACTCCGACGACCAGGACAGCAACAGCTACACCATCGTCTAATCCGTGACGTGCCTCAACTCCTCCGCAAAATCCTTGAGCAAGAAGGACGAGACTTCTACCGGATTGATCACCGGTGGCAGCCTCGGAGTCTTCTGCCCGAGCCTTATACTCGGAACATGCTCAAGGAAGCCCAAGAGAGATACGACCGTCTCTCCAAGGCTGAGGCAGAGTTCAAGGGGCTGTTGCGAGCAGACCGTTACATCAAGATTCTTCGGCGAATGCAGATCACCCTTCGGAAAGCTGCCTTCGCTTGGAGAGCTGACGACCTCAAATTTATCGCAGCCGTTTCGGAGTTCTTCATGGACTACGGGACCGTTCTCCAGATGCTCAAGATTGACGAAGCTCGGGGACGGTTGGACGAGCCAGAACCAGAGCAAGAGTAGGAGCTGATCATGCGTGTTGGAGTCATTCGTGGCGACCTAGGTGGACCCATCTTCTTGGCAGACGTGGAGCCGGTTTCTCGTAGGAACGTTCCCGTCGATCCTCCTGGTCAGGAGCGCTACATCGGGCGACCTACGGTAGCCGAGGTGGAAGCTGTCCTGGCCGACTCGACAGTCGGGGCTGGTGCTGTTCTGGAGGGGAGCGACATCGTAGGGTCTCTTCCCCTGACCATCACTTTGGGTGTCGATGACGACCTCATGTTGAAGACCTCTTCTTCAGCATCTTTCTCTACCTACACGATTGCGGCTGGTACCTACACCACCCTGGCGCTCTTGCTGGCGGCCATCAACACGGCCCTCGTCGGTTCGGGTATCACAGCCAGGGCTGGCACCGGGTCCGGATCGAGAGTGGCTCTGGAGTCGGACACGAAGGGTGTGGACAGCTACATCGAGAACGACACAGTGGCCCATGGCTCGACGGCCAACACTGGGTTGGGGTTGGCTGATGGAGCGGTTCGGGACATGCCCACGGCTGCTACCTTCATCACCGATTGCTTGCCCGTAGGCGGCCCTCTGGACGTCTCTTCGACCACGGTCAATGCCGTGGGGGCTACGACCAATGCCAATGCCCTGGGCCTGATTCCGTCGGCTAGGGGCACGGTCACGGCCCTGGCAGATGCCCTGGCTCCTCGGTTGGCTGACACAGCAGCTGCCATCGACAGCTTCTTGGTGGGCTATCTGAGTGAGTACCGGAATGCCAGTTTCAATCCTGACCCTCGTCGAGTCCCGGCCCTTTCCAGTGGGGCGGCTGTGGAGGTAGTGGCTGATGACGGTTCGACTCCGTACGCAGGCACTCTCCCGACCATCACCACTTCTACTCTGGGCAGTCCCACAGCGGGAGACGTGACGATCGCTGGAACAGGTCTGGGAGGAGAGGCCCCCGAGACCAAGGTGAAGTTCACTGGGGATGTCGTGAAGCTACTGGACCAACGGCTCATCGAGGCCAATGGTGGCTCAGTTTCGAGCACGGCCATCGTCATTCCGGCGGCCCTCATTCCAGGTGCGGCGACCACGACGACTTCGGTGCAAGTCCAGGTTCGTCAGCGTCTCTCAGCTGTTGATGCACTCGTCTAGATGATGGGGGGCTTTGGCCCCCTGTCCTGACCCAAATCCAAATCCAGATCAAATCAAGCGTAGTACGACCCTATTTTTTAGGGTCGAGATGGGATGCCAAATGAGCAAGCAAGCTTCTGGCGGGGAGTTCCGTACCCACGATCTGTACTTTGCAGCCTATCTCCAGGTGGCTGGTGTGCAGATGCTTCGGGCAGACCGTAATGGATCAGGAAAGGTTGCCTTCGTATTCGATACGAGCATTTGCAACCTAGAGGAGCTCCAGACGGCCTGGTTCAACCAGACCGGCAAGGTGGCGGCTCTTCCGTACTCACACGCCGTCAAGTCTCTGAAATCGATTTGCCACATGACCTGAGGAGGTCCGGCAAGGTTTCGGAGGGAGCAAGCCCAGAACGGGCTAACTTTGCTCTTGTTGCCTCTTCTTAGTGAGGAAGCATGGCGACGACACGAGGAAGAGTCGTATACACGAACCAGGTCGTAATCGATCAGGCAGACTTCTTTGAACCTGATGGGTTCACACGGGTCACCGGGTTGGTCATCGGAGACCTGACTTCAGAGCTGTTCTTCAATAACGTGTTGCAGCCTTGGTCTTTGACTGATGGTTCTGCAACTCAAGATGCCCAGGTAGTTTCTGGGGCAGTTCTCTGGAACGAAGTTTCGGGTAGCCCTGGTTTCTACAACGTTCGTTTTCGTCCGAACGCTGAGGGTTATTGGAGACTGCTGATCAACTACCCGGCAGGGACTCAGATCATGGGCCAGGACTATGATGTGAAGACTCAGCCACCTTTCGCCGCACCTGGACTTCGGGCTTCTTTCGTTGGTTCTTCTGACGGGCCGTGTTGAGGTAGCGGTGCCCAAGACCACCTACTTGAGGAACGCCCAACTCAACCAAGCGTTGAGAGGGACTGCGTGGACACCTCCTGCATTGGTCTACTGTGCCTTGTTCAACGTGGCTCCTACAGCAGCCGGGGGAGGCACCGAGGTTTCGGTAGGAGGCTACGTTCGGCAGTCTGTGACTTTCGGAGCTCCTTCCAATGGTCGAGTCTACAACAGTACGGATGTTGTGTTTCCTGTAGCTACGGCAGATCAAGGAGACGTTGTTGCCTACGGGATCATGGATGCTCTGACAGCCGGCAACCTACTTTACTGGGCTAACTTGAACGTTGCCTACCCTGTCCAAACCGACAACCAGTGGAAGTTCCCTGTAGGGACTCTTTTGGTGATCGAGGATTGATATGGCCCAAGCGACTATCCAGATCACTCAAGGCGCAATCGTTGGCGGATCGGGGCAATCCATCATCGGCTTCGATACGACTACGGATGTGACCCTTACGGATGACGGTGGGGCAGGGGCCACCAGCTACCAATGGGAGGTTGTGTCCTATCCAGCTCCTCTAGTGTCCCCTCCAACCATCAATGACGATACAGACCAGGTGGCAACCATCACGGACGCGCTCCTTGATGGGGTTTACGTGATACGTCTGACTCGGAATGACCCTGTGGACGGGGTCACGACCGATGTACGGTTCTTTGCGGTAGCCGACGAAGACGGGCTCAGCCTTCCCTCATGGGGGATGAACCGTAACATGTCCAACGTGGGAGGATCCGTTGCTGCTCAGTTGGCTGGTTGGTTTGGTTCTGAGGCAGCGAGTACCAACGTCTTTCTGGATGCCTACCTGCGAGACTTGAAGGCCAAGGTCAAGCTCGTTCTTCCCGAAGCTCCCACGGACAACAGCAAGCTCACGTTCGCTTACAATGGGGGTTCGGTCTTTGCTGCAGGGATCAGTATCATTGATCCCACGGGAGCACAGAACGGTCTCGTGCTCTCTCGGATAGAGTCTACGGAAGGGCTTGTCTTCCAAGCGGGGGACATCACTGGGGCTGCGGGCAGTTCTGTGACTATCCAGGCTGGCTCTGTCTTGGCTGGGGACTTCAACGGGGGTGACGTGGTCATCTCTAGTGGAGCGGGCAACGGGGCTGGAGTGGAAGGATCTGTCACCTTGAACGTGGCTTCTGCGGAGATGGTCAAGTGCAGTGCCGTAGGAATCGGCTTGTATGGGGCTGACCCGGTTCCTCAGGCGGATGACCCGGGGGAGATTGTAGACAGCACTGGGGGCTCCACAGCGGGTCCCTTGGAGGATGTGGGGGCGACTTTCAACCAGACCACCCTCAATAACAACTTGGCTTTGTTGGCCGATAGGTTTAACAAGATACGAGCCATCCTCTCTGAAGGCGAGGGTGGAATGGGCGTCTGCAAATAGCTTCTCAGGCTGAGCCTGAAAGATGAGCATCGAATCACGAGGTAATCATGCCAAGTCTGCGCAAAATTGAAGTTCCCAAACCCTTGAAAATGGTCGTCAACAAAGAAGAACAAGAGTTCGGTCTTTTTGAGCTGATTGAGCACTTCGTGAGGACTCAGTCGGCTTACAACGACGATGGAGCGGGCATCAAGTCAGCTTTGGTTTTGCTGGACAGGATCGAAAAAGCCAGGAAGGAAGCCGAAGAGCTGAAGAAGAGTCTTTCAATGAAGGAAGACGGAGAGGAAGCGGCCCAGGAGCTCACGCCGAAGCCTATGATTTTGGATGAAGAAGACTACCAACGCCTTCTGAAGACGATCCAGAAGCCTCACAAGCTCCGCAACCAGATGACTGGCGAGATGGTGTCTGGGTACCCCATTACCCCGGCCCACATTTTCGGGGATTACATCAAGGCAGTCGAAGAGGCTGAGAAGATCTAGTGAGGGTAGATGGCCTACGGGCAAGGTGAGTATGGGCAGATAGGGTACGGCGGCTCCTCTTTGGAGTCTGGCGGCCCTGCTCTGACTTTCTTTGACCCTTCAGAGGCCGAAGCCATCACTCAAGACGACCCTTTGGAGTTCGTTGTTGAGTCTCCTGCTGAACTGGACGTCTTCAGTCTGAAGCTAAGCCTGGGTGGGAAACAGGCTATCGTAGGTGGTGTGTTCCTCTCTGGGTATGAGGGGAGCATCACCTACGATCCTGAGACGAAAGTCGTCATCACCATAGAGAAACACCCTGACTTTCTGTCGAATACGGAAGTCAGCATCACCATCACCGATCTGGCAGGGAACACAGATACCCTCGGGTACAACCTGTTGGTTCCCAATCCAATCGTTGGGCATGCAACCGTAACCGCTAGTCCAACGATTGAGACCAGTGTTCCTGTTCGGGCCATTGTTTCGGACCCCAAGACTTTCTCGTACATGCAGAGGTTTCAACGGGGGGATCTGCCCATTCACTTCAGCACGGCTCAGGGGTCCTATGTGCCGGCAACGGTCAGCTACACCCTCTACCAAGTCCGTGAGGATGGGACTCGGAAGCGGGTAGGGCCTCGTAACAGAGTTCCTGTAGCGGGGACTTTCGGGGAGTTCTATGTGACCGGAAGAGCTGGTGAAAGTGGCCAGCCTGGGCGGTGGGTAGTCAAGTGGGAGTACCAACGAAACTACTCATACCCCGTGGAAGAGAAAGAGATGGCATTTCAGGTCGTGGATGCAGCGACTTTGAACTGTCCTCTCGATACGACTCCACGCTGCAACCGATACGGGTGGAACTGATGGATAACCTCTCCAAGCGAATCGCATTTCGTTACCAGGAGGCGAGGAGTCCTCTCAACCAAGACTTCTGGATGTCCCAAGACGACGTACGGGAGCTTTGCCCTTCCTGTGCTGACCGGATGGCTTCGTTGAACATCCGACAGGTCAGGGCCTCGGTCTTCTTCTCCAATGCCTCTGAGCTGGCCGGTCTGAAGACAGCCAAGGGGTGGAAGTCTCTTCCCAAAGGGTGGACTCAAGACTCTCTCAAGAGCATGTGGGAGACCATCACTGGGGACGTGAAGCACAAAGTCACGAAGTGCATCAAGAAGATGGAGGGCAAGGTCGATGACCCTGGGGCCTTCTGCGCTTCGTTGGCTGACAAGATGGAGCCTGGGTGGAGAAGCCGTAGGGACTAATCGATGTCAGTCGCATTCTACAGAGGGCAGCAGCTAGGCTGCGAAGATCTGAACATCTACCTGGAGAACGCCTCTGGGACTCCTACCAATGCGGCCGAGATCTGGTACTCCCTTCACGATGTGACCACTGGTCAAGAGGTGTTGTTAGGGGTTCCTCGTCGATCTCCTGTCAACCCTTCCGTGGGGCACTACTACGCTAGTGTGATCATCCCTCTCGATGCGAACATTGGGAACTACCGGGTGAGGTGGTTCTTCCGGGAAACGGTGGGGGGCCCTATCCACGAGGTAGTCCAGGAGTTCTCGGTCATCGACAAGGCAACGTGTCCTACCACTTCCTACACGGATTGTGAGACGGACATGATTCGTAGGTTGAGGATTCTGCTCCGAGACAACAATCCTGACCGAAACTACCATTTCCGTCCCCCTACCCACGAAGCCACGATCAACCAGTACAACCAGGTCTTCGGATTCATTTGGGAGGATGAGGAGCTCCAGGAGTACCTGGCTAGGGGCATGGACATGATCATTGCCGCCCCTCCCAGGACGCCTTTCTCTTCATGTGACCAGCTGGTGCAGTGTCGCCCTGAATGGAGGACCCTTCTGCTCAACGGGGCCATGATCCATGCTCTCTTGGCCTTGCAGATCAACTGGATTGCTGACGAATTCGACTACAGCATCGGGGGCGTGAGTCTGACCATCGACAAGTCGAGCAAGTACGAGAGCGCCTACAACAGTGTCAAAGACATGTTCAATGACCAGTTGGAAAAGGCCAAAAGCACGGTCAAGATCGTTCGAGGGCTGCAGCAGCCTCGCTACGGTATCGGAATTCGCTCGTCTTTCGGCCCTTACACAGGTCGGGGTGTGTTGAGTCCTCGAAAGTTTGTAGGTTTCGGTTGATACCTAACCCCTTTGTGGGGTAAGGCTTTCGTATGCCCGATGAGTCCAAGAAGAAACTGACTGTCAAAGATCCTGTTCCTAAGGAAGTGCTGGTTGTGTTGGAGCAGCTGGCTAAGGCTCGGGGGTCCCTGGCTGACCAGCTACTGGAGATGGAGCAGCGGAGGATCACTTTTTTGGCAGCTGCCAAAAGGGTTGAAGACCAGCGGAAAGCAGTTTTCGAGGAGATCTTGACTTCCCGAGGGCTGGCTCCCGGGACCCCTGTTAACATCTCCAGCTCGACTGGTGAGATCACTCTGACGAGCCCTCTTGAGGGAGGTCATCCAGAGGAAACGCCTTCGGAGGAAACGCCTTCGGAGGAAACGCGCTGAGTGAGCTTTCCTTTTTTGGATTCCCTTGAGGGGAATCCATGCCCTACGCTACTCAGCGAGACAGAGATCCGCACCAGCTGGAAATTGAGAGCTCCCCTTACCCGGTCTCTCCGTTGAATTTGTCCATGACTTCTGGCTACGAGCCGGGGGTCATCAATTTGACGTGGGATGACGCGGCCCAACTGTTTCAGAATTCTCGGTTTCAGATCATCGGGGTCAACGTTTGGAGGTCTTTCGACAGCGAGTTCGGTCCTTACGATCGGGTCACGACCTTGCCGGTGGGATCTAATTTCTGGCAGGACCGTACAGACAACGTGCTGATTCCAGCTGAGGATGTTTCGGATTCGTTCATCCTCAGAGGAGTTAACTCGACCGGATCGGACTACGGTAGGTACGTATTTCAGACCCAGTATCCTATCGTGAAGGCAGGTTCCCAGGCGACCCCGGCAAACAGTCCTGATGATGTGTTGGTGATGGTGGATGGGGTCCAGGCTCGGGTAAAGCGAGTTGATGGGTTCGCCAAAGAAGTCGAGCTGGATACCACCAAATACTACAACACTGAGAAGCAGAACCAGGATACCCCTGTTTATCCGGGGGACAACAGCGTGGTCACCTGTGCCTATCGGTACAACCGAACGCTTCTGAAGACAGACCTAGCACAAAGGGTCTTCTACAGAGTTACCACGGTAGGTCTTCCTGAGGCTTCTGATCTGTCGGCCGCTTGTTGTGAGGATCTTCGGGAGACGCCTTTGGAGCGGGCTCCTGTGACCAGCACCTCAGAGATTGAGAAGCTGGACTACATCTGGAGGGAAGGTATTCGACGCAATCGTTGGATTCTGTTCCAGGGGGGCGAGCGAGTGAAGGTCTTCATCAAGAAGCATGTAGGGCCTATTTGCCCATGCCGAGGTCCTCACTACGAGAGTTTTCATCAGCCTCAGAATGATTGCGAGCTGTGTTTTGGGGCGGGCATTCTGGGAGGTTATGAAGGCCCCTACGATATCATCATTGCCCCTGACGATGCTGAGCGTAGGATTGCTCAACGGGACGTCGGTCGAACCGTGGAGCATACCTACGAGGTCTGGACGGGTCCTTCCCCTCTCCTAAGCCAGAGAGATTTTCTGGTGAAGATCAACGGGGAGCGTTACTCAATCGGAGCCGTACGGTTTCCGTCCAATAGAGGGATGGTGTTGCAGCAGCATTTCAATATCAGCCGTTTGGACGAACAGGACATTCGTTACAGGGTCCGGGTAACGGCTCCTTGTGGGGTGTCTGCCAACGTGGCGGGAGTTGGTCGAGCTCTTCCTGGTATACCTCCTGGCAGTAATGCGGCGGTTTCTCTCACTGAGAAGTGCAACATCCCTGATGAGCGTGAGATCAGAGGCCGCACTGTGACCTGGAAGAACATCACGTTCTGACTACCTATGCGGCCTCCTAAAGTCAAAGTTGGCCGAGTCAACCTCAAGCCTTTGCTCCCTCCCGGGAGTCTGGAGACATTTGATGCTCAGAAGGTCCTTCGGTCTATTTCCAGGGAGGTGGTGAAGCAGCTCAAGGCCAAGATCCTTCAGGAGCCTTTCTCAGACCGGGCCAAAGTAGCGTTGAGCAAGGCCATAGGTGTCACGGTGGGGCCCCGGAGTATCACTATCACAGCCAAGCACCCGGCCTTCAAGCCTCTACTGGAGGGACGTAAAGCCAGACAGATGACCTGGTTGACCAAGGCTAAGCGCCCCATTCCCATCATCACAGAGGACGGTGAGCTGATCTTTCGTTCGGCTACTCCTCGATCGATGCAGAGGGGCAGTTGGTATCATCCTGGAAGGTCTCCCACGACTGTCATTGAGCGTGCCCGAAAGGAGGCTCGAAAGAGCGTAAAGAAGAGAATAGTCAAGGCTTTAGCTAGCCACGTACGTAAGACGTACAAGAAGGGATCCAGATGAAATGAGTGGTGGTATGGTTGTTTTGGGCAACGTCACGGGGACTCACTTGATAGAGGACATTCAGGTGTCTGTGCCTTATCAGGTGGCTGTGACGCTCACACAAGAAGACGTTGTGAGGTCTCGTGACTTGTGGGTTGCTCTTCAGCAGAGGTTCATAGTCAAGCTCCGAGATTTTCGTCAGGTACCGAATCCTCCTAGATCGAATAATGCAACCTCGGCAGATTCTTCAGATCTGTTGAGACTGCAAGAGGAGAATCGGAAGCTTCAATCCGAGCTGAGGCAGTCGAATCAGCGGACCGATGGTCTCGAATACAAGCTGGATGCCATCCTAGCGGCCCTAGGAAAGCTTTCTACGGTATCCCCTAGGGGAGAGACCGCTCCCGTTGAAAAGCCTCTCAGTGAGGCTGTGGGGGGTGACACGCCCATGTTCCTTCCGGAGTTTTCAGGGACTGAGGCGGAGGCCCGTATCAAGGTCAAAACTCAGCAGGAGGAGAGTGGCAGGGTACAGGAGGCGGCCGCTTTGCTGAGGAGGCTTCGCCAGCAAGAGAAGTGATTCTTTTGATAGCGTTGGAATGACAGAGGTACGTTATGGATCCCAAATGGAAGGCTGTTTCCGTCCCTACCAGCAAGACGGCTTGTTCCTGTGACTCTGGAAAAGCTAAATGGCCTTCCAGTTTGGAGGCAGTGTGGCAGAATCCCACTGCTTACGACGCTTTGGAGGACGGCCCTTCCTACATGCCCACGAAGACAGCCAGTACAACGGATCGGGCGGCTGTAGCCCGAATGGTCCAGGCCAACACGTACGCTGGGCAAAAGTTGGCTGACGAGGTGGGGGGAACCAGGTTAGTATCTCTGCTGACGGTCATGAAGGCTTTGTACCTGATCCACCAGACTCATCACTGGAGGACCAACGGGGCGTCCTACTATGCGGACCATTTGTTGTTCCAACGGATCTACGAAGAGTCTCTGGAGTACATCGATGGGATGGCAGAGCGGGCTATAGGGACGTCAAACAATCCTTGGGTGATCTGTCCTATGAAGTTGGCCAAAGGTCAGCTCAATGTCGTACACTTCTTCTGTGAGGGCAATTCTCAACCGAGCCCTGAGCAAATGGTCAACATCAGCCTCAAGGCGGAACTGGCCTTCTTGGCTTTTCTGAAGCAGGTTGTAGAGGCTATGAGGCAAGAGGGAAGCTCGACGGATGGCGTTGAGGACCTGATTCAGGGAACCGCCAGTAAGCATGAAGAGTTCGTTTACCTGCTGCAGCAGCGGTCCAGGTAAAATCCAAATCCAGAATACATCAGACGAGGATACAGATGAGCAAGAAAGAAGAAGGGCTTACTCTTGGGGTAGGTCTAGACATCGGGACCATGAACCTTGTAGGGGCCCGGGAGGTGGAAGGCAAGACTGTCTTCACACAGGTACGGGACGCCTTTCTGGACCTTGATCCGGAAGCGAAACGATCTCTCAAGATGTCGGGAGTGAACTTTCTGGAGAGCAACGGGTCCTTGGTGGTGGTTGGGGACAGTGCTTTGACCATGGCCAACCTTTTCAAGAGGGAGGCTCGTCGTCCTTTGAGTCGAGGGGTGATCTCGGCTGGGGAGCTGGATGCTCAAGAGATCTTGAACGTCTTGTTGCTTGAAGTGGTGGAGCAGGCCCGGGAAGAGGGGGAGCACTGCTTCTACTCAGTTCCTGCGCCGCCTCTTGATGATCCAGGTCAAGACATCATTTTCCACACTGAGATCTTTCGTAAGATCATCAGGGGGCACAAGTACACGGCGCATCCAGCCAACGAGGCAATGGCTATCATCTTCAGCCAGTGTGTTGAGGAGCAGTTCTCGGGTTTGGCGGTGAGTTTCGGGGCCGGGATGTGCAACGTGGCCTTGGCCTACAAGGCTGCTTCTGGCATGGAGTTTTCCTTGGCTCGGGGAGGAGACTGGGTGGATTCTCAGTCGGCCCGAGCGGTGGGCAAGACTGCTAGTCAGATGTGTGCCATCAAGGAGAAGGGAGTGAACCTGGCTCAACCTCAAGGTAGAGAACAGGAGGCTTTGGCTCTCTACATTCGCTCTTTGATCAACTACTGTCTCCAGAACATCGTTGCTCAGTTCAAGAAGGTTCGAAACGATGTGTCGTTGCCTGATCCGATCCCCTTTATCGTTTCGGGAGGATCTTCGATGGCCGGCGGGTTCTTGGAGTTGTTCAAGGATGAGTTCCAGCAGGTCAAAGGGTTCCCCATCGAAATCAGTGAGATTCGAGCAGCCGCCGATCCCATGACAGCCGTGGCCGAGGGGTTGTTGGTGCTCGCCAAGCAGGAACACGAAGAGTAGCGTGTACTACTTTCTCACCAACTCCCTTAGGAACCGCTTGATTCTGGAGCTGCAGGATTCGTTTTCGAAGCATGCTCTCTACAACAAGATCGTTCCTAACATCCAGAACAAGTACTCCTTCAAAGAGCGGCCTCAGTTTGGGGTAGTGGTTAAGGGAGCCAGCGGAAACAAGATCCAGCTCTCAGCGGACAACTTCATTGGGGAAGTACTGAGCCATGTTATGCTGGCGTATGTGGGGGAACATCAGTTTCCCTTGGAGTGGGTGAGAGAGGACCTGAATAGAGTTAGGACAGCAGGAGGCTTCCCTTCTCCTCCGGGGATCTACTATATCGAGGTTCTTCAGGCTCCAACCAATCCGACGGAGCCTGGGTTTTTCGCTATCGATCCCCTTTACACGCAGCCTGATGAAGCGGTTCTGGTTTTCCAGTCGGGGATTGAGAAAGAGGCCCAGCTTCAGAACGTACCCGTTCAGGACACTGTGCGGATCTGGGAGAACAACAAGCGGCTTCTCATCGAGGGAACGGACTACAGCGTCAATTATGAGACGGGGGCGGTAGCTATCTTGCAGTCGTTCCCTCCTGGGACTACTTGGATTGCTCAATACCGTTACGCTGGGGAGTCCCAAGGTCCTATTCCCTTCTACTGGAACAGGGCGGACTTCAAGAGCATTCCGGGGGTGGTACTGGCTTTTGGAAAGAGAGCTGTTGAGGGGGATACGGTGGCTGTGGTTGTCTACCAGGATAGGGTAGGCACAGCCAAGGCTTATGGAGGGCAGTTCGAAGCCTCTTTTGATTTGGATGTTATGGCTCGTGATACCGAGCAGGTGGGGGAAATCGCCGACATGATCTTCATGTACCTCATGGCGGAGAAGCGTCCGATCCTGAGTGAAGAAGGTCTAGAGATCATGGACGTCTCTATGGGGGGCGAGGCTGAAGAAGTGATGGATGAGAGTGGAGACAACTACTCCTATACCGTTTCCATGTCGGTACAGATCCAGTCGGCGTGGGAAATTCATATTCCACAACCTCTCACCATCAGCAGAGCTACTCTTGTGACAGCTGCGGGGGATTCCGATCCTTCTCAGCCTTCAGGACTTGTGGCTAGGGCGGACAAGCTGTTTTTCCAGACATCGCCTTTCCTGGCTAGTAGAAATCCAGATTACGAACGCATCGGATGAGACATGCCCAAGTACACTTTCGAGTGTGATTCCTGCAACGTTAGGTTCACTCGGACTCTCAAAATGGGAGAACACCTGACCTGCGCCTGTCCCAAGTGCAGAGAGCAGGTTCCTAGGCTTTGGGATGGACAGGGGTTTTCCTTCGATTTTGCCGAGGGAGGGAAGGCCCCGGCAAACAGTGGGGTGACCAAGCACGATTATCCGACGGCGGACCAGGCTGTGGGAAGGTCCGCCGACAAACGGTGGGCAGAGTACCGAGAGCGGGAAAAGGTGAAAGAAAAGGTTCGGGAGAGGGGGGGTTTCCGAGCCCTGAATCGGACAGACTCCCCGGAAATAAACGGAAATCGTAGCTATATCCAGTACACAGCCATAGGAGAAAAGGAGCTCCAGGGACGTCGAGAAGTGGTGGGTAAGCTTAAGCAGCTAGAGCCTCGATAAACTATCGTTTGACTCTGCTAATGTAGAGCGGTTCTGCTGCTCAGATTCAGATGTAGACGTAGATCAAAAGCCCTAGATCCAGATTAAAATTGGCATTTTTCCTGCGAATAGGAGTGTCCAGTGTCTCTAGGACCATTGACGACCTACGTTCCCCCTGGCATCTACACCCGCACCCTGACCGAGGTCAACGCAGCCAACTTGGTGGCTGGCCTTCGGATCCCCGTTGTCATTGGCGTGGGACAGGAACAGCTGGAGCAATCCGACCTGGAAATGGTCAGGGGTAGCTCGGCTACTCTGGACCAGCAAATCGTCAGCGAGGACGTCTCACAGTCTTTCGTGGTGGACAACTCCAATCCTCTGGTTCCCGTTCTGGGACCCACGGATGGGACCTTCACGACGGTTCGAGTTCGCAACTACCCCATTGTGGATGGACAGGGCTTTGGCCGAGTGACCAACGACGTTCGTTCGGTCAGTGCCACGGTCAACGGGACGCCTGTGGCCATCGGAAGTGTGCAGGGTACCAACGGATACATCACCTTCCAGGTACCGCCTCAGGTGGGGGACGACGTTCGGGTCACCTATTACTTCCACCGAGGAGACACTGCTTTCACGGATACCGTGTCTGACCAGGTGACTCCGACCACAGCGGACCTGACCACTCCTGCAGTGGCCAACTTCGCTTTCACGACAGGTATCAGCGACACCTTCGTGATCGGAGTGGATGGTACTGACAGTACCGTTGTCTTTACCGAGGGCATTCACACAGCTCTAGCCGTCAAGACCATGATCGACGCCGCTCTGATCACTGGATTGACTACGGCAGTCTTCACGGACAACGAAGGCAATGACCACGTCACTCTGACGGCGGCTCAGAAGCTGGTGATTGGTACGGGCAACGCTAATGGAGCTTTGGGCTTCACGGCGGGGGCTTCCACCAGTCGAAACGTCAACTTCCGGGTGTTCCAGCGTCCTATCGTGGATGGAACGGATGGAGGGATCACCACCACAGACCCAAGCAAGGTTGTGGTGCTAGTGAACAACTCTCAGGTCATTCCCACTGCTGTGGATGGCACCAACGGAATCGTGACTTTGCCGATGGCCCCTGCGGCTGGAAGCACCGTCACAATTCAGTACTGGGCCAACACGTGGCAGGACACCTTCGACTACTTGCCCAACACGCTGGTTTCGACGGTGACCCGTTGCGGGTTCTCGCCTGGTCGTTCGGACTACATCCAGAACCAGGATTTCGTCATCTCCAATCCGAGCGAGGATGTCTCGGTGGTCCACTGGGGCTCCAGTGTGGCTGTTTCCTCAGTCCTGAGAACGGCTGGGGCAACCGTCTTCGACGAGACGCAGATCCTGGCCTCTTTGGTCGATGACAAGATGTACTTGGCGGAATGCACCCGGGTGGTAGACACCACGGTCGTTCCTGCCGAGACATCTCCCAATGAGTTCCTGCTCCCGGCTATTCCGACCACAGGCAACGGTCGAGACACGCCGCTTGGGAGCACACTCTACAACACGGTCACCAATGGCCGGATGAACCTGAACACGGATCGTCCCGATCTCATCACGGTCTACACTGGTCGAGATCTTCGGGATGCGTTGGGTCGGGATCCCATCGATGTGATCGAGGTGGATGCCCTCAATCGCCAGATCACGCTCAAGCAGGCCGTTCCTCCAGATCACAACGCCTACGCCACGTTCTGGTATAGCCGTCTGTCTGACGACACCTACGTGCTGACCAACAAGGTGGCTGGAGCCGTTGGTACAGGAGAGTACGAGGTATTCAGTTCCGTTCAGAACAACAACCTCTTGCAGGTTCTGTTCGGAAGCAAGACGGCTACCGAAGTCATTCAGTGGCCTCGGGGAGTGGAGAGTATTCCAGATGCCTTCCACACGGGGACGGGGACGGGGTCTCCGGTGGCCGAGACTGTCACTGTTACCTTCGCTTCTGAGGCAGCCAAGAATGCTGCTTACACTAACGAAGGGGCGGCTCCCTACGAGTTCTTCGCTGGAACTTCGGATCAGTGGGTGACCGTGCTCAACGGCGTGACCTACCCTACGGACCTGGATACGGCCGTGGTTGGTCGAATCGTTGGGACTCGGGTGGCTGTGGATGGTTCCGACCAGATCACCTTCACCACGGGCGTCAACGACGTTCTGAACCTGACCATCGACGGGACGGACTACACTGTGACTTTCTCAGCAGGCGCTACTGCTGTGGGTCCAGTGGCAACGCCTGGGACGGTCCTTGCTCAGATCGCTGCGGTCATTCCGACCACACCTGAACTGGTTCAGTTGGGTCCCTCGGGATCTGATGTGATGTTCATCATCCCCTCGTCTTCGACGCCTGCGGCTTTGCCTGGTGGCTTCGACCATGTCTCTGCGGTCAGCGTCCGTCAGGGTACTGCCGAGACGACTTTGGGCTTTGTGCCTTTCCAGTCGGCCTCGGGGACTCCCACGGCAACCAACAAGCCGGCCACCCTTTTGGGTACGGAGACCGGGGACTTCATCATCACTCTTGGCGTGAACGACGAGTTCAAGTTCCGGGTCGATGGATTGGAGTACACAGTCACTCTGACGGCGGGCACTCGTACGGCGACCCAGGTGGTTTCGGACATCACGGGTGTGGTTGCTGGGGTGGCTTCTGTGGGTACCTTGGCCAACTTGGACAAGGTTCGACTCACCAGTACCACCACCAACTCTGGCTCTAGGATCGTCATTCTCGATGGCTCAGCCAACGATACGCTGGGCTTCACCGAAGATGATTCGGCGAGCTACACGCCTGTCACGGCTCAGGAAGTGGTCAACGAGCTTCTGGCCACGGCCAGTTTCCAGACCGACGGGGTGGCTTACGTTTCCACCATCAATGGAAGCCAGTACGTAACCATTGAGTCCAGTGATGTGGGAGCCACTACCCCATCGGCATCGAGCATCGCTTTCACGTCGGTTTCCAACTCGGCATTCAACACTACCACGGGTACAGGCATCGAGCCTGGCACCAGTGGAGACAATGGTGAGGACGCTCGGGACATTTACACCGTTGCCACGGACCGAACAGACGGCCTGGGTTCTGGTGGAACCGGTGTTCCGGGGCAGACCTACACGGATGCCAAGACGGGCCTGAGATTCACGGTTCTGGAGTCTGCCACGGGGTCCTACACTCCTGGAGGCACCTTTACTCTGACTGTCAGCCCGACCTGGAAAGTCCATCCTTCGATTCCAAGCCTGCAGTTGGGCGGTCTCGAAGTCATCGTCACGGACACGGTGGGTGTGGGAGTGGACGACACGGCCAATGTTCAGGCGTTCAATCCTGGTGGTAGCGAGCCAGCTGTCGGAGACTTCTACT
>Ga0272441_10004144_pt1 | contig 26680 bp, 26 predicted proteins | sample SSMProp6N_FD_193582 | JGI IMG/M metagenome (GOLD analysis project Ga0272441, IMG submission 193582) | Marine sediment archaeal communities from Little Sippewissett salt marsh, Falmouth, MA, United States - SSM-Prop-6N | ecosystem: Environmental > Aquatic > Marine > Wetlands > Sediment ... | reverse complement strand
ATTAGATTATCAACAATTCTATATCCTTTTCTTTGAAATTCAATAAAATTACGCGCTTCAACACTTGATCCTCTTCTTCTCAGTAATGTAGTGTAATCCGAATCAAGATGTATTAGAACCGCGTCTTTTGGTATAAATAACAACAGGATTTTAGCTGTAAAACTCTGCAAGAATTTTATATCACTGATGTAATAAGCAACTGTAACTATAGTATCAACTACATACCTTTCAGCAACTATAGTATATCCGAGAAGTAAAGGGAGACGTATTTTCAGTAGTATTAAAGGAATTACACTAACAAATTCAAGTTGAGACCAAAAAAAACGTAGAGGCCAATTAATGTCAACTTTCGGAAATTTTCTTGTTTTTCCATAGGGATTTGAGACTATCCTAAAAAAACCAATTTTCATAAGTAAAACAGACATAATATACGCTAAAGTGTGAGGAGATCTTATCCAAACTTTCTTAATTTTGATGTTTTTTGATTTTAAATAATTGGATAAGAAATCTGCATGTGTTGTTTTGCCTGTACCGTCTGCTCCAAAAAAAGCGATAAGCTGAGAACCCAATTATTAACGAACTCCTGATAAGGTTATATTTCTATCCAACACATGACTCTTTACTCTTTTTAAAAACATTCTCAGAGGAAACGAAAATCCTGTGTGAGATCTAATAAGCTTCTCGATTAATGTGCTTCAGCAAATCCTCAATAAAAGAAGAAGTGAAGTTTATGTTTAATAGACTATACAATTGCTTAGCCAGACTTCTTCGGGCCTTGTTTTCTCTAAATTTCTCAAAAAGTGCCCTGATTATTGTTATTGGATGATATTTATACGGAATTAATAGTCCTTTTTCTTCTATTCGAGACAGCTCCAAAGGATTTACACCCATTACTTTAAGCAACTTCCTAAGAGAATCTGGTATTGACCCATGTGCTCTGTAATGTAGTAGAGCAGTTATCCCCAGATGGGTCTTTACAGCTAAGGTCAGTTTACATCTATCAGCGAGATCAAGAAACGATTTTAGTTCTTCATCGGTCATATCTGCCAAGTAATAAAGGGTGGTGTAATACTCGGAAAGGACATACATTTGTTCTTTAATAACCGAATGAGCAATAACTGCTAGAAGATCTGCTGTAGGGGACAAAGATAGAGCAAATTGATTTTCACGTATCTTCCTTTTAGTAACGACAGATTTGAAATTATCCTTATTCATGTAGATAATATGACTTACGCCAACTTCATAATAAATATCCAACCCAACTCTGCCAATCCTATCGCGGAAAGTTTTAGAAAGAGGACCATCACCTAGAAAATCATAATCTTCCTGGTACAAGGTACTGATTACTTTTCCATAATTAAATTCGTTTCCAAATACCAAAACATCAATATCAACTGTTACCTCTTCGTAAGGTCTTATACTTTTAAAGAGAGCATATTGAGATCCCGTTTTATCTAGGACATTAGAAGCGCGCTGAATGACGTCGTTTGTATCAGCATATTTGACAATTAATCTATCATATTCCGTCTTCATGGAACCTACTAATTTATTCGCCTTTTTTAGCCTTTCAAGGAAATGCAAAACCATTCTATTTTTTATTGCATAATCGTAAAGTTTAGAAATTTCATTAGAATCAAGTTGGTTTATTTCAAAATTTACATTTGTTTTGTCAATAAACGGTGAACCAATTATGTTGAGAAACTTTTTTGTTAACGAATCTGGGTTCGATTGTAATGGAATTTTCATTTTTTTCTTTCAACTTATGTTGCGCTTGTCTATCTTTTGAAGGTTTTCTTTTTTATAGTAAATCACTGGACATGGAAAAACATCAGATACAATAAACATAATTGTGCGCGTGTGTATACAGAAAATTAACTAATATGTCGTAAGACTTAATAAATCTGTTGACAAAAAAATATCACACAGAAGTGGAAACAAAAGTGAAGTTCTGGGCAGGAGCAATTGTAATTAGCATACTTTTAGCCAGCTTCCCCTTTATGTCAATCTCTAATGCAGCAACCAGCGAACCCATTCTAGTTACTTCAACAGGCATGGTTTCATATCCAGAACTAATAAATTATTTCTATATAACCATCTTTTCAGGAACAGGAGGAACTACAGTTCCCAACTCAGGAAATTATTTCCTCCAGGTAGGCGAGTCATTCAATGTTGTCGCTATTCCAGAACAAGGGTATGATTTTTCAAAGTGGTTACTCAATAATACAGATTACTCCACAAACCCATCAATAACCATCCAAGGAGAAACAAACATCAATTACAATTTGCAGCCAATATTTGTAATTGAGGAACCACAAACTTCTGAAAAACTAATTGTCGAGGGCTTGAATATTACAGATGCGTCAGGAAACCCAATTAGATTACAAGGCGTAAATGCAGAACCTCGCGACATACAAGAAGAAGACATACAATGGCTAAAATCAAAAGGTTTCAACTACATCAGAGTTGATGCTTTTTGGCACAGATTAGAACCACGAGAAGATGTTTACGATAGCACTTACTTTGGCTACCTAGATAACATACTAAACTTGTGTGAAGAATATGAAATCTACGTAAACCTAGTTTTTATGCAATGGCAATGGAGCCCATATTTCTCATACTATAGCGGTAGCGGAACTGGTTTTCCTTCATGGGTAATAAGTGGAGGAGGATATGAAAATTCTGCTACAGGTCTCAGAGATTGCATAGCAGATTTCTACATGAAACGAAACAGTCATGGAATCTGGATGCGTGAGGAATTTTTCGAGTTCTGGACATACCTAATAAACAGATACAAAGATAATCAATATGTCATAGCATATGAAATAATTAATGAACCAACGATCGCAAAAGAGGTTAACCATGTTACCGGAGTCCACGCTGCGGTGATGGATCTTTATGAAGAATTTACTGAAACATTCAGATCAATAGATCCTGTAACAATTCATGTATACCATGATACGGGAGGAGATGCTGAAGAAGTCGTTCCATACTCCAACATAGTATGGACAAGAAGTTGGTATAATGTTATTTATGGAGGTTACTCATCCTCAGAATATGGTCAAATTGTGAGTAGAATTGAAGACATAAAACACAAATACAATACTAATCTTGGAACGCCCTTCTTAATTAGTGAAATGGGATTCACACTGACTGACGAGGGAAACGGTGGGGCAGAAGAATGGATTACAGACAGTTTTAATGTTATGCGACAAGTTGGATTGAATGACGGGTATGAACATTACGGATGGTTCATTTATGATAAAGGAACATTATACAATTTCCGAACTCCAAGAAATAACGATGGAACGGATACATGGATAGTCCCAATTCTACAAGAATATCTTTAGAAGATTTCCAATGTAACAGCTATTTTTGTGGAACAACCATGAAGGATTCTCCATTGTCATAAACAATACTGTTTCCAAGATCAAACTTGAAACTATTCAAATTTATCCTACTACGATAATCAATTTTTTCATTTAATGGTCCCGCAACTCCAGAATAATGCAACAGAATGATGTCAGCCTGAGTCTCATTCATATACAAAGGATCTTCCCAAATATAATCAAAATAAAAGGAGTTACCTGTTAAGCCAAAAATTTGCCAAGATGTAACGGTATCTGCTTCTACGATAGATCCGTTAACATGATACTTTTCGGCAAACTGAATCATAGACATTTGATACTGAGTATTTATTGATCTATAATCAACCAAGTATTCATTATCTGGGTTTTTTGGCACAATTGGTTGAGGAGAAAAAAGAACAAACAAAAGAGGAATAAATAGCACAAACAGAAATACTTTGAATAAAATATTTCGAGTTGAAATTCTTTTCGTAATACGACCTAAATACTTGTAAACAGCAAATAATCCCAATCCAATAAGAATTGGACTCAGAAGATTTGCATATACTATGAATCTTTCAAATGTGTAACTTAGAAGGTTGAAAAAGAATGGAATTGAAATTAATCCTGTAGCGATTATTAATGAAACAACTTGTAAATATAAATCCCTAACTCCTTTTGAACATCTTTTCCGAAATACAACAAAATAAAATACTAAACCAAGTAAACCCAAACTAAAAACAATCGCTAAATCATAAAAGCGAATAAACGCCAGCGTTAATTGTTCAGAAAAGGACAACGCAAAAAATGTTGATGGAATAGCAATATTGCTCGAATGTATTGAAAAAATTGATTCAATTGTTCTCACCAAGAAATTGTTGAATAAATAGTCAGCATTATATGCCCACCACATAGACAAAAATATCACGAGAAAAATTGCCACCTGCCAATATCTGGAAATGTTAAAGGAGAATTTTTTATTTCTCACAATTTCGGTAATTCTCAAAACTACTGGCGTAAATACCATAAGAACAGTGAGAAATAATGGAGTAATTCCATGGGAGAAAATCAAGGCTACAGCCATAATAATCAGAATTACAGAAAAACCTCTAGGCGCCTGAGCATCTATAGTTTGTCGCAAAAATATCGAAATGAAAATAAAAAATAGGGGTAATGCGAAGGTTGTTCCAAAAAGCGCACTAGCTACTGGAAGAGTAAACAGCATAGCAAGGAAAATAAACCGTTGGGATTTCTTATTAAATGAATTTTTTAAAAGTAAATACATGATAAACGGTGGGAGTGCAGATACAGTGACCAAAAGAAGTTTTATGGCATTGGTCAGAGATAGCCCAGTTATTAGCGTCAATGATGATAAGAAAATGTGCAATCCTGGGGTTGCTGAATATTCCTTCGAATAGAAACCAGTTTCTTGAACGTAACCCGAAGAGATTAATCGATTAGCATAACCATAATGAGCTATCGAATCAAACACACCAGTAATTTGAACATATTTTAGATTAGGAACAATACTAAGCAGAATTAGAAAAGAGGCAACAACTAAAACAAGTTTTTTATTACTCTTCAAACTTACTGCCAAAAGTAGAAAAGGTACAGAAACTAGAATGAGTTGAAATTCTAATCCTTCAAGAATCCAAGAATCTTGATAATTCCTCTGCAAAGTAGCAGCTGAAAAAATAAGAACAAAAGCAAATACAATATATAGTACATAAAGAAATTTGATTCTATTTCGTGAAAAATTTAGTTTCATACAATTTATCTCCATTTTTCACATTTATTACATAAGAATTTTTGTTGTTTGAAAGTCATGAGTAAACGAAGTCTTGATGATGAAGACGTATATATTGAACACACGCATTTTCAATTTAGTTCTTCATAAACTCTCAATACTTTTTGGGCAACATTTTTCCAAGATAACTTTTCTACAGTAGCTCTGGCATTTAATCCCATATTCTTCCTCAAAGTGTTATTTTCAGCTAACATATTAATCCCATTTGAAAGTTCAACAACATCGCTAGGATCATTAACTATAACACCATTTTTGCCATCATCTATGATGTCCGTTATTCCTGTAAGAGAACTAACTACAACAGGTAAACCACTAGCCATTGCTTCAAGAACAGCTAATGGAAATGGATCATAAATTGTTGGCAATACGTAAACATCAGCGGCTCTGTAAAGTTTAGAAATATCCTGAACATAATCAACAACCTTAACACGCTCATCCACATCAATTTTTGATAAAAATTGCCGGTCTTCCTCAGAAATGTTTTTGCAGATGGCAACAACAACCACCTCTTTAGAAATGTATGGTAGAGCTCTTAACAAAAACCTGAATCCTTTCCTTTTGTATGCCCCTCCTCCAACAAACAACAACAACTTTTTATTTTTTTCAAGCCCATATTGTTTAAGCGTTTGTACACGTGCCTTTTCTTTATCACTGTTAATAGAAAGAGAAAACTCGTCAAGTGTTACTCCATTGTGTATAGTGGTGATACGTTCTTTTGGTATATCGTATAACTCAACTAAATCACGTTCCACTAAACTTGAAACTGCTATCAAATGTTTAGAAGATCGAAAGATCATTCTTTCAGCGCTTATCCTAGAAGATTTTGGATAATATTCAATTAAACCAAATCTCTCAATTTGTTTTTTAAATGCCTTACTTAAGAAGTGAACAGTAGAAACGTCATCAAACAGAGTATAACCGTTTCCGTGAACGATTTCAACTCCGTATTTTAGTTTAGTTGATTTACCATAGAGGGAATATGCGATAGGAGTGATTGACTTTTTTCCAAATTGAGGAGGCAATTTTAAAATATGAGCGTTTTTCACTTTGGTTTTGACATATGAGGTTGCTATAAAAACTTCATTGTTTGATTTTATCAATTCTCTAGATATCTCAGTAGCATAACGCGGACCAGACAAATCACTACGTAGGTATCTTGACATCATTAGAACTTTCACAGATTATTCGACTCCTCGAGAAAATAGGCATACAAAGAAAAATTGTTTTCGAACAAGCCAGACTATAATTTTGTCTGATACTTTGAAGATTATATTTCAACAATGCTTTCATAAACTTCGGTTAATGAATCCACTACTTTTTTCCAATCCCACAAATTTACTTTACCCAACTTTTTTCCAATAACCTCGTTTATCAAGACAACAAGTTCATCAATATTTATTGGGAAATTTACTCCAAAACAGTTTTTGTTATCAATCCATTCAGCTAATCCAGATGTTTTCGCCAAGATACAAGGTGTTCTCGCAGCCAAAGATTCTGCTGTGGATAAGCCAAAAGCCTCATGCGCTGAAAGCAAAACAAAAAGATCAGCATCAGCGTATTTTTGCAAGAGTTGAGGTCTTGGCAAATTTTTAAAAAATTTTACTTTCTTTTCTATTCCCAATTGTTGGGCTAATTCTAACAATCTTTTTTCATAAGGACCTGAGCCAACAATTTCAAAAAAGATGTCGTGGTCAAGCTTGGAAAGGGCCATTAAAATGTATTGAACTCCTTTATATTTTTCTAATCTGCCTACATACAATATCGTTCGATAATCCCTTTTTTTCTTTCTTAAACTCTTAAATTCTTCAAGATTTACCCCGTTTGGAATTACTTTTATTTTTTCTTTGTTTATTTCGAAATTTTCAAGAACCAAACCCTTTTCATAATCTGAAACACAAATGACAAAATCAGCTTTTTCAAAGATGCTCTTACCGAACAACTTGTAAGGCTTGTGCAGCAATGACCTGAATAAAGTGTGTCCAGATCCGTGATAATGGGGCGTGAAAACAAACCTGTTTTTATCTTTAGCTCTGGCAGCATAGAACGCCGGAAAGCCATGATAACTATGAGCATGAACAATATCGTAATCATTAGAATAATCATGCAAATAACTATTTAACTCTGATGAGAAATGATAAGATTCTCTTGGAGCATATGATTTAAACCGCTTAATTTTGATGGTTTTCTGCTCATCTTCTACTAACATATCATCGGAAGAATAGGTTGTTAAAACCTCAACTTCAAAACCTCTCTTCGCCAATTCAGTACTAATATCTTCAACATGAACCTCAACTCCACCAATATAAGGCCAATATCTTGGACACACTTGAGCGACTCTCATAGAGGGATCACTATTCAAACAATTCGAAAATAAATATTAATTGAAATGAAACAAACTTCTAACTGTACGTTGGCTTCCAAGTACCAGATTTATCGTTTCTTACAAAATCAATGAAACCAAGAAGAATTCCCTTTGTCCAGTAATAGCCCTTCCTTCCAGAAGCAACTAATAACGGAGATATTAGGGGTAACATTGTGTAAAAAAATTTCACAAGAAAAGGGGGCTTTGTCATTGAAAGAGCTTGATAGATGCCTCCAACAGTTCTGCGTTTATACTCTTCTTCTTGTTCTGCCCGTATAGTTCGCTTTGTTGTTACATAACATTTTTCGCAAAAAGATATTTTTTCTTTTTTTTCTAGCACTTTGAACAAGATGTAACTATCTTCGGCTTTACATCTCTGTAAGGGTGAAATACTCTTTAGGATTGCATGTTTAATAACTAGCAATTCTCCACTTGCTGCAATAGGAATTTTCTTCCTTATTGTATCTAACAAAGAGTAGAATGCTAACTGTGGACCATCTTGAACTTGAACTTTCATAAATATTAGAGATGGATCGTCATTATGAATTAGATCAATAACAGCTTTAAAATTGTGAATTTCTGTGTCTACATCATTGAAGACAACAAAATCAGCGTCTTTTGGAATGAATGTTAATCCAAAATTTATTGCATCAAACTTTCCTTTAGGTTCTCTATAAACAACATTTGGATCGTTAACTGGTTCTCCAGAGACTATGATGTAGGGAAATCCTAAATCATTTAGCTCTTCAATTTTTTTCCGAATCAGATGAGAATCTCGAGCAAGAACAATGAAAAAAAACCGCATATAATCACCAAAGAACAAATTCACATGTTCACACATTGATTGTGTCAAATATTGCCAACCTCAGTTCTTCGTTTTTGACATGCTAGAAGTTATGCTTTCTTGAACTATTCGCTTTAGAATAGTAAACCCATCCTTTAGTTTAAGTTTCTTGTCACCTATACGTGGTCTGTAAGATATTGCAAGTTCATGAATGGAATATCCTTCACGTTCAATCCTATGGTTCAATTCAGCTTCAATATCAAATCCTTTGGATCGCGGTTCCCAATTTTTAATAATATCCCATCGGACTACTCTTAAACCAGTCAAAGGATCCATCAGGTGAACTCCATTAAGAATACTCTGAGCCCAAGCCAAAAATCTGTTCCCAACAAAAAATGGGCTTTTCATAGCTTCTAACTCAAGTGAATGAGTAAACCTGTTTCCAGATACCATCCCTACATCAGGGTTTACATCCAGAAACTCAATCATTTCTGGCAAACTCTTTGCGGGATATGTATAATCAGCATCAATAAAAATTGCATATTCGAATGTACCTGATTTAGCATGTTTAATTGCTTTCGAAATTGCTTCTCCTTTTCCAGTTTGATCCTGAAAAATAATCTCAGCACCCATATTCTTGGCAATTTGTACAGTCCTATCCCTGCTATGACCATCAACGACTAAATATTTTGCATCCTCTAGAACCATTTGAAGCTCCGCTAAGCTAGGACCTATACCTGATTCTTCATTCAAAGTGGCAATTATCACCAAGACTGGAGAAGTCTCTTCAATCATTTTTCTAAACACCAATTGTGCAAGTACTAGATAAGTCTCTTAACTTTCAATTTCTGTTATCTTCATATTTATATGGTTAGGAAGATAACTTGTAGAAAATAATACTATTTTTCTATACGAACAGATTTTATGACATTATTAAAAAAACATGTCTATGTCAAAGCTATAAACTATACATTTATGTTCAAAGATAAGGTTAAAAATCTGTTATCAAAAATGAAATTGTCGGATTCTACATCATAACGCCACAACTCAAAAAATAAATCAAAAAAATATCTTTCCTCTTCTGAATCCCAATTTGCAGACGCACTTACAGGTATAATCTCACCATTTAGAGCAATATTTGTCACAGATAAAACATCATCCTGAACGAACATATCTTTAAACCGGAAGCTAATAGGTGCCTCCCAAACACCGCTGTCACTAATAAAAAATTGATACTCTACTAAACAAGGTAAAACACTCGGGAGTCCAATATCAGGATTTGGAAGAAACTCTGTAGAATTACTGAATTTTACACATATCTTATAGTATTCAGAACTACCCATATGATTACCAACTCCTAATGAAACAGTATACTCTTCAGTTCCATTAACGTAGAAGGGATAATCCCCAACCATTTGGTTTGAGCCCAAAAGCCAAAACTCTGAAAACTTTCCAGAATCTTCGTCTACAGTTACGAATATGTTAAAAATTGGAACAGAAAAAATCAAAACGAATCCTAAGACAGTAAGCATGAATAATGTGCGATAATCATCAAGGTTCACTATTGCTCACCTCCGGTTTCAACTCTGAAATTCTATCAAGGTAATACCGCTTGAAAATTTTCCAAAAAAGAACCCCTCCCATAATCACTACAGCTATACCGATAATTGACCCAAAAATCTGTATTAGAAGATTAGCACTTTGTAATTGGACAGCTTCATCCATTAACAAAATAGCTTGTTCTGAAACACCATCTATAGCCTCAATACACAGATTAGAAAAATAAACAACTGCTTCAAAATCTCCCGTATCAACATTTGAATGTGCCTGATTTAAGTATTGAGCGCCAGTATTCAATTGAGATATCAGATCAGAAACGTTTGCTCCAGCTTTTTCCGCATCTAAAACAGAATTGTAGGCCAAAACTAAGGTTTCTTCAGCCTCAACTAAATCCATAGGAACCTCCAATTCACTTTGAGCGTTACTCAAAGGAATAAAAAATGGAACTAAACATAACAGCAAAACAGAAACAACAAAAACCTTGAAACTATACCGCAAAATATCTACTCCTGTCTTAACCTAATTATCTTTACTTCTCGAACCAAGATTACTTGCTTTACGCCTTGAACACATTTCCTCCAACATCAACCTTTGATCTTCAACAGTACTCAATTTCTCCTCAATAACCTCACGAGAATGATCATACTCACCAAACCTAGCTAAAAACCTCTCACCCTTTGGAGTGAGTTTATAACGAGTCCCGTTTTGCAATACCAATCCTGCTTTTAAAACATCACAAAGATAGTTGTTTAATAATTTATAACTCAAATAAGCCTTATACATTATCTGAGTTTTCCTAACTTCCTTATTATCATTAATCACGGAAAGAATGCGCTCTATAATTTGTAATCTACTACGATGTTTACCCATAATCAACACCAAAAATTTGTGCGCGAAGAAAACCAGCATATTTTCTTATTTAATCCACTAAATCAAAATATTTTGATTTTCTGGAAAGTTTATCCACTATAAAATCCCTCCTGATTGGAGCGGACAAGAATCACAAAGTGAAACAAACTTCAAGTGAAAATATACAACAAGTTAGAATTATATAAACTATTAAGGTTGCATTTTCTAGAACAATCCTCTATAAGTGCGCACGAATTTGTTCTCAGGAGAATTCGTCTACAAATTCAATTTACTTCTTTTTCTTGGTTTACTTTGACTTTATTCAACTCTTCTTGAAGGATTTGGCAACCAAACACTAAGAAAACGTTCCCAAAATAAAAGTTATTACCATAAGCGGAAAAAAGTAATTCTGCGACATGGTTGCTGTAAGAAATTTTGGAAAATGCGTTCTATCATCATCAATTTACTATTCAGACTAATCTAAAAACAAATGATTTATCAAATTTTTTAAAAAATGTTCTGGAATTACAGTAATTCAACTGAAAAATAATATAGAAAATCTAGTTTAAAAATCAAAAATTATTAAATATCATAATCTACACTATGGAATATACCATGCAAAAAATATTTTGCAAAATTAGAAAGAAAATTTCTCAGAAACACTAAATAAGATACAAAAGATTAATGCCACACAAAATCGAGGATGACAGAAATTGAACAAAAAAAATAGAATAAAGACTCTGCTAACAAAGACCAATAGACAAAAAAACAAAAGTTCAGCACATAACCTGTTTGTTTTTCAAAAGTTTCTATTCCGCAGAGAAATGAACAGGAATTATGGATGGTAGTAAAATGCGAAGAAAGTACTTAGGAGCAATTTGCATCACTATCTTTGTTCTATCACTTAGTAGCTTTGCGATGGTAGGTTTTTCGGAGATTAACTCAAAACCATACGTTTCAGGAACTACTATATACGCTGATGATGGAACCCCGCTGAGGCTTCAGGGTTTCAACGCTGAAGAAGGAGATATTGATACGGAAGCAGTTCAATGGCTAAAGAATAACGGCTTTAATAATCTGAGATTACAAATTTTTTGGCACCGGTATGAACCACAAAAAGGAGTCTATGATTCTCATTACTTCAATATGTTAGATAATGCCATTAATCTCTGTCAAGAGAACGGAATATACGTATATCTAGATTTTCATCAACAAGTTTGGAGTCCTTACTTCTCTTACTATTCATTGGGTGAGGGAATGGGTTTCCCTGACTGGCTGATTAGGCCAGGTGGTTACGAGGACAGCCCTTCAGGTGCTACAAGATGTGCCACCGACTTCTACTTGAATCGCGGATACGGCGTTACTATGAGACAGGAATATCTTAGATTCTGGACTTATCTTATTAATCGTTACAAAAGTTACAATTGCGTGTGGGGCTATGAACTAATTAACGAACCTGAAGTAGTAAAACAAGCCTCATTCAGTGAAGATACCCTTGAAAGCATAATGGATTTCTATGAGGCAATCACACCACAAATACGACAAGTTGATCCAGATACAATCATTGTTTACCATAAAATCAACTTTAATCCTAATCCCTGGAATTATAATGAAGGATATGAACGTGCAGTTCCGTATTCCAACATTGTTTGGACTAGAAGTTGGTATGATGTCGCATACGGAGGCTATAGCTCGTCAGAGTTATCGGAACTTAAAACTCGGCTAACCAACATCAAAAATAAGTATAATGATGATTGCAACGCTCCTTTCATAGCGAGCGAGATGGGAGTACGGACCGCAGAGTATCCTGTAGGCAGCGAATCAGAAGCCAGAGCATGGATTCGCGATAGCTTTGATGTGATGCGCGAAATAGGCCTAAATAATGGGTACGAATGTTATAGCTGGTATTTCTATGACTTAGGTCCCAGAAATGGTTATTGGACAGGACGCAATAATGACGGTTCGAACACATTTATCACACCTGTTCTGAAAGAATATATCCAACCTTCAGGATCTACTCCTCCACCTGAACCGCAATCAGGAATTACTTCTGTTGGTATCAGGAATGAGGGCAGTAGAACAGAGTATTTCAGCGTAAGTTTCACGCTACTTAATGATGGCAACGAAGTGTTTGAATCAGGATGGCGAGGAGGACAAAACGTTCAGAGCGGAGAAGACTACGTTATTGATGTTCCTGGCATAGAGGCCGACGAGCTGGAAGTTAGCATTAATGACATCGATTTCAGTGGACTATCAGTAATTATCAATGGAGAAAAAGTATTTGACTTACCTACAAACAATGGCCAAACAAACGACTACACCATTCAACTAGACAATGAACCCCTACCACCAACTCCTAATCCATCTGTGATAACTTCTGTTGGTATCAGGAATGAGGGCAGTAGAACAGAGTATTTCAGCGTAAGTTTCACGCTACTTAATGATGGCAACGAAGTGTTTGAATCAGGATGGCGAGGAGGACAAAACGTTCAGAGCGGAGAAGACTACGTTATTGATGTTCCTGGCATAGAGGCCGACGAGCTGGAAGTTAGCATTAATGACATCGATTTCAGTGGACTATCAGTAATTATCAATGGAGAAAAAGTATTTGACTTACCTACAAACAATGGCCAAACAAACGACTACACTATAAACTTGGGTTAATTCATTGCTTTTTTGAACTTTGAGGTGGATTTAACCCCTCACTCCAATTTTTTATGAATCTCCACTAGTCAATATTTCGTATTTTTTTGCAGGCTATGCGCGCGCATTATGATCAAGACAAAAGGAACTACACAAAGTGAAGGAATTTAAGTAACAAAAACATAAATTTTTACTCTGCTTATGAAGGAACTTGGGATGAAGCAATTAATCTTAATATTATGTCTTATAATCATTCTAATCGCCCCTATTGTTCCCCAGGTTTCCTCTCAAACTAATTTATTGACTTTAAAATGGGAAATTACTCTTCCTACTAAAAGAGGACATTTTCACCCCTGCACAGGGGACGTTGATAATGATGGAATACAAGAGATAGTCATAGATTATGGTAATTCAATAAATGTTCTTAATGGAAAAACAGGAGAACTAGAATGGATTACTCAAGATGGGATTTGGGAATCTACAATACTTGAGCTAGCGGATTTAAATAAAGACAACATCCCAGAAATAATTTATTGCGGGGCAAATCTTTCAGTTTACGCTAGGGATGGCAGTGGGGAATTATTATGGAAAAGCGAAAAGGTGAATGGAGAGTATTGGTCGGGAACATCAATTGTCACTAAAGATATAAACGATGATGGATACCCAGAGATTTATGTTTCAACAGATGATACAAGTTATCCTTATACAGGGTGTATAACAAAACTTGATAGTTCAGGCAACATTTTGACATTTTCGGACATATCCTACAAATCTTGCTGGGGTGGATTGGCAATGGCTGACGTAAATTTGGATGGCAAATTCGAAATATACCGGGGGGACAGATCCCAATATGGAGGTCCGGGAGGAACAGATAGGTCATACCCATCTAACCCAGCACGAGGGTTAACATGCTATGACGCTGATACTCTTGAACAAATTTGGAGTCGAAATGATCTATATCACAGTACACCTGCTCCTATTCTGATAGACGTTACTGGGGATGGAATTCTAGATGTTGTAGCCAACAACATCATAAATAACGGAGCTTGTGTAATAGATGCAATTACTGGAGAGGACATTTACAACTGGAAACGGACCGCAATCAACAACCATGCAAAAGGAACAGTCTGGGATATTGATTTAGATGGTAATGTAGAATTAATATCGGCATGTGGTTACGTAGACAGCAGAAGATGCACTAAAGACTTTACGGTGCTTGATCTGGTCACCGGAGAAATGGATTACCGAGCTTCAGAAATAAACAATTGGATAGCATACCCCCCAACAGTCGGTGATGTAACAGGTGATGGATTACTGGAAATCCTTGTAGCCACCAGTGGAGAATATGGCCATGGACAAGTAGGTCAAGGTATGCTATATGTCTATAATCACAATTACGAAATCCTTCAAATAATAAACGATTTTACATATGGAGAACAGTTATGGGAGCCATACTGCATTGATTCAGACAGTGACGGATTCAATGAAGTAATAGTCGGAAATAACAGAGGCAGATTATGGTGTTACGATACTCCTGCAAAAACATCAATGAAAGCTCAGAAAGGTTGGTCAGCATGGTATAGCTCTTACCGACAAGGCGCATCAATAGACATAGAAGAGGAATACTCTCCTCCTTTCATCAAAAAAAACTACAACATAAATTTAGAAGAAGAAAAATACAAAATAAATATCGAAACAAATTCCTCAATAGACGTTTTTACTTTCAATCTAACATTGGGTGAAATTCGCTTTAACGTTGAAGGCGATTCAGAAACTGTAGGTTTCAGCAAAATAACAATTCCCGAAGATCTACTATCTGGAGATTTTTCAATTTTTCTTGATGATGTTTTGCTAGTTGAAAATATAAATTATACAAGAGTCTCTGATGGATTTAACAATATTTTCAACATAAACTATTACCATAGTTCTCACACAGTAGTAATCAGTGGTACAGATGTAATTCCAGAATTCTCTACTGGAATTATGGCAATAATATTTTTAATTTTAGCAATAGTAACATTTGTAATAACAAAATTTCTATAGAATAATACCTCCAGAACTTTTCAGTCCCAGAAATTATTATTTTCCTAGAACTGCTCCAGAGCTACCTTTTGCTACAATTTCTCCTTCATCCATAACCAAGCAACCATTAACAAAAGTTTTTTCCACTTTGCCTTTTACAGACATCCCGTCAAAAGGGGAATACTTAGCCTTAGAAAGGAAACTACTTGAATCTAATTTGTATTTCCTTTTAATATCAACAACCACCAAATCAGCCCAATATCCTTCCTCCAAAAAACCTCTTCCACTAAGATTAAATATTCTCGCTGGCGCTTCAGCAAACACACGTATTAACTCTCCAAAAGATAATCGTCCCTCATTGACCTTAGTCAAAAGAAGAGACAAAGTTGTTTCCAGTCCAGGTACACCAGCTTTTGCTTCCCAAACAGAGTCAACGTTCTTCTCTTCAATCGTGTGTGGAGCATGATCCGAAGCTACTAAATCAATTACGCCACCCTTAAGACCACTCCATAGAGCAGAGATATCCTCTTGTGTTCGCAGCGGAGGATCAGTGAGAGCAAAAAACCCAGAACTTCTATACTTATCAGAAGACAATAGTAGATTATGTGGAGTAACTTCACAAGTCACAGATAAACCAGCCTTCTTAGCTGCAAGAATGGCATCCAACCCCAACTCTGAACTTACGTGACAAAAGTGAACATGAACACCAGACTTCTTCACGAGCCCAAGAACACGCTTTATCGACTTTCCTTCGGCTTTAGGAGAATGAGCCACTAAATAGGCGTCCACATCATTCTGTCCCGTTGTTTCCATCTCTTTTCTACCTGCCTCAATGATTCCGCGGTCTTCAGCATGCACCAAAACAGGAACCCCCTGTGCTTCAGCTTCCCGAAATGCCGCAACCAGTAATCCATCATCATCAACATCGATTCCTCCAATTCTGCTTGACAAATACACCTTGAACCCCACTGCACCAGCCTCTACTATTTCAGCTATTTCTTCAACTCTAGTGGGAAAAGCTGAATTGAATGCAATATTAACTAACGCATGTTTTTCAGCTAGCTTCATGCGCTCTTTAAGGGATGACACGTCCATGGTTACAGGTTTGTTGTTGGGCATGTCGATGACTGTTGTTACGCCTCCAGCCGCTGCAGCTGCTGTCCCTGTGGAAAAATCTTCTTTATAGGCTAGCTGTTGATCTCTTAAATGTACGTGACAATCAATCATTCCAGGAAGAGTTATGTGCTTTTTCAAATCAAATTTTTTTGAGGCAGGCGGTAAATTGCTAGGCTTTGCTATTTTAACAATTTTTCCTTCATTAATAGCAATACCCGCATCAACGAGATCCCCTTGAAAAAAGATTTTTGTATTGTAAAGAACAGTGTCAACTAACAACAGCACACCCTCAAGAAAATAAACATCCAATAGCTCTTATAAATTAACCAGATTTAGAAAAACTTTTGTTGAATTTTATTCAATCAACTTTGATATAGAATCTTAACTAATATAGCCTAATGCTTTCAATCTTCGCTGAATATCTTCTGACTCTAAATCCGGAAGTTTCTTTCTAATTAAAAAAATTATATATTCTGTTGTACTTCGGTATCCACTTCCCTGCAAACTCTTAGTTAGCTTATCATAGAGGGGTCTAGGGATTGGAATATTAACATAATCAACCATAATTAAATCCACATATAGTATCCTCTTCTGCCTTTCACCTATTTATGTTTCACCCATCTCTACATGACATATAACTGAAGCATAATGTACCAATAACTTACCCAAAACTTAAATTACCTTGACCAGAGATTGACACATAATCAAAAGGGGAACGTACGTCAAGATGAATGATAATTTACAAAAACTTGAAAAGAACAGTATAACCCTCATTCGTGAAGCAAAAGCACAATTCAAGAATCCAGCAGTATTATGGAGCACAGGAAAAGACTCAACAGCAGCAGTTTGGCTATGCAAAAAAGCCTTTTTTGGAAAAATCCCCTTTCCCGTAGTTCACATAGATACTGGCTACAAGTTTCCTGAAATCTACAAATTCAGAGACAAAATCGCTAAAGAATGGAACCTTAACCTAATCATAGCCAAAAATGAAGAAGCACTAAAAAACAACATGTCACCAAAAAAAGGTGCACTAGATTGCTGCACTGCCCTAAAAACAGAAGCACTAAAAAAGCTGATACAAGAACAAAAATTTGATGCTCTAATAATGGCAATAAGACGAGACGAACATGGAATTCGAGCAAAAGAACGCAACTTCTCTCCCAGAGATGAAAAATTCCGCTGGAACTACAAAGACCAACCAGCAGAACTCTGGAACCTATACGTAAAACCATCAGAAGATTTCTCCCACATGCGAGTACACCCCATTCTCACATGGACAGAATTCAACGTATGGGAATACATGAAAGAAGAAAACCTGCCCGTCAATCCACTATACTACGCAAAAAATGGCAAGAGATACCGAAGCCTAGGATGCATGCCCTGCACAGTACCAATCGAATCAACAGCCAGCAACATAGATGAGATAGTAGAAGAAATCAGAACATCAATCTCTCCCGAAAGAGCAGGACGATCCCAAGACAAAGAAAAAGCATACATGATGCAGAAACTAAGAAGCCTAGGTTACATGTAGGGGTAAAAATGATTATCCTAGCATTAGACGCTCTTGATGTTGATCAGGTAATAAAATACAACTGTAACCACCTGATGCAACAGGAGTATGGAAAAACAGATATCTCAGATTTTAAGCAAGCAAGAACAGTTGTTCTATGGGCAAGCTTTCTAACTGGAAAAAACATGGAATCGCAAATTCCCATAAAAACTCAATGGGAATTTAACGTAAAATCTGAACAAACCTTCCTGAATTGCTTCGACAGCTACAAAGCAATAGATGTTCCCGCGTTTTCACACAAATCAAGTCACATAAAGGAAAGAGAACTGCTGAAAGGATACTTCCAAGAAAAAGCCACTGTTGAAGAATTCGATGACATTGTTTGGAAGATACATGAAGAGAATAAGAAAGATTTTCTTTCAGCTATTGGGAAATTTGACATAATAATTGGCTACTTTAATCTTGCAGATTCCATCGGTCATCTAAGCTTCGGACTCGATGAAAAAATGGCAAGAGTCTATCAAGAACTTGACCAATTAGCTAGGAGAATCAAAGATTCTGACGAATCAATTCTAATAATCTCAGACCATGGAATGGAAGCTGTAGGAAGATATGGAGATCATAGTAAAAATGGCTTCTACTCCTTCAAACAGAAAAGAGGACTTGATTTGCCCAAAATAACTAGCTTCTATGAATTGATAAGGAGTGAAATCGAAAAATGAGTTTGCCAAAAATCAATTTAGTAGTTGTAGGTCATAAAGATCACGGCAAATCCACCTTAATAGGAAGACTTCTTTACGATTCGAAAGCAATAATGGAACAAAAACTTGCCGAAATACAGACAGAACTTAAACGATCTGGAAAAAAATTTGAGTTCGCCTTCCTGATGGACAGCCTAGAAGAAGAGAGAAAAGGTGGATTAACAATCGACATAATGCATACACCCTTCAAATCAAACAAATACCAGTACATGATAATTGACTGCCCAGGACACAAAGAATTCATCGAAAAGATGCTTACTGGAGCATCAGAAGCTGATGCCGCAGTATTAGTTGTTTCAGCAAAAGAAGGAATCGAAGATCAAACAAGACAACATGCCTTTTTAATTAAAACTCTAGGCATCAAACAACTCGTAGTTGCAATCAACAAACTGGATAGCTTAGACTATGAAGAAACTAACTACAGTAAAACCTGTAAACTAGTAACCAAGATACTTCAAGATCTAGGTTACGCTAACATCAACATGATACCGATTTCAGCAATGAAAGGCGATAACGTCTTTATAAAGTCAGAAAACATGCCTTGGTATAACAGACCAACTTTGATAGAAACCTTGGATCAACAAATCGTTCCAAGCACACTCCCTCTCAACAAACCACTAAGAGCAGTTGTACAAGATAATTATCCATACGAAAACAATCAGATGATTACTGCTTGTAAAATTGAAACAGGAATTCTAGAAGTAGGAAAGCGAGTTGTCTTTAATCCATCTGGAACAACAACAATATTGAGAAAGATTTTAGCCTTAAGTTCAGAAGCAAAGAAAGCAGAACCTGGAGATTCGGTTGGGCTAATCCTCGAAGACAATCCAATTGTTGGTAGAGGCGAGGTTTTAAGTTACCCTGAAAATCAGCCACAAAAAGTAAAAAGTTTCATTGCAGAAGTTATACTTTTCCCGCAAATTCAAATCCGAAACGGTGACATAATTACTATCAGAGTTGGTACCGCAGAAAAAAAATGTAAAGTAACAAAAATTTTGACTGAGATTGACCCAATCAACTTAACTCAACTTTCAGCAAATCCAGAAATGCTAGAACGAGAATCCGTTGGAGAACTAGAACTAATACCACTTGAACCGATAAGTATAGAGAAACATTCAGACTTTCCAGAGCTTGGAAGATTCGTAATCGAAGGAAAGAAAGGAACAGCCGCTGCTGGAATAATTCTTGAAATCAATACGTGAAAGGGATAGATATGGAAAACCGTAGCAGAACACTTTTCAAAACATTATCTTGGCGTATACTCGCAACTTCCACAACCTTGCTACTTGTATATTTTTTTACACAAAACCTTGTCATAAGTACAAGCATCAGCATCATAGAGATTGTGGTAAAAACTATCATTTACTATCTACATGAAAGAATCTGGGATACAATAAATTTCGGCAGAAAAATATCTGGTCTCCCGCATCTCAGGTCTTCTTACCATACAGACAATCCTGTACCCGCAACAAAAGCATAAAAAAGCCACTAATCTACGCGCGCGTATCATTATGCGACAAGCTTGAAGAAATCTCTTTCAGTTAGCATTCCTACCATTTTCTCATCTTCTAATACAGGCATGGTGCCCACGCCCTTGTCCAACATGATCTTCGCAGCTTCGCCTGCATCAACATTGTGTTCAACCGTCACAACATCTTCGGTAGCCGTTTCGATGGCGGGTGTTTGCAAGACCTGATTTATGGCTCCTGAGCGAAGTTTCTGAAAGACCTTGCCTGAACCAAAGAAGCGTAAAATGTCTGTAACCGTTACGACATTGATGACTCTGCCCTCGAAAAAGATGGGTAACCGCCTGAACCCATTTTCTACCATCAACCTTTCAGCCTCCAAAATGGACGTTTCTGGAGTGGCTACAACAACCTTCGTTGACATAAGCTCCGAAACTTTTGTGCCACTCAATACTCCCCCAAAAATTGTGATTATGTTCCGTTCAGTAACTATTCCACGGAGCCTAGTTTCTTTATCGACAATAGGCAAGCATCCGACATAACGGTTTACCATGAGGTCTATTGCATCATTGACTTTGGCAGAGGACAAAATAGTAACTACATCAGAGGTCATTATGTGCCTAACAGGCTCATTTATTGCCTTAAAGAAGTTGCCAGCGTAGTCTCTTTGAATTATTTGGAACTTTTCGCCTCCCCCAAGATAGTCTATGAAGTCGTAAGCGGTTACTATGCCTCGAAGTCTCTTAGTTCCTGGGTCAACGAGGGGTATCCTGCGGAATCCCTGATCAATCATGAGCTGAATGACGTCAATTACCTTTGTTGTGATTGTCATGCTAACAACGGAGGTTTTGGTAATTGTCATTATTTCTCCATCTATTCTTCCAGAAGAATGTGCCTTCAATTCGAGAGGAGCTTTTTCTTTTAGTGTGCGCCTAAAGGTCTCTCGTCTTCCTCTATCGCTTCTGCTCAAACTGAGTCACTCAGCCTAAAGAATAGACTTTCACGTCTGCTGATGGAAACTTTGGTTCATTGTGTCCTGAACACACAAAAGGGGTATCGCCAATACCTGCTTCTAGAGCTCCGATTGGCACTCTTCACAGAGGTTGTTTCCCTCAACTTCCGTGAGGTTTTCGGACCAGCTTCCACACTGTTCACAGTATCCAGCTAAAGGTGCGGACTCGATGCTTTCTTCTTCAACTTCAGCTTCTCGCTCGATGCGAACTTTCTCTCGCATGTTTTCGAGAAGCTCAGGCGTTATGGCTAAAATGTCTTTGCTGGATATTATTCCCACAAGATTTCCTTTGTAAATGACGCCAAATCTTCGGACATCAAGTTTACTCATCCGTCTTGCCGTCTCAGTCAGCAACTCATCTGGGTCTACAGTAATCAACGGCGTTGACATGACTTCCTTAGCAGTTAATTTTCTTGGAAGAATGTTCTTTGCTAAAACACGTCTCACAAGGTCGCTTTCGGTTATGATTCCGAGAGCTTTGCCGTCTTTGCTGGTTACGATGATGCAACCCAGTTTATCACTGCTCATGAGTTGAGCTGTTTTGTCGACGTGTGTGTTCTCGGGGACTGTGACTGCTGGGCTGGTCATTACGTCCTTAACCAGCATCCGTGTTCTTAATCCTATTTCAGCCATTATCCACAACCTCATTATGTCATTGCTTTGAATGAACTATTAAATTCTTGCCAAGTTCAGCTGAACTGGCCCTGCAAAACCCCTTCTATTCAACGTTTTTAAAGTTTTTCCCTGTTCCCGAACTCGAGCACACACAAGATTATGCGTCGATTTACAATTCAATTGGACCTCTATAATAGCTAAGAGTGGGGCATCCAACACATTTTTCGTCTTGAAATGATTGGCAGTCTTTACATTTGACGCCACATGGGGTGATGTCACCTTGTTCTTTTATGATGTCTGTTTTCAATGGTAAGAATGGGTAGTGCTGTACTCTTCCTATGAGATAGACTTCCGATCTCCTGACGCCTTCGCCGCTCCTCAATCCGCACTTTTCCATGGATTCGCTTTCAAGAGTTGTTTGGTCCTCTGCCATCACTAGGGCAATTAAGTTGTATCCGCCCATGGTTGTGAAAAAGTTGATTACTCGAGGACACTTACTGTATCTGTCAATTATGTTCCTTAGGGTTTCTGCATTTTCAATCTCGAGTAGAATCAGTGCTAGGCGCAGGTCCAAGACGTCTGTGTTAACAAGAGCTGAGATGTGAATAATGTCCTTTTTGAGAAGTTTTTCAACCCTTTTTTTTGCGCCCAGACTTGTGAAGCCAATTGCTTCCCCTAATTCTTTGAAAGTTTTTCTTCCGTCCGATCGGAGTTGCTTTATTAGTTTCCAGTCGACATCGTCCATCTTTAATCAGTAGTTACGTTATTAAACGAAACTTTTATTAAATGTTTTGATTTGTAAACAAGACAACCCGCAAGAATTTAAAGAGTGATAAATATGGAGAAACCAATTGCCCCTGAGAAAGGAGTTGCAGAGTTCACAGAGAAAGAACAGAAGCTCAAACGCAACATGGGTCGAATCAAGCACAAGATTGCTGTAATCAGCGGAAAGGGAGGCGTGGGCAAAAGTACTGTGGCAGCAAATTTAGCAATGGCCTTTTCATTACATGGCTACAAGGACCGTGTTGGAATTCTAGACGTGGACATACATGGACCTTGTGTACCAAAACTGCTTGGCGTGAAAGGAAAGAAATGCCAGATTTCGCCTTTAGGTGCCTTGCCCGTGACTGGACCCGAGGGAATCAAAGTTGTGTCCATGGATTTTCTTGTAAAAAGTCAAGAAACTCCAGTTATCTGGCGTGGACCCTTAAAGATGCAGGTGATCAGGCAATTCCTGTCAGACTTCATGTGGGGTGAACTTGATTTCCTTTTTATTGATGCTCCTCCTGGCACTGGCGACGAGCCTTTGAGTGTTATGCAGCTTATTCCTGATATGGACGGCACAATCATAGTCACGATTCCTTCAGAGGTTTCTGAGGATGTAGTAAAGAAGGCTGTGAGTTTTTCCAGACAAATGGGAATTCCCGTGATTGGCATCGTGGAAAACATGAGTGGCTTCACCTGTCCAAAATGTGGGGAGAAAGTCAATATTCTTGGGGCTGGGGGAGGAAAACGGCTAGCAGAAGACTTGGATGTCCCATTTCTTGGTCAAATTCCAATAGACCCTGAAATTTGTGAAGAAGCGGATAAGGGCATACCCTTTGTTATGGGACATGTGGACTCGCCAGCCGCAGAAGCCTTCAAGGAGATTGTGAAGAAAATAGAGGATTTCTTGAATGCAGAAAAGCAGAATGAGATTCAACACAAAAATGAGTGATAATGAATAGGAGGGATATGACAAAAATGAAAGTATGTGTTTCAGCCTCTTCAGGTAGTTTGGATGCTGAAGTGGATTCAAGATTTGGTAGATGTCCATATTTTGTTGTAGTTGATTCTGAGACAATGGAGTTCAAAGTTGTTGCAAATGATTCTTCTAGTGCAGCCCATGGAGCTGGAATTCAAGCCGCTCAAACTGTAGTGAATTTGGGTGTGAAAGTGGTTATAACTGGGAATGTTGGACCTAACGCGTTTAATGTGCTGTCGGCAACAGGAATAAAGATTGTAATCGGGGCGTCTGGAAGTGTTAAAGAGGCTGTTGAGAAGTACAAGAAGGGTGAACTTCAGGAAGTAGGCAATCCGACTGTTGGTGGCCATTTTGGAATGGGAAAAGGGCGTGGCAGAGGACAATAATATGTCATATGTTAATTGTTTAGTGTTGGACATTAAACTAAGTTTGAGGGAATTCTAAAGAATTTAAGGAAAAAGGAGGTGGGATGGAAGTGAACGTGAGAATTGTGGTTCCTGTTTCAGATGAAAAAGGCATTGATGCGCAGCTTTCCCAGCATTTTGGAAGGGCACCTTTCTATGCTATCATTGATTTAGACGGTGAAGGTAATGTGATCGGACAAGGCACTATATCTAACACAAGTGAACATTTTGGCGGTGTGGGTCTTCCACCTGACAGAATTCTGCAGCTACAGCCAAAAGCCCTAGTTACTTATGGTTTAGGTTCAAAAGCGTTGACAATGTTCCAGAATGCGGGTGTTGCTGTTTTGAGAACAGAGGCAAACAATGTCAGAGAAGTCGTTGATGCATACAACAAAGATGAACTTCAAGAGCTAACTCAAGGCTGTCATCATGCCCATCACCACTAGAAAAACTGCACAACAGACATGCAATGCCCGAAAGGAAAGGGAAGCTAGATGATCATAACGGTTGCCAGCGGAAAAGGTGGCACAGGAAAAACAACTGTTGCCGTAAATCTGGCGCTGTCCTTAGAAAATGTGCAACTGCTTGACTGCGATGTTGAAGAACCGAACTCCCATATTTTGTTGCACCCTGAAATCGCCGAAACAGAGTCAGTGTACACTAAGGTTCCTGTAGTTTCAGAGGAGTTATGTAATTACTGCGGAAAATGCTCCAAGTTCTGTGCTTACAATGCCCTGTTTGTGGCGCCAAAAACTGTCATGGTTTTTCCTGAATTGTGTCATAGTTGCGGCGGTTGTGCGTTGGTCTGCCCGAAAAAGGCGATAACTGAAACGGAGCGGCAGATAGGTGTCATCAAGAAGGGGGAAGCAGATGGTGTTGAGATAGTTTACGGCGAACTCAATGTCGGAGAAGCAATGGCTGTGCCCCTCATAAAGGCAGTAAAAAGCCAAATCAAAAGCAACAAAAACGTTGTAATAGATGCTCCCCCAGGAACTGCCTGTTCCCTTGTCGCTTCAGTCCACAAAACTGACTACTGCATCCTTGTGACGGAGCCAACTCCCTTCGGTTTGCATGATTTGAAGATAACGGTTCAGGTTTTGAAAGACCTTGGAGTTCCTATGGGTGTTGTGATAAATCGTGCAGGTCTTGGTGACAGAAAAGTTTACGAATACTGTAAAACAGAAAACATTCCCCTGTTGATGGAGATTCCGTTTAGCAAAAAAATTGCAGAACTTTATTCTCGTGGGGTTCCTTTCGTGGCGGAGATGCCTGAGTGGAAGGAGAAGTTTCTGGAAGTTCGGGACAGGATTAAGGGGTGAAGCTGTTGGTCAAAGAAATTACTGTGTTGAGCGGAAAGGGCGGCACAGGAAAAACAAGTTTGACTGCTTCTCTTGCAGTATTAGCCCAAAAGGCTGTGTTAACGGACTGTGATGTGGATGCGCCAGACCTGCATCTGCTACTGAAACCTGAAGTGCTGGAAAAACGTGAATTCAAGGCCTCCAGAGTTGCTGTGTTGGATAGCGAGTTGTGTGTTCAATGTGGAAAGTGTGAGGAGCATTGTCGATTCGGCGCCATAGAAAAACAGGTTATTGACCCTATTCTTTGTGAAGGCTGCGGCGTCTGTGTTTACGTTTGTCCAGTGGCTGCAATAGAGCTTGAGAAACGGGTTTCTGGATACGCCTTCATCTCAAAGACAAAGTATGGTCCCATGTCCCATGCCCTATTGAATCCCGGAGAAGAAAACTCAGGTAAACTCGTAAGCTTGGTTAGGAAGAACGCGAAACAGGTCGCTGAAAAAGAAAACTGCGAGCTGATAATTAATGATGGACCACCTGGCATCGGCTGTCCTGTGATAGCTTCTGTGGGCGGAGTTGATGTGGGGCTAATAGTTGTGGAGCCAACATTGTCGGGCATCCACGATATGGAGCGTGCCCAAGGTTTGCTGAATCATTTCAAGATTTCTTCCCTTGTTTGCGTGAACAAGTATGATTTGAACGAAGAGAACACATCCAGAATAGAAGAGTTTTGCAGCTCCAACGGCATAAAAGTTGTTGGAAAGATACCTTTTGACCCAATTGTTACAGAAGCTATGGTTGCAGGAAAACCTGTTGTGGAGTATTCACCAGAAAGCAGTGTCTCAAAGGCTATCGAAGAACTGTGGAAACAAACTTTGGAGAACATCTAGTATATCCAGAAGTTGCCATCAGAAACGAAAACAGATAGACGCTGAATTAATTCTTGACTGCCGATTTAGTTACAGTAATTTAAGATGGTGAGCAGCAAAGTAGTGGTTGAGACTGTGGGCACAGCGATAAAAACGGTTGACCTTACAAAACGCTATGACAAGCTCTTGGCTGTTGACCACATAAACTTTGAAGTAAAAAGAGGCGAAAACATTTTTGGACCTTTTGTGAATGTTGCGATTTTAGTTTTCTATGTGTTTGTTTTCCTTTTTGTGGGCATCCGCTTTCATATTATCAATCAGAGGAAAGAGTGAAAACAAAAAGGCGTGATTTTGTTTAGTCGCTTACTGTAAGTGGTCTTCCTTCAGTTAGCGCCTGAGCTACTTTTTTTCTTGCGCTTTGGAGAAGTCTCCAGATTGTTCCTCTTGAGACGCCCATTTTTGTGCCTGCTTGTTCTTGTGATAGGTCTTTTAGGTCTACTAGTCGTAGGGCTTCGAC
>Ga0272441_10004142_pt1 | contig 26683 bp, 18 predicted proteins | sample SSMProp6N_FD_193582 | JGI IMG/M metagenome (GOLD analysis project Ga0272441, IMG submission 193582) | Marine sediment archaeal communities from Little Sippewissett salt marsh, Falmouth, MA, United States - SSM-Prop-6N | ecosystem: Environmental > Aquatic > Marine > Wetlands > Sediment ... | reverse complement strand
TGATCCGAGATCACACCATCGTCTGCGTCGCCAGCAACTGGTTCGACCATCCCACGAGCAAACACCACGTCATGCGGCACCTTGCCCGCCACAACCACATTGTGTGGTTGAACTACCACGCGTCTCGCCGCCCGAAGCTCACCGGCGGCGATCGCGCTCTGATCCTACGCCGCTTGCGGCAGGCGTGCTGTCCTATGAGAAGGGTTGCCGAAGGGCTGGACGTGATGTCGCCGCTGCTGATCCCATTGCCCGATGTGCCCCTGGCACGCCGGCTCAATGGTTGGCTCCTGGCGTGGCAGATTCGCCGCGCGCTGTATCGGCTGCCGCGCCGGCCGCTCCAACTCTGGTTTTTCACGCCGGATGCCCCCGAGTTGATACAGCGCATGGGGGCCGAGCGTGTCGTGTACTATTGCGTCGACGATTTCGCGGGGTTTTCGGGTTTTGACACGCAGTTGATCGAGCGGCTCGAGCGGGAGACCATCGCTCAGAGCGACGTTGTGATCACGACGTCCGCGGAGCTCTACGAGGGACGGCAAGATCGGCATCGGTGCGTGCACTTTGTGCCGCATGGGGTGGATTTCGAGCATTTCGCGCGGGCGCCGCAGGCGCAGGTGCCCGAGGAGCTGGCAGCGATTCGAGGCCCCATCTTCGGTTTTATGGGGCTGATCGGCGACTATGTGAACCTGGAGCTGATTGCGGACGCCGCGCGAGCCAGACGAGACTGGTCGTTTGTCCTGCTCGGGGATGTGCGCTGCGATGCAGCCGCGGTGGATCGGTTGCCCAACGTGCACCTGCTCGGGGGGCGGCCATACGATCAGCTTCCCGGTTTCTGCCGCGGGTTTGACGTCGGCCTGATTCCATTCCGGATGAATCGTCTGACGCGCGCTGTCAATCCGATCAAGCTGCGCGAGTACCTGGCGGCGGGTCTTCCGGTGGTGTCCAGTCCGTTGCCGGAGGTGCAGCGGTATGCGCCCGATGTGCAGGTCGCCGAAACGCTGCCGGAGTTTCTGGGGGCGTGCGAGCGGGCCCTGCGAAGTACGAGCCGCGGCGATCGACGGCGGCGGCAGGCTGTCGTGCGATCGGAGGGCTGGGGGGCGCGCATCGCCCGGCTGGAGCACATCGTGGAGCGATTGCCGGCGACGGGGCGGATTCCGGGGAGTGTGAGCGTGGGCACGGTGGCTGGCGAAACGGAGGGAATGCCGGCTGCCGTTTCAGCGAATCAGGAATGCGCAGCGATGGGTGTGGGGGATGCGGCGGCGGTGCTCACAGCACGGTGAGTGCCAGAACCGCGATCAGCACCGTCAGTCCGACGATGAGCACGGCCCAGGCGGCGTCCGCGTAGGGGTTCACTTTGTGGTGATTACTGTGGCCTCGGGATCTCGAGCGGTGCTGCCGAGCGAGCACGATGTCACTGCACGCCAGCGGTTGGCCGCATTCGGCACAGACGGGACGCGTGGTCAGCGTGCGCGGGCGCAATTGTTGATGGTGTCCGCAGCGATCGCAGATGACGTGGATCCGGGATGGGACATGCAGTCGATGCCGGCATTGTCCACAGCGCAGCGAGTGTCCCGTGGGTGCTCCAACAAGAACGCCGTTGCAGTGGCCGCAACGAAACTGCGGCTGGGCCGGTTGCTTGGAATCGGACTGCCCTTGGGAAGCGCGCTGCACGCTTGGACCGATCGGCGATCCCTTGCCATGCACGAGGCGAAGGTTCGGCCTGAGCGGGTCAGCATCGACCCCTGTTGCACGGTTCTCTTCGCGCACCTTCAACATAACCTTGGCATCGCCATCCATGGTGGTGAAGGATGAGGATCCGTGTGATTTTGCGTGAAATCTGCGCGACTGCGGGGTCTCTGGGGACTGAAGCGTTGTGGCCCGTCTGGCTCGCCGCCGATACGAGAAGTATGGAACGACGCCAGGATGATCCTGCGCCTGTGGTTGAGGGGGGAGGTGTCCCGGTGCAGTGCCCGATAACATCGGTCAATTGTCTCTCGATCGATGTCGAGGAGTACTTTCACTGCGAGGCTTTCGCCGGGTCCGTTGACCCGGAGCAGTGGGACCAGTTTCCGCCGCGCGCCGCGCCGTTTGTCGAACGGATGGCCGGGTTGCTGAGTCATTACGGCAGCCGGGCGACGTTTTTTGTCCTGGGCCGTATGGTGGATGGGCTCAGGTCCGTGCTCGGGTCACTTCTGGAGGCGGGACACGAGATTGCGTGTCACGGCGATGGGCACCAGCATCTGGGCCGGTTGAGTGCCGAGCAACTGCGCGAGGATCTCCGGCGGGCCAAGGGGCGGATAGAGGATGCGCTGGGTGTTTCGCCACGCGGCTACCGCGCCCCGACTTTCTCCGTCACCAGGGCGACCGCGTGGGCCCTCGATGTGATCGCTGTAGAGGGCTTTCAGTACGACGCGAGCGTTTTCCCGGTTCGCCATGATCGCTACGGCGTTCCGGACGCTCCGCCGGGGCCGTTCTGGGCGCAGGCACCCTCAGGGTTGCGCATCCTCGAGTTCCCCCCGTTGACGATGAACTGCGGTGTCAGCCGGCTTCCAGTGGGCGGCGGTGGGTACCTGCGTTTGTTCCCGGGGGTGCTCCTGCGACGTTGTGTGGCGGCGAGACAGAGACGCGGCGAGCCGGTGATGCTGTACGTGCATCCGTGGGAGCTCGATCCCGAACAACCTCGGCTGCCCGCCTCCCGTCTTTCGACATGGCGGCACCGCGTGAACCTGCACACGACGCAGGCCAAGCTCGAACGGCTCCTGAGTTCCTTCCGGTTTGACACCGCGGCCGCTGTGCTGGACCGCGTCTGTGCGGCCCGGCGATTGCCCGTCTACGACATCGCCGGGCACCGCACAGTGGAGGATCCCTGCCCGCGAGAAGCGCAGCTCACCTGACGAACGCCGGCTTCATTCGCCGACGACGGTCCATCGCTTCACAGCGTTCTTCTGCTCTTCGGTGAGTTCCGTAGCCGACGGCGCCACGCTCGGGCGGTAGCGAGCGAACGGATCGCCCGACAGCACTTTCTCGTCGCCGCCGCGGAAGAAGTAGTGCTGCGTGCCCCAGGAATAGTCACTGTTCCGCATCTTGTAGTAGCCTTCGGCGATGTAGCTGCCGCCATCGGTCTTGAGCGATTCGACGATCTCGGTGCAGTAGCCGGCAAAGCCGCTGGTTGATTGCGGCGAGGCGGCGCCGTAGTAGGCGATGGTGATCGTGTCCGGAGAGAAGAGCAGGAGATTCCCGATGCTCTTGTCGTATTCGGGGCCGATGTAGGCGCCGCGGAAGTTGCCGTTGCTGCACCCCGAGGTGGTGACGATGTTGCCGGCGGTGCCTTTGAAGGTGCTCAGGTCCATGAGCAGCGTCCACTCGGGGTTTCCGTCGCCGCGCGCGGCCGCCACGACGCCCGTGTTGCCCCAGTACCACCCGCGGGCGTTGCCGTGGCCGATGATGTGGCAGTGTTGCCAGGGCTTCAGCGTGAAGGCGGCGAGGAAGTCGCGCGGGCTGAACTCCTCGGCCCGCTTGTTGGGGCGGTACGTGCCGGCGTCCTGGCCGACGCGGCACCAGATTTTGAGCTCCTGGTCGAGCGGTTGCATCGTGTCCTTCAGCAGAACCGTCCAACCTTCGCAGATTTCGACGTTGATGACGTTCCCCGCCAGCCAGAGCATCTGGTCTCGACCGGTGATCTCATCGCGGTAGTAGCGATCGAGCTTGTCGAGCCAAACCTTCAGCAGCTTGGTCTGCGTCGGGCGATCGTTGGCTGGAGGCACCCACCAGGCTGTCCAGATTTCGGTGGGGTTGGTCTTGCGGTCGGTGATGATTTCCTCAAAAACACCGTCGCCGTTTTTGTCGACCCACTTGGCCTCAAAGTCCTCGTAGTAGAGTGGTGTGGGGATGAGCACGCTGTTGGGATCGCCGCGCAGGGCGTGCGGGATGGGGCCGACCATGATTGCGCCGACGAGTCGGGGCTCGCGCGTTGTGGCGGGTGTCTCATACGCGGCCTTGAGGATGGCGCGGATGTCCACCGGCTTCATGTCGTAGTAATCGTCGGGTCGGATCTGGCAGGCGACGTTGTGTTGTTTGAGGACGTGTGCCGCGTAGGTGGCCAGGCCGGTTTTGATCTCGGGATAGACGGTGTTGTCTACGATGATCAGGGCGGTGGCGCGGGGCGAAGTGTTTTGTCCCGGGTTTTGTGCGCAGGCCGAGCCCACGGAGAGAAGCAAAGCACATGAGAAGGCGATTGGACGGTACATCATCACGATACTCCTGAACGCAGTCGACACTTGCCGCTGACAAGCGGGCACGCGAATCGTGGACTGCCGGGTCAGCGGCGCAAGTGGCGTATTCTGCGGGTGACTGCGGGCGTCCGCAAGTGGCGTGCCATTGTGTGCCATTGTGAGACTTGAAAGACGTCGTTTGACCTTTGGAGGGGGCGCGCAAAGAATCTTTGCTGGAGAGAGCCAGAAGCATTTCGCGAGGCCGTAGTGACTTTGACATCCGCGCGCTGCACCAAACTCGTATCGCTTGTATTCTGTTTGGCGGCAACGCTCCCGGCGGATGAACCTCGGCATGAAGGCAGGCAGGCGATGGACACGACGACACAGGCGGTCCGCACCAACCGACTCGCTCAGGCGACTTCGCTCTATTTGCAGCAGCACGCGCACAATCCCGTGGATTGGTACGAGTGGGGGCCAGAGGCGCTTGCCCTGGCACGTGAGCAGGGGAAACCCATTTTCCTCAGCATCGGATACTCGGCTTGCCATTGGTGCCACGTCATGGCGCATGAGAGCTTCGAGGATCCGGAGATCGCCGCCGTGATGAACAAGCGTTTTGTGAATATCAAGGTGGACCGCGAAGATCGCCCGGATATCGACCAAATCTACATGCAGGCTACGCTTGTGCTGAACCAGGGGCAGGGGGGCTGGCCGATGAGCGTCTGGCTGACGCCGGAACTCAAGCCGTTTTTCGCCGGGACGTATTTCCCCCCGACATCCCGCCATGGCCGGCCCGGTTTCAAAGAGCTCTGCCAGAAGATCGCCGAGGCGTGGTCGGAGCATAAAGCCGAGATCGTGACGCAGGCGGACAGGCTCGCCGACGTCGTACGTGTCGGGCTGGAGGCCCGGTCGAAACTGGATGGCGAATGGGCGCCGGAGATCGTGGACAGGGCGGCAGACACGCTGGCGGGGGCCTTCGACGCTGTCAGCGGCGGCATGGCCGGCGGCGGGTCGAACAAGTTCCCGCCGAGCATGGCGATGGACATCATGTTGCGCTCGGCGAGCCGCCGACCGGCGAAAGAAGCGCAACGCAAGAAGCTCGTCACACTCGTGGAGCTGACGCTGGAGCGAATGGCAGGCGGTGGTATCTACGATCAGATCGGCGGTGGTATTCATCGCTACAGCACCGATGTCGAGTGGCACGTGCCGCATTTTGAGAAGATGCTCTATGACCAGGCACTCGTGAGCCGCATTTACCTGGACGCTTCCCAGTTAACGGGCAAGGCGGGTTACGCGCGCATCGCGCAAGACATCTTCGAGTATGTGTTGACGGATCTGCAATCGCCGGAGGGTGGGTTTTATAGCACGCGGGATGCCGACAGCGAGGGTGTCGAGGGCAAGTACTACGTCTGGACGCGTCGCGAGGTGCTGGAGATTCTCGGCCCGGAGGACGGCGAGTTGTTCTGCGCGCACTACGACATCCGCGAAGATGGCAACTGGAACGACCCGCATGATCCCGGGGTTCCGAAGAACATTCTCCGTGAGCTGCGCGACGCGAAGTGTTGCGCGAAGCTCTACAAGATCTCCGAGAACCAGTGCAGCCTGCGGCTGGCGCCCGCGCGAGAGAAGCTCCTGGCTGCTCGGGCGAAGCGTGTGCCGCCCGGGCTCGATGACAAGGTTCTCGTCGAGTGGAACGGGCTCATGATCGCGAGTCTCGCTCGCGGGGGCGCTGTGCTCGGCGAACGCAAATATGTGGATGCGGCGGCGCGGGCGGCCCGCTTTGTTCTCAGCAAGCAGTTTCAGGATGGCCGGCTGCGGCGATCGTACCGGGCGGGTCGCACGTCGGACGCGGCTTTCCTCAGCGACTACGCGTGCCTGATCGAGGGGTTGATCGAGCTGTACGAAGCCACGCTCGACAAGCGCTGGCTCGACGATGCCGTCACGCTCAACCGGGTGGTTATCGAGCATCATTGGGATGAGGATGGCGGCGGGTTCTTCTTCACCGCCGACGACCACGAGCAGCTCATCGCGCGGACCAAGGATGTGCGCGACGGGGCTGTCCCTTCCGGCAACTCCGTGCAACTGATGAACCTGCTGCGTTTGTCGGCGATTCTGGGGGACGACCGGTTGCGAGCGCTGGCCGACAAGACAATGGACGCGTTCGCCGAGCGTGTTGAGAATTCGCCTTGGTCCTCAGAGCGTTTCCTGGCTGCTGTGGATCATGCCCTGGCGGGGCCAGTCGAAGTGGTGATTGTCGGCGACCGGTCAAAGCCGGAGACGCGGGCGCTACTCGACGAGGTCCACCGCGCTTACATTCCGAACCGTGTGATCGTCTTCGGTGATCCGGCGCAACCCGATGGAAACATAAGGTCACCGTTGCTCGCCAATCGTGGACTGGTGGACGATAAGCCGACGGTCTATGTCTGTCGCAAATCGGTGTGTCAGCAGCCCGTCACGACGCCACGCGAACTCGCGGTACAACTGGCCGAATAGACGCGCAGGCTGATCACTCGCGGTGTACGCCGGTGGAGATCGCCGCGTCGCGGCGGGGTTGATCCGCCAGGAGCAGGGCGAAGGGGTTGATGTCGTCGAAATCGACGCGTCCGTCGTTGTTGCAGTCGGCGCTGAGCCAGTCCGATTCGGGGTAGTGTGCATGGAACGCGGCCTCGCCGGCCAGTGACTGGATGAACGGATTGATGTCGTCGGCGTCGACGAGACCATCACCGTTGACGTCGCCGGAAGCGCGGTGCAGCGCGACCTGCAGGACGCCGGCGCCCTGGCAGTAGGCGATGGCGGGGTGGTCGACGGGGAGGATCACGAGGCTGACATCGACGCCCTCGACGCGCGCCCCGGGTACCGTGAGGACCTGCCAGTCGATTCCGTCGAACCACGCGTAGCGCAGCGTGAAGATGTGGTGGTACGTCATCGCAGGGTGGCCGGATGACAGGATCGCCAGCGACGTGTCTGTCGGCAGGGCGGTCGGTGTGTCCACGATTTCGTTATGCCAGTCGACGCCATCAAACCACGCGTAGCGGACATCTTCGGTTCCGTTGTTGTAGCGGTAATGGCTGATCGCGGGGTGACCTGACGGCAGCACGGCGAGGCTGGTCCAGCGCCCGACGTTGCCTTCGGTGTCGACGAACGTGCGTTGCCACGTCACGCCGTCGAACCAGGCGTACTTGAGGTCCCAGGTGACGCCCATCTCCATGTAGCTGATCGCCGGCTGGCCGGAGGGCAGGATGGCCAGGCTGGTGTAGTAGCCGGTGATCCCCTCATTGTCGGCGACGGTGGTTTGCCATGTGCTTCCGTCGAACCAGGCGTACTTCAGGGCGTGGAGCGCGTCGCTGTAGTAACTGATGGCGGGGTGCCCTGTCGGTAGGATGGCCAGGCTGGAGCAGCGGCCGACGTCGCCGTCGCTGTCGACGATCGTCGTGTGCCACGTATCACCCTCAAGCCACGCGTACTTCAGATCGGCGTTGGTCAAATCGTGGTAGCTGATGGCGGGCTGGCCGCTGGGGAGAATCGCCAAGCCGGTCCAGAGGCCGACGTTGCCGTTGCTCTCGACGGTCGTGACCTGCCACGCATCGCCGTCGAACCAGGCGTAGCGCAAATCTTCGTCGCTGCCGTAGTAGCTGATCGCCGGCTGGCCCGACGGCAGGATGGCCATGCTGTTGTAGCCGCCGGCATTCTCGACATCGACTGTCGTGATGCGCCACCAGTCGGCCGCCGTGGCGGGAGCCGTGGTGAGCCCCAGGGTGATGATCAGCAGCCCCATCGCCGCCAGCGTTCTTGTTGGCACCGCAAGCATTACCTGTTCCCCTCTCGGCCTGCGGGCTGCCGTCGGTGGCCCGGGCCGAGGCTTTTCTTCCCCGTTTGGCTGGGTCACCCACGCAACGTGACCCGCTCAGATTCTTCTACTGTACTGTCTGGCGGGTGGGCGTCGCAATGAAATGGTGCCGGACTCGGACGTGTTGATGGCAAGAACAACCGCTGATATGCCCCCGCGACGCGGAAGGGCCGATAAACCCGCACCTTCATCAAATGGTAACCGGTGGCCTGTTTCCGTAGCGTTGAGGCGCACTACGCGAAGCCCAGCCAGTCCAGAACGTGCGCCACGAGCGGCTGGGGGCCGTTGTACGGCTGCGTGAGGTATCGGTGGAGGCTCAGGGCCCACGAGCCGAGAAACGCCACGAGGATGAGCGCCCCAAGGACAATTCTGAGTCGCGTGGGGATCCGCTCCGCTGGGAACCTCGGGGGTTGCCGGCGGAGGATGGCGGTCAGGACGTAGGCGCAGGCCCCGAAGAAGAGCAAGGGGGAGAGCGGGTGGCACCGCCACGCTTCGAGAAGGTGGCCATGGCCCATCGCGACGAATCCGCAGGTCATTCCACAGCCGGGACACGGCAGGCCGACCACATTCCAGAATAAACAGACCCGAAATGGCAGGTGTGCCGACGCTTCGGCTAGCATCGACATTGCCAGGACGGCGGTCACGATGATGACCGGGAGCCACGCCGACAGCGGGTGGCGGTATTGGTGCAGTCCGACAGAGAGCTGGTTCGTGTTCATCTCTTCAGAAGCGAGTTGCCGCGTGCATCTTTCATCGAGCCCATGCCGATCAGGATCAGATCAATCAAGGACCAGATTCCGCAGCCGCCGGCCGTGAGCAGCTTGAGGACGCCCAGACCGATGTACCCGAGATAGAAGCGATCGGCCCCGAGCCAGCCGAGCAACCACGAGAGCAGGAATGCGGCGCTGCGGCTTTTGATGGGTGTGCCGACCGGCTGTTCCTCGACGAGCGGCTGCCCATAACTGTCGCGCATGCCGCCTGTTCCAATGATGACGAAGTCGATGATTGACCAAATACCACAGCCGCCGGCGGTCAGCAGCTTGAGGATGCCGAGCCCGATTTGGCCCAGGTAGAAACGGTCCACGCCGAAGCCGCCCAGGAACATCGACAGGAGAAACGCCGTCGACTGCGATTTTGTTGGTGCGCCGGCGGGCTGCTGATACGCTATCACCGCGGGAGGTGCCTGCGCAGGTGCGGCCGGCGGGGGCTGCATGGGCTGTGCGGCCTCAACGGGCGCGGGTTGCCGCTCGCTGGTCGACAGTGCCATGACGGTGCCGCACTTTGGACAGCGCACTTTCCTGCCGACGGCTGCGTCCGGGGCGTTCATCATGGCGCCGCACTTTACGCACTTCACTGGAATAGGCATCGACGTTCCTTTCCTGGCCGGTTACGCAAGAGATTTCGTGTTATGAGCCACCCGCCATCCTGTCTTGCCCCGCATTGGCACGACCCACATTCAGATCACAGTCGTCGCGCGCCTCCCGAGACTGTCAACGGACATGGACATCGAGACACCGTTTTCTAGCGGCGTGCGTGCCGGAGGTCAAGGATTCACTGTGAGCCAGCGTCGGTTGGCTCAGTCGGCTTTCAGGTAGTCATCGAGCCCGCGGAGCAGCTTCTCGACGTCCTCCACGCGCAGATGGAAGATTCGTCGCTCGGCGACGAGAGCCGCCTTGCGTGGCAGTTCGCCGGGCTTGTCTTGCGTCAGCGCGAGGACCTGCTCACGTCCGTCGGCCAGACCGATCGTCATCGATGCCGGCGGTTGGGCAAGGCCTTCGCCCGCCAGATCGCCCTCGCGATACGCAACGTAGGCCTGCACCTTGAGTTGGGCCAAGTCGCCGGCGAGGCCGTTGACCTTGTCCTGGTCCAGCTCGACGAACGGGTCGGGCGTGTAGGTCCATGTCTCGCCGCGGCGTTCGAACTCAAGTGTTCCGCCGGTCGAGACGATCTTGATGTGCGTGACGTCGTTCTGCGTGAACTTGAAGACTCTCGGATCGATGAGTTCGGCGGTGAGAGTCTCGTAGACGGTTTGGTCCAGCTCGAAGACAAACGGATCGTCGTCCTTGAACGCGTACGTAACGGCATCCATCAGTGCGATTCGCAGGCTGTGTTCCGTGAGCTTGGGCGCCTCGGCGGTCGTAGGTTGTGATGACTGGGTCGATGGCGGAGCGAGCTTGCCGGTTGTGAAGCGAATCGTGATGAGCGGCTTGTCCAGCCCGTAGGTGGCCGCGTTGCCCTTCGCGACAACGCGCTTGGCGCGGAGGCGCGCGAGATCGGTTGTGAGCGTCCGTGCCGTAGCGATGTTGATCGGTGCATTGGCCGGTTGGTCGAGCTTCCATTGCTTGCCGGCGCGGACGAGGGTATGCCGCGCGGCCCCGCGTTCGAGTTCCACACGCTGGATCTCATCGACCGGGAGGTGGAAGATCTCACGTGAGCGCAGGCCGAAGGGGCTGATCGCCAGGCGGTCGGCCTGTGCGGCGCGCGTCACGATGACGGTCGGGTCGCCCTCGAGTTGAATGTACGCGTTCAGACCGCTGGCCGTCTTGCTGCCGACGCGAAGGGTGATCGGCTCCAGCGACCCCGTGGTCGTGACCGAGAGCACGGCACGGGGCTTGTCCAGGCCGTACGTGGCGGGTGCCTCGGGCTCGTCGATGTAGTTGATGGCACTGAGGTTGGCGATGGCGTCCAGGAGGTCGATGACGGCGGGAATATCCAGTTCCGCGAGATCGCCGCCGGCCTTCCACGTTTTGCCATCGCGTTTCACGGTTGCCGACGCGTCGCCGGCGGACAGCTCGAATTGCGTGACGTCCGAAGGCGTGAGACGCGTTACTTTAGGGTCGCGCAGGTCCTTCAGATCCGGGATCAGCTCCTGCACACGCGAGTCGGGGATCGTTGCGACCGAGTTGTTGCTACCGGTCTTGACGAAGCGTTTCTCCGACTTGAGATCCGCGAACCCGCCGATCAGGATCTCGTGGGTCTCCGTGATGCTCTCTATCTCCGGGTCGTCCTCCGCCTTTCTGATTTCGGTTTCGGTTGTGACGATGCAGGTCAGGTAGGGCTTTTCGAGCCCGTACGGCGCGAGCGATTCGGGGGCGTCTTCCACGATCTCATCCAGCCGCAGGCCGCTGATCTTCGTGAGCAGCCCGGTGACCTTCTTGGAATCCGCGTACGCGCGAACCGGGTCGTTGATGACCCAGTTCTGGTCGTCGCCGCGTGTGAAATCGACCGTGCGATCGCCATGTACTACTTGCAGGCGGGTGGCGTCGCCGGTCTTGATCTGGACGAGTTGCTTCGAGCGATACTCGTTGAGGTCTTTGTTGACCTGTGGCAGCAGGTCGCGCTGGGCGAGATGAATCGTTTTCTTCCCGCTTAGGCGCACGTACGTGTCGCTGGACATGACGGCCTTCTGGCCGATCTCGATCGCGTATTCCGTCCCCTCCTGATCGGTCATCATCACGGTCGCGACCGGCGGTTCGAGGCCGGCGTCCGCTGCGGACAGCGCCCGCGCGCCGCCCGGTTCGAGCCTGGCCCGAGACTGCAGGTTTGCTAGCGCCGACACCAAGCCGCGCACCTGGAAGCCCTCGGCGAGTGCGTTCAGCGGCTCGATGATCCGCCACTGATCGGCGCTCGGTGTCGTTCGGTCACCTTCGATGCGCTCGAAGACCAGCGGGGGCTTGCCTTCGCGTTCAACCGCGACGCGCACCAGCTTGTCAGCATCCGGTCGCGGGTCGAAAACGTACTCGTCGGTCGACTGTGGTGTTTCGGTGACCGTTGTTTGATCGTCCGCGAGCTGCTCACCTTTGGGAGCGATAAGCCACACCAGCGCGACAACGATGATCAGCAACGCCAGCAGCAGGCCTGTCGTCTTGAAGTTCATGCGCGATTACCTCCGTCGAACCAGCCAGACGCCAAAGCCGACGATGAGTGCGGTCGCCGGCCAAACCAGGACCAGGAGCCACGGCAGCGTTTCGGCCGTCTCGGGCTTGAGGTCTCTGAGCCGCGGGAAACTGCCGCCCTTGGGCCCGACGGCAATGCGATCTGCCTCGCCGGTCAGCCAGTGGAGAGCATTGATGAACAAATCCGTGTTCGCCGCATACACTAGCCCGAGCTCCCACGCGTTCCCGCGTCGAAGCAGCCCCGGCGCCTGGGCGATGGCGTCGGCCGCAAACTGGGCACTGCTGAACACCACGAGCTTCTGGCCCTGGTCCCGGCTCGCTCCGACGGCAATGGGGAAGGGCGACCGCAGATCGTCATCCGCGGGCTGCATGGCCGCGTCTCGACGCAACTGCTCCTGGGCTGCGAAGATGTCGTGGCAGGCCCAGATGTCGTCGCTACGGGGGACCTCGGCGATGACCTCGATCTCCAGGCCGGCCGGCTTCGAGGTACCCTTGAGGATCTCCAACGGCGCCACGGCCGTGAAGCCTGCTCGGTCGGCCTTGGAGGGCTCCGCGATCGGATGGTCCGTCAGCCGCACAACGTCGTCGGTGTTGATGAAGAGCGGCTGATTGCTGGCCGGAACCCACCACCCGGGCTTCTCCGGATGTGGAGCCAACGACAACACGACGTAGTTGTACTGCACGTCGATGTTCCAGTTCGTGCGGAGATAGTCGGCGTATTCGTACGTACTGACCGCACCCGGCATCGGCGATGTGGGTGGTATCCACCCCGTCAGAAACATCGCCTCGCCCGCTACGTCGACCGCGTCCAGCACGGCCTGGCGTTGCTGATCGGTCATGCGGGCCGGCGGCGTGGGTTGCATCGGGTTGGGTTGTTGCGGCGGCGGCGGTGGCAGCACGACGTAGAGAATCCGCGAGGCCTCCTCGACCGTGGGCGGCGTGACGCTGGCCGCGACGTCCCACTCCGCCGTCAGGAAGTTGCTTTTCTCAAGCATTTCGTTGAGCTGTTGGTACGGTGCCGGATCAGGCATTCGACGCGTCATCTGCATCTGGCTGAAGTCCGGCTGCAGCAGCGGCTCGCCGCCGAACCGGACGAACACGACGGCTGTCTTGGCCTTCTGCGTAAGTTGCAGAATGGCGGATGAGATGGTCGCCTCGCCGGCGAATTGGCGCGTGTCGCCATCCGGCCCGACGGGTGCGTTGCGATCACGTGGCTCCGGCCACAATTCGTGGAACGGCAGCACGCGCGCCTCGCTTTGTGTCTCGACGAGGACCGGCGGATTCCCTAGACGCCACCGCGTCAACTCGCGGTAGAGCTCTTCGAGCTTCACGTCACTCAGGTCGCTCGTTTTCTCCAGCACGCCGCGGATTTCGGTGAGGATCTCCTCGTAGCGGCCCGGGGCGTCCGTGAAGAAGGTCTGCACATCGGGTGTGATGCCCGGGATGGACTGTGCGTCGCCGGTCATCCAACCAAGCACATTCTGCAGCAGGAGCTCCGTGGTAGACAGGTAGTCGCGCACTTCGCGAACCGCCTGGCCGTAGCGCGGGATCTCGCTACGGCTGAGTTCCTGGATCTGTTCGAGGATGGACTGCGCGTCCCGCTCCAGTTGCCGGAACCGCAGCCGCACGATGCTCAGATTGCGCTCGTCTTCGAGCGCCTGGTTGCCCTCCACCAGCTCTTCAAGCCGGCCGAAGTCCTGGCTGGCCAGTGTGCGGATGCGCTCGTTCAACACTTCGAACGTTGCGAGGGCTTCCTTGTGGGGCTGCGATTCATCGCGGTACGCGGGCAACTCCTGCAATCGCTGGAGTAGCTTGTCGCTCTCGGGCTTCTGAAGCGAGGGGTCGAGCAGGTAGGTGCTGACGCGCGCCCCGCCACGAGCGTCGTACAGGTCGAGAAGGTCTCGAATCGTGCGCCGCCGCTTCTGGCCGAGCACGTCGCGCTTGTCGGGCTCGGCGAAGACGGCGGTGATGCGAACATCTTCCGGAAGATCGCGCAGCAGTTGGATCGTACGCGGGCTCAGGCTGTTGCGACCGGCGCCGGTCAGGTCGGCCTGAAGCTTCAGCCGGCCGGCGCCCCAGACCACGGCGCCCAGCAGCACGATGGCCAGGATCGCCTGCACAATCACGTTCAGGCCGAAGACGATTCGGCGTCGAGGTGCATTCATGGTGCCTTTTACCGCCATCGCCGCGACTCCACCACTTTGACCGTTAGAAACAGAAACAGCGCAGCCGCCGCCAGAAAGAACACGACCGTATCAAGCCGAACCTGTCCGCGGGCGAACTGGGCGAAGTGCCCCATGACATTGACCTGCTGGAGGGCTTCCCGGAGCCAGCCTTCCACCTTCTGCACCAGGTGAAACAGTAGCAGAACCACGAGCATCAGCGGCATGGCTCCGAGGATCCACGCCACCGCCTGGTCACGCGTGAGACTGCTCGCGAACATGCTGAACGCCGTGAACATGATCCCGAGCAGCACGAGCCCGATGTAGACGGCGGCCATCTCGCCCCAATCAGGATTGCCGAAGACTTCCATCAGGATGGGGTAGATGAGCGTCCCGGCGATCATGATCAGGTAGAAGGCCAGCGTCGCCAGGTACTTTCCGAAAACGATCTGCCCGTCGGACACGGGGGCGGTGCGGAGGGTCTCAAACGTGCCGCTGCGGTATTCCTCGCTGATGCTCCGCATGGTCATGGCGGGGACGATGATCGTCAGGACGAACGGCGTCCACATGAAGATGTCACGCAGGGTCGCCAGCTTGCCCGGACCAAAGGCCGCCGCGCTCCAAACGGCCATCGCCCCCGTCACGAGCCAGAAGCCCGCAATGACGATGTAGCCGATCGGCGAGCAGAAAAGCGACAGCAGCTCGCGTTGTGTGATCGCAAGAGCATTCTTCATGAGAGGTTCCCTTTATCCGGCAGACGGGCTGGTTGCCTTGCGGGCGTTGATGATCGCCCTGACGAAGAAGTCCTCCACCGACGGCGTTTCCAGCCGCATCTCGCGGACAGCCCAGTTCTTGTCGGCGGCGAGCTGCGAGATGGCGTCCAGCGTGTCGGCCTGCCCGGCCAACTCGATCACTGTCCACTCGTGGTCGTGTGTTGTGTGAAGGCCGGATACGCCGGGTAGCTTGGCCACAGCCGCGGAGACCTGCTCGTGCGGGGCCTTGAACTCGGCGCGGATGCGGCGTTCTTCGCTCACCTTGTTCTTCAACTCGTCCACCGTCCCGGACGCAATCAGCCGGCCTTCATGCAGGATGAGGATTCGGTGACAGATCGCCTCGACTTCCGATAGCGTGTGGCTTGAGAAGAGGATGGGGTGGTTCTCGGCCAGTTCGCGGAGCAGGGCGCGCGTCTCACGCACCTGAGTGGGGTCGAGCCCGACCGTGGGCTCATCGAGGATGAGCACCTTGGGGTCGTGCAGGAGCGCGTCCGCCAGCCCCACGCGCTGGCGATACCCCTTGGACAAGTGTCCGATCGGGCGCTTGATCGCGTCGCCCAGCCAGCATCGTTCGGTGACGCGGGCGATCGCGACCTGCCGGCGTTGCTTGTCCATTCCGCGGAGCTTGCCGCGGAAATTCAGGTATTCGTGGACACGCATTTCCGGGTAGAGGGGAACCGACTCGGGCAGGTAGCCGACGACCGAGCGGACCGCGAGGGATTCCCGCAGGACGTCGTGCCCGGCGACTCGGGCGGTTCCGGATGTCGGTGGCATGTAGCCCGTCAGGATCCGGATTGTCGTCGTTTTCCCCGCCCCATTGGGGCCGAGAAAGCCCACGATCGTGCGCTCGCCGACCGTGAACGAGATGTTGTCGACGGCACACCGCCGGCCGTAATACTTCGTGAGGTTCTGTACTTCGATCACACGCATCTCCTCCCGCGACTCATGCCTATGGACCGCCAGGGGCACGTATCCCGGTCAGAATAGTACGGGGGCACCCGTTCTGCGGGTCAAACTACCCGGTACCGCACCGTGCCCGTGCGATCGGGCCCCGCCACGGTGCGAACAGGCATCGAAATTCTATGAAGCGGCGGGTGGCTGTCAAGCTCGCCGCGGGCGACCGCGCGCAAGTGTGGCCGGGAGTGCGACTTCGGCGTCAGTCGGAGCTGAAGTCGACCTTCGGTGCCTGTTCGGCACCCTCGGACGCCTCGAAGTACTCGCCCGCCTCCACGCCTGCCCACCCGGTGAACACGCGCCCCAGCAGGGTGCGGCAGTAGACGTTCAGCTCGCGCACGGCGTCGTTGTACCGCTTTCGCTCGACGGCGATGCGGTTCTCCGAGCCCTCCAATTGGGACTGGAGATCGAGGAAGTTTGCCTGGGCCTTGAGCTCCGGGTATCGCTCCTGGAGCACCAGGAGGCGTGAGAGGGCACGCTCGAAACCGCCGGCTGCTTGCACCTTCTCCGCCCGGTTCGACGCCTGGAAGTACTTTTCGCGGCTCTGGGCGATGTCCGTGAACACCCCTTCCTCGTGCTTGGCGTACCCCTTCACGGTCTCCACGAGATTGGGGATCAGCTCGAAACGCCGCTGAAGGACGTTCTCGACCTGAGCCCAGCCGCTGTCGACCGCTTCATCGAGGCGGATGGCCTTGTTGTAGCCGTTGTAGGCGCAGCCGCCGACGATCAGTGCGAGGACCACCAGCACAACGATGAAAGCCAGCAGGACGCTGACCATACTGGACCGTCTCTTCATGGCAAAAGCCTCTCCACAGTTGCTACAGAACCTGGCGGAGCCGTGCAACGGGTTCCCGCAGTTGGGGCATGATCTACCAGCCAAAGGAGGATCCTCCGCCCCCGGAGAAACCGCCCCCGCCGCCTCCGAAACTCCCGCCGCCGCCGAAGCCACCGCTGCCGAAACCGCCACCGCCGAAACCACCCCCGTGGCCGCCGCCCCAGCTTCGTCGCCCGTGGAAGCCGCCGCCCATCATGCCCAGCAGCAGCCAGGGCCACCAGCCGCCGACATGCCGGCTCCGGCCGTACATGTACCGCCCCCGGCCGAAGATTGATGAAACGACGATCAGGAGGACGAAGAGCGGGACGATCGATCGCATCCATCCGCCGGTTCGGCGTGACGTGCTCAGCGAGCGAGCCGGGAGCCCTGTGATCGTGACTCCCGCACTCTTCGCCACGCGGTTTGCCAGTACGAGCGTCCCCTCCAGGATGCCCCGGCCGTAATCGCCGCGCTTGAAATGCGGTGCGTAGATCTCCCGGGCCACCCGGTTGCAGACCGCGTCAGGCAATACGGATTCCATGCCGTACCCGGTCTCGATTTTGGCCCGGCGGTCCTGGACGGCGACCACGAACAGGATACCGTTGTCTTTGCCCTTCCGCCCGAGTTTCCACCGTTCGAACGTCGTGACGGCGTACTCCTCGATCGGAATGCCATTGGTCGTTGGAACCGCGAGCACGACGATTTGCGCGGTCGTTTTCTGCTCGAGTTCCTTCAGGAACAGGTTCAGTTGCTGTTCGACGCCGGCGTCGACAACGCCAGCCAGATCGACGACGTAGTCGCGTGGCCGATCGGGGAGACCCTGCGCCAGGGCGAATGAGGCCGATCCTGCCCAAGCGAGCAGCATGCCGATCCAGGCGGCGTTTTGTAGCGTGTGGTGTTTCACTGTCATGGTAATCGCATATGTTATGGTTGAATTCGGCTTCGCGCTGTTCCAAGCGCACGTGTTTTTTGTAACCGCTCGTGACGCGTGAGGAATCGGTCCCGCGGCTCCAGCAGCCAACGAATCCCGGATTACGCCTTGGACCGGTTGGCCGGCGGCGATGATCTGCTGTCGAGCTTGTCGACATAGCCGGCGAGATTCGTCAGCTCCGCATAAAACGTCTCGAATTCCGTGAATCCGACCTGCGCGGTGCCGCTCACGACGCGATGGATCGCATCCAGCGCGACGCCGGTGATATCCACCGAGCGAGCGAGGAGTTCGTCGGCGTGTTGTGCCACGGTTTCGCCTTTCAGGTGCAGCACGCCACGCAGCACGCGCGTCGTCCGGTCGGCACCGTTGCGGCACAGATCGCCGAGGAGCTTGTGTTGACCGGCTGCCGCGAGCAGGCCCTGGCGCAATTGGATCAGCTCGCTCTTGAGCTCACGCTCGCATTGCAGGCGAAGATCGCCCGGCGTGAACTTCAGTTCGGCGAAGTGATCCTTACCCGTGAGCAGCGCGTGAAGCTGCTGGATTTCAAGAAGTTCAAGCGGAAACACGTCGCACGACGCCTGAATGTACGCCGGCGTCATGATCAGCGGTGCGCTCAGGCCGCGCTTGCCGAAGCGCACGCCCTGGCCGGCGAAGCGATCGAGTGCCTGCAGGTCGAACCGCTCGACGACCGCGACGCTGCGCGCCGGCGTGCCTTCGTAGAACGAATCGTCTCTCAGCCATCCGCCGAACGCGCTGAACCCGAGGAGTCCGTCTCGTGTCAACTCCACCAGTGCGCGGGTCAGCTCTCGAAAGATCTCATGGACGTTTCTCGGCAGCCCCGTCACATCGATATCGATGTTGCTCATCGTGGTTCCTCTATTCCCGTCAAGCGCTCCCGCCGGCATACGCGTGGAGCCCACGCCACGGGCCAGCGGCTTGGCCGGGCTGTTTCGGCGACAGACGCATTGTACGGGCCATGCCCCGCGTCGCCAGGACCTCGCACTGCTTCGACCTCGACCCGCCTAACCGAAAGTCGTATAATGATAACGTCATGTCGGGGACCTGTTGACGGGGGAAGGCGGAGGTCGACGCCATGTCAACAAGCAGATCGATTATTCTGGTTGCGGTTCTGGGGGTTGTCTTGTGGCCTGCTGCCACAGCGCGCAGCGCCGACTGGTGGGACATTACACCGATCGATGACGAAGGGTGGGTCACCGTCACACGCACGAGCTTGGATGTTCTGTCGTCGGGCGAGCCAGCTATCAGCTACATCCACAATCCGGGCGATTGGGGTGGGTATGACCTCAAGTATGCCGCCTGCGAAGGAGATACCTGGCAGACGGAGTTGCTGGTGGAGTTCATCAACTGGACCACGACCAGCCTCGGGGTCCTGCCGTCCGGGCATCCGATCATGAGCTTCGTCACGATCGATGGCACGCTCACCTGCACCTGGTTCGATGGGCTTCTTTGGGACACCGAGGCCGCGTGCAGTGTGGGCAATGGTGGCGGCCACACAAGTCTTGTCATCTTGCCCACCGGCTATCCGGCGATCAGTTGTTGCCGCATGGAGCAACCTTCTCTCGACGGCGAGCTCGTCTACGCTTGGCGCGATGGGGAGGGCTGGCATAGCGAGGTGGTCGATGGCGAGGGGTCGGTCGGCCTGCACGCCAGCCTGGCCGTGTTGCCGTCGGGTGAGCCCGTGATCAGCTACTATGACGAGACGAACTCCGCCTTGAAGTTGGCGTGGCGCGAAAGTGGTGTGTGGCACATCGAGACAGCAGACGACGATGGGGATGTGGGGACGCACACCAGTCTGCTGATCCTCCCCTCCGGCGGACCCGCGATTAGCTACCGCGACGAATCAGCCAGCGCCTTGAAGTTCGCCTGGCAGGATGATACCGGTTGGCACGCTGTGACCGTCGACGATCAGCCGGGAGCGGGGCAGGGGACCAGCTTGGCCATGCTGCGGCCGGATCGGCCGGCGATTGCGCACTTCGATGGCGATCGCCTGCGTTTTTCATGGCTGGATCGCGGCCAGTGGCGCAACACCACCGTCGAGACGGTCGGTGGGCCGGGTGGTTATCCGAGCCTGGGTGTTTTGCCCGCCGGGCAGCCGATCATCAGCTACTACTTCCACGAGACGCCGGAAAGATCGCGGGATTCCGGCCTGACGTGTGCCGTGCGGCGGGTGGTATCCGGCGATTCCAACTGCGACAGCCACGTGGATTTCGATGACATCAACGCCTTCGTCGTGGCGCTCGGTGGAGAAGAGGCCTACCTGACCCAGTACCCGGAGTGCCATTGGTTGCTGGCCGATTGCGACGAGGATGGCGACGTCGATTTCGACGATATCGACCCGTTCGTTGCGCTGTTGGGGGAATAGGTTCCGCGCGCGGCGTGGCTTGCCCTACGGCCGGGCGAACTCGCCGAGCTTCTGCTCGATCAGGTCGCTGACGATTCTCGGATCGGCCCGTCCGCGCGACCTTCTCATCACCTGGCCAGCGAGAAAGCTGCGCGAAGCCTGGCGTTTCTTCCGGTTGTTGATGGCGTCCTGCACAGCCCGCTGATTCGCGGCCAGAACCTCGTCGACCCAGGCCCCGATCTGCCCCTCGTCGTGGCTCTGCAGCAGCCCCAGCCTAGTCGCCACCGCCGAGGGTGGTTCGTGGCACGTCAGCATGGTCTTGGCGACCTGGGCGGCGGCCGTGGCACTGAGCCGGCCGTCGGCGACCAGGTTTGCCAACTCGGCCAGACGTCCAGGTGAGATACCGAGAGCCCCGATTGTCGTGTGTCGCTCGTGTGCGTAATGGGCCCAGAAGCTCAGGAAGTGTTTGGCGAGGGTCGGTTTGTCGCCGCCGGCTTCGGCCGCATGGTCGAGCAGATCGGCCGTCGGCCGGTCGTCCACGAGCGAGGGGGCGTCGGCGGTCTTCACCTTATACTCGTGGGCCAAGCGTGCGGCTCGGGCCACCGGCAGTTCCAGCATGCTGTCTTTGAGCTCGGCAACCCACGTCGGATCTGTCGTCAGCGGCACCAGGTCCGGATCTGGGAAGTAGCGGTAGTCGTGAGGTTCCTCTTTCTCGCGCTGGGGGACGGTCACGCCGCGCTTTTCGTCCCACCCGCGGTTGGATTTGTTCCCCGGGACGGCGGTCTGGCCGGTTTGCTGCCATTCGGTGACCTGGCGCGTGATTTCGTGGTCGATGGTGCCCTGCAGAGCCCGAAACGAGTTCAGGTTCTTCACTTCGACGATCGGCGTAGCGTATCTATGCCCGTTCGTGTGGATCCGCACGTTGATGTTCGGCTCAAAGCGCAGTTGTCCCTCCTGCATGTTCGCTTCGCTCACGCCGAGGTAGCGGACCAGACGCTGCACCTGGACGGTGAACGCGCGTGCCTCGACGGAGGAGTGGATATCGGGGCAACTGACGATTTCCAGCAGGGGGGTCCCGGCCCGGTTCAGGTCGATGGTCGTGGTGCCATCCTGATCGTGCGTGCTTTTGCCGGCGTCCTCCTCCAGGTGAGCTCGCTCGATGCGCACGCGTGAATAGCGGCCGTCGAACGGGAACTCGAACACGCCACAGGTGGCCAGCGGCCGGGCGTATTGCGAGATCTGGTAGTTTTTGGGCAGATCGGGGTAGAAGTAGCTCTTGCGGTCCCACGCGGTGACCCGTGCTACCTGGCAGCGCAGGGCGAGAGCGACGCGGATGGCCAGCTCAACGGCGTGGCGGTTGATGACCGGCAGCGAGCCGGGCAGACCGAGGCACACCGGGCAGATACGCGAATTGGGCTCGCTCCCGCTCCCGACCGGGCAATCGCAGAACATCTTCGTCCGCGTTGCCAGCTGGACGTGCGTTTCCAGCCCGATGATCGGCTCAACGCTGAGCCCGTTGATTCTGAACATCCAGCACACCCTCGGTGCGCGGTAAGGCCCCCGCATGCGGTTCTCCATGCCTCGATCCTATCGCCAGCGGCTCGCCCGTTCCAGCGTCGCTGGTGCCGGGTTCCCCGAACCGTCCGGGTCGCGGGCCGCGGACTTGCGGAAGTAGGCGCGGCCCGCTATAAAAAAGGTCTTATCAAATAAGCACTGGAGGTTGCAGGGTGTGCCGGCGAGGGGCCGTGTGTTGCACCGGGCAGCAACCTGTAGCGAATCGAATGCAGCCGGCCGTGGGCAGTTTCGCACACGGATCCTGTGTCAGTTCCAAGCAGATCGGCTGCAACGGGTCGAGCACTATGCGAGAGGCGCACGGGCGGACTGTAGCCCGGCGCTGAGACGTCGTATGCCGTAACGGGTCATTTGCCGACAGAGCGAAGCTCTTGGGACATTCCCAGCCCCGCGTCCCATGGGTGTGTATAGAGCGGCCGCGCGGGCGAATCGCGAGCGCGGGTGAATTCGGGGATCTGAGCACGAAGGTGTCTACAGGAGACGACAATGCCGCAGGAAGGAATGACGGAGTCTGGTAGCAACGAACGCGTCTTCAGCCCGCCCGCTGAGTTCGTCCAGCGAGCCCATATCAAGGCGATGGACGACTACAATCGTATGTACGATCAGTCCATCAGCGACCCCGAGGGCTTCTGGGGCGAGATCGCGAACGGCTTCTACTGGAAAGAGAAATGGACCAGCGTTCGTGACTACGACTTCAAGGACAAGATCTCCATCAAGTGGTTTGCGGGTGCCAAGACCAACATCACGTACAACTGCCTCGACCGGCACCTGGATACCTGCGGCGACCGAGTGGCCATCATCTGGGAAGGCAACGAGCCCGGCGAGGACGCGCAGCTCACCTACCGCCAACTCCACGCCGAGGTCTGCAAGTTCGCCAATGTGCTGAAGCAGTATGGCGTTGAGAAGGGTGATCGCGTTTCCATCTACATGCCGATGGTCAAAGAGTTGGCCATTGCGATGCTGGCCTGTGCGCGTATCGGCGCCGTCCACTCCATCGTCTTCGGCGGGTTCAGCCCCGATTCGCTATCCGACCGGATCGTCGATTCAACGTGCGAATTCCTCGTCACGACCGATGGCGTGATGCGCGGAGCCAAGGCCGTCGCGCTCAAGGCCAATGCCGACGCTGCCATGGATCTCGCGGCGAAGGAGGGCGTGAACGTCAAGACCTGCATCGTGTACCAGCGGGCGGGTGACAAGGTCGGCAAGATCAACATGAAGGACGGCCGCGATCACTGGTGGCACGACGTGATGAAGAGCGCCTCACCCGAGTGCGAGTGCGAGTGGATGGATGCAGAAGACCCGCTGTTCATCCTCTACACGTCAGGGTCCACCGGAAAGCCGAAGGGCGTTCTGCACACGGTCGCCGGCTACATGGTGTACACCGCCGTCACGCACAAGTACGTCTTCGATTACCACGACGGCGATGTCTACTGGTGCACGGCGGACATCGGTTGGGTGACGGGCCATTCCTACATCGTGTACGGCCCCCTGTGCAACGGTGCGACGTCCGTCATGTTCGAGGGTGTTCCCACGTACCCCGACGCCGGTCGATTCTGGGATGTCGTTGACAAGTACAAGGTCAACCAGTTTTACACGGCTCCGACCGCGATCCGTGCGCTCATGCGTGAGGGCGAGTCGTTTGTCGACAGCCACGACCTCTCCAGCCTGCGGCTGCTCGGCACCGTGGGTGAGCCGATTAACCCCGAGGCCTGGATGTGGTATCACCGCCACGTCGGCCACGAGAAATGCCCGATCGTCGATACCTGGTGGCAGACCGAGACGGGCGGAATCCTCATTACGCCGCTTCCGGGTGCCATCGCCGCCAAGCCCGGCTCGGCGACGCGGCCGTTCTTCGGCGTTCACCCGGTTATCCTCGACGAGCAGGGGAACGAGATCACCGGGCCGACGTCCGGCGCGTTGTTCATCAAGGAGCCCTGGCCGGGCATCATGCGGACGGTCTATGGGCAGCACGAGCGCTTCAAGGAAACATATTTCTCACGCTGCCCGGGCTACTACTTCACCGGCGACGGCTGCCGCCGCGATGAGGATGGCTACTACTGGATTACCGGCCGCATCGACGACGTGATCAACGTCTCCGGCCACCGCATGGGGACCGCGGAAGTCGAGAGCGCGCTGGTTTCGCACCCGGCGGTGGCGGAAGCCGCGGTGGTGGGCTACCCGCACGAGATCAAGGGTCAGGGCATCTATGCCTACGTGACGCTGAAGGTAGGCCAGGAGTACACGGAGCCGCTCAAGGCCGAGTTGCGGAAGCATGTTCGCAAGGAGATTGGGCCGATCGCCACGCCGGACGTGATTCACTGGGCGCCCGGTCTGCCCAAGACACGTAGCGGCAAGATTATGCGCCGGATTCTCCGGAAGATCGCCGAGGGTCAGCCGGACCAGATCGGCGACACGACGACGCTGGCCGATCCGAGCGTTGTCGACCACCTGATCGAGAACAAGTAGCGTCGGGTCTCCGGGCCCGACGACGGGATGCCGCGGGAGAGACGCCGTTCTCTCCCGCGGCTGCCCAACCACTTCGACTGAAGCGCGAACCCGTCATAATGAGGTAACAACCGTGGCAGATGAAGGTGGAGCGGCCCAGCCGCTTGCGAGTGGAAGCGCCCAGCCCGTGATGAACCGCTGGCTGGTCGTCATCGGCGCGATCTTGATTCAGCTTTGCCTGGGGGCCATCTACGCCTGGAGCGTCTTCACAACGACGCTAAAGGCGAGCCCGGAAAGCGGGGGGTATGGATTCTCAGCTACGCAAACGCAGTGGATCTTCTCGGCCGGTCTGGCCACCTTTGCCCTGGTGATGCTCTTTGCCGGGCGATGGCAGGCCAAGGCGGGGCCGCGGACGGTCGCGGTGGTTGGCGGTCTCGTGCTCGGTGCCGGCTATATCCTCGGCGGGTTCATTGGCAAGACCTTCATTTCCCAGCTCGTCTGCATCGGAATCATCGGCGGAGCCGGCATCGGTCTAGCTTACGTCGTGCCGATTGCCGTGGGCGTCAAGTGGTTCCCGGACAAGAAGGGGATGATCACCGGCTTGGCGGTAGCCGGCTTTGGTTTTGGTGCCACGATCTGGGTCAAGCTGGCCGGTAGCTGGGTTTGGGAAGGCGGCCTGCTGGCCAAGGCGGATGGTCTCTTCGGTTTGCCTAGTGTCCAGGCTGTTTTCGTCATCTATGGTATCGCGTTTCTGATCCTGGTCCTGCTTGGCAGTTTCGTGATGGTCAATCCACCGGCCGGCTGGAAGCCCGCCGGCTGGAATCCGATGGGCCCCAGCAATGGCGGCAAGAAGCTTGCGGCCGTCGCGGACCTGGGTACGGGGCAGATGTTTGCCACACCTCAGTATTGGGGTCTGCTGCTCATGTTCACCGGCTCAGCGCTGGCGGGGCTGATGGTCATCGGCTGCATTCGGCTGTTTGGCGTAGACAGCCTGATCTCGAATGGAGTTGTCACTGGCGATGTACTTAAAGAAGTGCGCGATACCGCCGGAACGATCGCCGGCACGGCGATGGCCTGGTATGCAATTCTCAACGGTTTGGGTCGCATTGTGTGGGGCACCGTGTCGGACAAGATCGGCCGGAAGGTGGCGCTGTTCCTGATGTGCCTGATCCAGGGCATCATGATGCTCGCCTTCTACCAGGTCGGTGCCTCCAAGATCGGCCTGATCATCGGCGCTTGCATCATCGGGTTCAACTTCGGCGGTAACTTCGCGTTGTTCCCGGCCGCCACGGCTGATTTCTTCGGCAACAAGAATGTCGGCACGAACTACCCGTGGGTGTTCCTGGCCTATGGGATTGCGGGTATTGTCGGCCCGCAGATCGCCGGGTTCTTCAAAGATGCGGCCCCCGTGGCCCAGACGGTCGCCGAGGTCAGCGCGACGGCGTGGCGTACACCGTTCATCATTGCCGGTGTGGCTTGCCTTGTGGCGGCGGTCATTGGCCTCGTGCTCAAAGCGCCCAAGGCACCCAAGGCAGAAGCGTAGAAGAGTCTTCGGAAGGGTTCGGCGTCACCGGCCGCTCGCTGTCAGTGCAGGCTTGCGTGCGACGGACCGCCTTGCTTGTGCACCGTCAAGGACCGTGCTAACCTGCCGCGTCCGTCGGGTGGCGGTGTGGTCGCCCGGCGGGGCGAACACGCACGCGGGCATCAGGTCCTGAGGATGGTCGCGAGGTGAACACAAGAGGCCGTTTCCCCGGCTGTGGGCCCGACCCACGCCGTCCAGACAGGAGCGACGATCGATGGCCAAGAAGAAGCATGACGTAACCGACCTCAAGCTGGCTTCGCAGGGCAAGAAGAAGATCCTCTGGGCCGACCGAGATATGCCCGTGTTGGCGCAGATCCGTGAGCGATTCGCCAAGAGCAAGCCGCTCCGCGGGATGCGGATGGGCTGCTGCATGCACGTGACCTCCGAGACCGCGAACCTGATGCGTGCGCTAAAGGCGGGTGGTGCCGAGGTAGCTCTCTGTGCCTCCAACCCGCTCAGCACCCAGGACCCGACCGCCGCGAGCATGGTCAAGGATTTCGGGATTTCCGTGTACGCCCGCCGCGCTGAGAGCGTCAGGGTGTTCTATGACCACCTCAACGCCGTCATCGACAACAAGCCGCAGATCACGATGGACGACGGGGCGGATCTCGTGAACACGCTGCACACGAAACGACGGGCCGCGGGGGAGAACATCCTCGCGAGCATGGAGGAGACAACCACCGGCGTGATTCGCCTGCGCGCCATGGCCAACGAAGGCACGCTCGGGTTCCCGGTGATCGCCGTCAACGATGCCGACACGAAGCACCTGTTCGACAACCGGTACGGGACGGGGCAGAGCACGCTGGACGGCGTGGTGCGTGCGACGGACATCCTCCTGGCCGGGAAGCATGTGGTCGTCGTCGGTTACGGCTGGTGCGGCCGCGGCGTGGCCATGCGAGCGCGGGGGGCCGGCAGCATTGTGACCGTGACCGAAATCGACCCGCTTAAGGCCCTGGAGGCCGCGATGGACGGCTTCGATGTGCGGCCGATGGGTGAAGCGGCGGCGATCGGCGAGCTTTTCATCACGGTGACCGGTAACAAGCACGTTCTCCGGGCCGAGCACTTCCGGAAGATGAAGGACGGCGCGATCGTCTGCAACAGCGGCCATTTCGACGTCGAGATCGACATCCCGGCGCTGAA
>Ga0272441_10004141_pt1 | contig 26686 bp, 25 predicted proteins | sample SSMProp6N_FD_193582 | JGI IMG/M metagenome (GOLD analysis project Ga0272441, IMG submission 193582) | Marine sediment archaeal communities from Little Sippewissett salt marsh, Falmouth, MA, United States - SSM-Prop-6N | ecosystem: Environmental > Aquatic > Marine > Wetlands > Sediment ... | reverse complement strand
TTAATATATTCAAAAAAATAAAAAGGGGTAAGGCATTTTAGGGAAGCATCTCCGGGGGAATTACCCTAAAGCTAAGTACCGAATAATAGAATTACACTAAATAACTATCTTCTGTTTTTTTGACAATGGCTGAAGTACTTCCAGCGCTTTATTTACAGATTTAATATGATCAAATATTAATAATAACCTAAGCCCGTTCCGGGTTTGTTTTTCTTTAAGCTTGCAGGTTTCATTATGCTGTTGTGCATAGGAAAGGACATTTGAAAATTCCGGACTTTGGAAAAAGGCAGACTGCTGATCTGAAATAAAGTAGCCCAATAGTTTCCCTTTTTTCATAACTACTTTTTCTAATCCAATACCCGTGGCAATCCACTTGATTCGTACCGAGTTTAGCAAATCCTCTACCTGTGTTGGATACGCACCAAATCTGTCAATAAGTTGAGACTCGAATTTTTGAAGTTCTTCTTCCGATTTAAGGGTGTTTAATTCGGTATAAAGGTTTAATCTTTCCGTGGTGTTGTTAATATAATCATCAGGGAAGAGCAATTCAAAATCAGAATCTAACTGTGTATCCTTGACAAATACTTTTTCCTTTCCTTCAGTTTCCTCATAAAGATCCTTGAATTCGTTCTCTTTTAATTCATCAATAGCTTCGGACAATATTTTTTGATAGGTTTCAAAGCCAATTTCGTTTATAAATCCGCTTTGTTCACCTCCCAACAGGTCTCCTGCACCTCGAATTTCAAGGTCTTTCATTGCAATGTTAAAACCACTTCCCAATGCTGTATACTCTTCCAATGCCTGAATTCGTTTTCTGGCATCGGGAGTCATTACCTCATATGGGGGTGTAATGAAATAGCAAAAAGCTTTCTTATTACTTCGGCCAACACGTCCCCTCATCTGATGCAGATCACTTAATCCAAAGTTATTTGCATTATTTATAAAGATGGTATTTGCATTTGTAACATCCAAACCACTTTCCACGATGGTAGTAGAGACCAATACATCGAATTCGCCATTCATAAAAGCCAGCATCAAGGTTTCCAATTTCCTGCCTTCCATTTGCCCGTGGCCTATACCTACTTTTGCATCAGGAACCAACCGCTGTATCATTCCGGCAACTTCTTTTATATTTTCTATCCTGTTATGAATAAAAAATATTTGCCCACCTCTTTGAATTTCATAGGATATAGCATCGCGTATTATTTCTTCGTTAAATTGTGTCACATGACTTTCAATGGGATACCTGTTTGGTGGAGGTGTGTTTATCACAGATAAATCCCTGGCCGCCATTAAACTAAATTGCAGCGTTCTTGGAATAGGCGTAGCAGTTAATGTAAGAACATCTACATTTTCTTTTATTGATTTTAATTTATCTTTTACAGCAACACCGAATTTTTGTTCTTCATCAACAATAAGTAATCCCAGGTCTTTAAACTGAACATTTTTGCTAGCCAATAGATGTGTACCAATAATGATATCTATTTTCCCTGATTTTAATTCATCAAGAATAATGCGCTTCTCTTTTGCCGTTCTAAAACGGTTAAGATAATCTACTTTAACCGGCATTTCTTTCAATCGTTTGGAGAAAGTTCTGTGGTGTTGAAAGGCAAGGATAGTGGTTGGCACCAGCACCGCCACTTGTTTTCCGTTTTCTGCCGCCTTGAATGCCGCCCTTATTGCGACTTCGGTTTTTCCAAATCCAACATCACCACAAACCAGCCTATCCATGGGCCTTTCACTTTCCATGTCTTTTTTGATATCTTCTGTTGCAGTTCCTTGATCGGGAGTGTCCTCATAAATAAAAGAGGCTTCCAGTTCTAGCTGCAAATAGCTGTCTGGTGCGTATTGAAATCCTTTGTCCAGTCTTCTTTTGGCATAGACTTTTATAAGATCAAAGGCTATTTTTTTTACCCTGGACTTCGTCTTTTGTTTAAGTTTTTTCCAGGCTGCAGATCCCAATTTGTAAATTTTAGGGACAGCTCCATCCTTTCCATTGTATTTGGAGATCTTGTGTAAGGAATGTATACTTACATAAAGTATGTCGCGCTCGCCGTACATTAATTTAATGGCCTCCTGTTTTTTGCCTTCCACATCAATTTTTTGAAGCCCTCCAAATTTGCCTATCCCATGGTCTATATGGGTAACATAGTCCCCAATTTCCAATTTGTTGAGGTCTTTTAGAGTAATGGCCTGTTTTTTGGCATAGCCATTTCGCAAATGAAATTTGTGGTAGCGCTCAAAGATCTGATGGTCTGTGTAACATGCAACCTTAAGATCATGGTCTATAAAGCCTTGATATAATGGAAAGACTTTAGTTTTATAATGCACATTTTCATCTACTTCATCAAAGATGTCATGTAACCTTTTGGTTTGTACTTCCGAGGAACAGAAAATATAATTTTCATAACCCTTGCGGTTATTCTCATTAAGATTGGTGATAAGTAGATCAAATTTCTTGTTGAAAGCAGGCTGAGGTGTCGTATTAAAATCTATACTCTCAGAATTTGGCATATTATCAAAACCACCTAAAGTAGCGAATGCAAAACCTGTTAATTGCTTTTTAAGCAAGGCAGAATTGGTAAATAATTCTTCAGGTTTCGATTGTTTTAGCTCAGAATTAAGTTCTCCAAATGCCTTTTGTGCTTTTTCAAAAAATAAATCGACCCTGTTATAAATTAATTCCGGATTTTTTAAGAATATGACGGTATCTGCACTTATGTATTTCAGGAAACTTTCACGGCTTTCATTGAGGTGTTTATTTTCTACGTTGGGAATTATTCTAATTCTGTTAACCTTGTCGATAGATAATTGGGTTTCTACGTCAAAAGTCCGGATACTCTCTACTTCATCTCCAAAAAATTCTATTCTGTAAGGTTCATCATGTGAGAAGGAAAAGACATCCAGGATACCACCGCGTACGGAGAATTCACCCGGCTCAGTCACAAAATCGACCCGTTTGAAATGATACTCAAAAAGCACTTCATTTAGAAAGTCCAATGAAAGTTCATCAGACTTATTTATTTTCAGGGTGTTTTTGCTCAGTTCTTTTCTGGTAACTACTTTTTCAAAAAGGGCGTCAGGGTAGGTAATGATAACCGCAGGTTTTTTTCGGGAATTTATGCGGTTCAAAACTTCAGCCCTAAGTAATACATTAGCATTATCAGTTTCTTCTATTTGGTATGGTCTCCTGTAACTTCCCGGATAGAACAGCACGTCACTTTCACCTATGAGCTGCTCCAGATCGTTAAGTACATATGCGGCTTCTTCTTTATCATTTAAAACGAGGAGAAAAGGCCGATCTATTTTATTGAAGATTGCAGAGATTACAAAAGAAAAAGAGGATCCGCTAAGGCCATTTAAGGTAATATTGGGTTGGTTTTGGACAATAACATCCTGCAGTTTCCTGAGTTGAGGAGACTGTGCATACAGTTGCTGCAATGAAGATTTGGTCAACCGTTTAATTTTGTGCAAATATAATTGCTGAATGTATGGCAGACCAAGGTTTGACTCAAATTTTTATAATAATGTCATCCGCAATGGCAAAAACCTCATCTTTCTTCGCTTTCTTCATGGTGTAAGTTCCTGTAAATTTGCCAAACGCAGGAAGTATTAATTGATCTTGTGTCTTGAAAAAACAAGGAAGACGAAGTGATTGTTTTCCTCTTCCTCTAAGCTTAATAGCCGGGTGAATATGACCTGAAAAATTAAAATACCCTTGTCGCTCTTCCGGATGATGAGTGAGCAGAAATTTTTCTGAGATTAACTCTGATACTACCTGAATTCCAATTCGCTCATATCTCAGAGGTGAAATTATATCGTGATTTCCCCTGACCAAAATAAATTTTAAGTCAGAATGTTTAACCCATTTTTCAAAGAGTACCCATTCCTGATTTAATGAAGAATGGAACAAATCGCCTAAAAAGCAAACCACTTTGGGAGCAAAAAAAGCGATAGTTGAATCCAGTAAATCAAAATTTTTGTAAATGGCCCTCTGAGGTACTGCTGCGCCAAATTTTCTAAAATGGGAGATTTTACCCAAATGTACGTCACTGATCAGAAGGGTGGCCTGCTCCTGCCAAAAAAGGGTGCCGCTTGGGTGCAGGATGAAATTCTGATCTTGAATTTGAATGGATTGGGTCATCTTTTCAAAGATAGATAATGTAATGTTTATGCAATAAATGAAATCTTATTCGAATTGCCATCTCATTGATTTTTCATTTGCTTTTGGTTAAAATGGCGGTCATCCTTTTAATACGGTCTGCCAGCTTTTCGCTGGATAGTTTTTCCCTCAATCTGTCTGTGATTAATGGGAAAGAGAAGGGTGTAGGACTTGTACAAGGTCTCCATACGATCTCCTGCCCGGCTATACGTTCCAGAGCAATTCGCAAACGACCTTCTTCCAACTGATGTTCAAAAGTCTCTCTGAACGCCTGCTGAAACAATAGGTTATCCGATTCATAATCCCTGAAAACATCAAATAATAGTTGTGAATTACTCTGCAAATGCTTCATTTTGACACCTTTTTCGGGGTATCCTGTAAAAACCATTCCGCTAATCACAGCAATATCGCGAAACTTACGCCGCGCCATCTCAGTTGAATTCAAGCTTTTTTGAAGATCATCAATCAAGTATGAGGTCGTAAATAAATCGTTATCAAGAACCTGTTGCATATCCAGTTCTTTATCCGACAAGAGTTCAAAACCATAGTCATTAAAGGCAAGGGAAAAAGTAATTGGAGATAGCAGGCTAATTCTGTAACTCAGTAAACTGCCCATCGCCTCATGAACAAATCTACCTTCAAAGGGATAAAAGATATGATGGTAACCTTCCTGAGTTTGAAAAGTTTCTATTAAAAACTCATCGGGTTTAGGCACAATACTTTCCACTTGTTGTCTGGAAAATATTGTTTTAAGTGCCCTTATTTCCGGGGACTGATCTTTTTCATCCAATTGTACTGAGTAAAGCTCTTCTCTAAGTAATTTTGACATCTGTGCAGATAGTGTTAATCTGCCGCCCATCCATGCTGGTACTTTTGAAGATTTTTTGGATGAATTTCGCACGTGAGCCTGCATTTCTTTTATGCGGATAAATTCCAGATTTCTCCCCGCAAAGGTAAATACATCACCCTGCTTTAATTTTGAAATGAAATATTCTTCAATGGTTCCTATATAGCCTCCTTTTTGATAACGAACAGTAATATTTGCGTCGCCAACAATGGTGCCTATCTGAAACCTGTGCCTCATGGCAACACCGCGATTGGTAACTTTGAATTTTCCATTTTCATCTACCTCTACCTTTTTGTATTCATCATAGGATTGTAAACTCTGACTTCCCAAAACAATGAAGTTTAACAGCCATTGCCATTCGTCGACAGTAATACTTTGATAGCAAAAGGTTTGCTTAATTTCCGGAAAGATCTTGTCCGGGATAAATCCATTTGATACAGCAAGAGTGATTAAGTACTGTATTAAAACATCAAAACTATTGAGGTAGGGGATCCTATCTTCAACTGCTTTTTTTTCTACAGCCTGCTTCAGGGCAGAGGCCTCTACGAGTTCGATGGCATGGGTTGGAAGGAAATAAATAACACTTTCTTCGCCGGGTCTATGACCGCTTCGCCCCGCTCTTTGTAAAAACCGGGCAACACCTTTTGGCCCGCCAATTTGTACTACGGTTTCCACCGGCGCGAAATCTACACCGAGATCCAGGCTGGATGTACAAACCACAGCTTTGAGGCTTTCATTTCTTATAGCTTGTTCTACCCATTGCCTAGTTTCCTTATTTATACTTCCGTGATGCATGGCAATTTCACCGGCTAATTCCGGATGTTTTTCCAGGATTTTTTGAAACCAGATTTCACATTGACTTCTTGTATTTGTAAATAGCAGTGTAGTTCTGCTCTTATTTATTATAGGAATAACTTCATCAAGCAAGCGCAGACCCAAATGGCCCCGCCAGGGAAAAGTTTCCATCTCTTTGGGAATAATACTCTTTACGGTGATCTTTTTTTTGAGATTGGCCCTAATCAGTACAGAATTTTGATGAGCAGAAGATTCCGGACCCAACAGTACTTCTCGGGCCTGCTCAAGATTACCGATCGTGGCAGAAATACCCCAAATACGTAAATCTTTTGCAACTCCCTTAAGCCGTGATAGGCCAAGTTCTGTTTGTACCCCTCGTTTGGTGCCCAGCAATTCGTGCCATTCATCTACCACTATAGCAGAACAGTTCTTAAAAATTACATCATATCCTTTTGTGGCTAAAAGCAATTGCAGACTTTCGGGAGTGGTAATAAGGAGGTCTGGCATTACTCTTCGTTGCCTGGCCCTTTCAGAAGTTGAGGTATCTCCTGAGCGTATGCCTACGGTAAGTTGAGTGTCTAAATCGCGGATCACTCTTTCTGCGGATTGCTTTATTTCCTGTGACAAAGCCCTTAAGGGAGTAATCCAAATGGCCTTAAGTCCTTTTTTATGTTTTGTCTTATAATCAGGATTATTTTTGATATAGTTCAAGATGATAGGAAACCACAATGCATAGGTCTTTCCACTCCCTGTAGGGGCATTTAGCAGACCGTGTTTTCCATTTAAAAAGGCCGACCAGGTTTTTAATTGAAATGGGTGAGGTTTCCAATCTTGTTGTCTAAACCAATCTTCTGCCAGATTATAAAGTTGTTGTTTTGTCATTCTTTCTCTTCTGGCATTTGGTTCTTTTGGACCCTTGTCTTTTCGGTGCCCTGATCTTTATTGGGGGTTATTCCTTTCCCTGTTGAGATTTGGCTCTCGACACAAAATGAGACCATGGAGAGCTCTGTGAAATTACAAATTTCTCTTTGAAACCAATCAGGAATATAGAATCCCAACGTGAAAGAATTTGTTAAATATTTTGAAGTTTTATTAAAAGTATGATCTTTAAAAAAAGTATCTTTACGGCTTAAATTAGTACTGTTTTATGCCTATAGTAGATTTATACTTTCATAGTGAACACCGGCGAAATTTAGCTCATTTCGCTTCTTTAGCATCTCTTGCAGCCGTTGATGGCGAGATTAATCCCAAAGAGAAAGGTTTATTAGACCGATTTGCCCGTAAACTTGATATCACCTATGAGGAATACAAGGAGGTAATGAAAAAATCCAACAAATATCCTATAACTCCTTCGAATAGTTTAGAAGAACGCCTTGAGCGATTATACGATCTGTTTAAATTAATATATGTAGATCATCATGTAGACGATGAGGAGATGGTATTACTGAAGAAATACGCCATTGGATTGGGTTTTCCAATAAAAAAAGCGAACCACATTATAGAAAAGACTGTGGCCATATTTAGTGGAAGATTTAATTTTGATGATTATCTGTATATCCTAAAGCATTAGCAGGGGGAACTAAAAATAAAACTTCAGAACTATTCGTTTTCTCGAATTTTTTGTCTGGCCATAAATTCCTCCGCTTTTTCCACCATTTTAGGGCTTCCGCAGAAGAAAGGAACGCGTTCGTGCAATTCCGTCGGTTGTATTTCCATTATTCTTCTAAAACCATCACTGGCTTTTCCATTTGCCTGTTCAGCTATATAAGCCATGGGATTACATTCGTATAACAAGCGTAATTTACCGTTAGAAGCAACACTGCTTTTGGGATATAAGTAAATGCCGCCTTTTATCATATTTCTGTGAAAATCTGAAACCAGAGAACCAATATATCTTGAGGTGTAAGGCCTGTCTTCTTCTTCTAATTGGCAGTACTTGATATAATCCTTTACTCCCTGAGGAAAATGAATATAGTTACCTTCATTCACTGAATATATCTTACCTGTTTCCGGATATTTCATATCCGGATGGGAAAGATAGAATGTTCCTATTGCCGGATTTAGTGTAAATCCATTAACTCCATATCCTGTAGTGTAAACAAGCATAGTTGAAGTCCCATAGATTATATAACCGGCAGCTACCTGGTTAATGCCTGGCTGAAGAAAATCTTCAAGGGTAACCGGGGTACCAACAGGGGTAATTCTTCTATAAATGGAAAAAATGGTTCCGACAGATACATTTACGTCAATATTAGATGAACCATCCAAAGGATCAATAAGGACAACATATTTGTTCTGATGCAGTTCGTCATTACTATTAACGCTGATAAAATCATCTTCTTCCTCTGATGCTATACCGCAAACTATTTCCCTGTTCTTTAAGGTCTGAATAAATTTTTCATTGGCAAGAACGTCTAGTTTTTGTTGATCTTCACCCTGGATATTGGTATCTCCTGCTGCTCCAAGGATATCTATAAGTCCGGCCTTATTAACCTCGTGATTTACTACCTTACAGGCAAGTCTTATGGCGTTTATTAATTTAGATAATTCCCCTGAAGAATATTGGAAAGAGGCCTGATTTTCAATAATAAATTCCCCAAGAGTTTTATTTTTTTTATCCATTAAGGAAGGTTGTTTTATTTGAATACAAATATCGGTTATTTTGTTAAACTATAAGGTTTTCGGGGCCTGTATGTTTTTTATATTTATAACTTTGTGTTTTATTTGTAACAATTATGGAATATCAAATCAGGGAAGCGGTGGCAGAAGATATGCCCGCTGTTTTACAACTAATAAAGGAATTAGCTAGATTCGAGAAAGAAGAGAATGCCGTTGAGATGACCACAGAGGGGCTGGTAAATGACGGATTTGGTAATGAGAAATTATTTCATTGTTTCGTAGGGGTTATGAATAACAGTGTTAAAGGGATGGCATTGATATATCCCAGGTATTCAACCTGGAAAGGTCCTGTAGTACATTTGGAAGATTTAATTGTTTCGGAAGCCTTCCGGGGCAGTGGCCTGGGTACGGCCCTACTTAACGAGGTTGTAAAATTTGCAGCGAAATTGGGCGTTAAACGTATATCCTGGGATGTGCTCGACTGGAATGAGCCGGCCATTGATTTTTATGAAAAGAAAGGTGCCAAAGTATTGCGCGATTGGGATGTGGTGCATTTAGATGAAAGAGGTATTCAAGAATATTTAAGTAAGTTATGAGAGTATTTAAGTTTGGAGGAGCATCGGTTAAAGATGCGAATGGAATCAGAAATTTAGTAAAAGTCCTTGAGGAGACCGGACATCAGAACACGTTTTTAGTGGTTTCAGCAATGGGAAAAATGACCAACGCAATGGAGGCTGTCGTTAATGCATATTTTGATAAGCGTGTGGGATTAAAAAATGCTTTTGAAGAAGTGGTTTTGTATCACCAAACTATTCTGGAGGCCTTATTTGAAGACAAAAAACATCCTGTTTATCGAAAAGTTAACCTTCTTTTTGAGGAAGTTCAAGGCTTTTTGGCATGGAATAAATCACCAAATTACAGTTTTGTTTATGACCAGGTAGTAGGATATGGAGAATTACTTTCAACTACCATTGTGAGTATGTATCTAAATGAAGTAGGGATTAAAAATTACTGGATTGACATTCGGGATTTTATAAAGACAGATGATAACTATAGAGATGGCAGGGTAAATTGGGAAAAAACACAACAGCACATTTCGCAGGGTGTAGAAGCAAATAAATTATATATTACGCAGGGATTTTTAGCAAGTGACGATAATAATTTTACCACAACACTTGGCAGAGAAGGTTCAGATTATACTGCAGCTATTCTGGCCTATTGTCTCAATGCCAATTCGGTTACCATTTGGAAAGATGTTCCGGGAGTACTAAATGCAGATCCAAGGTATTTTGAGGAGACACGTCTTTTAAACAAAATATCCTATCGCGAGGCTATAGAACTGGCTTTTTACGGAGCGTCTGTAATTCACCCCAAGACTTTACAACCCTTGCAGAGAAAGGAAATACCTCTTCATGTTAAATCGTTTATTAATCCTAAGGATGCCGGCACTACGGTTGGTAAAGGTATAGGGATTGAACCCGAGATACCTTGTTTTATTGTTAAGAAGAACCAGGTGTTGATGAAACTCTCTTCCCTGGATTTTTCATTTATTGTTGAAGACAGTATAGGTGACCTCTTTAAATTGCTGCACGATTATAAAATGAAGGTGGACCTTATACAAAATTCCGCAATTAGTTTTTCCGTTTGTGTAGATAACAAGTTTAACCGACTTAGTGATTTATTGGATCAACTGTCTGGTAAGTTTAAGGTAGTCTGTCATGAGGATGTTTCTTTGTATACTATCCGACACTTTAATACAGAGGCCATAAAATCTTTACAGAATGGGAGAGATGTTCTTTTAGAACAGCGCGGAAAGGAAACCTTACAATTAGTGGTAAAGCAATAAATTAAAAGCAGTAGTTTACAATGTTAAAATAATGGGCTCTCCTCTTGATTTCCCTATATTTACTTATATATAGTTACATAGTCTATGGGTTTAGTCACCGTTAAAGAAGTAGCCAAGGCAATAAATCTCGAGCGATATGGTTTTTTCGGAACATTCATAGGATGGATCCTGGTAAGGTTAACCAAATTGTCTGACATCAATAAGTTTTATGACCAGCATAAGGAATTGGAAGGATCTGAATTCCTCGACGCCATCCTCGAACATTATGAAATAGACTTTGAAATTCCGGAAGGTGATTTTAAGAGACTTCCTAAGGATGGAGCCTACATTACTATAAGCAATCATCCGCTGGGAGGTATTGATGGGGTTTTACTTCTAAAGTTGATGTTGCAACAGAGACCGGATTTCAAGATTATTGCTAATTTTTTACTTCACCGGATCGAACCAATGGCGCCCTATATCATGCCTGTGAATCCTTTTGAAAACCACAAAGATGCCAAAAGTAGTATTGCAGGTTTTAAAAATGCTTTGAGTCATTTAAGGGATGGACATCCCCTGGGTATTTTCCCGGCAGGAGAAGTATCTACCTATAAAGATGGGAAACTAATAGTTGACAAGCCCTGGGAGGAATCTGCTTTAAAACTTATTCGAAAAGCCGAGGTGCCTGTTGTTCCCATTTATTTTCATGCAAAGAATAGTAAGTTATTCTATCATTTATCAAAGTTCAACGATATCTTCAGGACAGCTAAATTACCTTCTGAAGTTACTACTCAAAGGAACAGGGCTATTAAAGTAAGAATAGGACAACCCATTTCCGTAAAATCCCAGAAGGAAAATCAAAGTTTGGCGGAGTTTTCAGAACTGTTGCGTAAAAAAACATACATGCTCGCAAATGCGTATGAAAAAGAACGTTTAATAGACCAGATACCCACCACTTTGAAAATACCAAAACCTCCAAGAAAGATAGCCGGTGAAATGCGGACGGAGGTAATACAAGGCGAATTAGAAAAATTAAGAGAGAAGGATTGCCGTTTATTAGAAAGCAAGAATTATGAGGTGTTTTTGGCTCAGGCAAAAGATATGCCTTTTATTCTTAAGGAAATTGGAAGACAAAGAGAACTGACATTCAGGGCAATAGGCGAGGGAACAAACAATTCTATTGATCTGGATAAATTTGATTATTACTACCACCATTTGTTTCTGTGGGATAATGCCGAAAAGAAAATAGTTGGTGCCTATAGGATGGGGATGGGTTCCGAAATTTTTAAGAACTATGGGATTAATGGGTTCTATTTACAGGACCTGTTTGGATTTGAACCTGAATTGTACGGAATGATGAGGCAGTCCATTGAAATGGGCCGTGCCTATATTGTTAAGGAATATCAGCAAAAACCAATGCCTTTGTTTCTGCTTTGGAAGGGTATAGTTCATACTACATTAAGGCATCCCGAACATAAATATTTAATTGGTGGAGTTAGCATAAGCAACCAATTTTCAAATTTTTCCAAGTCCCTGATGATAGAATTTATGAAATCAAATTATTGGGATCCATATGTAGCACAATATATCAGGCCGAAAAAGGAATTTAAAGTGAAATTAAATGATGCTGATAAGGATTTTATATTTGATGAAACGGAGGCAGACCTTAATAAATTTGACAGGTTAATTGACGAAGTAGAACCGGGAAGCCTTAGATTACCCGTGTTAATAAAAAAGTATATTAAACAGAATGCCAGAGTGGTTGCATTTAATGTTGATCCGTTATTTAATAATTCAGTGGACGGCCTTATGTATATAAAAATTGCAGACTTGCCTGAGAGTACGGTAAGGCCTGTGATGGAAGAGTTTCAGGCAGAGTTGGAAAGAAAACTTACCGAAAATAGCGGGACTGCCTAGTTCAATTCCTTTTCTGCAAATTTTTTACAAAAATCTTTTATCTCATTGCGTGCTTTTAAAAATGCCGTATGCTTTTCTTCTTCTGTTCCAATTACTTTAGAAGGGTCAAAAAAGTTATGGTGGATCCTTTTTGCATCCTTTGAGGGAATATAGGGGCAGTTTTCCCTGGCATGGTCACAGACAGTAATTATAAAATCCCAGGGGATTCCATCGTATTCATCTACATTATTTGAGGTATGCATTGAAATGTCTATTCCATCCTCTTTCATTATTGCCACTGCGCCGGGATTCAGTCCATGCGTTTCAATTCCCGCACTGTATATTTTGGCCTTCCCATTTAGTAGCGCATTGAGATAGCCATGTGCCATTTGACTTCGGCAGGAGTTACCCGTACACAATACCAAGATATTTTTCATACTAATTACTTTTTTAAGTTTTCGATTTAAAATATTTTAATTTATCCCAACAATTTTACTTCGTCTTTCAAATAGTAAATTGTCTTTCCAAATTCCGTCTAACTGACCTATTCTTTCCCGTTTACCCAAAAAGCGGAAACCAACTTTCTCATGAAGTTTGATGCTACCGGTATTTTGGGGAAAAATACCCGATTGCAATGTCCAGATACCTGCCATTTCACTAGATATTATAAGTTCTTCCATAAGAAGTATGCCCACACCTTTCCCCCTGGCTTTTTCTGCAACATAAACACTTACTTCAGCAACTCCTCCGTAAACACACCTGCCGGAGACAGAGGATAGTGCCGCCCAGCCTGCGATCTTACCATCTCTTAGAGCTATTAATCTGCAACTTGAAATATGATTTCTATTCCATTGCTCATAGGTGGGGATCTCCTTTTCAAATGTTGCAAAGCCCGTATCGATACCTTGCTTATATATTTGAGAAACTTCAGGCCAATGGGCTTCGGACATTTCTAAAATTAAAAAGCCGGATTCTTTTAAATGGTTTATGGACATCTTGGCTATATTACCAAATTACTAACAGCAACCTCCGTCGGGAGAGCAACAGGCTTCTTTTTCTGTATTAGCTTCAATGGGAACCGCACATTCCTCTTTAGCCTTACAGTCCGTTTTTTCCACGGCCAGTTTAATCAGTAATCGGTCTTCAAAAATATCGTACCCATCAATAAATAACTGAGCGGTGTGGAAGTTAGCGTTGCTATATTCAATCTTAAGCTCGGCTTCCAATTCCATAGGTTTAATTCCGTTTACCCTGTTTAGAATTTGAAGTGCTTTAGAAACAGACATATACCTTGTTTTGTCTAATTCGGACGGACTTTCCCAAAGTTGCACTATGGTTTCTTTCCAAAAATCAGTTCCTGCACCGCAATCCACTGAGTCAACTATGATATTTTTCACCTCAGTAAGGTGATAGTTTGCACCTACTAATGCCCCTTTGTTGTAGTCAAATACTAATTCTTTATTTCCGTTATCCCTTAAGAGCGATAAAAATTCTTTTGTTTTCATTATTTTGTTTTTAGCAACAGTTTAAATTTGTTTTATAGAAGAAATCATTTATTAAGGCGAGTATTTCCTGCCATTTCTTTTGGTTAATACAGTAACAGACCCTTTTGCCGCTTATTTCACCCTCAATTAAATTAATACTTTTGAGTTCCTTTAAATGCTGGGAAATGGTTGGTTGAGCAAGCCCTATTTCTTCAACTATATCATTACAAATACAGGCTCTCTGATTGCTAATATATTGTAAGATGGCAATCCGGGCCGGGTTGGCCAGAACCTTTAAGATAATAGCCAGTTCATTTTGCTCAGCAGTAAATATTTGTGTTTTAGTTGTTCCCATTACATATTTATATATTGCAATATTACGATAATAGATTTGATAAAAAAAGCCGGATCATAAAAACCCGACTTTTTAATTTTTTAGAACCAGGGTTTTTTGCCTACCTGATAGGTGTTATAAAAATCCTCATCAGACTTGGTAAGGTAAATAACACCTTCTATTAATCCAATCATACCTGTTATCCAAACCATAAATACCCCTACGCCAACGCAGCTAAGAACAAAGCCAATAATAGTTACTCCTAATAGGATAAAACCTTCTTTCTGGTAACCCAAAATAAATTTATGAATTCCTAAGGAGCCTAATATTATAGCTAATATCCCGGCCAGTATTTTTTTATTGTCACTTTCTGTGACTCCTTTCATACCTTCTGAAAATTCATCTGCGGTTTTCTTAGCTCCCTCAGCAAAATCACCGGCAGCTTCTTTAGTTTCTTCAGCGAATTCTTTGGCAGATTCTTTCGCTTCTTCAGCAAATTCCTTAGCTTTCTCTTTGGCTTCTTTAGCAGATTCTTTGACTTTTTCTTTAGCTTCCTTTGCCGATTCTTTGGCCTCTTCAGTAAATTCTTTGGCTTTCCCTTTCGCCTTATCAAATTTCCCTTCTGCTTTGTCTTCGGGATCCTTATTTTCTTCGGACATGATTATTTTGTGTTGGTTAATACTCTCTTAAATGTAATAATTATTTTCCAATCAAAGAAATGCTTTATCCACTGGTTCCCAAAGCTCTAACTTATTACCTTCCGGATCCATAATCCATCCAAATTTGCCATAATCGTATTCCTCCATTTCCCCCACAACGGTAACACCTTCCTCTCTTAATACGGCCAATAATTCTACTAAATTTTCAACCCGAAAATTCATCATAAATTCCTTTTTACTGGGTTTGAAATAGGTGTTATCTTCCTTGAAGGGGCTCCATTGCGTAGAACAATCATTACCCTCTTTATCTTTCCACCAGAAGGTACAGCCGTATTGGTCTGTATTCAACCCCAGATGATTTTTATACCAGTCTTTTATCTTATCCGGATCTTTTGTTTTAAAAAAAACTCCTCCTAATCCTGTAACTCTATTTTTCATAATAAAACGCTTATTTTTTCCAGGCCTTTTCGTATATACTTATCCACTGTTCAGTAGTCATTTTTGCTACTAATTCGCCTATTAACGAATAGGGAATATGCTCTATGTTTTTAAAACGGATACAACTTTTGCCCATATCTAATTTGGTCTTTACATGTTTTGGATATTCCGAAACAAACCAGTTTAATAAATCTTTATCGCTATAAATTCCCATATGATAGAGGGCTATAAAATTTTTTTGTGAGGCAATATTGATAAATGGCAATGGAAGTTCCGGATTTACATGATACCCGGCAGGATACTTTGAATGAGGCACAACATAACCAATCATGCCATAACTCATTTCTTCTTCAAATCCTTCGGGAAGGTTTTTTAAGATAGTTTCACGTAACTTAATTACAGGTTCTTTTCTGTCCTCGGGTAGTTCGTCAATATATTCTTTTGGTGTCTCGGCTTTTGATTGCATAGTTGTTTTATTTATATCCTAATTTAACAAAATCTGGACTTGATTTTGTCTACAATAGTCTGTGCTAATTTCTCCTTGCTTTCAACGGTCCATCCGGCAACATGCGGAGAGAGAATAACGTTTTCGGCATCAATCAGATATTGAAAGGCCTCCGGGAGTTCATGCTGGGTAAACATGTCTTCAAAAGAAGTTTTTTCATATTCCAGAACGTCTAATCCCGCGCCTAAAATTTTCCCGGATTTTAAAGCGGTAACCAGATCTTCGGTCACTACGCATTTTCCTCTTGCCGTATTTAACAACCAAAAAGGTTTTTGAAACGCATTGATAAACTCAGTATTAATCATTCCCAGGGTTTGTTCGGTTTGAGGTATGTGAAGGCTTATTACGTCTGATCTTTGCTCCAATTCCATGATCCCGACCTGCCTGGCATTTTCATCAGATACGCCGCCTATTATATCATAGCAAATGACTTCCACATCAAAACCGCTTAGTTTTTTGGCAAAGGCTTTCCCTGTATTGCCATAGCCGATAATACCAACAGTTTTGCCATCCAATTCTATCCCCCGGTTTCCTTCCCTGTCCCAGATGCCCTTTTTTACTTCACGGTTGGCTTTGGTGAGCTTATTAAAAAGGGCCAATAATAATCCCAGGGCATGTTCCCCAACAGCATTGCGGTTTCCTTCGGGCGCGGCCGCCAGAAAAATTTCTTTATACCTGGCATAATCCACGTCAATGTTTTCCAAACCAGCCCCAAGTCTGCCTATAAATTTGAGGTTTTGTGCTTTCTCCAAAAAGGATTGGTCTATGGTAAATCTACTCCTGATGATAAGCCCGTCGTAGAGGTGAATTGTCTTTTCAACCTCAGATTTGGGCGCAGTATATTCTTCAACATTCTCAAAACCGAGGGCGTTGAATTCCTCTATGAGCAAAGGATGGTTGGTGTCCAGGTGGAGGATTTTCATTCTTGTTTAAATTAGTGGATATTCGGTTTGTGTCATTGCGTGCTGCACGTTACCTGTGTGGGCCGTTGTCAACTTTTCAAAGAGCAATAAATGTACTTCTTCATTGTCTTTTGTAGACGGATTGTGTTCTACTCCTCTTGGAACAACTATGATTTCACCTTCTTTCACAACCTCTGTCCGGTCTCTGAATTGCATATATAAAGTACCTTTTAAAACCTGAAATAGTTCATCCTCATTTTCATGGGAATGCCATACAAACTCTCCCTGAATCTTTGCCAGGATTACCTGCATATCATCTACCTGCGCTATTTGATGCGGGTGCCATAATTTACTAAATGCGGCATGTTTCTGTTTTAAATTTATAGTTTTCATTTGTATCAATTAAAGTCTAATTTATTATGGAACATATTTTATTCCTTTTTTGTTTCAGGCTGGTCTTTGACATCAAATTCAAAAATATCATTTCTGGCGTAATGCCCAATTACATCAAAATCAAGTTTGTTTAACCTAATTTCTTCAAGGTCTATTTCAGCTACAAGAACTCCTGCCTTATCATACAATGGACCAGCAAGAATTTTTCCGTCAGGAGCCACTATAATGCTGCCTCCTCGACACATTGTTTCGGGTTCATCAGCAACAAGAGTCCGGTACTTTTCCGGATACATAGATTTTGTAAAATACTGGTTACAACCAAGTACGTAACATCTGCCTTCCAATGCGATATGTTGCATAGTGGAGGTCCATTCTTCACGGGCATCTGCCGTAGGGGCAATATAAATTTCAACACCTTTCCTGTACATCGACATTCTGGCCAGAGGCATATAATTTTCCCAGCAGATTAGGCCTCCCAACTTACCTATTTTAGTTTGATAGGTAGTTAATGATTCACCGGAAGCTTCTGCCCAGACAATTCTTTCGGTTCCGGTAGGTTTAATTTTTCGATGCGTACCAAGCAATCCGGAAGTAGGGGATATATATAGCATTGAACAGTATAGACTGCCACTTATATCGTCTTTTTCAGTCACACCTATTACCAGGTAGGTTTTATTTTTTTTTGAAATGTCTTCGAGTCTTTTAAGGTCTTCACTCTGCACATTGAGGCTGTTTTCATAGTATTCAGCATAAAGCTTGCGTCCCTTTTCAGATCTGCTGCCTATAGTGGCCCCGAAAGTAAAGCCTCTTGGATAACCCGGTATAAAAGATTCCGGAAAAACCAATAAATTACATCCCTTTGCAGCATATGTTTTGGTGATCTTCTCAATTTTAGAAATTGTTTCCACCTTATTAAAAAAAACAGGGCTTTCCTGGACTAATCCTACTTTTATTAGCATAGACTGAAATTCTTAAATAGAATTTATTTTAGATTTCGGGGACTCTAAGGTATCCAATTTTAATAAAAGTGAAGTCTAAATTCCCAAAATAACTTTCGCTATCCAGAAATAAATGAGGATTCCGAAAATATCATTACTCGTTGTAATAAAAGGTCCGGTAGCAATAGCCGGATCTATACCCCTTTTATTTAGAAACAAAGGAATAAAGGTTCCTATTATTCCGGCAGCGATGATTACCACAACCAGGGAAATTGAAATAGCAAGTGCCGCTGGAAAATTGCCTTGCCAGAACCAGGTAAAAACTAAAAGTACTAATCCCAGGATCAGGCCATTTAGTGCGGCCAGAAGCATTTCCTTAATCAGTCGATTACTAATACTGCCCTTAAGGTCATCATTAGCGAGACCTTGTACTATGATTGCACTGGATTGCACACCAACATTACCCGCCATCGCAGCAATTAAAGGTGTGAAAAAGAAAAGGATTGCATGCTTGCTTATCATTTCTTCAAAACCTCCCATGATAGCAGCCGCGCCAATACCGCCTAAAAGGCCCAAAAACAACCAGGGTAAACGCGCTCTTGTCAACTCCCAAATACTATCATCGGCCTCCACATCCTGTGAGATACCTGCCGCCATCTGGTAATCTTTCTCAGCTTCTTCCTTTATAACATCTACGATATCATCGATGGTAATTCTGCCAACCAACCTGCCAATCTCATCAACTACGGGAATGGCTTCAAGGTCGTATTTAGACATAATTTTTGCTACTTCCTCGGGTTTTTCATTTACGTTAACCCGATCAACTTTTGGAATATAAACATCTTTAATCGGAGATTTAGTGGAGGTCGTTAAAAGATCCTTGAGTGAGAGTCTGCCAATGAGTTTGTCCTCATCGTCTACCACATAAATAGAGTGTACCCTCGTAACATTTTCGGCCTGAGCCCTCATTTCTTTAACGCAGGTAAGTACGTTCCAATTTTCATTTACTTTCACCAACTCCTTGGCCATAAGTCCACCCGCAGAATCTTCATGGTAGCGTAAAAGATCTACAATATCCCTGGCATGTTCCCGGTCTTCTATTTCCGAAATTACTTCTTCAACTATTTCCTGTGGCAGTTCTCCAACAATATCCGCGGCATCATCGGTATCTAGTTCTTCTAGTTCTTCTGCTATTTCCTTGGAAGACAAATTATTAAGAACAGCCTCCCGCATATCATCATCCAACTCAATGAGTACGTCGGAGGTTTTATCACTGTCCAGAAGTTTAATAAGATAGGTAGCTGATTCTTCACCAAGATCATTGGCTATTTCTGCAATATCAGCATAGTGGATCTCTTCCATGAAAGACTTTAAATCTGCGTCTTTCCTGGATTCTATAAGCAGCTCAATTTCTGCCAATAGCTCATCTGTGAGTTTAAATGGAGTCATCATCTATCTTCTTGGTCAGCGCGATAAATTGGGCAACTGCCAATTCTTCGGGACGCCGGTCAAAGATAGCATCTTCTTTTAGATTATCAGAAAGGTTAAATATTTTTAAGCTGTTTCTTAATGTCTTTCGTCGCTGGTTAAAACCTGTTTTTACCACTCTGAAAAGTAATTTTTCGTCACATTCCAGTGTAAAATCTTTTTTCCTGACTAGTTTTAGAACTCCAGATTCTACTTTTGGTGGAGGATCAAAAACTTCTGGCTTTACAGTGAAAAGATATTCAGCATGATAAAATGCCTGAACCAAAACAGAAAGAATACCATAGGTTTTATTTCCTTCTTTAGCGCAAATGCGCTGAGCCACTTCTTTTTGGAACATTCCTGAAAATTCAGGAACCCTGTTTCGAATCTCCAATAACCGGAATACAATCTGCGTGGAAATGTTATAAGGGAAATTGCCGGTTATGGCAAAAGGCTCCATATTAAATAAAGTTGAAAGATCGTATTTTAGGAAGTCGGCCTGTATTATTTCAAGTGAATTGTTTTGCCGCAGAATTTCATTGTGTTCCAACCGAAAGCTATGGTTAAGGTAAATGATAGATTCCTCATCTAGTTCCATAGCCACCAGATTCATAGAGCGCTGCAATAAGTATTTTGTGAGAACTCCTGTGCCGGGCCCAATTTCAAGCACATTGGTATAACCGTCCATTGAAAGTGTATTAGCTATTTGTCTGGCTATTTCTTCATCTTTAAGAAAGTGCTGTCCCAGATATTTTTTAGCTTTAACCGGACTTTCTTCCTGTCTGGTACTCTTCTTAAACGAACTGTGTTTTTTACGTTTTTTGGCCATAGTCTAGTTCGGTTGCGGGGTAGTGCTTATATAAGCCCAGGCACTTTTACCGGAGCTCAATACCACCTTAATTCTCTTATAGGCCGGCCCTTCATATTTATCTGCTTCTAAAATTTCTTTATTGCTGCACATATAAACTCTGCCATTCACAAAATCCGTAGGCTCGTCCGAACTTTGCATCACAGGATATACACCAACTACTTTCTCATCTGATAGTTTATAACCTAAAAGGGTATCATTAAAACCGGAAAGTGTTCTTGAAAAAACAGTCAGCTGAATATTTTCCTGCTGTAGGGTACCGTAAGTGAAAAGATATTCAGTAGCATTTAAGCTATGTTCAGAATACTCTCCAATAACAGCAAGTTCTGTCCTGAAGGCGACAAATTTATTTCCGAAGTGCTTTGACACTTCCTCGCGCATCCTTTCGGCATCCTCTGCGTAATATTTATCTAAAATTTCCTTGTTTTCAGCGGTGTATTGTATGGAATAAGTAATACCTCCCATTTCTTCTTCTACAAGTACTTTTGCCATCTTAGCTTTTAGGAATTTACCCGTCTCCAGGACCTCTGGAATATGCGTTTCCCGCATCCATTTCAGCCATTTATCGTGAACAGATTCATCTATATTGATGGTAACATTGTAGATAATCATACTTCAAATATTATAAGTCAGTAAATGAAAATTTAGTTAATACTATCGCCACGTAATATTCGGAAATTTTTGCGTGCCTGAGGAAAGTAATAGCTGTCCTGATAGTTGTAAATTATTTTCTCGTAATGTTCTTTTGCTTTCTCGGGTTCATTTAAGATATTCCTATAGAGCTCTGCAAGTGCAAAATGAGCGTCATCGGCCAAAATATCATTTCCGTAAAACTCAACAATTTTGAGATAGTTAAATTCTGCAGCCTCATAATCCTTGATTAGTTCCAAAAGCTCACCTTGTTTTAAAAGAGCCTCATCTTCTATTTTTTCTCCCTTGTGATTTGTGAGAATATCATCAAAGACTTTAATTGCTTCAACTGTATTCTGCTGATAAGACAGAAGGTCTGCCCTGGCATACTTTTTTAAAGCCGTCTGAGTTGAATCTTCCAAAGAATTATCTGAAATTAAAAGGCTTAACTGCATGGCATCGTTTGCAATAAGTTGTGAAGTTGACCCTCTTAAGACCTTTAATTGAGTAAATGCCCAATCAAAATCACCCTTATAGAAACTGGTTTGAGCTACTTTAAATCGCGCATCCTGACCTAAAACATCATTTTTTAAACTTTTTTGGACCTGGGAAAAATTAATTAGTGCTTCGTTGAACTTCTGATCAAAAACAAGGATGTCTCCAAGGGCAAGTTTTACATAAGCTTTGCTGAAGCGTTCCAGAGGGAGTTCTAAACATTTCTTGAGAATTGTAACAGCCTCCCGGGGTTTTCCTTTTTTAAAAGTGAGGAAATTGGAGTAGGCAATTTGCAATTGCAAGGTGTGATTTTCATATCCATATTCTTCCATTAAAGATTCGAACTGCCTTTCTACTTCATCAAGTTGCTTTGCACTTGCATCCAAAAGTTCAATATCAATAAGGCTAAGGCGTGCATTAAGTTTGATTACCGGATCATTAGAATTTTTATCGATATACGTAAAAATTGCTTTTGCCTCTTCAACAGCATTGTCCTCCAAAGCAATATCGCCCAGACCAATCAAACGTTGAAGCGTAATAGCCCCAGATCTTTTATAGATGGCTTTTTCCTGATTGAACGCACTGCTGTATTGCCTTTGTTGCACAAACAACCAACTCAGGATTTCATTCCATAGGATATCGGGATCTTTTTGAGCTTTTTGCAGCAGTATTTTTTTTAGCTTTAGGTTATTAGGATTCTCAGGGTCTGAGGTTATAAAACTATCAAGATTTCGAAGTACATTAGTTTGAGTAGCCTTGCCTGCAGAGATCAATTCCAAATAGGAGTTGTACATCCTTTCTATATCTCCTTGTTCTCCATAAATACGAGCCATTTGAAAATTATAGTCTAATTGCGGATTAAGTTCCATGGCTTTCGAATAGGCCCTTAAGGCATAGTCTAAAAGGGTATAGCGCTGAAATCTGAATCCTATTCCATAACCGTAATTTGGATTTATCTCAATTATTGAAAGTGCAATTTCATAATTCTCTTTGGCCTTTTCCGTCTGGCCCTGCAGCAGGTAATTATACCCCAATTCAATATAAATAGTTGGGTATGGGTTACCTGATTCTATTTTCTTTAAAAGAAAGGCCTGCGCTTCTTCATACTTTTCCAACTGCTGGTAGCAGGCAATCAGACCTTCGGCATAATCTGTGCGCCTGGGGTTTTTTTCTGTCAGATTTTCATAAAAGACCGCCGCTTTCTCAAATTCACCATCATTGAAATACTGCTTCGCCAGAAAATCTTCTTGTGCCCAGCATTGAAAGGTAGAAATAAGACTAATAAATATAACGGCAAATCTCATATTGGAAATTTATCAAATTTAACCAAGCTCTATAAAAAACACTGTCAAAGAAAACATAATATCGCCGAACGGAACTTTTTACCGAATAGATTCAACACCAATACAAGGTGCAAATCATTGATTTTCCCGCGATAGGCCCATTAAGTAAAATAATTTAAACTATTTTGCTAAAACCTGTATAGGGCACCAGGATATCCGGAATGTTTATCCCATCTGCGGTTTGGTAATTTTCCAGGATCCCAGCTAAAACCCTTGGTAAAGCTAGTGAACTACCATTTAACGTATGAGCAAATTGTGTTTTGTTGTTTTCATCTCTGTAACGAAGCTTTAATCTGTTCGCCTGAAAAGTTTCGAAATTAGAGACAGAACTAATTTCCAACCAACGGTCCTGAGCGGTTGAAAACACCTCGAAATCATAGGTAAGAGCTGAGGTAAAGCCAAGGTCGCCCGCACAAAGGCGTAAGACCCTGAATGGCAATTTTAATTCCCTTAAAATATTTTTTATATGTTCTACCATGGCATCCAATGCCCGGTAAGAATTATCCGGATGTTCTACACGCACTATTTCCACCTTGTCAAACTGGTGGAGGCGGTTCAGCCCCCTAACATGAGCCCCATAACTGCCTGCTTCCCTTCGGAAACAAGGGGTATAGCTTGTATAGGAAATTGGGAGATCATTTTTATCGAGGATAGTATCTCTTAAAATATTGGTGACAGGTACTTCGGCGGTTGGTATCAGATAAAGATCATCTTCAGTGACATGATACATCTGTCCTTCCTTGTCCGGAAGTTGGCCTGTGCCATAGCCCGATGCCTCATTAACTAAGAAGGGCACCTGCATTTCAGTATATCCGGCTTCGGTATTTTTATCTAAAAAATAGGCAATCAAGGCGCGTTGTAAACGGGCACCTTTACCCTTGTAAACAGGAAACCCTGCCCCGGTTATTTTAACTCCCAGTTCAAAGTCTATGATGTCGTATTTTTTTGCCAGTTCCCAATGCGGTTTAGCGTCGCCACTCAGAACAGGAATATCTCCTTCCCGAAAGACTTCTTCATTATCTTCTTCACTATTTCCGGATGGGACGGATTCATGAGGGACATTAGGAATTTGATACAGTGCATCCTCCAGCTCATCTGCAACAGCATTTAGTTCTTCGGTTAGCCTCTTAGAATCCTCTTTTAGCTGAGTTGTTTTTTGTTTAATCTGGTTTGCTTCTTCTGCTTTTCCACTTTTAAAAAGTAAACCAATCTCTTTAGAAAGTTTATTGCCTTCTGCCAGTGTATTATCCAGATCTGTTTGCAGTGCCCGTCTTTTTTCATCGAGACTAAGTACCTTATCCAAATGAAAGTCTGCATCAAAATTTCGTTTTTTTAAAGCTTTCGCAATCTGATCTTTATTTGTACGTAAGGCTTGTAACTGCAACATGTTAAGATGTTTTAAGGCGCAAATTTAGGGTTAATTGATTAATGTATCAATTTGAAGAAGCAACAATTTATTTAATCTATCATATTGATACATTAATCGAGAAGATTCTTATTTAGCTTTGGTTTCTTTGGAAGGTAGGATCCAGTTATGATGTTTAAAATGGTCCCAACGCTCTGCCCCCAGATCTACTTCCGGATCAATAAAGGGTTTTAGTTTACTGCCATTTACCCTGACTCTGGAATTTACATAAACGGAAATATCCGCACCGTCTTTAGAATATTTCTTTTTAAGCCGTTGTGCAAATTGCCAAATAAAATCGGGATATGCAGCAACTCTTCCTTTTTGCTTCTTTGAAACGTAGTCATTGAGATTTACATTAATGATATTACCGTTATCATTATTGACCACTTTAAAACTTATTACGCCAGACCTGCTTCTCAACATCATGCGCCAACTCAATCTATGTCCCTCTTCGGTCCATAGAACATCATCTTTTATAAAATGATGTCTCACAGGGAGAATAAGTTGTACTGTAAAGTAAATTCCAAATCCCAGTAAAAAGAGGTTTCTGTATTTAGGGATAATCAATTTAGAAGGTTCTGGTATAGGTTTCTTTTTAAAGAAAATACGCCGAATTGTTTCGGGCTCAATAAAGAAAACGGTAAAAGCCAGCGCAAGGTAGGGAAAGATCCCAATTTGAAATACAACCGAATTGAAGAGGTGAAAGAATATCGCGAAGGCAAATGCAATTTTTCTGGAGGGCTTCCACAGCAAGGCAGGAACAATGAGTAAATCAAAGAAAATTCCCATGACTGAAATAAATTTATGAACCCAATATTCCTGCAACAAATCTCCTATGAGCCAATAATGAGCCTTGCTTTGCATCAGTATTCCAACAAAACTAAAATCAAGCCAATCCGCGTATAGTTTGGCCAGGGCGGCATAGGTATAAACAATAAAAAGTTGTAGTACAATAATCCATTTTACATAGCTGTACATACTTTCATTCCTGATCTGAGGCTTAGCCCGGGCGTCTAATGAATATGCCCGGTTTGCAGGAAAAAAGCACATGATCAGGGAGATTAATACCAACAAATAATAGTGATTGTTGTACGATGTTTTTTGCATCAAATAAACTGCCGTCCAGAGCAGCGTAAATGAAATAATACTAAGTCTGTACTTATAACCTAGAGCAATGAAAACACCCAGGGTGCCCATAACAAAAAAGTAGATATACATCCCGGAACCGGGTAAAGGCTGTATCCATTCAAAACCAATAAAAGAAAAGGTAAATGCGGGTTCAATCATTGTTCTTCGCACCCATCCTGTCAGAATCGCTCCATAGCATTCAAGGCTAATGAGAATGCCCAAAAATATGCGAAATATTACTAATGGACTATTGTCTATTCTTTTGAATAAAAAGGTATTAAACATCTAGCTTGAAATTATGGAAATAGACGTTTCTTTGTCCTTTAGCAATTGTGTTTTAAGCTCCTCAAGCGATTTAAACTTATGTTCATCGCGGATGCGCTCTATAATATCTACCTGGATATTTTGCCCATATAAATCCGAGTTAAAATCAAAAAAATGAATTTCAATACTCTTTGTGGAACCAGCTACCGTAGGATTAAAACCGATGTTCATCATCCCGTAAAAAAGCTTGCCATTAAGGATGCTTTTTACAACATAAACCCCGTTTTTAGGGATGAGTTTGTATTTTTCTGCAATAAATAAATTAGCTGTGGGAAAGCTTAATTGTCGTCCCAGCCCTTTACCTTTTTTAACATCGCCCGTTAGCATATAGTTATACCCCAGGTATTCATTGGCGGTCTTTATATCTCCATCAATAAGCGCATTTCTGATTTTTGTAGAACTTACAGAAACATCATCTATTTCCTGTGCCGCAATTTCTTCAACTTCAAAATTGAACGTATTACCAAAAGCGAAAAGATCCTGGATATTGGCATTTCTATTGCGTCCAAAGCGGTGGTCATAACCTATTATAATTTTTTTTGCCTTTAATTCATTCACCAGGATGTCCCTAACAAATTCGGTGGAAGAAATACGTGAGAATTCAAGAGTGAAGGGATGAATAATTAAGTAATCCAGGCCAATGTGCTCTAAAATTTTGATTTTTTCCTGGATGGTATTCAGAAGCCTTATTTCGGTATCTTTTTGTAAAACCATTCTGGGATGCGGGAAAAAAGTAAGTACCGTAGATCGCAGATTAGTTTTTTTGGCATCATTTATGAGGCGTTCAAGTATTTTTCTGTGACCTATGTGAACACCGTCAAAAGTGCCAATGGTTATAGCAGTAGCGTGCTTTTTATCGTAATTGGAAATGCTTTGAACTGTGACCACACAAATAAAATAATAAAAAGGCTTACTTTTAAAAGTTTAAAAATCCCTTGATGTTAGCAAAACTACGTCTTGTTTTATCAATTTCCATACTATTTCTCTCCTTTTACGGATCTGCGCAATCCAAATATTGGGGTCAGGAGATTTCTCCCAGTAAGTTTTCTTCGCCTTCACTATCCAATCCGGACGTAACTAAGGTAAAGGTTTTTGATTTGGATGAGGCATCTTTATCCGAGGAACTTTTATCTATATCCACACTAAAGAAATCATCCGGGACAATTTATTTTCCAGATGTCAAAGGGAAACTAAGAGCATTCAGAGTTTCAGAAAATTCGGTCTTG
>Ga0272441_10004139_pt1 | contig 26692 bp, 27 predicted proteins | sample SSMProp6N_FD_193582 | JGI IMG/M metagenome (GOLD analysis project Ga0272441, IMG submission 193582) | Marine sediment archaeal communities from Little Sippewissett salt marsh, Falmouth, MA, United States - SSM-Prop-6N | ecosystem: Environmental > Aquatic > Marine > Wetlands > Sediment ... | reverse complement strand
CAGCCACTCGAATCCGATGACCATGGTTACCATCGAGAGGCCCAGGGTAGCTATCGCGCCGATGGCGATGCCGGCAATCCCGCCGATAATGCTTAAGATGCCCGCGGTGGTCGGTTTCCAGGTTCTTTCCATGATACCCTCCTTAACTCTCTCATTTCGGTTTAGCCGTTAAGTTTACTTCCGTAAGGGTAGCGCCACGTACGGTTCGGCTGGCAATTATAAATCCTTTATCATATTAAAGCATAAGACCCCGGCTATTTCTAGTGTCTTCGGGCGGGGGGATTTCAGGAGCGGCGGTTCTCGGCGGGCATCTTGCCGGTGGCGATGGTAATCAGGTCGACCAGCGACCAGATACCGAGCGCGATGAAGATCATCACCGCCAGCACGGCGGGGGCGATGGTGCTAATCGGGTCGAACCGGACACTCATAGCAGTGCCGGCTATCGAGCAGGCAGCAATACCCAGGCACATCATCACCCGCCCCGTTACCACCCGGCCGAGGTAGAGGCGGTGAATGCCGAAGAGACCCAGGAAGATAACGAGCAGGATGGCGGTACGTTTGGACGTGGTATGCTTCTCTTCCATGGCTACAGCCTCTCAATCTCCTCAAGCAGCCGGGTGATGTAATCAGGCTCCTCGATGATGTCAATCTGATGGCCACGGGCAAAGAGAATGGCCTTGCCCTTGCCGCAGGCAATCCCGATATCGGCGTCCTGGGCCTCACCGGGGCCGTTAACCATGCAGCCCATCACCGCCACCCGGATTGGCTTCGTAAGACCGGATATCTTCTCGTGGATTTCCCCGGCGATGGCAGTAATATCAACTTCCGTCCGCCCGCAGCCGGGGCAGCTTACCAGCACCGGCCCGCGCTGGCGCAGGTTCAGACTTTTCAGGATTTCGTAAGCGGCGGTTATCTCCTCCTGGGGTGGGGCGCTCAATGAAACCCGGATGGTGTCGCCGATGCCCAGGTAGAGCAGGGTGCCGATGCCAGTGGCGCTGCGGATGATACCCGCCGGCGGCAGACCGGCCTCGGTCACGCCGAGGTGGAGGGGATAGTCTATCTTGGTCGCGATTTCGCGGTAGGCGGCGATCGTCGTCGGCACGTCGAATGCCTTGAGCGAGACCTTTATAAGACTGAAATCAAGGTCTTCCAGTAGCTTTATTTGAGAAAGAGCCGCCGTTACCATTCGCTGGGCTACGGTGTGGCCCGGTGCCGCAACTGGCGGAAGGCTGCCGGCGTTCACCCCGATGCGGATGGGAATCTGCCTTTCTTTAGCAGCGGCGACCACCTTGCGGATTTCCTCCGGTCGGCTGATGTTACCGGGGTTGAGGCGCAGCCCGTCGGCACCATGCTCGATGGCGGCTAGGGCCAGCCGGTAGTCGAAGTGGATATCGGCAATCAGGGGGATGGTGACGCCCTTTTTAATCTCCGCCAGGGCGGCGGCAGCGGCGGCATCGGGCACCGCCAGCCGGATAAGCTCGCAGCCCATCGCGGCCAGTTCGTTTATCTGCCGGGTGGTCGCCTTAACGTCGCGGGTGTCGGTCTTGGTCATCGATTGGACGGCGATGGGGGCATCACCGCCGATGGTGACCTTGCCAATCCGAATCGGTCTGCTTTTTCGCCGTGGTTCCATATTGTTATCCTCAGCCGCCCAGAATGCGGGCAATATCATTATAGGTAATGGCGATTAAAACGCCAATCAGCAGGATAAAACCGATGAGGTGTACCTTGCCCTCGGTCTGGGGGGAAATCCGTTTACCGCGGCGGATTTTCTCCAGGATGACGAAGGCAATCCGGCCGCCGTCGAGGGCTGGGAGAGGGAAGAGGTTGAGCAGTCCCAGGTTGATGCTGAGGAAGGCGGCGAACTCCAGCAGCGGGCTGATACCGGCCCGGGCGACCTCGCCGGTCATCTCGGCAATCCCCACCGGCCCCCGCACCTCCAGCGGCACGGCCCCGGTCAACATACTGAGCAGGCCGTTCTTGAAGAGAATCATGGTTTCATTATAGGTGTTGACCGCTAGCGGGGTGGCCCGCCAGGCCGGTTCGCTGCGGCTGATGATTTCGTAATCCTCCATGCTCACCGCGACCCCCACCGCCCCCTCGCCGGGCGGCGGGCGCCAGCGGGGGACGAGGCTGACGGTAGCCTCGGTGCCGTCGCTATGGGTAACGGTTACCTCGGTATCATCCCCCAGATATATCTGGATATAGCGCTGGAGGTCTGAGGTGCTGCCGACGTCTTTTCCGTTGATGCTGTCGATACGGTCGCCGGGCAGGATACCGGCGGCGGCGGCCGGAGAATCGGGAGCGACCTCACTGACGATAACCGCCCCCTCGATGACGTTGTGGGGTATCAGGTAGGCGATGGTGAACAGGATTAGCGGCAGCAGGAAGTTCATCAGCGAGCCGCCGGCGAGCACCAGCAGCCGGATACCGACCGGCTTTCCTGCCAGGCTGCGGGGGGCGTCGGGGTCTTCCTCGCCAGCCATCTTGGTGAAACCGCCCAGCGGCACCGCGTTCAGCGAGTACAGCGTCTCCCCGTACTGCTTGCCCCAGATGCGTGGCGGAAAGCCGACCCCGAATTCCTTGACCTCGACGCCGAAGGCCTTGGCGGTGATGAAGTGGCCCAGTTCGTGGACCAAGATAAGCCCCACCAGTACCACAACGAAGATTACGATGGTGCTCAGCAAGGCTTCTCTCCGGTGGCGAGGTGCCGGGCCGTTTGCCGCGCCCAGCTATCGGCGATCAGGATGTCTTCCAGGGTGGGGTAGCGGGTAGGAGGGCTATGCTCTACTAGCGTCCCCGCGATGACGGTGGCGATATCGGTGAATTTGAGGCGGCCTTCCAGGAAGAGGGCGACCGCAATCTCGTCGGCGGCACAGAGCACCGCTGGGTAGGTTGCCCCCTGCTTACCGGCCTCGATAGCCAGCTTGAGGCAGGGGAACCGTTCCGTATCCGGCGGCCCGAAATCGAGTTTACATAATGTTGCCCAGTCGAGCCGGGGCAATTCGGGGTTGGGCTCGCGCTCGGGGTAGGTCAGGGCGTACTGGATGGGTAGCCGCATGTCAGGGCAGCTCAACTGGGCCTTGACCGTGCCGTCGGCAAACTCCACCAGTGAGTGTACGATGCTCTGGGGGTGAATCAGCACCTCGATGCGGTCCAGCGGGACGCCGAACAGCCGGTGGGCCTCGATAACCTCCAGGCCCTTGTTGAGCAGCGTCGCTGAGTCGATTGTTACCTTGTCGCCCATCTGCCACGATGGGTGGGCCAGCGCCGCGGCAACGCTTATTTCTTTCAGCTTTTCCGATGGCGTCTCCCGGAAGGGTCCGCCGGAAGCGGTCAGGATGATGCGGGCGGGGGGAGTGCTCTCACCGCTGAGGCACTGCCAGATGGCGCTGTGCTCGCTGTCCAGCGGCCGGATCTGGCCCCCGCTGCGGGCTGCCTCGGCCATGATAATATCCCCGGCGCTGACCAGGGATTCCTTGTTAGCCAGGGCGATGATTTTTCCCGCCCGCGCCGCGGCCAGGGTGGGCATCAGACCGGAGTTGCCCGGCGTGGCTACCACCACGATGTCAACCTCGGGGTGGGCGGCCATCTCCTCCGGACTCAGGCAGCGGTGGTCACGGCACAGCGACGAAGTAGCATCCTGCAGGTGAATCAGGGCGGGCTGGAACTCGGCGATCTGCTGCGTCAGCTCAACCTGGTTGTTGCCGGCGGCCAGGGCGAAGACGCGGAAGCGGTCGCCGAGGCGGCGGATAACATCAAGGGTTTGCCGGCCGATGGAGCCGGTGGCGCCAAGCACGGCTACGTTGCGGATTTCTCTGACCATATGTTTATTATCATACAACAAAGGGATAATCGTAAACCATTCACGAGTACCGGTCGGGGTTCGCTATTAATAATAACGATTCATGGCGGGAGGTGGTTAGTAGAAGCTAACCGTTGTTAAAGGCGATGGCGAAGTAGTATACGACAACCCCGGTGAAGATCAGGCTGTCCATACGGTCGAGGATGCCCCCGTGCCCCAGCATTATTCCGCCGGAGTCCTTGACCCCCATGTCGCGCTTGAGCAGCGATTCCATCAGGTCGCCGAGTTGTCCTAAGATGCACACCAGTACCGCCAGGATAATTGCCTGCCACCAGGTGAGGGGTAGGTGGAAGGGGGTATCGGTGAAGAATGGGATGCTGATGGCAATAGCGCCGCCGATGGCGCCGAAGGTTCCTTCCCAGGTCTTTTTGGGGCTGATGGTCGAGGCCAACTTGTGGCGCCCGAATCGCTTGCCCACGAAGAAGGCAACGGTATCTGAAATCCAGGTGATGAAGAAGGTGAAGAGCACCCAGTTCAGGCCGTTATCCAGGCCCCTGATGGCGACCAGGTGGCCCAGCAGCCAGCCGACATAGATGGTGCCAACCACCGTCCAGGTCCAACTGGTAAAGGAGCCTTGCTTCTGATTGCGCCACAGCAGGCCGAACATGGGTAGGATTACCGCTGAGGCGATGAGGATCGGGGTAATCAGGTTGGGGTCGAAATAGGGTTCGATACGGGCCAGTATTTCTGAGTTACGGCTGACGATAAAAAGCGCCGTCCAGACCATTCCGAAGCGGATGAAGGGTCGGGACTGGTTGCGTCTGGTGACCCGGTAGAACTCGAATACCGCGAGAACGCCGAAGACAGTGATTAGTATCGTCAGCCCAAGTTCGCCTCCGGTAAAAATTACAACCAGAAAGAGCGAGACGAACCAGACTGCGGTCAGCACCCGTTGCTTCAGCATTTAAAATTATTATACGGTTTGAAGCGTGGCCTTATCAAGAGTATCGGTAGCTGAGGACAGGAAATATTGGCTGGATGTTAGGAAAATATTTACAACCCGCCGAAGCGGCGGTGGCGGCGTTGGTAGGTCGCAATAGCCTCATCGAGTTCTTTCTCTCCGAAATCAGGCCAGAGGGCGTCGCTGAAGTAGTACTCGCTGTAGACCGATTGCCAGGGTAGGAAGTTACTTAGCCGCAGCTCCCCGCCGGTGCGGATCAGTAAATCGACGTCGGGCATCCCGGCAGTGTAGAGGTGCTCGGCGAAGACCGTTTCGTCAATCGCCTCCGGCGACAGTTTCTCGGCGGCGATGGCCCGCACCGCGTCCAGGATTTCGGTGCGCCCGCCGTAGTTGAAGGCAAGGTTAAAGGTCAGCCCCGTGTTGTCTTTGGTCAGCGCAATGGCCTTGACGATTGACTCTCGCAGGCCGGCTGGCAGGGCCTCCAGGCGGCCCAGGTGGTGAAGCCGGATGCCCATTTGGTGAAACTCGCGGGCCTCCTGGTCGATAATCTTGGCGAAGATGGTCATGATGCCGCTCACCTCGGCGTCGGGGCGGTTCCAGTTCTCAGTGGAGAAACCGAAGAGGGTCAGGTATTCAAAGTTGCGGCGTGCCAGGTAGCGGATGATATGGCGGGCCCGTTCCAGCCCGGCGAGGTGCCCTTCGAAGCGGGGTAACCCGCGGCTCTCCGCCCAGCGCCCGTTGCCGTCCATGATGATGGCAATGTGACGGGGCAGGGGGATGCTGGCGGCGTCGCTGGGGGGTGGTTCCGTCGTCATCGCGGTCAGCCTAGACCTCTTTGAGCTTGGCCTCGCGCTCCTTGCCCAGCTCGTCGATATTGGCGACAAAGATGTCGGTCAGCTTCTGTAACTGGTCGAGGGCGCGCTTGAGGTCGTCCTGGGAGATATCCTTGTTCTTCTCGGCCCGGCGCAGTTCGTCCATGGTGTCGCGCCGGATGTTGCGCACGACTACCTTCTCATTTTCCACCCGGTGGTGAACGACCTTAATCAGTTCCTCGCGCCGTTCTTCGCTGAGCGGGGGGATGTTGATGCGGATGACGTTGCCGTCGTTGGTGGGCGTCAACCCCAGGTCGGATTTCAGGATTGCCTTCTCGATGCTCTTGAGGCTACTCTTGTCCCAGGGCTGAATCATCAGCAGGTTGGCCGCGGGGGCGGAGATGCCCGCCAACTGAATCAGCGAGGTCGGGACCCCGGCATATTCCACCTTGATGTGCTCCAAGAGACCGGGGTTGGCATGGCCGGTACGTACCGTCGCCAGGTCCTTCTTCAGGACATCGACGGCGGTCTCCATTTTCTCTTCGCCTTTTTTCAGAATCTCATTAATCATAACACTACTACTCGCTGCATATTATCGTGTCGATGTTCTCGCCGTTGATGGCGCGCTCGATGCTGTCGGGGGATTTCAGGTCGAAGACGACGATGGGCAGTTGGTTATCCAGACAGAGCGAGAGGGCGGTGGCGTCCATGACACTGAGGCGCAGGTTGAGGGCTTCGAGGTGGGTCAGCCGGTGCAGTTTCTTGGCCTCGGGGTGCTTGTTGGGGTCGGCGCTGTAGACGCCGTCAACGTTGTTCTTGGTCATCAGCAGCACCTCGGCGTCGATTTCGATGGCGCGCAAAGCGGCGGCGGTGTCACTGGTCATGTAGGGGTTGCCGGTGCCGCCGGCGAAGATGACTACCCGGCCCTTTTCCAGGTGACGGATGGCGCGACGCCGGATGTAAGGCTCGGCGACCTGCTGGATGCCGATGGCGGACTGGGTGCGGGTGGTGACGTCGATTTTCTCCAGGGCGTCTTGGAGGGCCATGGCGTTGATAACGGTGGCCAGCATCCCGGCGTAATCGGCGGTGACCCGGTCCATCCCGCTCTGCTCGGCGCTGGCGCCGCGCCAGATATTGCCCCCGCCGACGACAACGGCAATACTGGTGCCCATCTCGACGACGTGCTTTAGCTGGTGAGCGATGGAATTGATGACATCACTATCGATGCCGAACTCATGCCGGCCGCTGAAGGACTCCCCACTGAGCTTGAGGAGTACCCGCTTATATTTGGTAGCGGTCATTTTGCCTTTTACCTATCCACCCAGCTCAAATCTGGAAAAGCGGGAAACACGGATGTTTTCCCCGACTTTGGCAATGGTCTCGGTAATAAGGTCCTGAATGGTTTTGGTAGGGTCTTTGATAAATGGTTGCAAGAGCAGGCAGATCTGCTCCGGCTCGATATCATCGTCGGCTTTAGCTTCGATATCTTCCCGGGCGATAAACTGCGGCGGCATCGCCGCGACCTGCATCGCCAGGTCGTGGGCCAACTCCTTGAATTCATCGGTGCGGGCGACAAAATCGGTCTCACAGTTGATTTCAACGAGCGCCCCGATACGGCCGCCGGTGTGAATGTAGGCTTCGACCAGCCCCTGATTGGTGCTGCGGTCTACCTTTTTCTGGGCTTTAAGGATGCCCTTTTCCTTGAGAATCTCGAGTGCCTTTTCGGTATTGCCTTCGGCTTCGACCAGGGCGTTACGACAAGCCATGACCCCGGCCCCCGATTGACTTCTTATCTCCTTGATGGTGCTGGCGGAAATCTCCAAGTGCCCCTCCTCTTTACTGGTCCGCTTCGGTAGCCGCCACGGCTTCGATATCGCCGCTGGCTTCACTGATTTCCCCGGCTTCGCCGGTCTCTTCCGCGGCTGCGCCCTCGATCAGGCCCGCCGATTTACCTTCGAGGACGGCATCGGCGATGCGACTGCAAATCAGCCGAATGGCCTTGATGGCGTCGTCGTTGGTCGGAACCGGATAGTCGATGTCGGTGGGGTCGCAGTTGGTGTCGGCGATTGCCACCACCGGTATCCCGACGCGGTTGGCCTCTGCCAGGGCGGCCTTCTCCTTGGTGATATCGACGATGAATATCGCCGCTGGCAGCTCGGTCATCTCCTTGAAGCCGCCGATAAGACGGTTAAGACGCGCGATTTCCTTCTCCAGCCTCATGACCTCGTTCTTGGGCAGGCGGCTGAACTCGCCCCGTTCCTGCTGGTCTTCCAGCCGTACCAGATAGTCGATGCGCTTCTGGATGGTAGCGAAGTTGGTCAGCGTGCCCCCCAGCCAGCGCTGGTTGACATAAAACATGCCGCAGCGGTTGGCCTCTTCGACGATGGCCTCCTGGGCCTGCCGTTTGGTGCCGACAAAGAGGATCTTACCGCCGCTGGCAGCGGTCTGCTTGACGAACTCGTAGGCCCGGCTGAGCATGCTGACGGTCTGCTCAAGGTCGATGATGTGGATGCCATTACGTTTGGTAAAGATGTAGCGCTTCATCCTGGGGTGCCAGCGGCTTGTCTGGTGCCCGAAATGAGCGCCGGATTCTAAAAGCTGTTTAACGGTCACAACAACTGTTTCGGCCAAGCTAAAACTCCCTTTCTAGTGGTTATGTAGTATAGCATACTTGACTGGTCGTTAGCAAATACGGCTCGCCTGTGGGACGTGTGGCCGGACGGCTCCCGCCAGGCGACGGCAGTCACCGCTAGAGCTGTCCGGTTTCCTCCATCATCTTGAGCACCCGCATCGACTCGGCGACGCCGGTGGTGCCGTTCATGGCGATGACAACCGCGATCGTTTCCAGCATCTCCTCCCGGCTGGTCCCCAGCTTCAGGGCATAATCCGTCTGCGCCAGGATGCAGTTGGTGCAGCCCTTGGTCAGGGCGGCCACCAGCGACATCAGGCGCTTGGTCTTGGTCGACAGGGCACCCTCCCGGTAGACGGTTTCGAGCAGCTTATACTCAGGGTCGGTCACTTCGGGCATGAGCGTCTTGAGCTTAGCGACCATTGTGGCGCGCTCTTCGTTGAGCTTCACTTGGTTTTCCATAGCTTTCCCTCCCTCAGGCTTAGTGCCACCATCCAGTTTATCACCCGCAATCCCCCCGCCACCAGTCGCCCGACCCACGTTTGGTGATTGGCTCCCGGTATTCTATAATGATTACATAAGTATGCGTATGAGATAGAAAAGGCCAGTACTTCCAAAATTTGCTCACGAAACAGGTAAGGTTTTGTAGGTTTGAAAACGTCTGATTTTGATTATGAATTACCCCCGGGGCTGATTGCCCAGGTGCCGCTGGAGCCGCGTGACCGCTCGCGGCTGATGGTTCTCGACCGCCGCCGCGGGGACTGGGAGCATCATAGCTTTCGGGAGATACCGTCTTTCCTCCGGGTGGGTGACGTGCTCGTCTTCAATGATAGCCGTGTGCTGCCGGCGCGCCTCGCCGGGCGCCGGGCGGGTAGTGGCGGGCGGGTCGAACTCCTGCTGCTGCGGCGGCGGGAACCCAACGTCTGGGAAGCGATGACCCGCCCCGCGCGGCGGCTTAAGATCGGCAGCCGCCTGGAGATTCTGTCTGGTGGGAACGAGGGCAACAATACCGTGACTGCCGAGGTGATTGACGTGGGGGAGGGGGGTATCCGGGTGCTCCGCTTCACCGACGAGACCCGGCTGGCGGACCTGGGCGAGGTGCCCCTGCCGCCCTATATCCGGACGCCTCTCCAGGACCCGGAGCGCTACCAGACGGTCTATGCCCGGCAGTCCGGCAGCGCCGCTGCCCCCACCGCCGGACTCCACTTCACCCCGGAGCTGTTGCGGGAGATTGAGGCGGCTGGAGTGGGTTGCCACTTCGTGACCCTGCATGTCGGGCTGGATACCTTCCTGACGGTGCGCGAGGAAGACCCTACCCTACATACCATTCACCGGGAGTACGGCGTGGTCGGCGCCGAGACGGCAGCGGCTCTCACTGCGGCGCGGCACGAGGGACGGCGCGTCGTGGCCGTCGGCACCACCACGGTGCGGCTGCTCGAAGCCTTTGCCCAAGCCAGCGATGCTGGGGAACTCAAAACCTTTGCTGATTGGGTGGATATCTTTATCCTGCCCGGTTACCGCTTCCGGCTCACCGATGCCATGATTACCAACTTCCACCTGCCCCAGTCCACCCTGCTGATGATGGTGAGCGCCTTTGCCGGTAAGGACCTCATCGACCGGGCCTACCGGGAGGCGATTGCTCAAAAATACCGGTTTTACAGCTTTGGTGACGCCATGCTGATTCACGACGGTGAGGCGTAATGAAAATAGCCCTGCACGTCTGTTGCGGTGTCTGCGCTGCCGGAGTGGCCGAAAGGCTGATGGCGGAGGGCCATCAGGTTTACGGGTTCTTCTATAACCCCAATATCCAGCCCGCCGCGGAGTACGAGCGGCGGCGTGAGGTGGCCGAGGAGGTTGCCCGCCGGTTAGGATTCCCGCTTACGGTCGGGTCCTATACCCCGGATGATTGGCTGGCAGCGACGCAGTCCCTGGCCGATGAGCCGGAAGGCGGACGGCGCTGCGCGGTCTGCTTCCGCCAGCGGCTGGAAGCCACCCACCGTTTCATGCAAGATATCAATTACGAAACCTTCGCCACCACCCTGACCGTCAGCCCGCACAAGGACGCCGCTCTGATTAACCGACTTGGGGAGGAGATTGGCGGAGCTGATTTCCTGGCACGTGATTTCAAGAAGCAGGACGGCTTTACGCGGACGATGGCCCTCGCCCGGGAGTGGGGGCTTTACCGCCAGCGCTACTGCGGCTGCATCTACAGCCGGCGCGATTCTAATCACTGAGCGGGCGGGCTTCCCGCTCCAGCACGGTGGGGCTGATGCGCTTGGCCAGATAGATGAACGGTGTGTCGATAATCGCTACCAGCAGCTTGAGCAGGTAGGTCGAGAGCAGGATTTCGCGGAAGGTTACGGTGTCGAAGACTCCCCAGAAGGCGATGAAGCAGAAGATGGCGCTGTCGATGGCCTGGGAGACCAGGGTCGAGGCGTTGTTGCGCAGCCAGAGGAAGCGGCCCTGGGTCTTCTGCTTCCAGTGGTGGAAGGCCCAGATGTCGTGGTGCTGGGAAACGAGATAAGCGGCGATACTCCCTCCGGCGACCCGCGGTAGTATCGAGAAGAGGGTCTCCATCGGCACCTGGGCGAAGTCCGAGGCATCGGGGATGAACTTGAGCCCAATCTGCATCCACAGCGTCGTCAGGGCCATGCCGATAAACCCCAGCCAGACCCCGCGCCGGGCGGCCTTGCGCCCGTAGACCTCGCTCAGGATGTCGGTGGCGAAGAAGACGCTGCCGTAGAGGATGTTGCCCAGGGTGGCGACCAGGCCGAAGATTTCGACCGTCTTGAGCACCTGGATATTGGCCACGATGATTGAGGCCACGATAATCGCGTAGAGGCCGTTGCGCCCGAAGAATCGGTAGATGAGGATGACCAGCCCCAGGTCGAGCAGGATAAAGCCGACCCAAAGCAGGTTATTGAACATGACGTCAGGTACCATGAGCTACGACCCTGCCTTCTCATTGTGCCAGCGTTCCAGCCACTTCTGGCGCTGCGTCAGGCGCACCTCGTCACTGGTTACTTGGTAGTTGTTCAGAAACTGCTCCCGGAAGGTTTCGTAAGTGCCGTCGCTAATGGCGGCGCGTAGCTGCCGCATCAGGTTCTCCATGAAATGGAGGTTGTGTATCGTTGCCAGCCGGTAGGCGAGCAGCTCCTGCGACCGGAAGAGGTGGTGCAGGTAGGTCGCCGAGAAGTTGCGGCAGGTCTCGCAATCGCAGCTATCATCGAAGGGGCCGTCCATCTCGCGGTAGGCGGCGTTACGGATATTACATCGCCCCTGCGCGGTGAACAGGGCCCCCTTGCGGGCCACCCGGGTCGGCAGGGCGCAGTCGAAGAGGTCGATGCCTTGTCCGACGGCGGTGACGATGTCCTCCGGCGAGCCGACGCCCATCAGGTAGCGGGGTTTGTCCTCCGGCAGGAGGGCGGTTGTTTTACTGACGATGTCATTGGTGACCGCCTTCGGCTCGCCGACGCTGAGCCCGCCGATGGCGTAACCGGCGAAGTCGAGCCCGGTTAGGTACTCGGCGGAGCGCTGGCGCAGCTCGGGGAAGATGCCGCCCTGCACGATGGCGAAGAGGGACTGGTTCTCGCGCTGGTGGGCCTCCCGGCAGCGTACCGCCCAGCGGTGGGTGCGCTCCATGGCGGCCTCGGTATGCTCGCGGCTGCTCATGCTCGGCGGGCACTCGTCGAGCACCATGATAATGTCCGCCCCCAGCGCCTCCTGGTATCGAACCGCCAGCTCCGGGCTCAGGAAATGCTCGCTGCCGTCGATGTGGGAGCGGAAGGTGACCCCCGCATCGTCTATTTTGCATAATCTAGACAGACTGAATATCTGGTAGCCGCCACTGTCGGTCATCAGTGCCCGGTCCCAGCCCATGAAGCGGTGCAGGCCGCCGCACCTCTCGACTACCTCGATGCCCGGCCGCAGGTAGAGGTGGTAGGTGTTGCTCATCACCAGGCTGATGTCGAGTCGGCGGAGATCTTCCGGGGCCAGGGTTTTGACGGTAGCCTGGCTCCCGACCGGGGCGAAGGCGGGGGTGGGGACGGGGCCGTGAGCAGTTAGCAGTTCGCCGCGGCGGGCGGTGCCACAGGTCTGAATGTGGTTAAAGATGGCGCTGGTGATAATCTTCCCCCTGAGTGTTTCGGTGAATCTAATTATAAAGGATTAAGGCGGCGCGATAAAGCCGCTTAAAAGTGACGGGTTCCCGGGGGAGGCGAATCCGCGCCGGGAACCCGTCAGAATGGGGGTAGTAACGACTCTAGACAGGTTGCTTAATGTCTAGTTCGTCCAAAATAAGTTGTTCCACCTGGGGAATGGCGGCCCGGACCGGGTCGCTCATTTCTTCGGTGATTTCGGTGGCATCTTCAATATCGACCGCAAAGACGATAACCTCTTCCGGTATCTCGCCGGGAAAGAGCTTACGGCCGAGTTCTAAGGTAGTCGCCAGGTTAAAGTGATGGGGCGAGACCGAAAAGCCGGACGGATCGTAAAGTTCTTCCGGCCGTAGCCGGTAAATGTTACCCGTCTTGCCGTTCTCGGTCATGATGGCGTCGATGACAATCAGGCGGTCATAGCCCATGATGATTTCCAAAAGGTTCAGACCATCTACTCCGACGTCCCGGACGCAGATATCAGCCGCGTAAATCCGGTCGGCCAGTCTCTGGGCAGTGATAACACCGACCCCGTCATCCCCCAGCAGGGGGTTCCCAATCCCCAGAATTAGCGTCTTCATTTTTCGTAAACCTCGTAGACTTTACTTAAAGTGGCGTCTACTTGCCTAACGTTACTAACCTAATATCACCCTCGTTTACTTACATACAACCCTAAGAAGCTAATATGCCCGGTTACTTACGAAGAACTTCGCGGGTAGTGCCGTCGGCTTCTTGGATGGAGATTTCCAGCGGCATGTGCCCGATGGCGTGTGACGAGCAGGAGAGGCAGGGATCGTAGCAGCGGATAGCCACCTCGACCCGGTTCAGGATACCCTCCGTCACGTGGCCTTCCTTGATGTACTCTCGAGCAACCTCGTAGACGGCCCGGTTCATCGCTAGGTTGTTATGGCCGGTGGCCACGATGAGGTTTGCCTGGCGTATCTTGCCGCTCTTGTCCACCCAGTAGTGGTGGAAGAGGGTGCCCCGCGGGGCCTCGATAACGCCGATACCTTCTTCGTTGATTTGTTTGGAGCTTACCCAGATGTCCTTGTCGCAGATGCCGGGGTTGGAAGTGAGAGCCTTGATTTCCTCGGCGGCATTCAGCATCTCAATCAGCCGTGCGTAGTGGAAGTATAGCGAGCCGGCAACGATGCCGTTCTTACCTAGCTTCTTGAACTCCTGGAACTCCTTATCGGCCAGGGGGGTGGTGCAACCGTCGGCAACGTTAAGGCGGCCCAGCGGCCCGACGCGGTACATCCCGCCGGGGTAGCCCAAGTTCCGGTAGTAGGGGAACTTGAGGTAGGACCAGTCCTCGACCTTCTCGTTGATGATGGCCAGGTAGTCTTCCGGGGCGAAGTTATCCTCCAGGGTCAGGCCGTCCTTATCCTTGAGGCGCAGGGTGCCGTCGTAATACTCGGCGTTGCCCTTAGCATCAACCAGACCCATGTAGTTCGACTCAAAATCGGCGAAGCTGGCACAGAGGTCAGGATTCTTCGTCCGGTAATCGTTGAAGATGCTGATAGCCAGCTGGCAGTCGGAGATGATGCCGTCAATCTGGCTCAAAATCTCATCCCGTTTCTCGGTGGGCAGGGCCTTGTTCATCCCGCCGGGGATGGCGGCGTTGGGATGAACCCGCTTCTCACCGAGGGTCTCAATTATCTTCTGGCCGAAGGCCCGCAGGCCGACGCCCTTCTTGGCAATTTCCGGCATCTCGGCGATGATACCCATGACGTTCCGCTTGGCGGGGTCGGCATCAAAACCGAACAGGAGGTCGGGGCTGGCGAGGTGGAAGAAATGGAGCGCGTGGGACTGTAAGAACTGCGCTTGGTGAATCAGACGGCGCAGCCTTTCGGCGGTCGGGGTGAGCTTCACCCCCAGGATGGCATCGCCCGCCTTGGCCGAGGCCAGGTGATGGCTCACCGGGCAGATACCGCAGATGCGTGGGGTGATGACCGGCATCTCCCAGAACAGCCGTCCTTCGCAGAATTTCTCAAAGCCGCGCAGCTGGGTGACGTGGAACCGCGCCTTATCGACATTACCTTTATCATTAAGGAGGATGGTTACTTTACCATGCCCCTCCAGTCGGGTAACCGGCTCAATAACAATCTTTTTCGACATGCTAGTCTCCTCTTAACCGGCTCGTTAATCGAACCTCATTATCTCGCTGGGGAGCACCGGAATCCGCCCCTCGAACAGCTCGGTTACGGCGTAACCGATGGCCTTGGCACTGGGCGGGCAACCGGGAACGTAACAATCCACCTTGACCACGTGATTTATCGGTTTGACCGTAATCAGCGGCGGCAGCTCCGGGGAAGAGGGTATCTTGTCGCAGACACTGCCCTCGGTGTGGTAGTAGCGGTCTAAAATCTCTTCGGTGCTGAAAAGATTACGCATGCTGACGATACCGCCGTAGCAGGCGCAGTCGCCCCAGACCATGAGGATCTTACAGTTGGCGCGGATCTTCCGGGCCACTTCCTCGTCGTGCTCGTTGCTGATGGCGCCCTCGATGATGCCCAGGTCAGCGGGCGTAAATTCCTTGATATCAGTTATCGGCGTCGCCAGGAACTCTATCTTATCGGCAAGATCGACAAGTGCCTCATCCAAGTCCAGAAAAGACATGTGACACCCGGAGCAGGCATCCAACCATGCTGATATTATCTTTACCTTTGCCACGAGTAACCTCCTAAATTAACCCTATCCTAATTTTTGAGACACTTTTTGCAGGATTTCATTATCGCTGGCGAGCCCGGCCGGGGGCTGGAGGACCGGCTTCAGTTCCTGGGTATGGCCATCTAGGCTGACGTACTGTCCGCCGCGCTCCGCCCAGGTTAGCGAGGGCAACACTACGTCCGCCATGTGAATCGCCGGCGAGTCGTAGCTGGCCTGGACGATTAAAAAGGCGGTGTTGCGCAGACGGCGCAGCAGGACCTCGCTCTCGGTATCATCGCTGAGCAGCAGGTAGAGGACTTCGGGTCGGTTAACGTCGATGCCCTTGGCCAGGCCGGCTTCCCAGGCGCCGCGACTGTTGGCCGCCGGTTTGAGTGAGATTACCCCCAACTGCTTACCCTTGGCGTTGCCGGTCAGGCTGGCCAGGTTCATGATTGCCAGAATCAGACCGACGTCATTGGTGGTCAGCAGTTGTGGGTCGTAGACAATTACCCCGCGTTCGGCGTGGGCATAGATCGCGGCGGCCCGCTCCAGGCTTTCCTGAGCAATGCCGGTAGCCCGGGTGGCCTCGGCGAGGGTGAATTCCTTCAGTGACTCGCGGAACTCGGCGCTGGTCTTGGCGGCATCACCCCAGCCCTGATCGATGATTATCTTGGCCAGCCCCATCAGCAGGGCGGTCTCGCTGCCGCTAATCGGCCGCAGCCAGCTCCGGGAGCGGAGCGGAAAGACGTCGTGGTTCGGGTTGACCACCAGTAGCTGAGCGCCGTTATCGCTGACGGCGTGGCGAATCATGCTGCCGATAACCGGGTTGGTCAGCTGCGGGTCGGCGCCGATAACGAGGATGGCCTCAGCGCCGATTATCTCCTCGGCGCCGCACTCGATGCCGAGGCCGGTCCCGTTGCCGGTAAACCGGCTTACGCCCTGGCTGATAATGCGGTAGCCGTCGCCGTCCAGGGTATCGACGTTGCTACTGCCAACCTTGCTTACCACCAGCTCGCTGAAGTCGGTGAGCAGGTCCTGGGGCAGGCGGCTGGAGACCAGGAAGGCGGCGTTGGCCTTGGTGGCCTGCAGCCGGTCGGCGATGACCTTAATCGCCTCGTCCAGGCTGACCTCTTTCAGTTCGCCGTCCTCGTCGCGCACCAGGGGTGAAGTAAGCCGGGACGGCGTCGGTTTAAGTAAATCGAAGCGTCCCATGTGACACAGCGTGCCCCGCGGGTCGCTGGCGAGGTCAGGGGATTCAATCTTGACCAGGTTGTTATCCCGGGTCATTACGTTAAGCTCGCAGCCGACGCTACAGTTGGGGCAAATTGTGGTCGTGATCTCACAATCGTCATGAGTGCCTTTATAGATGCTGAGCTTGGAGAAGATGGCGCCGGTAGGGCAGGCCTGCGCGCAAGCGCCGCACTCCTGGCAGGAGGACTCGCCCAGCGGCTGCTCCAGGTCGGCGGTCACCTTGGTCTGCCAGCCCCGCTGGCTGAAATCGATGGCGTGGGCGGCGGCGATTTCGCTGCAGGCGCGAATGCAGCGCCCGCAGAGGATGCAGCGGTTGTGGTCGATGACCAGGTACTGGCTGAGGGTATCGACCGACAGGTTGGGGCAGTTGTAGGCGTAGCGGACGTTGTCCATCTGGTATTTGTAGGCTAACTGCTGGAGCTCACAGTCGCCGCTGGCTTCACAGAACATGCAGAAGTGGTTGTGCTCGGTGAAGATAAGCTCCAGTATCTGGCGGCGGTGTTTCTCCAGGGCTTCGGTGTGGGTGGTGACCACCAGGCCGTCCTGGGCGGGGAAGTTACAGGCGGGGACGGCGCGGCGTTGCTTCTCCACCTCGACCATGCACATCCGGCAAGAGCCGACCTCGCTCAAACCATCCATGTGGCAGAGGGTCGGTATCTCGATGCCGTTAGCCTTACAGACTTCGAGGATAGTGTCGCCGGTCTGTCCTTTAACCTGTTTGCCGTTTACGGTCAGGGTTATCTCGCTCATTATTATCCTCCAACCTCAAGGTCGCACCTCAGACAGCGCGATGCTTCTTCGATGGCTTCCTCCTGCGTGTAGGTTAGGGTAACCTCGCTGAAGGAACGTTTCCTCTGGTCCATACCGATTTCGGAAGACTTGACCATGGGTTTCTCTTTGGTTTCTTCGTCGGTCGGGGGGATGGGGGAGGGGGCAATCGGGTCATAGCCATTACGCGAAACGAGCGCGGTGAGCGGCTCGCCTTCCAGGTAGCGGCGGATGGAACTGGCAGCGCGCTGCCCGGCGGCAATGGCTTCGATTACGGTCTGGGGACCGGTGACGGCATCACCGCCGGCGAAGACCCCTTCCTTATTGGTCGCCAGGGTGCGCCGGTCGGCACTCAGGGTGCCGCCGCGCCCGATGTTGATTTCCCCTTCCTTGATAAACGAGGTGTCGGGCCGCTGCCCGACGGCCTCGATGACCATGTCGATATCAACGTTATACTCCGAGCCCGGAATGGGCTCCGGGGTGCGCCGCCCGCTGCGGTCGAAGGCGCCGAGCTGCATCTTGTTGAGCCCTAGGGCGCAGACCTTGCCGCTCTGACCCACAATCTTGGTCGGGGCCGTCAGGAAGTGGAGGTGAATACCTTCGGCCTCGGCGGCCTCGATTTCCTCGGGGATGGCGGGCATGTCTTTCTTTTCACGGCGGTAGAAGAGGTGCACTTCCTCGGCCCCCTTGCGCAGCGAGACCCGCGCCGAGTCGATGGCCGAGTTACCGCCGCCGATAACGGCGACCTTCCTGCCGATGGGAACCTCGTGGCCCAGATTTATCTCGCGCAGGAACTCGATAGCATCGTAGACGCCGTTCAACTCCTCGCCGGGGGTGCCGGCCAGGACGCCTTTATGAGCGCCGATGCCGAGGAAGACGGCCTTGAAGCCGTCCGTAAACAGGGCATCGATATCCTTAACCGGGCTATTCAGCTTAATCTCAACGCCAAGGTCGACGACCTGCTGGATTTCCTTGTTCAGGATTTCGCGGGGCAGGCGGTATTCCGGAATGGCGGTTGCCAGCATCCCACCGGCCACCGGCAGGGCTTCGAAGATGGTGACGTCGTAGCCCTCGATGGCCAGGTCCCAGGCGGCGGAAAGACCGGCCGGGCCGGCCCCGATAACCGCTACCTTAACACCTTTCTTCGGTTTCATGTTCGGCTGGTACTCGATGCCGTTCTTGATGGCGTTATCGGCCACAAACCTTCTCAAATCGCGGATGGCGATTGATTCGTCAATCTGCTCCCGGTTGCACTTGAACTGGCAGGGGTGGTTGCAGACCCGGCCGCAGACGGCGGGTAAGGGGTTACGCTGCTTGATGAGGAAGTAAGCCTCGGTGAAGCGCTTCTCCTTAATCAGGCCGATATAGCCGGGGATGTCTAGCTCGACCGGGCAGGTGTGCTGGCAGGGGGCCTTTAAAAGCCCCTGACAGACGCTGGCGGGACACTTCTTGTCGATGATGTGGGCCTCGTACTCCTCGCGGAAGTGGCGCAGCGTGGACAGCACCGGGTTGGGGCTGGTCTGGCCCAGGCCGCACAGCGAGGCCGAGGCAATCATATTGGCCAGCTCTTCCAGGGTGTCGAGGTCTTCCATCGTGGCCGTGCCGTCGCTGATCTTATTGAGTAATTGCTGCATCTCCGGAATCCCGGCGCGGCAGGGAACGCACTTGCCGCAGGACTCGTCCTTGGTGAACTCGAGGAAGAACTTGGCGACGTCCACCATGCAGCTGTCTTCGTCCATGACGACGACACCACCGGAGCCCATGATGGCCCCCAGCGCGGTCACTGCGTCATAATCAATCGGGGTGTTGAGGTGTTCGACGGGGATGACACCGCCCGAAGGGCCGCCCAGCTGAACGGCCTTGAACTTCTTGCCGTTGGGGATGCCGCCGCCGATATCCAGTACCAGGTCGCCGACGGTGGTGCCCAGTGGCACCTCAACCAGGCCGGCGTTCTCCACCGTGCCCACCAGACACAGGGTCTTGGTGCCCTTGCTCTTCTCGGTGCCGACACTAGCGAACCATTCGGCGCCGTTTAGGATAATCTGGGGGACGTTGGACCAGGTTTCTACATTATTAATTGTGGTCGGCTTGCCGAAGAGGCCGCCGCCGACGTTGGCCGGGAAGGGCGGGCGCTGGCGGGGGTTGCCCCGCTTGCCCTCGATGGAGCCGAGGAGCGCCGTTTCTTCACCGCAGACGAAGGCCCCGGCACCGGGGAAGATATCCAGCGAGAAAGTAAAATCGGTGCCCAGGATGTTCTCGCCCATCAGCCCGTACTCGATGGCCTGCTTGATGGCGTTGCTCAGAGTCTCGATAGCCAGGGGGTACTCGGCGCGGAGGTATGCATAGCCCTGCTTGACGTTGCCGATGGCATAGGCCCCGATGGCCATACCCTCGATGAGGGAGTGGGGGTTGCCTTCGAGGACGGCCCGGTTCATGTAGGCACCGGGATCGCCCTCGTCACCATTACAGACCACGTACTTGACCTCGGACTGAGCACTACGGACGAAGCCCCACTTGATGGCGGTGGGGAAGCCGGCGCCACCGCGCCCGCGCAGCCCGGCTTGTTTAATCTCTTCGAGGACGTCCTCAGGACTCATTCCGCCCAGGATCTTGCCCAGGGCCTGGTAGCCACCGCGAGCGATGTACTGGTCGATGCTCGTCGGATCCAGGTCCTGATTTTTCATAATCCTTATTTCCTGGAATTTCAGCAGCGGATCCTTCAGGGGGACCGTCCACTCCGTAATCGGGCTGCCCCCGTTGGCGAGGTGCTGGCTGACGATTTTGGTTACCTTTTCCGGGTTGAGATTATCATAGATGACCTTTTCCTGGCCGGGGACGATAATTGTGACCACCGGCTCGCGGCCGCAGAGGCCGATACAGCCGGCCTCGGTGATAATGACGTTGTCCAGCTTGCGGGCGGCCATCTGATCGGTGAAGGCCTTCAGCACCTCGCTCGCTCCCGAGGAGACCCCGCAGGTTCCCAGGTGAACCTTGATCTGGGTCTTGCTCTCCCGAGCCGCCAGCTCCGCCGCCGCCTCTTCGGCCAGCTTGGTCAGGTCGGCTACTGATTTAAGTCGCTTAACCATCTTCACTTAGCTACCTTCCTATTCGTATGAGTCCAGGATGTCGTTCAGTTTGCTCACCTTGACCTTGCCGTGAACCTCGCCGCCGATGGCCATCACCGGCGACAGGCCGCAGGCGCCCAGGCAGCGCACCGTTTCCAGCGAGAACCGGCCGTCATCGGTGATGCCGCCGGGGACAAGTTCGCGCTCCTTCTTGAGAGCGTCGATGATTTTCTGACCGCCCTTGACGTAGCAACTGGTACCCATACAGACCTGAATGACGTATTTACCCTTGGGTACGGTGGAGAAGAAGTGATAGAAGCTGATGATACCGTAGACCTCACTCAGAGGAACCTTCATATCACGAGAAATGGTCTTGATGATGGGGGAGGGGAGATAGCCGATCAGGCCCTGCGCCTGCTGGAGAACTCGAATCAGGGCTCCCGCCTTCCCTTCATTTTCCTTAATGATGTCCTGGATTTGCTTGAAGATTCTGCCGGCATATCCGGCTTCCCTCGCGGCGGGATTTACTTCGGCTTCGACTGTTGCCATCTTCGAACCTCCTGTCGCGTTACTACGCTAATAACCACGCCGCCGGGGTATTTCAGTACCCCGGAGACGCTTTTTCAATGCTTCTTTCGTTATGAATACGGGGGCGGCTGCTAGGCTTTAATAGCCTCGTTCAGGCCCCGGCCGTGCAGCTTGATTTCGATTGGTTCTTTCTTGCCCCAGCGCTTATAGACCCGGCAGGTGCGGCAAATGTCAGTGTCATGCCCTTCACCATCACCGTGGAGTTTGCTGTAGGTACCCTCGATCTGCCAGCAGGGCAGCTGCTGGTGCAGGTAGGCCGGACATTCGTCCCGGATTTCCTTGGGGCAGCGGAACATTTCCCAGCAGGGGGTTTTACCTTCCCAGAAGCCGCCGCCGGCTCCGGTCACCTTGCCCTTGACCTCCTGGATGGCCTTCTCGATTTCGGTAATCTTGTCCATCTTGGTAATGCCCTTGAGCAGCTCTTCCAGCTGGCCAACCATCTTCATCTTGGTGGCGCACTTTGGCAGCGCCTTGGGAGCAACCTCGATCTCTTCATACTGGAAGCCGTAGATCTTACCCTTGCGGTCGCCGGTGGTAACCTTGACCCAGACCGGGTAGGTAGTGTAGCGCTCATGCTCCTGGGTCTGGATATCAATTATCTCGGCATCCTGACCGATAAGGTCGGGCAGGGCGACACAGCTCTTGATTTTAACGGTACCGCCGGTCTTCATCGCCTGCAGCAGCTCTTCCAGCTGCTCCATGACCTTTATCTTGGCGGCGTCTTTGGACAGTGCCTTGAGGGCAACCTCGATTTCATCATATTGGAAACCGTAGATTTTGCCCTGGCGCGCCCCGGAGGTTATCTTGGCCCAGACCGGATAGACGGAGTACTTCTCGCACTCCTGGAGCTGCAGGTTGACCACCTCGGCGCTTGCGCCGGCTACGTCGGGCAGGGCCGTGCCGTTCTTGATTTTGATTTTATCGCCGATGGTCAGCGCCGGGCCGGAGGCCGGTTTGTCGCTGGCGGTAACCTCTTTCAGAATCTCTTCGAGTTGCTCGACCAGGTTAACCCTGACCTGCTCGCCCCGATAGGCGCGGGGTACCTCTTCGATGTCGTCATATCGGAAACCATAGATCTTACCGGCGTGTTTCCCACTGATCATCTTGACCCAGACCGGATAAACCGTGTAGTTCTCAAACTCCTGAATCTGCAGATCGACTATCTCCGCTTTCTCACCAACCACCTCGGGCATCAGATTGCAATTGCTGATTTTGATGACGTCCCCGATTCTCATTTGCTGGTACCTCCTTTGCGGTGACTATCCCTGTCACTCCCACTACCTTTCATAATAATTAAAGAACATTCGTGGTCTTCCTTCATCCGCCGGGGCACCTATTTTCGGGCCGGGATTGGCGCAACGTCAGATGGCATTTTTAAGCGTTAATGCTTAGTTGTTGCCAACTAGTGTAGTGTAGGCATGACACCTAGATTATTTTGTAAGGGTAGAAGTAATTAAATCGGATTACCACGTCTTTTTTAGGGATTAATGATGTTGGTTACTTAGATGCGTAGCAGTGGGTGAGAGGCGAGTGGGGGCATGCGTGCGGCATGGGGGTAGGATTGCGCCTGGGGATCAGGCGTCATTGGGGAATGTAACCGGACGGCGTGGCTTCAGTCCGTCGGTGGTGACGGGTCGCTTGTTGTTGTCGGCGGCGTTATCTTTAAGACCGGCTTGCCAGGGAAGGCCGGGCGCCGCGGTAAGGGCCCACCCGGGTGGGCCGGTTGTTATTAATCAGCGGCAGCGGCTCGCTCTGGTAGATTATCTTCATGCAGTTCCAGCACTGCCAGCCGTCTTCGTGCTCGATGAAGTGGTTGCAATGACACTTCGGGCAGAACGCTGGCGGGTCTTTAGTCTCGTGCTTAGCAATCGTCCACTGGACTCGTTTTCTCATAGCGCTATTCGTCTTCTCCTCAGTTAATCTGTGATCTGCATGCCGTCGGTGATGCATCTCAGGTAGCGGTTGGAGTTACCCAGAATCATTCTTTCCGCCAGGCTTAGATGATGGTTCTGGGCGTAGTTCAGTACCGCATCGATGTCATTCATGTCCACCTCGCCGGAGTCCTTGATCTGGGTCAGTTCACTGTGCAGAGCGCTGGATACCTTAACCATTGCTTTGTCCTCGCTTTGCTCATTTTCGGCAAGACCTGGAGCTTGCCTCTCTCTTCCTATACCTTTATCAAAACACATGATTATTAACTAATAATGAATTTTGCATGGTGATTTTGGGACAGACACGGGTGCATTGTTAAGTCATCATTAAGACGTGACGATGGGTAAAAATAGTGGTGGGGTGAAGTGGCTTCCGGGGTTCCCATAGGTTGCGGAAAAGAAGTCCCCCACGGCTTATCTTGATACCGTTGGGGGAACTCGGTAGTGGGAGATACAGTATTTCCTGGGTGCGAAGGGTGTTTTAGTCCTTGGCCCCGTTCTTTTTGGCTTCGGCCAGCATCTTGTCGAGGTTATCGTAGCTGCCGGACAGGATTAAGACATCGCCCTCACGGACAGTCTCACTGACCCGCGGGTTCATGATGATTTCCTCATCCCGCTGGATCATGAAGACGGCAATCTCCCAGCGGCCCTGATGGCCCAGCCCCAGGGCGGAGAGCTTCTGCCCGGCGAGGTCGGCGGTGGCCTTCAGCTTGATGATGCCGTAGCTGTCGGTGAGGGGTAGGTAATCATCGGCATCGACCAGTGTTATCTCGTGGGCAACCCGGACTCCGGTCTCCCATTCCGGGTAGATGATACGGTCGGCGCCGACCTTCTCCAGGATGTCGCCGTGGATTTCCGTTTCGGCGCGGGACACGACGTAAGGAATACCTAGCTTTTTGGTGAGAATGGTGGCCAGGACATTAGGTTCCATGCGGTCCCCGATGCCGATGACGGCAATATCGAATTTGCTGATGCCCAGCTCGCGGAGGACGGCCTCGTTGGTAGCATCCGCCTGGACGGCGTGGGTTACCTGGGAGGCGACCTGCTGTACCTTCCTTTCGTTGAGGTCGATGGCGAGTACGTCATGGCCCATATTGGTGGCGGTAACGGCCACCCCGACGCCGAACTGTCCCTGACCGATAACAACAATCTGCTTTTTCATGTTAACCTCCTAGCCGATGCGGATTTCCTCTTGTGGATAGCGGAATGAGCTTGGTTGCTGGCGCTGCAGGAGCGCCAGGGTAAGTGCCAGCGGCCCCAGGCGGCCGATGAACATGGTGATTGCGATGACGGCCTTGCCCACCGTCGAGAGTAAGGGGGTTATCCCGGTGGATAGCCCCACGGTGCCGAAGGCAGAGAAGACCTCGAAAAGCAGCCGGATAAAGCTGAAGTCTTCGTGGATGGTTAGCAGGAAGGTAGCGATGGCGATAATCCCCAGCGAGAGCAGGATGACGGCGATGGCCCGGTAGATCTGCTGCGGGTTGAACTCCCGACCGAAGGCGCGGACGTGCTCCCGGCCCGTAATCGTGCTCCAGGTCATGGCCATCACCAGCCCGAAGGTGTTGACCTTAATCCCGCCGGCGGTGGAACCGGCGGCCCCGCCGACGAACATCAGGAACATGGTGAAGAAGAGGGCGTAAGGGGCCAGGCTGCCAATCGAGACCGTGGTGAAACCGGCGGTGCGGGTGGTCACGGAGTGGAAGAAGGCTGTCAGCACCTTGTATTGCGGGGCCAATGACCCAAAGGTGCCCGAGTCCCTGGCCTCCGCTGCCAGCATCACCAGGATACCCAGTCCCAGGAGTGAAACCGTCGTCCACAGCACCAGCTTGCTGTCCAGCGTGAGACGGCCCCGATGGCGTACCTTAATAACGTTGTTAATGAAGATGAAGCTGATGCCTCCCAGAATGATGAGCGCTGCGGTCAGCAGTATTAACGGGGTATCGGTCTGGTATCCGGTCAGACTTTTGAAATTTCCGAAGACATCGAAACCGGCGTTATTGAAGGCTGAAATCGAGTGGAAAAATGACTTCCAGACGGCGGTCTTCAGGGGGTAGTCAGCGGCGAGCCGGGTGAGGATGAGGAGGGCCCCGATGACCTCGGAGAGTGCCGTAAAAATAGCCATCCGTTTGATAAGGCCGACGATTCCCCCCAGCCGCGTGATGCCGATGGACTGCCCGGCGAGCACCTTTTCCCGGAGACCGATGCGGCGCCCGAAAACCAGCAGCAGCAGCGTGGCGCTGGTCATGAAGCCGAAGCCGCCGATTTGTATCAGGGCCAATATTAGCCCCTGGCCGAAGCTGCTCCAATAGGTGCCGGTATCGACGACCACCAAGCCGGTGACGCAGACTGCCGAGGTGGAAGTGAAGAAAGCATTGGCGGCCGAAGCCGGTTCGCCGGTGGCGCTGGCGGTGGGCAGCATCAGCAAGAGCCCGCCGATAACGATAAGCCCGGCAAAGGCACCGATGAGCCACAGCGAAAGCGACCTGACGCTCCGGTCGCGGGGCAGTGGTAGCCGTGTCCGCCACGAAGTAGTACGGGGCACAATCGGTACCCCGGTGGTTGGCTGACGGTGGCTGGAATCAGTCTTGCTCATGACAATCTTGGCCGGTGTCCGTAATACGCTCTTGGCACCGGGTGTTGACCGCCCTGCTCTCCGGTGACCTGGGTATAACGAAATGCCCCTGGTGCGACTCGAACGCACGACACGCGGTTTAGGAAACTGTGTTATGCCTTAACAAGGGGTGCCGTTACGCTCATTTTATTAATGTTATGTTAGTGGGGCGAATTCCTTTCGCTTCGTAGGATACCATTTTTCACAACTATGTCACAATACGTTTATTAGCAAATTATTAGCAAAATCTCAGCCTTAATTTACGCCTAGTTATGCCCCTAAATACGAAGGATTCCTTTTGAATAATGATTCGATATAGGGGTGGTATAACCCCTGAACCACGAATACTACTTTTTACAATTTGAGTCCAGGAGGGTATTACACGGTGTGGCAGGGAATAGCATTGGGCATCTATCTAACCCCTTCGGCACGAATACTACTGGAAATAATTTTGGGTGTCACTTAGCAAATTGATGATAAAAATTCCTAATGTTATGATAATTTGAGATTCCAGATATTGACATTAAGCTTAAAATCTATTGAGGATGCAGTCTTATGGTGGGTAAGATATTCTTAATTCGACACGGTCAAACGGATTCTAACATTACTGGGTTCTATATGGGCCAGGCAGACGAAGACCTCAACGAGACCGGGTACCAACAGGCACAGCTTATATCTTCCAGACTACATGGTGAGAATATAAATACGATATATAGCAGCCCGCTATTAAGAGCATACAATACAGCAACTGCTATTGGTGCTCCTCACGAGATTAAACCGACTATCCTGCCAGAGCTAACCGAAATAAACGTGGGCGACTGGCAGGAAATGCACGAAGATGAAATAAGCCATAAATGGCCTGATTTGTGGCATATATGGAGGACTCAACCGTGGGTTGTCAGGTTTCCCAATGGTGAGAGCTTCAATGATGTAACAGAAAGAGTCATGCCGGTCTTTCAAAAGATTGCGGCAGAAAATATTAATGACCATTTTATGATTGTTGCCCATGAGGTTGTCTTCAAGTTGATAATAGCCAATATCCTTCATGTATCATCGGAGATTTACCAAAGTTTTGAAATCAGTAACGCTTCAGTCTCCATATTAGATTATGGGAATAATGGACTCAGGCTGAACGTTCTCAATGACACATCTCACCTGGATATAATTGAGTCTCCCGTAGGGGGGTAGAATCTCTCGATGCAAATTATTAGCAAAATGGATTTTCGCCTATTATTCGAAGTGGCTAACTGCCCCAATTTAGCCTCAAATAATGGTGCCCCTGGTGCGACTCGAACGCACGACACGCGGTTTAGGAAACCGCTGCTCTGTCCTCTGAGCTACAGGGGCACGAAGCTAAATTGGACTTATCCTTTAACATTATGTTTCAATTTGGCGTTAATTTGGCGTTATTTTTTTGAAGATGCCCATTTTCACCGGGGGGTAGAATTTCGTCTAATAGGGCAATGGC
>Ga0272441_10004138_pt1 | contig 26701 bp, 16 predicted proteins | sample SSMProp6N_FD_193582 | JGI IMG/M metagenome (GOLD analysis project Ga0272441, IMG submission 193582) | Marine sediment archaeal communities from Little Sippewissett salt marsh, Falmouth, MA, United States - SSM-Prop-6N | ecosystem: Environmental > Aquatic > Marine > Wetlands > Sediment ... | reverse complement strand
ACTGCGTTTCCTTTCGGGAGTGGTATGTGAGCCCGCGTATTCTATCCATGACGCCCCGCTTGGGCAAGCCGGGTGGAGGGGGAGCGGGGGTAGGGAGGGAGAAAGCATCGGGGGGGTGCGGGGGGGGCGGCGGCCCTCGACAGAGTGGTGGGGGCCGCTATAATGGGCCGGGGGGCCGCCCTCGAAGCGGTCTCCCGCGCCGACCCTCAGGCCCCGCCCCGTCCCGAAAGGCGTCCCGTTGGGAGTTCTGGCCGTCCTTGCCGCGGCGCTCCTCTGGAGCGTCGTGCCGATATGCGTCAAGAGGCTGTTGCCGGTCTTCGACCCCGTGGCGATAGCCTGGATGCGTTTTGTCATGGGCAGCAGCCTGCTTGGGGCGGTCGCGCTTGCGCGCGGCAAGCTCCCCGTGCGCATAACCGCGCGGCAGTGGAGGTGGCTCGCTTTGGCCGGCGCGGGCATGGGCGGCAACTACATCTTCTACAACCTGGGCGTGCGCTACACGACGGCCGGCGCGACGAACCTCATCGTCCAGTCCGAGGTCGTGGGCCTGGTGATCCTCTCCTGGCTCTTCCTGGGCGAGCGGATAGGGCTCAAGAAACTATCCGGGCTTCTGCTGTGCGTCGGCGGCGTGGTTCTTGTGATCCTCACGACGGGGGACGTCTCCGCCGGTCTGGGTGGGGAGGCCCTTGTGGGGAATCTCTGGGTATTGGCGGCGGGTCTCTCGTGGTCTTTTTACGGCTTGGGTCAGAGGGTGCTTTCCCGGCAGATCCCCCCGACGGTATCCGTGGCCGGCATATTCGGCGTGGCGGCCTTTCTCTCGGCGCCGTGGGCCCTGCCGCGGCTTGGGCCGGCCGGTCCCGTCACGGGCACGAGCGTGCTGCTCCTGCTCATTGTTGGGATTCTCTCTACGGGGGCGGCCTACACGCTTCTGGCGGTGGGTTTTGCGCGGCTGTCGGCCTCGGCGGTCGGTGCTCTGACGTGCACGCTGCCGCTTTTCACAATCGTCGAGGCGCGTATACTGATAGGGGAGCCGGTCACGGCGCCGTTGCTGTCGGGAGCCGCGGCTGTGATAGGGGGCATACTGCTTGTGATCCGGGCCGAGAGGGGCCGTTACGTCACAGCGGGCGAGTGAGGGGGCCCGAGGGGGGGGGGGTGGGGCAGGGGGCCGGATGGGCGAACGAAGGAGGTCGGCGTTCCTGTTGGGGGACGAAGTCACATGGCTCAAGGTGTGTTGAGGGAGCTGTACAAGCACGGCCAGAGCGTCTGGCTGGACAACATCTCGCGCGAGGCGATCGACTCGGGCCACATCGCGCGCAGGCTGGCCCAGGGCGTCCGCGGCGAGACGTCCAACCCCACCATCTTCCACAGGGCGGTCACGGGTTCGAGCGTCTATGACGGTCTCATTGCAGATTGCGCATCGCGGGGCCTGTCGGCCGAGGCCACGTACGAGGAGATAGCCACGCGCGACGTCCGCGACGCGGCGGACCTCCTGCGCCCGGTTTGCGACGAGTCCGATTTCCGCGACGGGTTTGTCAGCCTCGAGGTCTCGCCGCACCTGGCCCACGATGCAGACGCCACGGTGGCCGACGCTCTGCGCCTTCACGCCAAGATCGATCGCCCGAACGTGATGATAAAGGTCCCTGCGACGGACGAGGGCTTCGAGGCGATCAGACGCCTGACCCGGCGGGGCATTTGCATCAACGTCACGCTCATCTTCTCCGGCAGGCAGTATCGCTGGTCGGCGAAGAGGTATCTGGAGGGGGCCACGGCGCGCCTCTCGGCGGGCGGGGAAGTCCACCACCTCACGTCGGTGGCCAGCGTATTCATAAGCCGCATCGACACGCTGATCGACAGGCTGCTGGAGGAGCGGGCGCAGGCCCACCCTGCCGACGCGGAGAGGATACTGGCGCTGCGGGGCGTGGCCGGCGTGGCCAATTCCAAGCTCATCTACCGCAACTTCGAGCTGTTGGCGGCCGCGAGCATGGAGCAGGACCTTTGCGTATGCGGGGGCTCGGTCCAGCGGGTGTTGTGGGCCTCGACCAGCTCAAAAAACCCGGCCTACCCGGACACGAAGTATGTGGACGACCTTGTCGGCCGCGCCACGGTGACGACGCTGCCCGAGGAGACCATAGACGCCCTGCTCGACCATGGCGAGGTCAGGCCCGACACGGTGCTCCGCGGCCGCGACGAGGCGTATCTGCATTTCATTCGCCTCAAGGAGTTGGGCATAGACCCGGAGGCGGTCTTCCGCCGGCTGCTGGACGAGGGGGTCGGCAAGTTCGCCGCGTCCTACGACGCGCTCGTGTCGGCGATAGGGCAGCGTATGGAGGCATTGGCGGCGAAGGGCTAGGCGTTTTCGTTCCGCGTCTTTGTTGAGATGGGTGCGCCGCGTTGGGCCCGCCTTTTCTTGATGCGCCCGAGCAGGAGGAAGGCTCCCGCCGCCGAGTAGCAGAGTATGGCGGGCATCACCGGGTAGCGGTATCTGATCTCGGCGATGGAGACGACGTGGACGAGCGCGAAGGTCGCGAGCGCGGCGAGGACGACGGCCTGGTCCCTCCAGTTCCGCCACGAGGTCGCAAGCCCGGCCAGGGCCAGCAGCATCGCCGGCACGTACATGGCGGCGGTGATGGCTTTGCCCGCAGTCGATGCCTTGGCGTAGTACGGCCGCCACATGTTGACGAACTTGCGCCCGGCGAGGGTGGCGGTGCGCTTGGGGTGACTCTTGATGTAGTCCAGGGCCATCCGGCGGAGCTTGGCGTCGGCCTCGACGGTGAAGAACGGCGCCCCGACGACCTCCTCTGCCGGGTACTCGGTGTCGTCGAGGGTCCACGCGCCGCCGGTGCCGCCCGTGGTGTGGTCGTTGTTGCCTATGTATAGAGTGTGTCCGGAGCTTGCGGATATGGGGACGAAGGCGGAGAGGACGGCGTAGTTGCGCGCGGTCCAGGGTAGAACGGCGCAGGCGGCGAGTCCGGCGAAGACCGCGGCGCGCCCGAGTCTGCGTCGCAGGGGCCGTTTTGCCGCCACGGCGATGGCCGCGGTTGCCAGGACCGCGACGGGGACGGAGACCTCGCGGCAGAGGGCCGATGCGCCGAGGACGAAGCCGGCGGCGGCCAGAAGGTGGAGGCGATCCCGGCGCAGGCCCATTGTGGCCAGCAGCAGAGCCACCGACAGCAGCAGCGTGTAGAGGGCCTCGCTCATGATGTAGCCGCAGCTTTGTATGAGCGGGTAATAGACTGCGACCAGGCCCGCGGCGAGGTATCCCACCCTCCGGTCCCAGAGCTCCCTTGCGAGGCCGTAGGCGCAGAGGCAGGTGGCGGCGCCGAGGATGGCCTGGACGATGCGCACGGTGACCAGCGAGCCGCCGGCTGCGCGCACGCCCGCGATGAGCCACGGGTAGAGGGGTGCGCGGCGCGCGGGGAAGCCGAGCCAGTCGTACTCGCCGCGCTCGGCAAGCGACTCGGCGTAGCCGACGTAGGTTTCGGCGTCGGAGGCGTACCAGCGGTCGTACCTGAGCTTGCCGCCGTCGTATGTCAGGACGAAGCCCACGCGGAGCAGTAGCGCCAGCAGAAAGACCGCGACTAGATAGCACCGTGTATCCGCCCTGAGCCAACCCAGTGTCACGAGCGCACCACAGCTGCCGCCTCAGACGAACAGCAGCGTTTCCGAGTCCTCTGGTTCGGCCGGCTTGTCCTCGCCGGAGAGCAGGTGATCGGCCAGGGAGAACCCGGCGCGGACGCAGAAGTGCATCTGCGCGTAGCTGTACAGACCCTGCCTGCCGGCGACGTACAGGCGCGGCTGCCCGGCGAAGTACCGCCGCAGCGGTAGCAGTTGTTTCTCGTAGCCGAGGAGATACACGGGGTAGCCGTGCGGGTAGCGCAGGAGCATGCCGCCCTCGACGTCGTCGCGCGTGATGACTTCCTCCTCGACCAGTTCGCTTATGACCTGTTCGAGGATGTCCTCGTCGGGTCTATTCCAGAGCTGGTCTCCGACATCGCAAGTCATCTCGGCGGAGAGTCCGTCGCGGTCAGGCGGAGCGTTCTCGGGCGAGTACCGGGTTATCTCGGCCACGCGGTTGAAGAGCCGGTTCTGGAAGTAGATGTTCTGAGGAGGGAAGATATCGCGCCGTTTGGTGGCTATACAAGCGATGAGGACGGCGCGGAAGACGAGCGCGTCGGTGGGCGGTGCCGGGTCCGGGCCGGAGAAGATGTGCGCCAGGTCTGTGATGGAAATGGTCGAGACGACGGCGCCGGCGTCCAGGGTCTCCCGGCGGCCGTCAGGCGACTCGTACGTAATCTCATACCCGCCGTCGTCCCTGGCTTTGACGGCGATCGCGCGGCGGGAGAGCAGGACGCGTCCGCCGTTTGACTCGATGTCGGCGGCCATCGCGGTGGGGAAGGTTCCGGACCCTCCGGTTTTGGGATAGTGCCAGTGGAGGTGGAAGGGGACCTCGTCGGGGTCGGAGCTTTCCTTCTGGCGCTTGGTGGCGAGGCTTGCGAGGATGGCAGCGAATATCGATCTGCGGGGCATGCGTTTGAGCAGGAAGCGGGCGGAGAGCTTCGAGGGATGTCTGCCCCAGACCTTGGCCGTGTAGTGCTCGAAGAAGGTGCGGTAGAGTTTCCGGCCGTAGTTTGATACGAAGAAGTCCTCAGCGGTTAGCAGTGGCCTGGGCCGGATGGCGCGGCGTATAGCCTCGGCGGCGTAAGAAGCGCCACAAGCGGCGGCCTCGGCGGGGCCGAGTTGTCGTGCGGCCTCCATGGGTTTGAGCGGGTAGTCGAAGAGCTGTCCGCGGAACTTGATCTGGACGAACTTGTCCGCTGAGACGACCTGTCCGTCGAGTTTGCTGGTGAAGAAGTCGAGCAGCGGCTGGTCGGCGGCGGAGTACACGGCGAAGCCGTGGGGTCCGTAGTCGAAGCATCGTCCCTGGTATGGGATGGTGGCGACCAGGCCGCCGACGCGGTCGGCCGCTTCGAGTATCGTGGGGTTGGCGCCCCGTTCGGCGAGGCGCACGGCGGCGGCCAGGCCGGTCATGCCAGCGCCGAGGACTGCTACGGAGGGGGGCTTTACCTCGCTCATACCGGGTCAGTTCTCCGTGCGGCGCAGTGGGCGAGCTGGGTTGCCCACGACCACGCCTCCCGCCGGAACATCGTGCAACACGACGCTGCCCATGCCGACCAGCGCGCCGTCGCCTATGGTCACTTTCTCTTTTATGGCGCAGCCCGTGCCGATGTAACAGCCGCGGCCGACGGTGACGCATCCGGATATGCACGCGCCGCCGGCTATTGCGGTGTAATCGCCTATGCGGCAGTCGTGGCTGATGATGCATGCGGGTAGGACGGTCACGTGGTGGCCTATTTCGGCGGTCGAGCAGATCGTGGCGTTTTGGAGTATGACCGTCCCTACCCCGATCTGGGCCATGGTCGAGACGCTTGCGGTGGGGTGTACGATGGTTGCGAAGCGCTCCGGGGCCACGCCGGACAGCGCGATGATCTCCTCGCGCTTCCTGAAGCTGCCCGGGCTGCTTATGCCGTTGATGAAGCACGCCTCGGGGTAGTCGGAGGCGCTTTTGATGGGTCCGAGGACGGGGATGCCGTGCTGCGCGGTGTTCCACTTGTCGGGGTCGTCGTCGAGGAAGCCGATGGGTTGGCAGACGATGCGCCCGGCGGCCTCGTTGATATCGACGATGGCGTCCAGTATGTCGACGCTTGTGCCGCCGGTTCCCAGGATTATGAGTTGTTCGGGGTTGGGCATGGGGTTTGCGCAGGTCCTCTCGCCGTGATGTGTGGGGGTCGGGTCTGCGGTACTGGCAAGGCGCGTGCATTGTCACTTTGAGGTGGGTCGATGTCAAGGTGAAAGCCGGTTGGGAGGAGCGGAGCGCGTGCGTTGTTCTCGCCGTCTTATGCGGAGATGGACAGTCCGGCGGCCGTCTGGTACAAGGGCTGGGGAGAGCCGTCTATGAAGCTATATCTGATAAGGCACGGCGAGCCGGACTGGGAGCTTGGGGAGCGTCTGGGTCTGCCGGGCCCGAGGCGCGATCTCGTCCCTCTCACCCCCGATGGTATCGCCCAGATACAGTCTGCGGCGCGCGACCCTCGCCTCCTCCGGGCGGATCTCATAGTCGCCTCGCCGTATCCGCGCACGCTCCAGTCCGCTCACGTCATCTCCCGCTCGCTTGACCTACCCGTGGCGGTCGAGTGGGACCTGCACGACTGGGTCCCGGACAAGAGCTTCCGGCGCGAGGACGCCTGGGTCGACCCCGTGACAACCTGGGGCGAGATAGTGGAGATGGGCGGCCGCTATCCGCCCGCCGAGGAGCGCATATGGGAGTCGCCGGAGGAGATACGCCGGCGGGCGCTGTCGGTCCTCTCGCGCTATTGCCGTCACGACCCGCTGATAGTCGTAACGCACGCCGGCGTCATCTATGCGCTTTCGGGTGTATCGGCGCATCATGCCGACATCGTCGAGGCGAATGTCGCCCCGTGGGCCTCATGACGCGTCGGCGTGCCGGAACGGGTCGGCCGATGCCAGGTCGACACACCAGTCCTCGCCGTTGAAAGCCCCTCGCGTTCCCACGTGCCGGAAGCCCATCTGGAAGTCGACCCGCTCCCCGCGCTTGTGAAGCTGCAGTAGTATCGGGTTGATGCCCTTGTGGAGAAGGATCTTATAGACGTGCGCGTAGGGCGTCCACCATCGCTGCTCGTCGACGTCGGCGATGAGTTGCCCGTCCACCCACAGGCGGAAGCCGTCGTTGTTGCCGCAGACGCACCAGACCTGCCTGTCGTCGGGGCAGATGAGTTCCCGGAGGAGGTACGCGGTGTAGACGCCTTCGAGGCCGATGAGGTCGCCCGGGTCCATGCGGTCTTCCCTGGCCCAGACGACGGGCGGGCGGGCGAGGATCCGGGCCCAGTGTCTCCACAGCGCCGGCACGTCCGGCTCGGGTTCGCCGATTCGGTTTGTGGCGATGTCGAGGAAGTGCTCGTTCATCATGGCCTGGCCGGAGACCCCCGTGCGTCTTATCACGTCGTGGACGCTCCCGGGCGGCTTCTCGTCGGGCCATGGGGGAGTCGCGTCGAAGTAGGCGCCGAGGAATATCCAGGGGGCCGCCCCGGCGACCCCGAACTCGGTCTGCCCCTCCTCGTCCGCCGCGACGAAGCGGTGCGTGTCGGCCCACGCCTCGCAGCGCCGGGGCGCGGAGAGCAAAGACGAATTGTCGCTGCCGGGCCGCACCTTCCATCCATTCCCCACGGGCGAGATGCTGAGCCCGCCCGCCGTGCTTATCACGTTGACGCGCACGGTCTCCCCCATGGCGCACTCGGGCGCGGTCTCGTAGCCGACCGTGGGCCCCGGTCGAGGCCTGGCGGCCGGCAGCGGCGCCAACTCCGGCGCATCGGTTATCTCAACGCCCGTCTCGGTGGCCTTGGCGAAGAGGCACCCGATGCGGGCGGTGTCACGCGCGAGGGCACTCACGGTCATCTCGGGCCTTCTGTACGCAATGCCCATCACGAGTTCGTCGCCGATTCTCTTCGAGAGCGCCGGATCGATGCGCGCAGCGCCGGCGATCTGTCCGACGAGCGCCCCTGCCGTGGCCAGCGTGCAGTCGGTGTCGTATCCGCAGGAGAGGCACGCCAGCAGCGTGCGCTCCAGGTCGCCCTTGCCGTAGAGCAGCCCGAGTATGGCAAACGCCGTATTGAGCCTTGCGTCGCATGCCTCGGGGTGGCCGTGAAGCATAAGGAGGCGCTGCCGCGCTTCTGAAAGGGTCAGGCCCTCATCGAACGCGCGGATGGCGGCCTCGGCTAGCGTGGCGATGGTCGTCCCGGCCGGGAGGTGGCCCATGTGCCTTTCGAGGAGGGTGCGGACGTCGCCTTCGGCGAACGCGTCGGCGGCCATCGCCGCCCACATCATCTCGGCGCCGACCGACTGCGGCCCGTGGTCCAGCCGGCCGTCCATCTCGGCGTAGCGCGCGGCCTCTTCGGGCGCCCCGGGGAAGATGTAGCCCCATATCTCGGCGCGTATGGGGCAGCCCTCGCCCGTGTCGAAGAAACGGTTGCGGAAGGTCCCCGAGGCGGGCGGGGCTATGCCGGACCTCCAGTTCCGCCTGCCGTTGCCGTACTCGTTGAAGGGGTACCAGCAGCGCGAGATCCACGCGTCCGTGAGGTCTCTTGCGTCGATGGCCGTGCCCCGCTCTTCCAAGACGCCGAGCCAGAGCACCTGAAGGTCCAGGTCGTCGTTGGGGGGCACCTTCTCGGGGAAGGCCTCGTCGAAGGCCATCCTTTGCCAGAGCTTGAAGCCCTCGTACGGCGTGCCGAGGGCCCCGCCCACGCACTTGCCCATCCAACCGCCGTGTATCTTGTCGAGGTACCGGTCGTATGAAATGCGCACGGTTAATCCTTCCTACTGCGAGCCGAGCGGCAGCCAGATCTTCATGTGCGAGTCTCCGCGGTTGGCCCAGGCGTAGTAGGGTATGGCCCTAAGGCGCACCTCCCGCATTCGGGCGGCCCGGTCGTAGGTGCCCACCGGCGCGTAGAGGGGTAGCTCGTCGAGCACCCCGGCGGGGGCGAGGCCGGGCCCGGTGATGACCGTCACCCCTCCCAGCAGGTCCGGCTCGTGCCGTGCCGAGAGCTCCGCCGGGCTTGCCGTTGCCAGGCGCGCGTCCTCGATGGGCAGCCCCGGGTTGTCGGGGCTTTCTATGCAGTAGACGACCGGCCCGCGCTGTATGGCGACGCAGCCGCGGTTTTCCGGCACCCGCGGATGCGACTCGACGATTTCGGCGGGCATGTCCATCTGCAATGCGAGCGTATCGCCCGGCTTCCACTCCCGTCTGATCTCTTTGTACGTCCCGCACCGCACGTCCGCGACGGCCTTGCCGTTGACCTCCAGCCTGGCCTTGCGGCACCAGCCGGGTATCCGCAGGAAGACGGAGAACTCGGACGCGGCTTGCGGCGTTACGGTCATCTCCACTCGTCCGTCCCAGGGGTAACCCGTTTGCTGCTGGAGGGTAAGAGCGCGCCCGTCCGGTAGCTGCCATGAGAGGGTGGAGTTGTCATAGAGGTGCACCCACACCCCACCGTCGGATACGTCGTAGAGGTAGCTTGGTATGGAGGCCAGCGTCCGCACCATGTTGGTGGGGCAGCATGTGCAGCCGAACCAGGGCTGGCGTTTGTGGCCGCCGGAGGACGCGAGCGGGTTGACGTAGAAGTACTCGTCTCCCGAGAGCGACACGCCGGAGAGCACGCCGTTGTAAAGCGCGCGCTCGAGGACGTCTGCGTAGCGGCAGTTCGGCTCGGCCAGCAGCATCCTCCGGTTCCACAGAACGTTTGATATGGCCGCGCACGTCTCGGCGTAGGCGGTGGCGTTGGGGAGTTGATACGCTGCGCCGAAGGCCTCGTGGTGTTGCTGCGCTCCCATGCCGCCGGTTATGTACATCTTGCGCCGGACGAGGTCGTCGAAGAGCCGGGTGAGTGTGTCCCAGTACTGTGCGTCGCCCGTCTCGATGTAGTAGTCCGCCCCGCCCATGCAGAAGTAGCCCTGGCGCACGGCGTGTCCGCGCAGCTCGGAGCGGTTGTGGAACTCCAGCCCATCCAGGAGGTACCCGGCGAAGTGGAGGTACTTGCCGTCTCCGGTCGTGCGGTAGAGCTCGACCATGGCCGCTTCGAGCTCCTCGTGTCCCGATCTGCCGTATCGCTTATCGGGCCCGAAGACCGAGCAGAGGTAGTCGGCGTATCTGCGGGCGGCGTCGAGGAGTTTCGTGCTCCCCGTGGCGCGGTAGTGGGCGCACGCGGCGTGTATGAGATGACCGGCGCAGTAGAACTCGTGCTCGGCCATGAGGTTGCGGAACCTCTGGTCGGCGATGTCCTTTATGAAGAAGGTGTTGAGGTAGCCGTCGTCGCATTGTGCGGCGACGACGTCGTCTACAACGCGCTGCAGCTCGGCTGCGGTGGGGTCGTCCGGGTAGAGGTGGACGACGTATGCGGCGCCCTCCATCCATTTGAAGAGGTCGGAGTCGGAGAAGTAAGGCCCGCGCCTCTCGGCCGATGACAGTCCGGCGGCGACGCGGAAGTTCTCGACGGCGCCGTGCTCCTCGAGCAGGGCGAGAAGGCGCGGTATACCGGCCTTGCGGTTCCGCTCCATGCGGGCCTTCCAGAAGCCGTCGCCCATGCGGACGGCGGAAAGCGGGACTGAGCGCAGGGCGGCGTGGGCGGATTCGTGGGTTGCTGCGACTCCCTGGTGCCGCTTGTGTCTGGGCATATCGGGCTCCCCGTGTGTTGTAGCGGGCGCGGCCGCGGCGGACGTGAGGAGTGTGACGAGGCCGGCCCGGCGCAGTAGCTGCTTGCTGGTCATGGCGTGCTCCCCGTAATGCTGCTGGGTTGTGGGGCTATTATGGCCTTACCGGCGGGCTTTTCAATGGCGCCGGGCTGGGTGGCAAACGGGTGCCGTGTCGGGTAGACTTATAATAGGTGGGGAGTAAGTCGTTGGGGGAATTGCCCTTTCTCTGAGAGGACCGAGCACGTGAACGGCATCAGCAGAGGCGTTCTCATCGTGGCTGTGTGTGCGGCGGCGTCCGGCGCAGGGGCCGCGCCGGCTCTGGTGAACCCCGGCTTCGAGGCGGGCGACACGTCCGGCTGGACCTACTACGGCCAGTATTGGAGCTCCAGCACCTACCCGTGGTTCGCGCAGATCGCGGCGGTCGAGGGCAGCCGCTACGCCGGCATGATGCGGACGACCCAACCGTCCATCGACACGGGGTTGTGGCAGCAGGTCACCGGCGCTGTGGTGGGCCGGGAATACAGCCTATCGGCCCACACACTCATCTGGTGGTCGGGTCAGGACGTCCGCGATTCGGTTGTTAGGTTGGGCATCGATCCGTTGGGTGGGACGGACCCGAGTGCCCCCGACATCGTGTGGTCGCCGGCGAGGGCCACCACGCTCGAAGAGGCTCACCACTGGGTACCGATGGACGTCTCGGTCGTTGCCGGGTCGTCCACGATAACGGTATTCGCCGAGTGCTGCGCGAGGACGGAAGCCGCGGGGCTGGCGGCGTGCTTCGATGGTTTCGAGCTTGTGGAAGGTCCTCCGCACTGTGCCCAGCCGTCTTTCAGCGCGCCCACCTACACGCCGCTGTACCGTGGCGGGCTTTGGGGTCTGGGCATAGTGGACTACGACCTCGATGGCGACGTTGACATCGCCGTATGCAGTGAGGACACTGCGAGCATCGTGCTGTTGCGCAACGACGGCCGCGGATACCTCTCCTTGGCGACTTCGATCTCGGCGGGTGGCGTTCCCAAGCGTATCGAGATCCATGACTTCGACCTCGATGGAATCGACGACATGGCGGTTTCGATCGAGGACGGTTTCGTGCACTGCTTCCTTGGCAACGGGTCGGGTTTCGGTTCTTACACCGTCACAGCGACGTTGGCTTTGCCGCTGGGGATGATGGCGGCGGACTACAACGCCGATGGGTGGCCCGACCTGGCGGTATGTGAGGCCGGAGCGCACTACTTCTCGGTGTTCCTTGGGAGCGGCGACGGCACCTTCGCATTGATCAACACCCTCGGCACGAGCGAGCACGCCTACAAGCTGGTGTACGGGTTGCTCGACGGCGACGGCGTGCCCGACATGGGCGTGCTCTCGGCTGGCGGTCCGCCCCTGCGAACGTATCACGGATTCACGGGTCATCCGTACTTCGCGCTGAACGACATGTCGTCGGCGCCGGTCACCACGCGCGACCTCGAGCTGGCCGACCTCGATGAAGACGGCCTCCTCGACATACTCATGAACGACATCGGTCTATACTACGCGCCCCGCAGCGAGGTGTTGGTCCTGCCGGGTACGGGTACGTGGCATATCTCGACCGAGGCGTCGATCTATCAGCTTTCCGCGGCCATGGAGCCGTCGGGCATGGTCGCTGCCGATTTCAACGCGGACGGCCACGCGGACGTGGCGGTAGCCTGCGAACTCGGCCAGCGCGTCAGCATCCTCCCCGGCCCCGGCGATGGTACGCTCCCGAGCCGTTACGCCGTCGAAGTCAGCACCAATCCGAACGCCATGCGTGTGGCGGATATGAACGGCGATGGCCTGGAGGACATCGTCGCCGTCTGCAACGGGAACGACGCGGTGGCGGTCCTGCGCAACACCTGCCCGATGACTCAGTCGCCCGCGGGATGGTTGGAGTCGGGTTGGAACCTCATCTCAGTGCCTCACGAGACCGAGGACATGTCCGTGGGCGTGGTGCTCGAGCGTCTCGTCCCGCCGAACGTGTTGGACAACGCCGTGTTCCGGTACGACAGCGGTTCGGGCTACTCGATCTACCCGGGTGGGTTCGGCCAGTTCGAGGCCGGGCGCGGTTACTGGCTCTACCTGACGGCGGGCGGGCGGGCGGTGGCCTACGGCGGCGGCACTCAGATGACCAAGTCGGTCCAGCTCTCCTCGGGCTGGACGCTCGTGGGACACCCTCAGGACTCGCCGGTTCTGCTCGCCGGCTGCGAGGTGAACGACGGCTCTCAGACGAAGAGCTTCGACGCCGCCGTAGCCGCCGGTTGGCTTGAGGGCGTCATATATGGATATGGCGGGGGCTACTTCACTGTCCGGACGTCCGGGGGGGATGATGCGTACCTGCGGCCGTGGCGCGGCTATTGGGTTCTGGCGAACGTGCCGGGCTTGCGGCTCGACGTACCGTCTTACTAAAACGGTTTTTGATGTGCAAACGGGCGGCCGCCCACGCGTTGACGGGCAAGGGCGGCCGTGTTCCGCAAACTTTGGCCCGACGGGTCCGGTTCGAGACAGTCCGTGGGCGGCTGCCGGGCGGATTCGGCCGATATATATTCGGGGGAGGGGGCAGACACAGCCTGTGAGAGGAGACACTGATCAATGAGCGGCACGCGGCTGGCGGCGGGGCTTCTGGGGCTTCTGATTATCCAGGCGACGGCGCCCTGCGCCCCCACGCTGACCAATCCGGGTTTCGAGTCCGGGACGATGTCGGGCTGGACGAGCTACGGCGTGGTGTGGAACTCGGTCACGTTCTACGCGGATATCACGGCGGCCGAGGGCTTCCGGTTCGCCGAGTTCGACCAGGAGAACACATCGCCGCTTCGTACGGGCATCTACCAGCAGGCGCCGGGCGCCACGGGCGGCGTCACCTACCGGCTGCTGGTGCAGACCAACGTGCGCTGGTCGGGCCCGCAGTCGGTGCGCTCGTCGTGGGTGCGCGTCGGCGTAGATCCCTGGGGCGGCACGGACCCGAATTCCGCCAACGTCGTCTGGTCCCCCGAGCGCAGCAGCACTCTGTCCGAGCAGGGTCGCTGGATACCCATGTCGGTTGCCGCCATGGCGCGCTCCGCCACGGTCACTGTGTTCGCGGAGCTGCAGGCCGACACGGGTAGCGGCACGGCCGCCGGGTGCTTCGACGACTTCGACATCACCGCCGGCGTCACGCGCGCCGAGTGCCTGTCGTTCGACGCGCCCCTGATCAAGGAAGTCTACCGCGACGGGCTCAACGACCTGCAGTTGATGGACTACGACACGGACGGCGACCTCGACGTCATCATCCCCTGCGGCGCCGAGACGAAGGTCCTGCTTTATCGCAACAACGGACTGGGCGTGATGACCTACACCGGGTCGATAGACACGGGCGGGATATGCGAGCGGCTGGCGTTCGCCGACTTCGACCAGGACGGTTTCACGGACATGGCCGTCTCGACGGAGGACGACGAGATACTGTGTTACCCGGGCGACGGTTCGTGGTTCGGCACGCCGGTCGCGACGGACACGCCGCGCCGCCCCATGGGCATGGTAGTGGGATTCTTCGATGCCGACGCCTACCCTGACATAGCCGTCGCGTGCTGGGACGACGACAAGCTGGCCTGGTACACGGGCGACGGTGACCTGTCCTTCACGCAGGTGTCCGAGCAGGGCGTGTCGAACGAGCCGCACATGCTGGTGTCGGGGCTTATCGACGGAGACTCCATACCCGACCTGGCGCTGGTCTCCCGCGGAGGCCCGACGCTCCGCACCTACAACGGCTGGCCCACCTCGCCGTACTTCTACTACATGGATTCGACCACGCCGGGGATGTCGGCGTGTGGCGTCCAGCTGACGGACCTCGACGAGGACGGCGACAACGATATCATCATGGGCAACTGGGGTGCTCCCTGGGATCCGCTCGAGCGCGTCCACGTTCTCGAAGGCACCGGCAGCTGGCAGCTGGACGACACGCCGACGACCTACTACCTGCCGGAGACGATGGGTCCGGAGGATGTGCTGGCCGGCGACTTCAACTTCGACGGCCATGAGGATATCGCGGTGGCCTGCTCGATCGGGCATTCGGTCTCGGTTCTGCTGGGCACGGGCGACGGGGCCATCCCGGCGCGTTACGATTTCCCCATAGACCCGGCCTTCCTGTCGGCGCTCGTGCGCAAGGGCGACGTCGACGGCGACGGCCTTGAGGACATCGTGGTGCTGGGCAAGGCGGCGCGCCACTTCGCCGTCCTGCGCAACGCGGCCCCGCTGGCCGCCTCGCCGGAGGGTTGGCTCAAGACCGGCTGGAATCTCGTATCGGTTCCTCACGAGACGGAGGACATGGCCGTGGGCGTCGTGCTCGATCGTCTTGTCCCGCCGAACGTGTTGGACAACGCCGTGTTCGGCTACGACAGCGGCTCGGGCTACTCGGTGTATCCGGGCGGGTTCGGCGGGTTCGAGGTGGGTCGTGGGTACTGGTTATACCTCTCGGAGGGGGGTAGGGCGGTGGCATACGGTCCTGGTACGCTGACGACGAAGTCGGTGTTGCTGTCGCAGGGCTGGTCGCTGGTCGGCCACCCTCAGGACAACCCGGTGTTGCTCTCGGATTGCGAGGTGCGCAACGGCATGCAGACGAAGCCCTTCGACGACGCCGTTGCGGCCGGCTGGGTGGAGGGCGTGGTTTACGGCTATGACGGGGGCTATTTCACGGTCCGCACGTCCGGTGGTGACGATGCGTACCTACGGCCGTGGCGTGGGTACTGGATGCTCTCGAGCGTCCCGGGCCTTACGCTTTACGTGCCGGCTCTTTAGACGGGTCCTCCGCCGGCGCGGCCGCCGGGCCCGGTGGGTGAAGCTCAGCGCCTCGGGCATCTGTGGACTCCGACAGCGGAGAAAGGGGCTGGAGCGTGCGCGCAGCATGCGTGTTTCTATTGTGGGTGGCGGCTGTGGTGGGGTCGGGTCGGGGCGTGCCCGTTATCGTCAACCCGGGTTTCGAGACGGGGTCCATGTCGGGTTGGACGAGCTACAGCGGTTCGTGGTCGGCAGTAACCTTCTACCAGGACATCACGCCGGCGGAGGGTTCCCGGTTCGCCCAGTTCAACCGGTCGATTTCGTCGCCGGTGCGGACGGGCATCTACCAGCAGGTCTCCGGCGCTTCCCCGGGCACGACTTACCGGCTACTGGTCCAGACGAACGTACGTTGGTCCGGGCCGGATGCGGTGCGCTCTTCCGTTATCAGGGTCGGCATCGACCCGTGGGGCGGGACCGACCCGGCTTCCTCCAACGTCGTCTGGTCCCCCGAGCGGGGTTCGACCCTTTCCGAGCAGGGGCGCTGGATGCCCATGTCGGTGTCGGCGATGGCGCGCTCGGCGGCTGTCACGGTATTCGCCGAGCTGATGGCCGACAGCACGGACGGCAACGTGGCCGGGTGCGTTGACGCTTTTGAGATAGCCGAGGGGGTCAGCCACGCCGAGTGTCAGTACTTCAATGCCCCGATGATCCGCGAGGTATACACGCCGGGCCTGTCCGACCTGGAGCTTGTGGACTACGACCTGGACGGCGACCTCGACACCGTCGTGACCTCTCGCGACAACTGCATCGTTCTGCTCTATCGAAACAACGGTCTCGGGGCCATGGTGTACGAGGATCAGATGAGCACGGTGGGCAGGGCGGAGCGCGTCGCCGCGGCCGATTTCAACGCGGACGGGTTCCCGGATCTGGCCGTCACGACGCAATCGGCGGAGATACGGTGTTTCCTCGGTTCGGGGGCGGGTTTCGGCGTCGGGCTGCCGACCGCCACGCCGCTTGGGCCCACGGGCATGTCGGTGGGCTACTACGATTCGGACGAGTATCCGGACATCTCCGTCGCCTGTTGGGAGGCGGGAGTCGTGGCGGTGATGCTCGGGGACGGTGACGGCACGTTTACGCTTGTTTTCGAGCGCCCGACCAGCGACGAGCCGCACACGCTGGTGTCGGGCCTCATCGACGGTGATGCTATACCCGACCTGGCGGCGCTGTCCCGCGGCGGTCCCGTCCTGCGCACGTTCGGCGGCTGGCCGAGCTCTCCCTACTTCTATCCGTTGGACACGGCGGAGCCGGCCGTGGCGCCCTTGGGCGTCCAGTTGGCCGACTTCGACGAGGACGGCGACAACGACATCGTCTTGCCGGATCGGGGTGTGGCCTGGGAGATGCGCAGTAGGCTTCTCCTGCTGGACGGCACGGGTGCGTGGCAGCTCGACCAGAATCCGGACACGTACTACCTGCCCGGCGGCATAAACCCGGAGGATGTAGCCGCCGCCGACTTCAACCTCGACGGTCACGTGGACGTCGCGGTGGCGTGCGCGCTCGGCCATTCGGTCGACGTCGTATCGGGTACCGGCGACGGTGTCATACCCGCCCGCTACGACTTCCCGGTCGACATCCTGCCGACGAGGCTCCGCGTGGGTGATGTCAGCGGCGACGGCTTGCCGGACATCGTGGCACTTGGCGGCGGCACCGAGGACTTCGCCGTCTTCCGCAACACGGCGCCGCTGGCGGCCTCGCCCCAGGGGTGGCTGGAGGCTGGCTGGAACCTGATCTCCGTCCCGCACGAGACGGAGGACATGGCCGTGGGCGTCGTGCTCGATCGTCTCGTCCCGCCGAACGTGTTGGACAACGCCGTGTTCGGCTACGACAGCGGCTCGGGCTACTCGGTGTATCCGGGCGGATTCGGCGGGTTCGAGGTGGGTCGGGGGTACTGGTTGTACCTGTCGGAGGGCGGTACGGCGGTGGCGTACGGCCCTGGTACGCTGACGACGAGGTCGGTGTCTCTTTCTGAGGGTTGGTCGTTGGTGGGTCACCCTCAGGACAACCCGGTCCTGCTCTCGGCGTGCGACGTCCGCAACGGGATGCAGACGAAGCCCTTCGACGACGCCGTCGCTGCGGGTTGGCTTGATGGAGTTGTGTACGGTTATAAGGAAGGTTACTTCACAGTGCGCAGCTCCGGTGGTGACGATGCGTCCCTGCGGTCATGGCGTGGGTACTGGGTGCTGTCGAATGTCCCGGGCCTTACGCTTTACGTGCCGTCTCTGTGATATACTTACAATGAATCTGTGAGCCGCCTCGCCGGGGGGCGGGGCGATTGCTTTCTCCTACAATGGGTTTTGCGCTGCCGTTTGGCGGCCACACATGGCAGAGGGGAATCTCGTGCGCGGCTGGTATCTACTTCCTCTGACGGTGGCTTTGGCGGTCTCTGCATCCGCTCAGCCGGTTATCACCAATCCGGGTTTCGAGACGGGCGATATGACGGGCTGGACTTCCTACGGCGAGTACTGGAGCTCCAACAAGTATCCGTGGTTCGCCCAGATAGCGGCCCCGGAGGGGATCCGCTACGCGGGGATGTTACGCACTACGCAACCGGCGGTGGACACGGGCATATACCAGCAGGTGTCCGGCGCGACGTCGGGTGTCGAGTACACCGTCGTGGCCTGGACGAACATCTTCTGGGAGGGTGACTGGCACGAGGAGGGGGAAGGCCGCGACACGGTTGTACGTTTGGGTATAGACCCCTGGGGCGGCACCGACCCCGACGGCGCGCAAGTTATCTGGTCGCTCGATCGCGCTGCGACGGTTGAGGGCACGCCCAGGTGGGACGACATGGCCGTTTCGGCCGTCGCGCGTTCGAGCACCATCACGGTCTTCGCCGAGTGTGAAGCGATCAGCTATGCGGCGATGCTTGCGGCGTGCTTCGACGGTTTCGAGCTGTACGCGGGCCCGAACCACGCCCAGTGCCCTTCTTTCGGATCGGTTATCTACCGAAGCATGGGCCTCACGAATATGGACGACCTGGTCGTGTTGGACATTGACGGGGACGCCGACCTTGACGTCGCCGTGACCGCCAGGGATGCCGCTATTGTGAGCCTGCAGCGCAACAATGGCCACGCTGTCTTCACCACGGCGGCCGAGCTGCCTACCGGCGGCACTCCCCGCAAGATGGTGGTCGCCGATTTCAACCTCGACGGCCTTCCCGACCTCGCCGTGTCCGTGGAGCCCTCCTCCATCGCGTGCTTCCTCGGCAACGGCAACGGCTTGGACCCCTACATCGCCTCGCCCTCGGGCAGCAACCCTCGGGGCATGGCCGTCGGCGACTACGACGCGAACGGCGTCCCCGACCTGGCCGTCGCCAACTCCGCCGGCAACAACGTGACGATTCACCTCGGGCAGGGCGACGGCTCCTTCGTCCAGGCAAGCGAGATCACCAGCAGCGAAGGCCCACATACGGTTGTCTGCGCCATCTTGGACGAAGACGCGATCGACGACTTGGCGGTCTTCTCGGGCGGCGGACCGCCGCTGCGCACGCATCACGGCATTAACATGCATCCCTACTTCTGGTTCAACGATTCGGGATCGTTTGGACTGTCGCCGAACACACTCAACATAGCGGACATGAACGAGGACGGCGACAACGACTTCATCATGACCGACGTCGGCCTTCTCTGGGATCCTCGCTCCGACGTACATGTCCTGCCCGGTACGGGCTCCTGGCCGCTCGGCAGCGACGTGTCCACCTTCGAGCTCTCCGGCGGCATGGGGCCGAAGTGCACTGCGGTGGCCGATATGAACGTCGACGGCGACCTCGATGTCTCCGTCGCGTGCCTGATGGGCGACCGGGTCACCGTGCTTACCGGCATGGGCGATGGCACCCTGCCCAGCAGATACCCCGTCGACGTCGTCGACGCTCCCGCCGTCGTCCGCGCGGCCGACATGAACGGCGACAACCTCGAAGACCTCGTCGCGCTCTGTGTCGACAATAACAAGGTCGCCGTGCTCAAGAACGCCGTCCCCGTAGCGCAATCGCCGGAGGGGTGGCTTGACACGGGCTGGAATCTCATCTCCGTCCCGCGCGTAACGGAGGATATGTCAGTCGATGTCGTCCTGGACGCCCTCGTCCCGCCCAACGTGTTGGATAACGCAGTGTATTCGTACGATAGCGCCGGCTACTCGGTCTACCCCGCCGATTTCACCGAGTTCGAGCTCTGCCGCGGTTACTGGGTGTACCTGACTGAGGGCGCCCGGGCGGTGGCGTACGGCGACTCCGCGCCCGCGAACAGGTCCATCTCGCTGGCGCAGGGCTGGAACCTCGTGGGCCATCCGCAGGACTGGCCCGTGCCCCTGGCCTCCTGCAGCGTCACGCTTGGCGCCCAGACCAAGCCCTTCGACGACGCCGTCGCGGCCGGCTGGATCGAGGGCCTCGTGTACGGCTATGACGGCGGCTACTTCACGGTCAGCACGTCGGGCGGGTCGGACGCCCACTTGCGGCCCTGGCGGGGCTACTGGGTGCTCGCCAACGTCTCCGGTCTTGCGCTTTACGTGCCGGCTCTGTAACACACTTAGTATGGATGGGTGGACCGCCTCGCCGGGGGGAGGGCTGTCTGCGGCTGTGGGCTCTGCGCCGCCGTTTGGCGGTCACACATGGCAGAAGGGAGTCTCGTGCGCGGCTTGTATCTGCTTCTTCTGACGGCGGCTTTCGCGGTATCTGCATCCGCCCAGCCGGTTATCACCAATCCGGGCTTCGAGACGGGCGATATGGCGGGCTGGACCTATTACGGCGCGTACTGGAGCTCCAACAGGTATCCGTGGTTCGCCCAGATACTCGCCCCGGAGGGCATCCACTACGCGGGCATGTCACGCGCATCGGAGCCGGCGGTGGACACCGGTATGTACCAGCAGGTGTCCGGCGCAACGGTGGGTGTTGAGTACAGCCTTGTGGCTTGGACGAACCTCTTCTGGGAGGGCGGTTGGCACGAGGATGGGTGCGGCCGCGACTCGGCTGTACGTTTGGGTATAGACCCTTGGGGGGGCACCGACCCCGACGGCGCGGGCGTTGTCTGGTCGCTCGACCGCTACGCGACGGTCGAATCGACGGCCACGTGGGACGACATGGCCGTTTCCGCCGTCGCGCGTTCGAGCACCATCACGGTCTTCGCCGAGTGCACGGCTGTCAGCTATGCCGCGATCATCGCGGCGTGCTTCGACGATTTCGAGCTGTACGCCGGCCCCAATCACGCCCAGTGCCCATCTTTCAGACCGCCTGTCTACAGCAGCATCGGCCTCACGGGCCTGGACGACGTGGCCGTATTGGACCTCGACGGAGACGCCGACCTTGACGTCGCCGTGACGAGCCGCGACGCCGGTGTTGTAAGCCTGCAGTACAACAACGGGCATGGGGCCCTGACTGCGGCGGTCGAGCTGCCGGCCGGCGGCACTCCTCACAAGATGGTGGTCGCCGATTTCAACCTCGACGGCCTCGCCGACCTCGCCGTGTCCGTGGATCCATCCTTCATCCACTGCTTCCTTGGCAACGGCACCGGCTTGGATCCCTACATCGCCTCGCCCTCGCTCAGCGGCCCTCTGGGAATGGCCGTCGGCGACTTCGACGCCAACGGCGCGCCCGACCTCGCCGTCGCCAACTCCGCCAGCAACTGGGTGACGGTTCACCTCGGCCAAGGCAACGGCGCCTTCGCCAAGGTGACCGATCTCCCCAGCAGTGAGTACCCTCACACGGTTGTCTGCGACATCATTGACGGTGACGCCGTACCGGACTTGGCGTGTATGTCGGGAGGCGGGCCGCCTCTGCGCACTTATAGCGGCAAGATCACGCCGCCCTACTTCTGGTACAACGCTTCCGCATCGATCGGACTCGGGCCGAACACGCTCACCATGGCGGACCTGGACGATGACGGCGACAGCGATTTCATCATGACCGACCTCGGCCTTCTCTGGGATCCTCGCTCCGAGGTCGTTGTCCTGCCCGGTACGGGCACCTGGCAGCTCGGCACCGAGACGACCTCCTACCAGCTCTCCTACGACATGGTGCCCAAGTGTGCCACGGTCGCCGATATCAACGTCGATGGCGACCTTGATGTCTCAGTCGCGTGCCTGATGGGCGACCGGGTCAGCGTGCTCATCGGCATGGGCGCCGGCGCCCTGCCCAGCAGGTATGACGTCGACGTCTACGACGCTCCCAGCGTCGTCCGCGTGGCCGACATGAACGGCGACAACCTCGACGATCTCGTCGCGCTCTGTGTCGACAATCACAAGGTCGCCGTGGTCAAGAACAGCGTTCCGGTGGTGCAGTCGCCGGAGGGTTGGCTTGACACGGGCTGGAATCTCATTTCCGTCCCGCGCGTAACGGAGGACATGTCCGTCGGCGTCGTCCTAGACGCCCTCGTCCCGCCCAACGTGCTCGACAACGCGGTGTATTCTTACGACGGCGGGTCGGGCTACTCGGTGTATCCGGGCGATTTCGGCGAGTTCGAGCTGTTCCGCGGTTACTGGGTGTACCTGACTGAGGGCGGGCGGGCGGTGGCATACGGCACCGCCGATCTCGCGAACAGGTCCACCTCGCTCGCGCAGGGCTGGAACCTCGTAGGCCATCCGCAGGACTGGCCCGTGCCCCTGGCCTCCTGCAGCGTCAGGCTTGGCGCCCAGACCGAGTCCTTCGACGACGCCGTCGCGGCCGGCTGGATCGACGGCCTGGTGTACGGCTATGACGGCGGCTACTTCACGGTCAGCACGTCGGGCGGGTCGGACGCCTACTTGCGGCCCTGGCGGGGCTACTGGGTGCTCGCCAACGTCTCGGGTCTTACGCTTAACGTACCTGCGCTCTAGCGCGCGCTGTCGATTCCGGCGGCCGCCCCGGGGTGAATACCGGGGCGGCCGCTTTCTCCGTGCGTTTCCAGCGCGCGATCCCCCTCCCGAAGGCAACGACGGGTCAAGTAATGGATGGGTGTGCGGCGGTGGTGTGTTCACGTGCGGACGCAGCGGAGGTGGAGATTCCCCTGCCGACGGCAACAGCGTGTCGAGTAAGGGATAGGGGGCCGGTCGCGTGCCCTCCGCAGGTAAGCGAGTCGAGTGCGCGATTCCTCCCCCAACGGCAAACGACGAGTGAGTATGGATAGGTGGGCGTCAGCCTTCTGCTTGGGACTGGATCGGCCGAGTGGGATTCGACCTCCGACGGCAACGACGGGTCAAGCAATGGACAGGTGTGCGGTGGCGTTTCGCTCTCGGTCGGCCAGCCGACCAAGCGTGATTCCTCGCGCAACGGGCAACGGCGTGTTGAGTAAGGCATAGGCACGCGTCGCCACCTGCCCCGCGCACGGGCAAGCCGACTGTGGGATTCAACCTCCGACGGCAACGGCGAGCCGGGTAAGGAATGGGGGAGCGGTCGCGTGCGCCCCGCAGGTAAGCGAGTCGAGTCGGAGATCCCTCCTCGGATGAGGAACGACGAGTTGAGTAGGGAATGGGCATTCCGCGGTGTGTCCCGCAAGCGTTGGCGCGCGAAGTGGGGGATTCCCCTCCCGACGGCAACGGCGTGTCGACTAAGGGGATGGCCAAGCGGCTGTGTTGACCTCGTGCGTGGAGGATTCGACTGCGCGATTGCCCTCGCGACGGCAAACGGCGTGTCGAGTAAGGGATAGGCGCGTCGGCGCCTGCCCCGCGCATGGACAAGCCGGCTGCGGGATTCGGTTCCCGACGGCAACGGCGAGCTGGGTAAGGAATGGGGGAGCGGTCGCGTGCGCCCCGCAGGTGAGGGAGCCGAGCGGGCGAGTCCCCTCCAAACCACACGGTGGGTGAGCTGCGAGGCCGTGTCTGCTTCTGCCCTAGCCCCGCGGGCGACCACCCCCGCGCGAAGCTCCGGGCCCGCCACCACACGCCGGCTCATCACTATCCGCCGCCGGTTACCAGCCGACCCGCACCCGCCGCCGCTTAATTCTCGGCGATATTGTGCTATAGTAAGAAGGTAGAAGCGCCGGATCCGCATGCCCCCATCGGCGCCGCAGTGGGGCGGTATGGGCATTGGGGGCGCGGCCCGGCTCTCTCTGGGGGAAGCTGCTCATGACCATGCGTTCTAACCTGTCCGCGGGGTTGCTGTGTCTCCTTCTGGCCGGGATGGCCCCTGCCGCGATCACGTACCCCGGCCATTACAAGCCCGGTTGGAACCTCACCAGCGTCCCGGTTCATCCCAACGACCCCTCCCCGGCCTCCGTCTTCGCCGACCTGGCCGCCGTCGGCAACACGATCGAGGGCAACGTCTTGGCCTACATGCCCGGCGGCGGCTATAGCGCCTACCCGGATGTCCTCACGGCCATAGTGCCGGGTTGCGGCTACTGGATCTGGGTCGAGCAGGCCCCGGACGACCTCGTGGTCATGACGATTGGCGCTCGCAGCGGCCGTTACGTATGCATCGATCTGGCCGGTGGTTGGAACCTCGTCGGCCACCCGTTGGAGCGGCCGCAGCTTCTGGCCGACTGCCTCGTCCGCGACTCCGGCTCGGCGCTGCTCTTCTCCGACGCCGTGGCGGCGGGCTGGGTCCAGACCTCTCTCTACTGCTACGACGGCGCCTACAGCTCCGTCCGCCCGGACGGCGCCGGCGACGATGACTCACTCCGTCCCTGGTGGGGCTATTGGCTCCTGGCCTATCGCGACGGCCTGACGCTCATGGTCCCGCGCGAGCGTCTCTTCCCCCTCACCGTCATGGCCTACAACATAGGCTCCGCGTCGCCGCCCCTTGTGCTCGAGCGCCCCCAGATGGAGCAAATCGCCGACGAGATCGTCGCCTCTCAGGCGGATGTCCTCGGCTTCTGCGAGGTCGATATCAACACGGAGCGCCGCGACTACATCGACATGGTCGCCGAGATCAGAACCGCGCTGGAGGCCCGCGGCTGGCCCATGGACCATTACTTCTATGCGCCGGTCCATTCATTTGACGAGGACGAGTACCAAGTCAACGGTCTCCTCAGCCGCTACCCCATCATCGCCACGGACGAGCACGTGCTTCTGCCGGATGGCGCCAACCTCTACAAGGTGGTGCGCGCTACGGTCCAGTTCGCACCCGGTGCCGTCGCCAACTGCAACATGCTCCACTACGGCATCGCTGACCGGCAGTGGCACTGGTACCAGACGTGGCAGGCCAGGCAGTTCCTCAATTGGCAGACGGGCCCGGGCATGATCATGGGCGATTTCAACTTCACTCCCGACTCGCAGGACTATACCGACTACGTCACCGACTACGTGATCCCATACAGCGGTGAGCAGATCGCACCGGCCCTCCTGGATTCCTCCATGGAGGGGGCGGGGGAACACTTGCCGACGGTCGGCGGTGGTGCCGGCATCCCCTCGCCGCCGCGAATCTACCAAATCGACTTCATCTTCGGCACGGACGACATCATCTTCTACGATGCCTTCATACCGATCAGCACGGTATCGGACCACTGGCCGATAGCGACCCGCGCCCTTATCCCACGACAGTAGCCCTCTGCTCGACGGCAACGACGTGTCACGTACGGGATATGGGAGCGGTTGCGTGCGCTCCGCACGTGAGCGAGCCGAGTGGGCGATTCCTCCCCCAACGGCAGACGACGAGTGTGTATGGATGGCCGGGCATCAGCGCTTTGTCTGGGACTGGATCGGCCGAGTGGGATTCCACCTGCGACGGCAACGGCGTGTCGAGTAAGGGGACGGGCAAGCGGACCCGCTCTGTTTGGGGAGATGCCTGCCGAGTGGGAGACCCCCGCCCAGCGACAAAGACGTGTCGGGTAATGGTTGGGCAAGCGTCGACGTCTACGCCAGCGCGGCCTTCATGTCCTCCTCCGCCGTGGTGATGGGCTGCATGGCGAACTTATCGACCAACACGGCCAGCACCTCGGGCGTCACGCACGCCGGCAGGCTCGGCCCGAGCCGGATGCCCCGCACACCCAGGTGCAGAAGCGTCAGCAATATGCACACGGCCTTCTGCTCGTACCAGGAGAGCATCAGCGAGAGCGGCAGCCCGTTCACGTCGGTGTCGAAGGCCTCGGCCAGCGCCACCGCTATCCTTATGGCCGAGTACGCGTCGTTGCACTGGCCTATGTCCAGAAGCCGCGGTATGCCCCCTATGTCGCCGAAGGCCAACTTGTTGAAGCGGTACTTGCCGCACGCGAGTGTGAGTATCACGCAGTCATCGGGGACGCTCTCGGCCAGCTCGGTGTAGTAGTTCCGTCCGGGCTTGGCCCCGTCGCACCCGCCGATGAGGAAGAAGTGGCGGATGGCCCCGGCCTTCACCGCCTGGATGACCTTGTCCGCGAGGCCGAGCACGGCCTCGTGCCCAAAGCCGACGGTGATGCTTCTCTCCGGCGCGTCCTCGGCGAAGCCTGGCGCCGCCAGGGCCGCCTCGATAACAGGCGCGAAATCCCGGTCGGCGATGTGCGCAACACCGGGCCAGGCGACGAGGCCGCTGGTGAATATCCGCGCCTTATAGCTCTCCTTCGGCTTCTGGATGCAGTTGGTGGTCATCAGTATAGCGCCGGGGAACGCGTCGAATTCCTTCTGCTGGTTCTGCCATGCGCTCCCGTAGTTGCCGACGAGGTGCTTGTACTTCTTGAGTGCGGGATACCCGTGCGCCGGCAGCATCTCCCCGTGCGTGTAAACGTTTATGCCGGTCCCCTCGGTCTGTTCGAGCAGCTCCGCCAGGTCTCTCAGGTCGTGTCCCGATACGACGATGGCCTTGCCCGCCACGGGCGTCACGCGCACCTGTGTAGGTTGTGGATGTCCGTACGCGCCCGTGTTGGCCTGGTCCAGCATCTCCATGACGCGCAGGTTGACCTCCCCCACGCGCAGCGCGAGCGTCAAGAGCTCCTCGGCGGATGAGGCGTCTTTCGTGAGGAAGTCCAGCGCCTCGTGGAAGAAGGCGTAGACCGCCTCGTCCTCCACGCCGAGTATCTGCGCGTGGTCGGCGTAGGAGGCCGTGCCTTTGAGGCCGTAGGTGACCAGTTCCTGCAGGCCCGCAACGGTTGGGCCGAGCTTCTCGATCCGTTTCTCGATGGTCACGGCCTCGCCCTGGCGGACGAGCTCGTCGAGCCCGCCGGCGGGCCGCCAATTGGCGGGGCCTCCGGGCTCTTCGGGCATCTTCCCGGCCTTTGCGGCCGCCGCCTCATACAGGGCCTTGGTTTTCTCGATGACCCTTCCGGCCTGCCCCAGCAGCCCGGCCAGCCGCTGTGGGTCGAAGTTCACGTTCGTGACCGTGCTGAATAGCGCCTCGATGACGAACAGATCCGCCTCGCGGTCGCGCGAGCCAAGCATAGCCGCTCGGTGCGCGTACATCGATATGCCCTTGGCCGCATGCACGAGAAGGTCTTGCAGGGCCGCCGTCTCGGGGTCTTTGCCGCACACACCGTGCGCCGTGCACCCGCTGCCCTTGGCGGTCTGCTCGCATTGGTAACAGAACATGCTCATTGCTGTCTCCCCACCCCATTCACGTAAGTGTCGCGTGCGATCTCCGCGCCCGTCTCAGTCTTGAACACGCGCCCGATGAACTCGCCCAGCTCGGCCGCGGTAGCTCCGGGCTTCTCGTGTCGGATATTGACCAGCCAGTCCGCGTCCCAGATTATGCAAAACTCCGGTGTGTCGATGTCTCCCGCGCTGTGGTGGCTCCCGACTATCCGGCACGCGTGCTCGATAG
>Ga0272441_10004136_pt1 | contig 26708 bp, 30 predicted proteins | sample SSMProp6N_FD_193582 | JGI IMG/M metagenome (GOLD analysis project Ga0272441, IMG submission 193582) | Marine sediment archaeal communities from Little Sippewissett salt marsh, Falmouth, MA, United States - SSM-Prop-6N | ecosystem: Environmental > Aquatic > Marine > Wetlands > Sediment ... | reverse complement strand
ACATCGCGGCTGTCACTGCCTGTCTCTGAACCTCTCCTACACGTAGTGTCTGTACGTCCCATCCTTCCCTCCGGTAATGCTTCACACGCTCCTGAGACCTTCTGGCGAAGTACTCGTCAAACGTGTCAGAAAAGTCAACAAGCAAACCAAAGTTCTTTCCAAGCTGCTCGTCTACTCTTGACAGCCTCCCGCCGCTCTGCTTGGCGGAGATGGATCCTGGGCAGTCGTCGCAACGAATCATGTATCTAAGCTGCTGGAAGTTGACCCCAGTATTCCAAACTCCAGTCGCAATAACACGCTCCAGCTCACCAGACTCAAAGCGTTTGCGAATGTCCTCTCGATCAGAGTCATTTATTGGGTTGGTGTCAGGACAGAACTTCTTCAACTCGTCCCACCGGTCGTTGGACGGCTTAGCGTAAACGACTTCAAAGCCGTCTCCGCGTAGACGCTTGTAGAGATTCAGTGCGTGCTCGATGGTCTCGACGAGAAGAAGGCATTGACCGCCGTTCTCTGTAAGCACGCGGGCTACCTGTGCGATGTGGTCGTTACGAACGTCGTTCCGCCAGATCCCGTTCCGCTTCTTTGCAGATCTGCTACGAACGGTGATCGCAAGGTTGCACGGGTAGTCTATCATCATGACCTTGATCGGAACGACGTTGCCGTGCTGTACGCCTTCCTGGTATTTCATCTCGAAGATCTGCCTGCCGAACAGGGCCTCGACATGAAGGTTCGACCCGTCGATCCTATCAAACGGGGTGTAAGAGAACCCGAACATCCTCGCGTACTTCACGTTGCCGATCTTCCTGATACGTTCAGCGGTGGCGGCTTCGTGAACCTCATCGTAGAGGAAGAGCCTGCACTGGTCCAGGTCGAGATGATTGAGACACCCAACCGTTGCAAGAGTGATCCGCTTGGCAACCTTCTTATCCCCTCTGACCTCTCCGATTTCTGACGAGGGGATAAACTTCACTAACTCTTTCTTGAGGCTGGCGAGAACACCGCGCCTGTAAGTAGAGATAATGATCGGCACGGTAGGGTACATCCGACAGATTTGTGCGATCAGGAACGTCTTGCCATAACCTGCAGGTGCCTTGATTACCCCATGGTCGTTATTCACTACCGCCTGCAAGCAGTCCCGTTGTCGATAGCGAAAGTCGGCGTCAACATTCTCCCAATCAGGATCTGGCAGGATTCTTGGACGGAGATCTACGTAACTCCACTCGATCTTCTTCAGTCTTAGATGACGAATCACCCTGTCGGTCAGACCCATCGGGCACAGCAGCGCCTTTTCTCCGGATACGGTCTCCACCTCCCTGTACAGCCGGAAGTTCGTGAACACGGCCTGCCTTTGAAAGTTGACCGTTTCCTCCCTCCTCTTGGTGTATGTCAGGGACGCCTTCAAGGAGTCTATCACCGGATGGATCTGAATCAGGTTTGCTCCTCTGGTGATTGTGGCCACGCCGTCTAACCTCCACAACTTCGAACCTGCCGAAGTCTTCTTTCCAGCCATAGGGCGAGATACCAACAAAGCGTCCCGCTGTACTCAGCAGGGCTTGGAACTTCTCGATGGTAAGGCCACGAGGGAGCATTGCGATGAGCCCGATCTCATCCCCCTCGAGGAATGCCTCGTGCACCGTGTACTCCTCGGGCCTCCACCATCGCTTGTACAACTTAACAATCCCATCAACGATGGGACTCCATTGGATGGTACGAACGAGCTTACCGGGAACGCTCAGCGCTTCCGATGCGTAGAGCAGTCCAGCTCGCCACCAAGACTGGAGGAAGATCACCCGTCCAGCCTTGTCTTTGAGCATGAGACTACGCTCGGCTTCACGCTTGTTACCGAGACATGGAGTAAGGAACCTCAGCTTGATCTCAACCTCTTGCATCTCAACCTCCGATGCTAATTGTAGCATCGTATACGAGGCCGGTCAAGGGCAGTTTTACCTGTTTTTTAGGGTTTCGTACACGTCTACCCGTATAGGATTTCGGAGAAGTCTCCGAAGAACGTTGGGGGGTCAAACGGGATCAACCCTATGAGGTCAAGCCACAGCAAACGCAGCAGATTTACGAAGTCCACCGTGGTTCTCCACAAGGACAGAGCACCACAAGACGTTGAGTCCTCACCCTTCTCGCGATACAACTTGTGGTAATACGTTTTACGGTTATTCATGAAGACAGCAAGCGGCCCGAGCACCCCGAAGCTAACAGGAAGCGACCACGAAGACAGAGCCATCAGCCACGGCTCCAGGTCTGAGGCCCGGCCCCTTGTCTGGCTGGGCCTGGGCGGTCCTTTCCTAGCGAGCTTCAAAAATAATCTCGGGCTGCTCAAACGGAGCCAGCTTTTCAACCGACCTCCCCTTGTGGGGTTCATCGGATCCACGAACCGCCTGATGTCCCAAATCCTTCGCAACAGGGCGTTGAACACGTTGGGCACCGCCTTCACGTAGAGCAGCCGAAGTGCAGTGCCCTGAACCAGCAGGGACCGATGGCAAAACCTCTCCGCTTTACTCGTAACGTCAATGTACTGCTCATCGTCCATCCCAGCCTGCCGACCCAGGTGCTCCTCCAGACCTAGCAGAAGCAGCTCTGTCCGGTCGAGCTTGTGCCAGCCGGGGGAGTACCACCCGGTATCGATGCACTCCTGCTCTATCCTGTGATAGGAGAGCCTGACACTCTCGTTGCTGGACCAGTCAAACTGGTTAATGGGACACACTTCAACCTCGGGCCCTTCGCCAACCAAGTGATTCGAGAAAGCAGCCATGATATCGCTGGCAATGAGGCTGGAGAAGACGAACCGAGTAGGCCCGTCTTCCCCGCCCCGTAGTACCTGTACGTGGCCGAAGTTCTCGGCATCTGGGAACACGAAAGTCATCGGCTAACCAAGACTGATCGTTGCATCAAACGCAGAGCTAAGTTCGGGTGCGTGCGTAGACACGATGAACTGAGTCCCTGCAACGGCGTTCTCCTTGGCCTTCTGCAACAGCTGCGTTACGCAATCTACTCTCGCGTCGTCCAAGTACACCGTGGGCTCATCGAGTATGATGATCCCAAGGTCACCGAACAGGCGACTGATCGACATGTGAAACGCAAGAGCCATCGCCACCTTCTGTCCGCCAGAAAGCCTCTCGGCAACGAACGGATGCCCGTCGGACGACACACAGGGAATCTGTAAATCATCCTCGATGGAGGCTATGAAGTTGGCGTTGAACACGCGGAGGTACTCACTCATCTGCATGTTCATACCGCGCAGATAATGGGAGATCACCAGGGTAGGAAGTGTGTCACCGTGTAGAACGCGTCGTGCGTCCTCGATGAGCTTCCTGTACTCAACGAGCTTCTCCGTGTTGCCTTGCTTCTCCTTGAGCTCGTTCAACATCCCGGTCGCCTTACCGAGCTCCTCTACCTTCGCCGTGAGAGTTCCGTTCCTGCTCGCGAGATCATCTCGTAGCTGACGGACCTTGACAACGACCTGCTCCGCGGCTGCGATGTTCTCCTGGCTAAAGGCACCGGACATCTCCATGTTACAGGACTGGAGGTCAACAACCTGACGCTCTCTTTCCTGTACAAGAGAATCAGACTTGGCCTTCAGTGCCGAATGACGCTGGTTGTAGTCCGAAAGCTCGCTCTGTGCAGACTCGTAAGCACCGATCAGCCCCTCCAGCCTACGAATCTCCTCGTTAGAGGGAACCGCCTGTTCTGGGGGGAGGTTTGCCAAATTGACCTGGAGCTGCTGCATCCTGGCATCGTACGACCGCTTCCAAGCGTCAAATTTGATGCGGTCCTCTTCCAGCTTACGGACAGCGTCACGCATCTCGTAGATCGCCTTCAGGTCAGCCTCGATTGCACCAGCTCTTTTCGCTGCACTCTCCCTCAACTCATCGATGTTGCTGACAATGGAGTTGCACACGGGACACTTCGGGTCGCTTCCAGACAAACGCATCACAGACTTACACACTTCGGCCTTGCCAGTAAGCTCGGCCAGAAGCGGTTTGATGTCGTCCTTGTCGTAGTCCAACATCTTCTGAGCCTCGGGGCTCATTGAGCGGATCACAGCAACCGGGTCGGGAGACCTGTTGTTCAGGGCCTCCCCTTCCAACTTCTCCAACTCGCGTAGGAACGACTGACGTGTGAGCTCCATCTTGCGAAGCGATTCGGCGGTGGCAGTGCTCCTCTTTGCCGCCTCGTACGTTCCGCGTTCACGCTCGACCACTCCCGTAACCCTGGAGATGTCCACCTGCGTGGTAGACGCCGCCGTGTTCGTGGAGCTGATCTTCGCGTCGAGCTCGGCAATGTATGCCTCCAGCCGAGCCTTGTTACGCTCGGCTGTAGCAGCCGCGTCTCTCGTATTCAAGACGCGTCTCGCCGCCTCTTCGTCCAGGCCGTCCAGCTCCTCGGTGAGACGTTGGACCTCGATCCCAAGCTTCTCGATAGACGGATTGAGATCATGCTCAATGCGCAGCTCGATTGCAGAGATCTGGTCTGAGAAGTCGGAGACCACGAGACTATTCGCCTCTTTGAGCAATGCATCGCGTATAGCATTGGTACCGTCAACCCCGCACAGACGCTGGAACCCCTGTAGCCTCCTCCCTGGGGTGACGAACAGCAACTCGTCGATGTCGCCCTGGCTTACGAACACCACCTCGTTGAGAACACGCTGGGAGATGCCAAGAACCTTGTAGATGTTCTCCGCAACGGCCGTTGCCGTGGTGTACTTCTCCCCGTCGTACTTCAACTGGCAAGTCGCCTTGTCGATGGCCCTCCGAATGTAACCTTCTTTGCCATTGGCGTGGAACCAGATTTCAACTTTGCCGGAGAGAGCCGTACCCCACGTGAGGTTGGCCTTCTTCTCCCCATGCAGCCTACTTTGTCCTGTGAAGCCGTAGCGTATGGCCTCCAAAAGGTTCGACTTCCCAGACCCGTTCTGACCTACAATGCCAGTAATACCAGACGAGAACTCGAAGTCCTCATCCTCGTGCTGGCACCATCGAGTCAGGTGAACCCTATCTATGTTCATGCTTCCCTTCCTTTGCATTTGGAGATGGCCCGGTCCCACTTCTCGTCATCAAAGCAGACCTTGCATTTGACACAGGTCACATCTTTACTGCCCTTAGTACCGTCTTCGTGTCGACACACGAATCCGGAGCCAAGGGTCCTTGCGACCACCTTCCTATCCCACTTGTCGCGGAACACGATGCACGGCCTGTCTGGGAAATCGTCCGGTCCAGTCGACAGGTACGCCAGCTTGTAGCCGCCCCAAAGCTTCTCATCAGGCCACGTGGATAAACAATCACACGACAAGAGAAGCTGAACGTTCGTCAACGAAGCGAACAGCCGCAGCGGACTTATTAACCCGTCAACCATCCAGCTGCGTGTGTAGGCGTAAACCGTCACGTTTGGGTGGGCCTCAGCGATGTACGCCCACTTCATCGTATACCCAACGTCGTAGAAGTCCCCCACGGAGTGGACCCTGACGATCAGGTCCTTGCACTTCGTGTTCGCAGCTTCGAGCTGCTCGAGCTTCTTACACATCCTGTCCACGAAGTTAGAACGCTGAGATCTACGGTAGTTTCTTATCTGCCTCGCACGGACGCTCTCGATACCATTAGAGTACCAAGAAGCATAGCACATCGAGCGACACAGATTGTTCGACCCGGGACATGTACAGATCGGGGGGAGGTCAAACGTCCAGATCCCCTTCCGGTATCCAAGCTTTCCGTTTCCGGGGACCAGCATCCCCACCTTGCCGTCGTATGTCTTCCGCTTAGCCAACCTCGATGCCTCTTGCCATTCGTTCCTCCGCAAGGACTGTCTTCGTATCGCGTTGAAGTAGTGAAAGTATGAAACTGTGAAGCTTCGGCTCCTCTCTCGGATCGACCACCTGGCTGAGCAGGTCGCTCAACTTCGGCACCACGCCGTCTTCTGTCTCCGTACCTGCAGAGGGAAGCATCACGTACTCTCGGATAACCGGGTTGAGGAACAGGTGACAACGATCCGAGGCACACATCATCAACTTGACCTTAGCGTCCTCGATCTCTGGGTCGTACCGCACGATGAACAGCGGCTCTCGCATGCTCTCCGGCAGCTCCTCATCCGGCAGGACGTTTGAGATCATCCCGGTGACCATTATCAGGTCCTCCGGCGTGAACACATCGTGCTTCTCCACACGCCGGGTCTTCAGCGGAACGAACGTGCACTCGTACCCGCCCCCACTGTCGGAGAATAACGTCACGAACTTGTCGACAGGCTCGTCCGCTCTCCACATGTACGTTGGACCCGGGTAGACCACCTGTACGCTCCTGCTGCCAACGAGCATCTCTCGGTACTCATGGTAATCTCCTGTCAGGATCCGCGTTACGTGCTCTGGTATCCACGTAGGACTGAACCGACCCTCATCGGCGTTGCCGTACGCGAATAACCTGTTGTGTGTCAGAATCGTGTTTGCTTCCGGAGGAACGTTGGCCAACTCCTCTTCAAGCTCAGACATCGACACGTAGTCCAAGCCATAGATGACCATGTCTCCGTGCTCGATGGTCTTCTTGTGCAGGTGGATGACCTGCGGCGTCAGCTCCAGCCAGGTCTCGTCCTGCGTCACGAATCGGTCGTGGTTGCCAAACACGGCAGCCACACGGATCCCGTTCTCAGCACAGTCATCCGTGAACCGCTTGAAGTTCACCACGTCTGCCGGGGTAGGACGCCTTGTCTCAAAGATGTCGCCGCCCAGCAGGATCAACTTGCAGCCATACCTCTTAGCTGTCTGCAGTATCTGGTTCAAACCGAAATAGGAGTCACCCCGCAAAGACGGGTGTGACGCCCACGCATATGGCTGGAGATGCAGGTCAGCCGAGAAGATGAAGGGCGGCAACTCGGCGGGTTCAGGATCCCTCTTCGCCGCAGTCTTCTTCGCAGCCGCCCTCTTCTCAGCCATCTTTTTCTTTCCCGTCGCTTTCTTTGCCAACGGTTTCTCCTTCGTTGTGAGTGCTATTGATCGCGGTCTCCACTCAGGCGTAACACCGAACACACTGTAAATCAGAATGTACCGCACAAGACAGCAAGATTCGGCACGCGATATTCCCTTCCAGACGCGGCATCTCAAGCTATCGAGGGGCTATCTTCTTCAACGCGACCACAGTCATCGTCTCGCCGTACCCCTACGCCACCAGCACGCAAACTGCGATGTCTTCGAAGTCCGGATCCACGTCCGCCTCATCCATTACCTCCGGCAATGTAGAGCCAACAGAGGCGAGGAAGAAGTTGATCTTCCTCCTGGAGGGAACGACGACATCCCCTACAACGACCACAGCGTCTGGGACGGCAACATCCCCGCTCACGAACCGCTTTCCAAGATCCGTGATCCGGACCTCCCTCGGCCTTCCGGTAGCAACTTCGACAAGCCCCCAGTACGCCAGCTTCTTAGCGTAACCAATGATCCAGCCGCCGAAGCCAACGAGATCTTCCTGTGTCACAAAGTCACCGGACTCGTACTCGACGTTGATGTTCACCCACCCGTCTTTTGCGTCTCTTGTCTCTGAAACCTTGTACAGCGTCATCAGAGCTGCTGCGAGGTTCGTCGTGAGCTCCTTCGGCTCCGGAGGTGGACAGCCGTCGAGGGCTGCGTTTCCAGCAGCCACCACAGCCTCCTCGGAAACCAGGAACCTGTCCTTGTCGATCACGTGCCGTCTCCTTCTTCTTGGCGGGCACTCACGGAGGGTCCGATTGATACGAGCTCTGCTCGTTCCTTTTTGTGTGGAATCGTGACGAAGAGAAGTTCAGTTTCCTCTACCTCCTCGTCCCCACGCTCTACGGCTGATTGAGCCGCGTCCTGTGCGTCGAACTTGGTGTCACCTTCCACCACAGTCTCGAACTTCTGGAAGCGGTAAACACGTACGTGGTACTTCACAGACTGCTCCTTATCTCCTTCGTCACTGACTCGAGACCGTGTACTGCGTCCTGCACATCGGTCTTCAGAGCATCCAGTTCGGATTCGAGCTTGTTCCTCACGATACGCAGCGTGTCACCGCTGATGGCAACACTCGCTTCACGGTCCTGCTTCGTCACATGAAGGAACACCCGCCGTCCGACGCTGAGCTCCAGAAGACAAAGCACGTCGATAAGAGACTGCAACCTGTCTCTCCCCTCCGTGACTCGAGCTGCGTAGTCATCAAGGTCGCTACCAGTACTGTTGATGGCGTTGATCAGCTCCTCAGCCGCGGAGATGTCCGCTTTCGTCTTCTTCTGCACTTCCTCAGTCATCCCGTTCTCCTTTACAGGTCGCTGATCTCCCCGGTCATGCTTTCGATGCTGTCCTCCGCTGTCTTCAACGTGAGGAGTGCTTTCTCATGGTCGAGCATGTGTTCTTTCCTTTCTGGATATCGGGGCTCTTTCTTCAGCCCGATACCATTCTCTCTGTAAGAGAGAATGATGACATACTACTACTTTAGCTGTCATCATATCTATCTACGATAGATATGGGGTTTCGGATCAATTAAGAATCCGGAACTCCCTAAATCCCTTAACGTTACGAAGGTAGTCGTCTGCTTCATCAGGCTTCATGCTGTACAAAGCTGCCGGGTACTTGAACAGGAACCCGAACCTTGGTGCGTTCAGCTCCACTGTACCGTCTGGTGGCTTCCCTGCCAGCGGTTTGTCTGTTACAGCCCATGTGTTAACATGGTACCTCAACTTGTTCTGTGATAGGGAGAAGGGGACAATGCTCACAATCATCAGTGCTGGAAGCTCTGACTTAGCGGCCATGACCCAAGACTTCCTGACGGCAAGAGCGGTACGGATAATAGGCATCTGCAACCTACTAACCCCGAAGCTAAGATCGGTCATGCACATCGGCCTGTTCTGGTAGATCGGGTAGACCCTGTCGTTGAACAGGTTGCGTAACCGTCTGGCACTGCACCATGGACAGATCCTGTGTCCACACTCTCTGTACATCACAGTCTTCTTCTTTGGCACGGTGCCTTGTGGTCTGCACAGTCGCATCTGAGTGGCACGCTTGGCTACGGACTCCAGGCCAGACAGACGCATCACCAAGTTGAAGTACCTCATCCTGATTGCCTTGACGGTCATCAGGTACTGTGCCTCGTTGAACTCTCTGCCACGGAGGTCTTCGAAGTTGGCGGCGACATGATACCAGAAGATCCTGTCCACTGGCTCTGGCCAACCCTTCTTGACTTTGTAATGCCAAACGGTGTCGTGCTTCTTCACTCCTCTGCCATACCTTCAAGCCACCCCTGAATACATTCCACGAACGCATTGGCGTAGTCATCGAAGTTGAGTCTACCAACCCCCAAGCTGGAGATGTAGTACATCGTGGCTGGGCAGCGAGAATACTCGGGGCTTCTTGCTACGATCAGTGTGACGTGCTCATCCTCCTCGAGGATTCCTGATATCTCATGCATCCAGTTAGGATCTCTGTCGTTTGAGCAGTCAACGTCAACGCCGTAGAGCAGGATCTTTCCGTCCCTTTCATACGGCTTTACCTTCGACTCCCCGGTCTCCGGGTCGTACTCTGCGTCCTGGAGTATTTGCAGAAGCTGTTCTCTGTCCTCGATGCCGGTGGTGTCAACCGTAGAAAGGATTGTGTCCACGTCATACCTCCAGCTTGGGAAGAGCAGCGTCGACGATAATCGACTGTCTTTTTCGGAAGAACGATCTCAGCAGATGAGTGGCCATCGCACGGTCCCCACGCCGCAGACTCATCGACAGGACTGTGAAGTACTCCTTCGGCATCGCGGCTGTTTCCCGAATGGCCATCCACAGGATAGACTTGTCGTAGTCCTCCTGCTTAATGTGGTGCTCCCAGAGATGTTCCGCGAGAGCTTCCCTAGCGTCCTCGTGGTTACTGTCCCAGCACCCCGTACACGTTCCGCTGTTGGTATCTTCCGGCAGATCCAGTATAAGCCTTTCAACGTACTCGGAGACATACTCCCGGATCCTACGCAGCACGTCCTTCCTCGACTCGACCAGCGTTAACTGGTCCTTCCTGGCTACCTTTGAGTTTAGCACCTTTCCGTGCTGATCGACCCTCATGTTGTCGAAGAACACAACATCGCCCGCACTGCCGTTTCCGAAGAACCAGGTACTGTAGCGGACGTACACGAACGTACCAGTAGGGCAGAACTTGTTCAGCCTGTTCGCGGTGAGGTCCGTTGGCCAACCGCACCGGCTCAGGGTAGCCGTGCTGTCTGGGTGAATTCGAATGATCCTGTTCCCGTGAAGCTCGACCACAAAGTCGTCTTCGTCTTTCAACAGGTACGTGTTATGGTCTAGCTTGACTCTCCCTTTACGGGTACGCTTGAAGCGTTCGGTCGCTTCTTGGTGTGTCATTTCCTTTTATACTTCCTGACGCGAATGCTCCGGTGGCGGCTCCAATTCGGACCATACGCTTGGTTCTTGGTGTGTCCAGAGACCCACCCGCCGCTTCCTCCGGCCAGGAGGAAGAGTAGGCCTGCAGCAGCAGCAGCGATCTTGACCAGGGTGGCGATAGACATTGTGCACCTCACAGCTTGTACACGAGGGATTCGTCTACGCCCATCTCCTTCATCGCAGCACGCGACTGTTTGGATAGAACGTCGACCAGCGTGTGCAGGCTCACGCAGTCCCTCGGAACGTGGTACCAATGAAGGCGGTACCCTTTCTCCGCGTAGTAATGAAACGCAGCCTGCATGTCTCCGTTGATCTTACTATGCATCCTCGACCGACCGGCGTTCACTGTCACTTCCGAGTCGCTTAGGATAACTACCTGTACAGGTTCCGTGATCTTCTTACGCTCACGCATTTGGTTCCAGTGGTACCGAAGGGCCATCCAGTATGGCACCATCTCCGCGGTGTTCACCGAAAGTGCGTTGCTCGCTCCTACGAGAACCTTCAAGCGGTTGGAGAGGACCTCAAATAGAACGACGGCCCAGCCTCCAGGGTCGTCCCATTTGAGACCTGAGCCGTCGCCCATGATCCAAAGGTGCTGGCGTGCTGGGACCTCCTCTCCTCGGCCCCTGCACTCGTCCAGCGCCCGCTGGAAGTCAGCTATGAATCGCACTACTTGTCAACCGCTCCTTTCATCCCAGCCAACGCCTTGTCGAGCAGAAGGCCAATCATGTTGCTGAGCGACTTGACCGCACCGTGCAGCCTGGACGGAGTTTTCTCGTCGTCCTGCACCTTCCAGACGCCTGTCAGGATCTGCCCCTCGATCCTGCCGAAGTCAGCCACGATGACAATTGACTCCAACTCTGGGACCTCTCTGAGAGCAGCACCAGCCATCTTGTCAGCGAGGGCGGCAAACTTTTCGTCAAACCTCACCCTCACGGTCTTCGAGGCGGTCCGGGTCGTGTCCTGGGTCTGGCTCGTAGGGCCACGGCTCGTCTGACTCATCTTCGGGTCCTCGTCCGCCGCGTAGTGGTGTTCCGGCATCGTCGTCCTCCATCATTGCAGTTCTTGGTTCTTTGGGCGTTCGGTTGAAGAAGTGTGTTGAGTCGTTCATCAGGTTAGACAGCCGAGTGGCTGCAAGCCAGCACAGGAAGATACGAAAGAGCCGCAGTGGGCCTTGACCCTGATCAAGCGTAAACTCGTACGCGACGACACACAACATCGCCGCCCAATGCGACAAGCAGAACGGGCAGCTGAGCAGCTCCCCGAAGAAACCGCCGCTAGCCTCGAAGTAGGCTCTCCGTTCCTCGAAGATCGATCCGTGGTGAATGCACTCGACGATAGCCCACGTGGCAAATGCACAGACAAGGATCTCAACTATCACGGTTCCTCCTGTTGCCTCCTCCGGAGAGGGCCATCTTGAACAGGCAGTAAACTCCGACGAATGCCACCACGGAAAAGAAGGGGCATTCTTTTGCCAGTAAAACAACTGCGATCATCAACCCGACGACGATGAACGTTATGCACCCCCAAACTTCATCGTCTGCTGCCATTGGACCTCACCTTAGTCACTTGGCCTGTCTCCTATGGTGTAAAACCGCCCCGGCGACAGCGGCTTTTGGAAGCGATACGCCGGGATGCCGGGTCCTCGTCTGAAGTGAGATTTGATCGAGAGCATCGCGTACTGCGGGCGAAGCTTCGGGAACTCCTCCAACCCTCTGTTGTTCCTGTAGTACCTTGGATCTTTTGTTCTTCTCGGAACGGGTGTTGACATCTCTTCTCCCTCCGATGTAGAATGAGCAAAGAGCGTTGGATTTTCTCAGAACGCCCTAAGCCGTTTTAGGCCCGGCCGCTTAGGATTCGCGACAAGGCTCCTATAAATCCATTCAGGACAGCGAGGAACGGTTTAATGAACATTCCCTCGGCCATGGAGACCCACAATGCAGCGAAGTCACGCATCGGATAACACTCCGTCTCTCGCCACCCAAGCCAGACAGTTACACACGGGGAGCGGTTCGGGCTTGGGGGCGGACGACGTGGGATCTCCAGAGCCCATAGACGAGACCCTATCCCGCGGAGTCGACCTTGTTTCGGCCAACCGCACCCTTTCTCCAATTCTACACTTTCTCACACTTCACGGCAAGCCGTATTCTCTCGCTCGCCACTTCGCGATGAACCCAATGTTCGACCTCGATATGCCGCGTAGGTCGCTCTGGAAAACAGGCAGACAGTTGTCCAAGTCCACCTCTCTTGCCGCGAACGATATCCTCCGCTGCGTAACGGTTCCGTACTTTGACGTTCTCTTCATCACCCCGCTGTATGAGCAGATCCGACGCCTGTCGGGCAACTACGTGAAGCGGTTCCTTGACGAATCTAAGTTCATCCGGAACAACTTCATCGACGGTACCTGCTCAGACACTGTGTTTCAGCGAAGCTTCAACACCTTCTCGACAATGTATTTCTCGTTTGCCTACCTCGACTGCGAACGCGTTCGAGGCATCGCGTGCGACAAGCTTGACATTGACGAGGCGCAGAACATCGACTTCGAGTTCCTGCCGGTGATGCGAGAGTGTATGTCGGCCTCGGACTGGAGGGTGACACAGTTCTCCGGTACGCCCAAGACGCTCGACAACACACTCGAGAAGCTGTGGCAGTTGGGCTCACAAGCCGAATGGGTGATGAAGTGCGAGAGCTGCGGCCACTGGAACATTCCGAACACGTCCCACGGTGTTATGAAGATGATCGGTAAGGAGACCATCGTCTGTGCCAAGTGCACACGTCCGCTCAACCCTTACTCCGGACACTGGGAACACGCCTTCCCGGAGAAACGAACCTCTTTCGTAGGCAGACACGTTCCGCAGATCATTATGCCCTTCCACTACGCTGACCCGAGGAAGTGGAAGTTGCTCACATATAAGATGGAGCATGACCCGCAGTACGTATTCCAAAATGAGGTACTCGGTGAGAGCTGTGACCTGGGTCACAAGCTGATCACTTATGACGAACTCCGAGAAGTCTGCGTACTCAACAAGAACGACCCCCACATTGCCGCAGATCTGCGGAACAAGTATCACATGCTCGTCATGGGCGTGGACTGGGGCGGCAAGGGGTTGAAGGAGGTCTCCTATACGACAGTGGCCATAATGGGGCTACTGCCGGAGGGTGGCCCGCTCCATGTTATCTATGCTGAACGTCTCAGTCGGGCACTGGACGATATCGAGGAGGCCAAGATACTCCTCAACTACTACAAGATGTTCGGCTGCTACTGGTTCGCCCACGACTACGGCGGGTCCGGATCGGTCAAAGAGATCCTGATGGTACAGCAGGGCCTTCCTCTCGACAGGATTATGCCACTTCACTACGTACCTGGATCAACTCAGGGAATCCTCACGTACAAGCCCCCGGGCGGTGGTCGTGTGAGGCACTACTATAGCCTAGAGAAGGCACGCTCATTGCTCGTAATGATCACGGCCCTTAAGACCGAACAGATTCTTCTCCCCCAATACGACGACGACTCGAAAGAGGTCCTCGACGACCTTCTCAACTTGATCGAAGATAAGTTCTCCACCAACCGCGGAGCAGACGTGTACGTGATTGGAAGGAACCCTTCGGCCCCGGACGACTTTGCCCACTCGGTCAACTACGCATCAGTGGCGATCTACCACTCCTGCGACAGGTGGCCGTCGTTTGCCAACGCCATTCAGGGGATCGAACCAGAGGACCTGTACACTCCCGAACCACCGCCGTTCACGGACGGATATGGCTAAACAGCGTCATCGATCTCGATGTCTTCTTCGTCGAGTTTCATGATCTCAGACACCTTCATCTGACTCATGGTATCGAGCCGCACCTTAGCCCGCCTGATGGAGCCGCCGCCTCCCCGCCCGCGGCATTTACTGCAGATCCTGTGGCTCTTGTCTGTGAAGATATTCTTCCCACACTTCAGGCAAGGACGCCAGCCCTTCTCCCTACTTGCCGCCTCACGCTCTTCCTTCTGCTTCTTCCTCTTGCTCACCTTTCTGCACCTTCAACAATAGTCTCTGTAACTTCTTTCGACCGGCGTTCCACTTGGAAAGCCGTACCACTACGCTCATCCCCATCCCCCTGTTGTGTGTCTCGTGGAGGTAATCCGAGTCTGACATTATCTGGATCACCCGGCCGAGGTCCGGAAGGGTAATCCCCATCTTTGCCAGAGCTTCTCGCAAGGCGTGTAAGGAGATCGTCACAGACTTGTCCTTCTTGTCCACCAAAACGTCCACAACCTTCGTCTTGATATCATTGTACTCTCTCAGCTTCCCGAGCACAACGAGCCACTGCACGAGACGTATCAGGGTTTCAGAGAGGTATCTGCATTCAAAGGGTCCGGACACCATGCAACGCCTCGTCTTGGTCTCCAGTGGGATCTTGTCAAAGTGGTAGTACTCCTTCAAAAAGGTCATCACGCTTCGCAGGACGCTGTGGTGGTAGTTGTTCGCACTCGGTAACGCCATCTTGTTCTGCTGCAACCACGCGATGTACTTTGGGAAGAGGGCCCTGGAGCTCCTGAATGCCTTGATCCTGTGGATGGGCGGTTGCTTATCCGCATAGAGGGCATCGTTCTTGATGAACACCCAGTCTTCCGCCAGGGAATAGGCGTAAGCCTCTATCCTATCGATCTTCATCATTGTATCCACGGGTTCAGTCAGCACGGACTGCAGCCCACTCCTGCGAACCCCGGTTGCCGGGGATGACAGAACTGACGTGCAGCCCTGCGAGAGGCACTTCTCTACGGCCTCGTCCACCTCACGCCGCGAGTAGCCGCGAACCTCAATAGTCTGCAGGTTATAGGCCTCCGCAAAGCAGTCCCCTGTGATGCGGCTCGCAGCGGCTGGACCTCCAACGAGACCGATCTTGGCCGGGGTGGTGGAGAACGCCGGTGCAAGGTAGTTCGCCGCAACTGCAGAGAAGATCGCCCAGAAGGTCGTCCAAGCTGGCGAGTCCTTGTTCAACCAGCTGACAACGTGCGTCGGGTCCGGAGGTAGGCTCGTCTTCATATCGAGGTCGCTGAACGGCATCGTGCTGATGTCACCGAACATCTTGTTGCTCGGCTTGATAGACCCATCTTTGACAACGAGCAGCGGGAACACAGCCTCCTTCGTGTCTGCACAGTACCCAACGCTTTCATAGCCCCGGGACATCTTTGGTGAGCTGAATCCCCGGATGATGTCAAGCAGGCTCTTGGACCACTTCGATTGCGTTACAGGATAGCCGTGCCCTCCTGACATCAGGAAGTCTGTGCACCACTTCTTCGTTCCCTTCTCGATCTTCTCTCGTTCCCCCGAGAACGGGAGGCAATGTCCCTTGTAGTGAAATGTCCCGCACAGGAAATCTCGGCCGCTGGCAAGGTGCACAGCTTCTTGCAGCACAACGGTGTAGTCCGTAAGCTGCTCCATCCCGTTCTTACCCTTGAGCCAGTAGCCCGTGTCACGCTCTATGATGTCGTGTCCCTGAACGATCACGGTTCTCTCAACGGTCACCCGTCCGAAGAGCCGCCTCAGCTTCTCCTGCTGTTTCCTCGTAGCGAACTCAGATATCTGCTCCTCTTCCGTTCTGGTGAGCTTCATCCTCGTAACGAGTTCGCAGGCCTCCCAAGGCGTCACGCTGAGCAGGTGGTTGCACATCACCTCAGGCCACGTGCGGCTGCCTTCGTACGCCTTGTGGATCATCGTTTGGACGCTTTCCCATTGCCTACCTCTCTTGCTGTTGAAGTCGTGGTGAGCCCTCGTAGCAATCTTTGCACGAGGAAGGTGCCTTGCGTGCTCGAGCGTTTCGTGGTTCAGGGTGGAGGGCCAGAAGATGATCTCGTACGACGATAGAGTGTTCCAGGACGATACAGAGGTTTGCTCGTCCCACACAACCATGCTCAGTGGAGTTTGTCCGGTGAACATCTTCACCCGTTGCAGCCAGAGAGCATACACGGGGTCGTCTGTCGCAAGGATCGAGGAGCTCCTTGGTCCAATGGTATCGAGCATCATCAGCCCGGAATCGTCCCCGCCTCTACGCGTCCTGAATAACCTACTGATCCTGTGTTCCCCGTCATCGAAGTGTAGTGCTCGGATTCTTCCGGGTACATCATAGGACGCGTACACAAGCATCTCGAACATCTTCGTATTGGACTGCAGGAAGAAGCTGTTCATATCCGCAAAGTCGTTACAGGCCTCTACGACCTCTTCGCGGGAAGACGCACCGACGAACTGGCCAAGTCCGCGGTTCCAGTTTCGGGACCCCCAACCTCCCCACAGGCACATAGACTGCATCAGAGGTTGGAACCAAGGCTTCGATACGGGGTCCTTTCGAATGCGAGACCAAAAATCAGAGAGTTGGATGTCCGTGTTGACATTCCTTGCGTAGCCCTGTATATTGAGCTCGGATAGCTCGCTGGGCTGCAAAGAAAGGAGTGAACAGCCTACCATTGACCGAATTGCGGATGGGGCGTCAGGCAGCTTTCGACGCTTCTTGTATATCTCAATGCTATCCCCGGTGAAGTGACAGCCCTTACAGCTGTACCACTGCCCGCCAGAAGGGTCGTGGACAACGAACATCGCATCGTGACAGAACGGGCAGTCCACGAAGCCTGGAATGTCAAATCCGTCCTTGACACAAGTTCCTACCGCGGGTAGAATGAGGTCAGCGGTTGCGTAACTGTTGTAGTTAGGAGAGCCAGACATGGTGCACCACTCGGATCTTTGGGGCGACTCGAACTTCCAACAGCTTCATCATATCTTCAGGGTATATGATGTCCCCGAGTTTGTCAAGAGGGCAGAAGCGGATGACACTCTCCGCAAGCCTGAAGAGCCGCTCGCGGTTACGGCTTTCGCTGATCCCCTCCATCGGAAGTACCCAATGACAACGCCAGCGATGACCTGGCTTTCCACCTGCTACTTCATCGAGAACGTCAAGCAGGCGGCTGCTTCGGGGGTGAAGAGGTCCCGCACACCCGAAGACCAGGTGATCCTCGGCCGACTGACCAAGGCTGCTGCCTTCTGGGGCATCGAGCCCGCCGTCATGGACCTGTTCTCCTGCGTAGAAAAGCAGGCTGCTGCCACCGTTGAGGGCCTCGATGATGAGGACTTTGCACTCGTCGTTGACTGGGAAGGCAAGAAGGAACGAAGGTTCCCCATCGTCAATCCGGCGAGCATCAAGAGTGCGGCTACGCGGCTGTACGAAGACAGGGCAATGTACCCGTGGAGCTGGCGTCAACACGCGGCCTCTAGGATTATCAACCGGGCTGATGAGCTCGGCGTCGACCTGGGGGAGAACCGGGACTACATCGCCAAGGCTGCTGGCCTCGGCTTCGCCACAGGCACGACCATCGGGGGCGAGATTGCCAAGAGGATCACGCACATCCAAAAGACCGCTCCCGACACCGCCAGCAAGATGGCTGTGTTCGCCAAGACCGCTATGATCAGCGAACCTTCCCCCGAGCTCAGTAAGACTGCTGCTGCCATGGTCGACGCAGTGGACCGTTCCTTTGGGCTCCACAAGCTTTACAGACGGGGACTGCCCACGCCCGAGGAACTCTTCTATGGGACAAGCCTCGAGAAGCTCGCCGCTGTGAAGGACTCCGTCATCCAGCTTACAACAGGAACGGTGTACAACGTCTCCGACCTCCAGAACCTTGACCTCGAAAAGATTGCCAGGATCCTCGGGGACGACATCTACCACGCCGTCAACGAACCCGGCATCGGTATCGACTTCGACAAGTTCGCAGAGGTGGTCAAAACACTCCCGGTGCCCGATGCTCGACTTCTTGAAACAGCTATTGGCGAAAGTATTCAGGAAGCAGTCTGATGGGACAGAACGTCCGAGCGATCCAAGCCCTGTGGGGGGACGATCAGGCGTTCGCATCATCCCTCCTTGCTGTTCTCGTGAACAAGTACGGGACCCAGTTCTTCGATTGGGAACCGGATACCCTGCGTGCGGAGATTCGAGACACGTGGAGAGCAAAACCATCAGAGTCGAATTTGAACAAGCTTTGGGCTCTCCTAACAGCAATAACGACCAATTCCTTCTACGTCTCAGGTGACGTGTATAACCACATCTGCAACGGTCTCGACGGAGACGTGAGCATGGAGATGTGGGATCCTGCAACCCCCGAAGAGATGGCCTGGGCGGTCGTTGAGGTTTGGATCAACGACCCCCCGGACCAGGGCTCCCCGGATTACAAGTTCTCTCACGAGGTGAGGGTGCTTACCGGTGCTATCCTTCAGCAGCATGGGTTTCACAAGGCTCCCGAGCTACTCGCCTTCGCTGAACTCAGCCAGCAGGCCAGCCCAGTTACAGACGACGCCGAGCTTTACGCCACCTTCTGGAAGAACCAAGCGTCTCTCTCCCAAACTCTCAACGACCACATCCGATTAAGGTTCGACCTGCTGAAGAAGCAGCTGGAAGGACTGAGCTCCGTGCTCGGTGTCACGTTTGATCTGGAGAAGATCCGTCTGTCCCTGACACGAGACCGAGCAGCTTTGTGATCACGGAGTCGAGTCGAACCGTGATGACTGTCGTCGGAACCGCCTGAGAGATCCACCCCAAATTCCTACCGACGACCCATTTGAGGTTGAGCAGATCGAAGATGCCGGTTGACATCGAAGTAAGGTTGCAGTACCTCGAGTCTCTGATGTGCAGGCAAATGGGCGGCACAGTACCCCCACGTTCGGCCGCTACGGCAATGCCATTCAGCGTTGCCTGTTCGATTGACGTGGCGAAGTGGCGGACTATGATAGCTGCCATGTTCGCCAAGTGTGGACCCACCTCAGCGAGAAGTGTGGTGAGCTTGCAGATTACCGCGTCCGAGAAGCTCAGATTATCGTAGCTCTTTCTCTCTGTCGACAGAACTGCTGCGGCAAGCAGCCGCAGGTTCCTTATCGACTCAGCTTCCTCTGGCTGGTTAAGAAACACAGAGATGACATCGTCTGGGACGATCATCTTGGTCAGGGCGACGGCCTCTTCAGTGCCTCGGGGTTCAGTCTGCTCCATCTTGGCTCCAATTTCTTTTCTGGTTAATGAATTACTCGATGATGTTCGCCACAAGGCTTGTGAAGGACACGGCAAAGGAGTGTAGCAGCAACTCAGGTGGTCGGCACCAGGCTTCTTCGACCGTGTCATACACCTCACCAGAAGAGGCCTCGTCGTCAAAGGAGAGTCCAATGTACCTGTCGTTTACGATTTGGTACATCGACGGCGTCAGGATGCCGTGGGTGTAAGCGTTGCACCTCAGGGCAACGCACGCGTCGTGGATGCACCCTAGCTTGAACAGTTCTTCCACTTCCAACACACGCCTGAACGCATACGTGGACGGGTACTTCTTCTCGACGTAAGTTGCCAGGGCGGCGGCCAGGATGGCCTCTCCGACCGAATCGTCCCACATGCTGTCCGCAGTCTTAAACGCCGTACCCCATACCCGGAGGAATAGCCCAGTATCGTCTACCAGAATGCGACTGAGCCTGGCCTCAGCTACGGATAAGGCTTGGTTCGTAGTTGCAGCCGTCTTCAGCTTCGACTTGGTGTCAAAGTACCGCTGAATCCTCTCCACGGCCTGCTGCATCAAAGTCGCCTCGTCAGCCTGAACTGCTGGTGGTACGCCCACGCCGACGCATCGCCAGTCTTCTGCTCGTTGGCCTTCTCCCGTTCGAAGGGCTCACCAGTCTTCGGGTCAACCGGGACGGCACTCCCCACGCGGGACATCGCGACGTTGCCGAAGCCGCTGTTGTCCGAGAATTCCTGTACGAACTCCAGGGCTTTGTTCCCCGCGATGGCACCGAAGGCGAGCTCCGAGTTGGGGTCGTAACACTGAACGGTGATCGTGATATCCCGCTTCTCCTTCACAACATCGCCAAAGACTTTGAACTCGGGCATTTCGGTCCTCCAGAATAGCTAAGGAGGAGAGCCAGGACAGTCTAAGCTTTCCTCCGGTTGACGCCGACCCCAGTGGGGTGGGCGTCGAATGAAGTCTCTCGCCAGCTCTGGCATTACCAGGTAAAGATCTCTTTGACCAAAGCAACTATGGCCCAGATGATAATGAGCCACGCGAGCATTCGGCCAAAAGCGGCCTCCGGGCTATCGGGATCTCGGCCCTTGCCCGGCACAGAAAGCTCCTTTCCTCAAGCGGTAAGAAAAAGACCCCCAACAAAAACAGAAAGAGGGACAACGGCGAAGTCCAATAGGACAACGCCAGCAAGTTATTATAGCCCATAAAACTGGTTATTTTAGAGTACCCTTCGCTCAGGCTTTTCGCCAGAAGATTTGGGAGGCAGCCACACAATAATCTGGTCCACTTTGAGCAGCCTCTTCAGCTTTGCCTGAAGCGTGGGGACGAGGCTCACTATGTGGTTTCTCATCCGAGCAAGGACCGCTCCCCGCTCCTTTCTTCGCTTCGCCGCACCGCAGCGACAGCCCCCTCCCTTGAGCTTGTTCGCGTTCTTCCGCAGAAACGGGAATGCCCGCTTGATCCTTGGACGCTTGAGAATGCTGAGCATCGTGTCGTCCGAGAGGATGATGCTGCGTACGGCCTTTCTCGTTTTAGGTATCATTATGGGCTCGATGACGAGGAGGAAGAAGAGCTCGACGACGAGGGTGGAACAGGGGGAGCAGGACGATCCCCAATCGTGATCGTGAGATCAGTGCCCAACTCGTCCATCAACTCGAGCGTCTGGATCAGCTCCCACAGACAGTTGTAGATGTCCTCCCAGGTCTCTTCGAGTTCCTGCACGCTGGGGAACACCATATCGAAGATATCGATTCTGTAGTATGGAACGGCCGCGTCATAGATGTAGTAGGCCGTAAGCTCCTCCAGCTCGTTCGGTGACGCGACGTGAGCTGGAACGTCCCGTACGTCGTCCTCGTGACCTGTTACCGTAGGAAGTCGCCTGTAGACGAAGACCTCTTTGGGCATGTTGGGGGAGGACTCGATAGCTTGGAGGAACAGGCGGTAGCCCTGCGTTCGACCTTCGACGTACCGCTGCATCGTGGCTCTGTGGATCACGATCCAGTAGTTGCCGGAGACTATCGAAGAGGAAGAGGACGATGACGAGCTGCTACTACTGCTGCTCACGATGCACCTCCAGTTTTCTTACCTTGCCTTTGACCTTGTGGAAACACACGATGTGCCTGGTGCAGATTCCCCTCCTCCTCTCGAGATACACGAAGAGATCCTGCAGGAGTCCCCTGTTCTTGTCGTGGATCGCAGAGAAGACCGTGGTGAACGCCCGCAGCACCTGCTTGTACGTCTTCGACAGGGCTCGACTCTTGCACCCCCAACAGTCCTCGCTCCTGTTGAAGAATCCCTTGGCCTTCAAACCTCTCCACAGGTCAATCACTGGTTGCTGCAACGATGAGAAGCCACGAACTAGCCGGTAGAACGCCTGGTCGCCTACGAGGCTCATCACCATATCTCTATCCAGCACGAGTTTCTTAGCGTCTCTTACTTCGACCCTACCGGTTTTTGGGAGAACCCCCGCCGCGGGGCCTTTGAGTTGTTCCCCTTCTCGTCCGCGTTGATCTTCACCGCGTAGAAACTCTGACCTATCCGGTGGCCGTTTTGCCTCAGAGCCTCGCATAACATCACGTCTCCACCGTTGTGCTCGATGTCCGGATCCGGCCAGTCCAGCTCCTTCAACACCTTCGTCTGTATCGCCCAGAACCCCCCGGTTAGGAAGTCAACCTTGACTCTTCCCTTATCCATCGGGAACGGAACGCCCCTGTACCACGGCCGGGACTGCACCCACTCGGGCTGCCCCTCACGCAGGTGCAGGAACCACTTCTGACCGTACATTACGACGCCCCTCGGGTGTTTGGCTTTAATGTCCGCAGCCAGTCGGTAGAGCCACTCGCTGTTCACCACGAAGCTGTCATCGTCGAACCAGATGAACCACTCCGTGTTGACCTCAGCAAGCATCTCCCGCATTACTGGGTACTTCCTGGCGTTCTCCGGGTGGCAGAACTCCTTGAAGTGTTTCTGCGGACGCAACTCGTTGTCAAGCCACTCGCGGGTCTGCTGACCAATCGCGTTGGTTCCGATCATCAGGTCGTAACTTTCTCTCGGCGTCATCGTTATGATACTCGAGAGGCACCGATGATGCAAGTTGAAGAAGTCGCCAAATGTCAGAACGGCAATCGTAGCGGGCGGGTCGAGATATGCCATGTCCCGCTGTCTGTAGTCGTCGAGGGCCACTAGACCCCTCCTTCCTCTTCTGGGTGACACGTGAATTGTTGGAACAGCCTGCACCACGTTACGAGCCGGTTTCTTCTCCACGGGTTTCTTTTGATCCTCTACCCGAATCATCTCGGAGGGCTTCAGGACCAGGCCGGTGTCGTTGTAGTAGCTCACCACGTTCTCGACGACCATCTTGGGTGAGATCATCGCAAGGCACTCTGGCAAGACCAGATCTCTCCTGACGGTGACCTGCCGCTTGCAGATGTTGCCCTTGTTCTTCGGATCCTGCAGCCTCCCCTTCCAACAGCCGTGTGCCTTGCAGCACGGAAGCTCTCCTATCGTGTGCAGGAACTTGTGCGGAACGAAGTCGTCGTTTGGAGGCGGCTCCCACTGAGGCTGGCCGTGCCTCATGTTGATCATACGTGTCTTACAGTCGTACGCCTCCCAGGTGTACGGCTCCCTCCCACCGGCGACAACCACGCAGGGCTTGTTCAGGGCCGCGGCGAGGTGCATCAGGCACGTCGTGGGGCACACAACGCCCTCGGAGTGGTAAACGAGTTGCATCAACTGACGGAAGGACGTGCGTCCGACCATGTCTACCACACCTGTCAATGGCGGGTGGTGATGAGACTTGCCCCCAACCTGTACGAAGGAGATCGAGCCTCTCAGCCGGTCGACCACCTCCTGGTATCGCCTGGGGTCCCACCACTTCGTCACGAAGTCGTTCTTACCCCCGGAGACGATCACCCAGTACTTCCCCTCAAGGCCACCGAAGCGGTTCTCCTTCTCCTCGTCGGTGAGGTAGACCGCTGGCCGGAAGTCCGTAAGTCGGATGTTCAGGCCCTTCTCCGAGTTGAGCCAGTCGATGTACCCCCACAGGAAATGGAGATCGATCTGATTGCTTCGGTGAACGAGAGGATACTTCATCACGAACTCGGTCCACTTCTCGCTCTTAGGCTTACTGCTCACGTAGGGGTTGTTCTTCCAAACACCGGGGGTGGCCGTGTTTACTGCTGTGATGAACCTTCCTGGATGACAAACATGGAGATCTCGCACGGCTGCCGACATCACCAAGTAATCACCCGGACTCTGCGTGCACTTGAGTACGAGCTTCTCTGGCATTACGCTCCCGTCCTGACAAAGAGTTGATGGTTGTCTGTCTCCAACACAATATCCAAGTTACTCATCGCGAGTACCTGTTTAATGGCTCTTGAGGCTAAACGGCTAGGCCCGTCACTGAAGTAGTCGTCAAACCCCACAACCCCTCCTGGGCGTAGGTGACTGAATGCCCACAGAGCTGAGACGAGTGTGGGGTAATAGTGATCCACGTCTACGTAGACGAACGCAAAGGACAGCGACCTTGCAGTTGCGAAACAGTCCGGGATAAAACCAGGGTGAACAGCATATCGGTCGCGGTCCACTTTGTAGCTGTCCATGAAAGTAACAAAGGCTCGCGGGCCACCGATGTTAAACCTCCCCCTCTGGTAGTATCCGTCGTCGTTCCCTGTTGGATCCTCCATCCCAACAAACGAATCGAACGCATGAGCGATACATCCCCGAGCTTCGGCAAATCCACAGAGACGGTTGAAAAGCTCTCCCTTGAACACGCCGATCTCAGCGATGTCTCCAGGAACGGAGTAGACAAGGCTCATCGCTTTAACCAGGTCGCTGTCGTGCAGCTTACCAATATGCTTTCTCACTGCTACTCAATGCTCCTGAGACTCCAAAGCCCCATAAATCTTCCAGGAGCTACGTCCTCCTCGGTTATAACTTCCAGCGGGACTCCGAGGGAGAACGGCTCAGTACAGAGATCAAGCGGAGAGAACTTCACTCCAGTTGAGATGTCTTCGTGTCTGCCTACGTTGGGTACCTCTCGAAAACTAGTAGACAGAAGAAGAGGTCCCGATTTTCTGAACAGTTCTAGGGTGCTTTCTATGAGCTTATTCGGAAGGTGAGGGAACACGTCTCTACAGATTATTAGGTCGCACTGAGGCATAACCTCGGTCGTTACGTCCAGCTCGCTTATAGACACGTAGCTTACTGAAGACCACGAACCGATCTCATCCTCGCGTAGGAACACGTCGTAGCCGCGGTAGTTTGTGTCTCTAAGAGGAACGTGCCTGATCCAGTTACAGTCGCCGCACCCAGCGTCGTTGATAACGGCTACTTTGTACCTCTCCAGGATCCCAGGCAAGGCACGCCGAACCCCCACCGTGGATTGCAGCTTTGATCCCCGACCACATGGGGTTTCAGGGTGCCCACTTCTCCAGTTTAAGGAGAACACTTCCTTCAGGCTACTCATTGTTGTTCCCCTTGCGAATGAGGCCACGAATAATCTTTTTACCAACTGGTCCGCTCCAGTGTATAACTACCGCATTGGACTGATCCTTATCAAGCCGCAGCCTGTGGAAGTTTCTCGGCATTATAGCGAGCCTGTCTTCTATTCTCACGAGTATGGCGTTCAGGGCCTCCTGGTCTCCTCGATACTCGTGTAGGAAGATCTCCTTGGCCCACTCCTCAACACAAGGATCTCCATGACTGCACGCAACCATACCCGACGCAACGGCACCAGGCTGTTTACAGAAACGCGTGTGGGGATCGGTTGTGACTCCAAGCCCTTTATCTGCGTAAGGGAAGATGCCAGATATATCCCCGAGAACCTCGCAGTCTGCGTCCATCCACAGCGTACGCCTAAATGGCGATGCAAGTATAGCAAACGGCTTCCTGAACCAAGTCTGATTAAGAACCTCGGCTGTGTCGATGACTCTCCCGCGTTCCGAGCACCACGCACGCATCTTGTCGCTCAAGCCAAAGTCCGCGAAGGCTACGGGGGTGTCGTTAAGTTTCCTCAGGTTATCGTACCACCAGGGGAGCAGCCACTCTTGCTCCTCGTTTGCTCCAGTAAGAACCCCATCACCCTCTGGCTCTGCTGTTCTGACCCACAGGCAGCGGTGGGCGTCTCTTGTATGTAGCACTCCGTCTGAGGATAGAGTCGAGACCCTCCCGGCAGAACCGACAAGGGCTTCCCCCAGTTCAACGTACTCCAGGTGCTGGTTGGCTGCAGACCCAGGTGTGCACGACATAATCTCAATGCAGTTTGTCTCTGCCGTTTTTCTTATCCCAGGTAGTAGAGCGAGGAGCTTAGCGTACAGGGATTTATTGCCAGCTCGGTGTTCCTCTGATAGCTTCCTGTCGTCGTAATAGTCCTTGTCTCCACCGAAGTCACAACCTACCAGGTAGATCTTTCTCCCACCCATCCAGATTGCTAGGTGTAGGGCAACGATAAAGGTGGTGCTGTTCCACACAAGCTTCGCCTGATGGCTCCTCCTGTTGAACATATCCAGCACCGGTGCTGCCTCTGTGTCCGTGAAGTAGACGTTCGGCATACGCCGTATCGGCTCTCCACCGCATGTCACTTCGGAGTAGACGCCCCGGACAACTTTCATGAACGGTTCCCACCACAACCTAGGGTCGTAGCACGACGGAAGATCCATACCGATCCAGGTGTTTGGTCGGATGTAGGGATAGGCCGTGTTCACGGCCATCACATGGGCACCGGGCACTTCGAGCAGCCTCGGCTCAACGTTAGCTAGGGATGGGCCAGGGCAGCAGAGATAGATGTCCGCACCTATGTCTTTTTTAGCGAACCCAACGGTCTTCATCAGGTCACCAGAGCCACAGTCGTACCACAGAGACATCTGGACCTCCTACTTCTTGAATACAAACAGAGTCGACGGACCCCTCAATACGTCGAACGTGATCGCTGTCGCCGCCAGCTCACCATTAGGATTTACAGCGTGGTGGACCTCGTCTATCTCCCAGCTGGCTCGATGCTTCTCGGCTGGGTTTCCGGCTGCTACTTTGTTGCCCAGCCACGCTTCCCCTATGGGAATCGAGAGGATTAAGGCTTTGTTGGTCAGGGCGACCAGCCTCTTCAGGAGCTCAATGCCAGCTTCTTTCTCTATGTGTTCTATGACATCGCCAGCCATGATTACGTCATAGCGGGACTGTAGCTCGTTTACTACCAAGCGTGCGTCCCCGATGTAGATTTGGTTGTAGAGGTGACTTATCCACGGAAGATTGCAGTATGGAGCGAAGATCTCAATGCCGTCTATCCGAACCTGCCACTGCTCTGGGAAGACCC
>Ga0272441_10004135_pt1 | contig 26713 bp, 21 predicted proteins | sample SSMProp6N_FD_193582 | JGI IMG/M metagenome (GOLD analysis project Ga0272441, IMG submission 193582) | Marine sediment archaeal communities from Little Sippewissett salt marsh, Falmouth, MA, United States - SSM-Prop-6N | ecosystem: Environmental > Aquatic > Marine > Wetlands > Sediment ... | reverse complement strand
TAGATGATTCCCTCCCTGCGGTCGGGAATCGGATGTGTAGTCAGTCCTTCGTTTCTGTGTACCCAGCCTGATGTTTGGGTATCTGAGCGCCTCGGTTTTCGGGTGTTTGGGTGTTTGGGTATTTGGGTATTTACGTATTTGGGTATTTCCTCGTTGCGCCATGCCTGAAGTACCGCCAGAGATCGCGCTCAAAATCGGGCTGCTCTACCTTGGCCTGCTGCTGGCCGGTCTGTTTGCCGACGGCCTGATCTGCCTGTGGCTGTTGAGGCACCCGCCGGAACTGCCGCAACTCTCGGCCAGGACCCGGCGCTCGCCATTCACATGGTCGCAACTCGGCGCGCTGATGCTGCTTCTGCTCGTGTCGCAGGCATTCGGGCTCGCGGGCCTGGCCCTGGCCCAGCGTCAGGACGTGGTGCCCGACCCCGTCCCTGACACGGCGCTGCTCGCGTTGCAGAGCATACTCGTGCATGGCGCGCTGCTGCTCGCGATCGTGCTCGGCATGTACAGGAACCGGCTGGGCTGGCGCCGTGCGTTCGGGCTCCGGCTCCGCGAGCTGCCGGCCAGGGCCGTGCAGGGCGCCGTCTTCTATCTGGCGATGGTCCCGCCGTTCCTCGCCGCGCTGTTCGTTTCCTATCTGGCGATGCGCCGGTTCGGCGTCGAGATCGAGCCGCAGGACGTGGTCGACGCGTTCATCCGGGAGCGGGTCCCGTGGGTCCGGGCCTACTTCCTGGTCCTCGCGCTTCTGATCGCGCCGGTCGCCGAGGAGCTGCTGTTTCGCGGGATCCTCTTGCGGCTCGCGGCCAAGAGGTTCGGGGTCGGCCCCGCGATCGCATTGTGTTCGGCCTGTTTCGCGGCAATCCATTTCCATCTGCCCGCGACACTGCCCCTGTTTGTGATTGCCAGCGCGTTTGCACTGGCCTACATCTACACGGGTTCGATCCTGGTCCCGATCGTGATGCACGCGATCTTCAACGGAGTGAACATGTGGCTGTTGCGAATGCTGAGGTGAGGAGAAATGGATTTACCGCGGAGACGCGGCTTAGCCGCAACGAAAGAACGATCCCATCCGACGTACTCTTCCATCGTACTCTCCTATCGATCCGGATCCGGAGCGATGGATGAGTACGAGAGGTGAGTACGATAGGGGATGAAGAGGCGAAATCTCTCCCAAAAAACGAAGACCTTGACAGAGAGTAGCACAGCGAGGAGACAACCATGCCGATCGAGACTATCAAGTGGGTTCCGGAAACATCTGAAGCACTGGTTCCCGGCCGGATCCGGCTGATCGACCAGACAAAGCTTCCGAACGAGCTGGCCTACATCGAGACAACGGACCGGCAAGAGGTCTGGGACGCGATCAAGACACTGCAGGTGCGCGGCGCGCCGGCGATCGGGATCGCCGCGGCCATGGGCGTCGCCGCCGCGGTCCAGGACCTGCGCGCGGAATCCAGCGAGGCCGTAGTCCGGGAAGTGGAAAAAGTCGCCGAATTCCTCGCCACCTCGCGGCCGACCGCGGTGAACCTGTTCTGGGCGCTGGACCGTATGAAGCGGGTCGCAGCCGAGAATGCGGGGCTGGACGCCGGCGCGCTGACCGAACGGCTCGCGCAGGAAGCGGTCACGGTGCTCGAAGAAGACATCGCCATGTGCCGCGGCATCGGCATACACGGCGCGGCACTGCTCAAGGAAGGGCAGACGGTGCTGACGCACTGCAACGCGGGCGGACTTGCGACCGGCCAGTACGGAACCGCGCTGGCCCCGGTCTATATGGCCGCCGAGCAGGGCAAGAAGGTGCAGGTCTACGCCGACGAAACGCGGCCGTTGCTGCAGGGCGCGCGGCTCACGACCTGGGAGCTGATGCAGGCCGGGATCGACGTGACCCTGATCTGCGACAACATGGCCGCGCAGGTCATGAAAGAGGGCCGAATCGACATCGTCATGGTCGGCGCCGACCGCATAGCGGCAAACGGCGATGCCGCCAATAAGATCGGGACCTACGGCGTCGCGCTGCTCGCGCAGGCACACAAGATCCCGTTCTACGTGCTCGCACCGAGCTCGACCATGGACTTCTCGCTCGCAACCGGCGACCAGATCCCGATCGAGCAGCGCGCGATCAGCGAGATCACCGAGGGGTTCGGCCGGCGTACCGCACCGCAAGACGCAAAGGCCTATGCCCCGGCTTTCGACGTGACGCCCGCCGCGCTGATCGCCGGGATCATCTGCGAGAACGGGATCGCGCGCGCGCCTTATACCGAGTCGCTCAGCGACCTGGCCGGGCGCTGACGGGGCAAGTCGGAAGTCGGAAGTCGGAAGGCTGGGAAGCGCAGCACGGCGCGACGGGACTTCAGGCAGTATGCCGGCTCAGTAGATTCGCGCCAAAAGGCGGCCCCCGAAAATCAGCACGCGACAGCGCCGGGCAACCACCAGCCGCTCATCCCAAACTTCAGATTTCCGCCTTCCGACTTCCGACTTCTCCCCCAAATTCCCCTTGCATTTCCCCGGTGCGCACGCCAGAATTACCCTGGTTTGCTCTGCCGTCAGCCGGAGGCTCCTGTCTCCGTCGAATATCTTAGGGACCGCATCGCGAGGGAAAGCGTTATGCAAGACCAGGAGAGAAATCGTGACGAGTTATTGAAGGAGCTGGCCGCCCTGCGCCAGGAGCTTGCAACGGCCAAGGGCGCGACCCCCGCGAAGAAGCTGGGCGCGCAGGGCATGCCGAACCCGACCCGCCAGCAACGCGTTACGGCCGAATCGATTGCCGGCCAGATCGCGCACGACTTCAACAACATGCTCACGCCGCTCGTCGCGTATCCCGCCCTGATCCGCAACGACCTGCCCGAAGGCAGCATGGGCCGCGAGAGCCTGGACCTGCTCGAGAAATCGGCGCGTAACATGGCGCGCATCACGCAGCGTCTGCTCGCGCTCTCGAACCGGCGCAGCCAGGAAAAACAGCTTACCGACATCAACGCACTGCTGAACGGGATCGTACCGACCCTGCAGCCGCCGGAAGGCGTCTCGATCAACATGGCCCTGGCGAAAGGCACGCAAAGCGTGCTCGGCGTGGACGAACGGCTCGGCGAAGCGCTGCGCAACATGTGTGTCAACGCGGTCGAGGCGATGACCGACGCGGGCGGCGGCACGCTCACGGTCAAGACCGAGCGGGTCATGCTGAGCAGCCCGGTCGGGCGCAGCTCCCAGATCGTGGCGGGCACCTACGTCAAGACGACGATCAGCGATACGGGCCCCGGCATCGACCCGAAGATCCGGGCAACGCTGTTCGAGCCGTTCGTGACGACCCGCAAACAGACCAAAGGCCGCGGGGCCGGGCTCGGTCTGGCGATCGTGCACACGGTCATCAAGGAACACAACGGCTATCTGGACGTCTCGACCAGCGAGAAGGGTTCGACCTTCAGCATCTACCTTCCGGCCTACGACGAGGACGTCGCGATCCAGACGCTCGAGGACATCAAGGGCGGCACCGAATCGATCCTGATCATCGACGACGATCAGACCCAGATCCAGATCATGTCGAAGATCCTGAGCAAGCTCGGCTACCAGGTAGCGGGCGCGCAGACCGGAGAGCAGGCGGTCGAGTACGTGAAGCAAAACAAGCCCGACCTGCTGTTGCTGGACCTGATGCTGGACCCGGGCATTGACGGCGCGGAAACGTATCGCCGCATCAAGGAGATCAATCCGGACCAGCGTGCGATCATTGTCTCTGCCTACGAAGATTCAGAGAAGATCGATTTCGCGCAAAGCCTGGGCGCTGCCCGGTTCGTGAAGAAGATCTCGACAGTCGAATCGCTCGGCAAAGCGGTCCGATCCGAACTGGACGACGCGCTGGCCGGCGCCGAAGGGGGCAAGGAGGCTGAAGGTCCGTTCAAGATTCTGCTCGTCGACGACGAGGAAATGATCCGGACCCTGTTCGAGATGATCCTGTCCTCGGCGATCCCGGACGCCGAGATCGACCAGGCAACGAACGGCGACGAGGCGGTCAAGCTGTTCAGCGAAAAGCGGCATTCCCTGCTGGTCATGGATCTGAACATGCCGATCATGGACGGGCGCGAGGCGTTCGGCGAGATCGAGCGGATCTGCAAGGAGCAAGGCCGCGAGATGCCGCCCGTCATCTTCTGCAGCGGCTTCGCGCCGCCCGACTCGATCAAGAAGATCGTGGGCACGGGCGGCGTGCATTGTCTGCTCCCGAAACCGGTGACCGAAGACGATTTGCTCGCGGAGATCAAGAAGCGGGTCGATGTCTAGAAGCTCGCTACGCCGGATCTTGCTCTCGCTTTTTGCGGGCCTGTGCTACGCGCTCATCGTGTGCGCGCTCTATCTCGGCGGCCTGCTCGAAGTGGCCGAGCTCAAGACACTGGACCGCCGGTTCCGCGCCGCGCCGCCCGCCACGCCCGCCGTGACCGACCCGATCGTAATCGTCGCGATCGACCAGAACAGTCTGCAGCGCATGAGCGAGAACGGGCACGGCTGGCCGTGGCCGCGCGACGTCTACGATTACATGATCACATTCCTCACACACGCCGGCGCGAAGGCCGTGGTTTTCGACATGTACTTCTCCGAACTGGACATCGCGCGCGCGGGTCGTGAACCGGGCGCGACCGACAAGGCGCTGGAAGAGGCGACGGCAGCGAGCGGCCGCGTCTTCCACGGCTACGTGCTCAAGACGCGGAGTCTGGCCTCGCCGCAGGACGAACGTGAGGCGCTCGTGAAACGGCTCTCCGAATTCGAGATCCGGCTCGCTCCGCGCGCGCAACCCCACGCGTTCGCCAACGCCGTGTTGCCGTCCGCGCCGCTGATCCGTGACAGCATGGACCTCGGCTTTCTGAACCTGCTCGAGGAGCGTGACGGGATCGTGCGGCGCATGCCGCTCGTCGCGCGCTGGGGCGACCGGCCGGTAGCACACATGTCGGTCGTGGTTGCCCGGCGTCTGCTCGGCATCGACAGCGCAACGTTCGACGGCGACGTGATTCGGCTGGGCGACATGAGAATCCCGACCGACCCGGCCGGCCGGCTGTTCCTGTCGTGGTACAGACCGCAACCGGGCGCGAATTCCGCGTTCCGCTACGTGCCGGCGGTGGACCTGCTCCGAGCGGGTCTCGCGCTCGAGCGCTCAACTCAAACGGACACGCCGCTGCCCGACGACGTGGCCGCGGATCTGTCGCTCTACACGAACCGTATCGTCTATATCGGCTCCAGCGAGCCGGGCCTCGGCGACGTGAAAGCGACCCCGCTTTCCGGCGCGGTGCCCGGTGTCGAAGCGCAGGCGACCGCGCTGCTCAACCTCTTGCGCCGCGAATTCGTGCGGCGCGTGCCGCGCCGCACCGTGCTCACGCTGGTCTGCCTCGTCTGTGTGCTGGTCAGCTCGACCGCGCGCGGGCCGCGCTATGCCTTTATCGGCGCTTCTGTCACGCTCGTGACCGTTGCGGGCATCATGGTCGCGGGCCAGCGGCTGCTCATCACGCGCAGGATCTTCCTCGATACCACCCCGCTCGTGCTCGGTGCGCTGTTCACATTCCTTGCGGCGACCTTCGTGAACTACGTGTCCGAACGCCGGCACTCGAAGCGGGTCCGCGGCATTTTCGAGCATTACCTCGACAAGTCGGTGGTCAAGACGCTGATTGTCGACCCGGACCGCGTCCGGCTCGGCGGCGAGGAGCGCTGCTGCACCGCGCTGTTCACGGATGTCGCGAATTTCACAAACATCTCCGAAAAAATGACGCCGCCGCAGCTCGTTCAGTTCATGAACCTGTACCTGAACGAGATGAGCGACATCATCATGGCCGAGGGCGGGCTGGTCGACAAGTACATCGGCGACATGATCGTCGCGATCTTCGGCGCCCCGAACGATCTGCCGGACCACCCGCTCCGCGCCTGCACGGCCGTGCTGCGCATGCGCGAGCGGATCGCGCAGATGCAGGGCCAGTTCAAGGCGCTCGGCGCCAGCGAGGTCTTTGCCAGGACCGGGCTGAGCAGCGGGCCGATGGTCGTCGGCAACATGGGCAGCGAGGAGCGCATGAACTACACGGCGATGGGCGACGCGATGAATCTGGGCTCCCGGCTCGAGGGCACGAACAAGGTTTACGGCACGATCACGCTCGTAAGCGAGGCGACCTACCAGGCTGTCGGCGATGCGTTCACCTTCCGGGAGGTCGATCTTGTGCGGGTCAAGGGCAAGGAAGAACCGATCCGCATCTACGAGCTGCTCGGCCGCAACGAATCGGTCACGCCCGAGCAGCGCGCGCGGCTGGACGCGTTTGCCGAGGCGCTCGCGCTGTACCGCGCCATGCAATGGGCGGAGGCGCAGCGCATCTTCCAGCGCGCGGCGCAGGAGGGCGACGCGCCCTCGGCCGCGTTCGTGCCGCGCTGCCGCGAATACGCGGCCGACCCGCCCCCCACCCCCTGGGACGGCGTCTACGTCATGAAGACCAAGTAGCCGCTTGTCGCGAAGCGACGACGTGGCACAGCCAACAGCCAACAAGGAATATCCAACTTCCAAGTAGGAGACGCCGCCGGACATCGCCCTTGGATATTGGAGATTCCTTGTTGGCTGCTGGATATTGAGACGACTCAATCGTTCCTTGGCTTAACACCTATGCCCCACCTTCCCCCACTTGGAAGTTGGATATTGGCTGTTGGCTGTTGGAAGTTCCCTTTCCCCAAAAATGCCGGGGCTTTACTTTGCGGCCGGGAGTGGGTAGACTCAGGTGAGGAAGAGAGGCTACCGAGAGGGAGGGGCTGGAGATGCTCGAGGTACTTACCGTCACCGTTCTGAAAGCGATCGCGTCGACCTGCGTCAAACTCTACATCACAAGCCTGTTCGGCGCGGGCAACATCGTCTATGACAGCAAGGAGCTCGGCTATCGCGTGCCGCGCTGGTACATGAACCCGGGCCGGCGCCGCGTTGCGTTCCACGCGTTCGGCACATCGATCAAAGGCGACGAGTTCGAAAGTCTCGCGGACGCGAAAGAAAAGGCCGTGCAGCAGATGGTCAAACATATCCGGCTCGGCAACCAGATGCTGATCGCGCAGAAGGTCCAGTACGACGCGGCGAGCGTGAAACAGCAGCGCTTCGTCGAGATCTTCGTGCGCGGGCCGGGCCTGGCAGACTTTGTTCGGGCCAACGCGACGGTCACGAAGAAACAGTTTGTCGAAGTGACGAAACCGGAAACGGACATCCGCGCCTTCGTGCGGCTCTCGCTGCCGGCCAAGCGCTACATCGCGCATCAGACCAAGAAGCTGCACGAGCTCAAGACACGGCTGGTCCGCCAGAAATCGGAAGACATTCTCGAGGAGATCGAGGCCGAAAAAGCAGCCGGGCTCGGGCAACTGATGCCCGAACCCGGCCCATCAAGCGCTACAGAACCACGGGCCCCGGACCGCGCGCCCGGCTTGGGTCAGCCTGCCGGCCCGGCCGGCGTCGACGACGCGTTCCGGGAATTGGAGCAGGAGACCGGCCGCTAGAGCGGGCCGAGCCGCGCCGTTATTGAACGACGAGCCCGTCTTTCTGCTTGAATTCTTCGAACTTCTTGACCTCTTTGTCCAGTTCGTCGAACGCCTGCGACGCACGGAACCGCGTGTAGAGGTGCCGCTGCGTGTTCGCCTGGTTCGCGAACGCGTCCGCGACGACCTTCGGATCCTGCACCATCAGCGCGTAGCCGACCGTCATCGAGCCCTTCCTGTCGTATTTCAAGGCGCGCGGCACGCTACCACGCAGGACCTGCGAGGTCAGCAACTTCGTGGCATTGCTGAACAAGGAGTTGTACTCGGAGTTCTCGTCCTCGCCGATCTCCTCCGAGAAGTCCTTCTGCAGGTTGTCGAGCTTGACCTCGATCATCCGCGCGAGTTCCGCACGGCCACGGTTCTTGGCGCGATCGAGCGCGGTGTTGATGACCTTCGACTCGCCGATCCCGACAGCCGCCAAGCCGCCGGCCGCGGTGATCTCGTTGGCCTTTTCCTGAAGAATCTCGAAGACCGTCTTCTCGCTCGTCGCCTTCCTCGGCGCCGCGCAACCCGCGAGCATCGCAACCGCCACGAGCGCGACCACACTGACCGACCACTTAGACCTGCACATATGTGCCCTCCTTGCTCTTTGCGCCCCCCTGCGGGGCATCCGTTTGTTCGAAAGAAGCGAAGCGAACCAGCCCTCAACGCAAGGCGCTGCGCCTCGCTATCCCGTTGTTGCGGCACCGCCGCACGTTCCATGGACCCCCGTCAAAAGCACCCGAACGCATGAAACTCGGTACGCTCGGGTGCATTCAACGGCGCTATCATATTTCAGGGATCCCCGGGCGGCAAGAAAAAACGATTCGCGGCTTCTTGTCCGCGGCTCGCGCGCACTAGTTCGGGGTCGACACGCCGCTTTTCGGGACGCGGACCACGACGAGACAGAGCCCGTTATCGACATCGAGGAACCGGCGCACGACGCGGACCCCGCGCATCCGCACGGAGACCTCTTCCTTCCAGGCGGCCTCGTTCACATCGTCGATGGTCGTCTCCGTCTCTTCGTTGCCGACCTTCTGCACGGCGCTCTTTTCGAGGCGGCTCAGCTTGAACAGGATACTCTTGGCCAGCTCGTAGATCGCGTCCTCCTCGGTCTTGCGGAAGGCAGCCACGGGGCTGCCGTACCGGAACATGCCGGGCTGCGTCACGACGTAATGCGAGGCCGTCTCCTGCCACCCGATCCGGGGCATGCTCTCTGTCTGGCCCGGCTCGAACAGCTCGGTCGCGCCGTCCCACTCGCCGGTACCGAGCAGCAGGCTTTCCGCCCGCTCGTCGCCGGGCCTCACGTTTCGGCCGGTATTGAGCGAGAACAGGATGAACCCGCCGTACCGATATTTCACGTAGTTGCCGAGCACGATCTGGCGATCCACCTCGTTCTCGGCCGCGCCGTAGGCGGCGGAGATCCGCGAGAGCACGGCGGCGGCCTGCCCGGCGGGCACATCGTAGTGGATGTTGTCGACAACGGCCCGCGACTCGCCGAGCGCGTCCTGCACGGCGAACGTCTTGAGCGTGCCCTGCGCGTGCAGCTCGTCGGCGCCCAGACAGCGGACGACCCCGTAGACGACCCAGCCGGGCAGCGCGTATTCCTGGGCCAAAGCCGTGAGGTGCGGCGGCAGGATCATGCCCATGTTCACGGGCGTGTCGCGCTGTTCCTCGGCCGACGGCGCGCTGAACCAGGCCGGGAACGAGACCGACGGCTTGCTCACGGGGTACGGCGCGATCGTCTCGCAGCCCGAAAACCCCACAAGCACGGCGAGCGCGGCCGTCCCGGCGCCGAGCCGGCGGCCCCATGCGCCAAGGGTCCTGCTAGTCCGTATTCTGCGATGCGTCGAGTCTGCCACGCGTCTTCTCCTTGAATCGCTCTGCATAATGGGCGTTCGTCCTGTTTGCGAGTCGGTACTGGGAAATCGTCCGGCGCAGCGTCTGGATCCGGACCGCGATCGACGGATGGTTCAGGAACTTGTCCTGGGTCGCATACTTCCGTTCGATCCGCTCGAGCAACGCGATCATGGCCTGCGCGTCATAGCCCGCGGCCGCCGCATAGATGACCCCGTGCACGTCGGCCTCCAACTCGTCGGCCCGGCCGCGCTTAACGCCGATGTTCTTTATCGAGGCCCCCGTGATGAGCTGCTCCAGGTCGTGGGTCACCTCGTCTTCGCCGGATCCGCCGGTCAAATCCTGCTCCATCTCCGCGAACATGCTGTCCATTCCGCGATGCGTGCTGCGTTTACCGAACTCGCGCGTACCGTGATGCAGGCTCGCATGCGCCATCTCGTGCGCCAGCACGCAGGCCAGCTCGGACTCGTTCCGCAGCTCGCGCAGCAGGCCGCGGCTCAGCAACACGTAGCCGCCCGGCAGCCCGAACCCGTTAATGCCGGGATCATCGAGGATCCCGACCCGGTAGCGCAGGTCGTATCGCTCCGTGTGCGTGCCGACCACGGCCGCGACCGTGTTGCAGTACTCATGCAGCGCCGGCTCCTCGAACAAGCCGGCGTCAAGCAGCTTCGCCGCAATACTTCGCCCGAGCAGCAGTTCGGTCTCGTGCCGCAGGATCACCTTATTGTTGAACTCACGCCGCGGCAGCCCGGCCAGCACCCGCGACTTGTCGCTGCTCTTGAGCGTCGCCATCAGTTCACGGACCGCCGTGGCCCGCGGCACGATCGCGTCGATCCAGTCGACGGGCTTCATACTGACCGAGTGCGCCTCCGTATACTTCGCCTCGACCAGCCCTTTCGTTGCCGCGGTCAGGTCCGTCGGCGAGATGACCTTGACCGACGGCCGGTTCAGCAGCCCGTCGTAGTCGCGACCGGCGCGCGGCTTGCTGAACGCGACGTTCGCGACCCAGCCCTCGACCCCGCCGCCGCGGATCCGGGACCAACTCTTTTCGCGCGCCACGACCTCAACCTGGCTGCCGGCCGGCAACCGTTTGAGCAACCCGTAGTACGGGTTCGGCCCTTCCCGGACCACCGCCTCTCGCGCCAGCGAAACGCTGCGCGCCTCGACGACGCAGACCAAGACCAAGAAGGCCAGACAACAGATCAACGAACGCCGCTTTCGCACGTGTCACCTCATACCCTTAGTCGATCCCACCCTTAGTCGATCCCACCCTTAGTCGATCCCACCCTTAGTCGTCCCCACCCATAGTCGTCTTCCCTCAGTCCACTGACGGGGTCCATCGACCATGATCGACTAAGGTTAAGATCGACTAAGGGAGACGACTAAGGGTTACTACCTTGTTGCCGCATTAATTAAGAGTGGCGACTAAGGGTCACGATTTCGTCGCCGCATCAATGCTCCTCGTCACAGCCGGAACCCGAACCCGACGGTGGCCATCCAGTTATCGAAATCGGAGACGGCATCGGCCACGGTCCCGCCGCCCGTATCGACGTCGAGCCAGATGTACCGGACATCGGCCTCCACGAACATTTTCGGCGTCAGCGTATAGTCGAACCCGATCCCGAGATGCCAACCGAAATCGTATTCGGACTCCGAATCGTCGCCCGGTTCCGTGGTTCGAACCATATACACGCCGGCCCCGCCCAGGATATAGGGGCAAATCGCCTCGTCCCGGCCGAGCAAGAACAGCATCGCACTGAGCTGCAGCGGGATCAGTTCGACGTCGATGTCGTCGACCTCTTCGGTATGATAGAGGATCGCCGCCTCCCAAAACACGACGCGCTGCCAGTCCTTCCGGAAGAACAGGCCGCCGAGCACGGCGCCGTCGCCCGCAGCCCGGAACCGCTGATAGCCGCCGCGCACACCGAAGTCCGCCTCTTGGGCAGGACATAACACCACGCATGCGAGCAGAATCGCGATTGTCCCACAGAGTAGCCGGCTTCGTTTCACTTCGCCTCCCTTGTTTCCTGTTTCCAGTTGCCAGTTCTCAGGAAATGCTGCCCTGAGAGTCCCTCAAATTTCGAGTTTCAAGTTTCGAATTTCACTCCCCATCAATCACTGAACAGCCCGGACCAACTGAACCCGAACCCGATGGACCGGACTTTCATGCCGAGCTTGACTTTCTGCCTGGTCCGGCTCGAATCGGTTTTTGCGATACAATACTCCGGCTGTACCTCGACGGTATGCACGGTACCGATAACGGTGGCGGTGATCATGTCGCCGACCAGCGGGTTATGCTCGACCTCTTCCATGATCAACTGCCATTTGCGGTCCCGCCGCACGCCGTGGTTCGCGCCGCGGTTAATCTTGACATACCGCGGATGGTCGCCGGTCCCGATCACGTAGCCGGCCAGCGGAAACCGGGTGTAGATCGGCTTCAGTACCGCACTGTTGCGTGCCGCGCCCCGCGCCGCGTTCAATGCCATGGCGTTGACCGAGAACTGGTGCGGCTTACCGTAAGAAGTCTTGGTGTCGCTGTTCCTGAACGGCATCGTCTGGGCCACGCCGGTCTTCGGGATGGCGAGCGTGTACGAGCCCTCGATCTGCACCACGGAATCGAACCGGTGATGGATCTTGCCCTCGTCATCCTTCCAGGAGGTCCGCTCGTTGTTCTTGCGCACGTTCACGGCGGTCAACAGCACGGTGATCACGCCGTCGGCGCTGAGCATCTCGTATTTCGGGTCCCGTATGTCGACCTCGCCGCCGCCCTCCAGCTGCATGCGCAGCATGTCCGCGATCAGCCGGTTGCTCTGCGCGTCGGAGGACACGGTCTGGATCCCGTACTTGTTCAGGCGTGTCTGCAGCACCGAGCAAAACGCCTGGGCCGTGGCCCGGTAGCGACCGCCCGGCTCCGCGACGATCACGCGCCACGGCTTGTACGCGAGGTCCTCGCGCGAGGGCATACGGTCGTCGGGCAGCGGGACCAGCGGCGCGATCGGACCGGTCGTGGCACAGCCGAGCAAGACGATAGCCGTCGCCATACCGGCGCCGGCGGACATGATCCTTCTCATTCGCTTCCCTCCAACCCGAACTCCTTACGCAGATCCCGGCCGAGTCGTACCACGAGCGCATCGCGCAATTTCGCAAGGCTCTTGCTTCTGGACACCTGGTAGGAGGAGGCGCGGCTGCTCGTGGCGGGGCCCTGCTTGATCCGGCCGCGCACCAGCTCATGGTCGCCGTCCTGGAGCGTATAGCGGCAACCGGAAGTCACGCGAGTGAGCCGCACGGCGCCGACCTGCTTGTCCTTTGCGAGGGCAATCGCGACGTGCAACCGTTGCGCGCCGCGCTTCTCGGTCGTCGGGATCCCGACTCCCTTGAGCACACGCGCGAGGGCCCGCGCGATCTCCTTCGGAGGCGCGGTGCCGTCATCGGCCTCGACGGCCACGAACACCGCGACGCGCGGCGCCGCCGCCTCGAGCAGGGCCCGGCAGCGCTGCTTGACGGCATCCGTGCCGGCCTTCACGGCCGCTTTGCGGTTGGGCGTGAACATCGCAACGGCCAGCGCGAGCCAGTCCAGTTCCCTTAATGTGCCCTCCAGTCCGCGCAACGCGACATAGTCGGCCAGCGAATCGGGGTTCCCCATCGCGTCGAACAGTTGCTCGGCTTTGCCGATCCGCTGCTCGACCGCTGCCATGGTGCCGCGTCCGGCCTTGACCCGTTCGAGCACGGCCAGCGCGTGCCAGGTCATGGTGCGCCGGTCGTAGTAGGTTTCCTTGATCTCGGTCCCGCTCAGCACGCCGGAAACCACGCGCTTGGTCGTCTGGTACGTAACATTCTGGACCAGGCTCCGCCCGTTCTTGCGCACCTCGCTGTCGTGCATCTCGAGCGTGTCCTTGATCTGCACCTCGACATAGGCCGCAATGTCGGCGCGCGCCCGTTTCTCGGCCTCTTGCCGCCCGACAATATCACGGTTGCTCGCGCCGCCGCAGACGCCGATACCGACAAGATAACGGCTCAGCGGGTACGTCTTCGCCACGGCCGTCGGATCTTTGACCCAGACCGGCACAGGCGCACGGCGCCCCCATGCCCACGCACCCGGCCCGCACAGGACCAGCCCCGCGAACAGTAGTTGGAACGAAAACGTTGTGTGTGCTCGAACACCGTGCGCTCGATGCGGTGAACCACGCATACTCCTCTCCTTCACCGGATCGCCCGTCGGCACGCCAGTCCCACAGTGTAGCCCAATCCTGAGCCCATCGCAACGTCAGAAATCGGGGCCCTATCACTCCGACCCCGTTGATCCCCCGACCCCATTTCAATGGGGTCGGTCCCCGGGCTCCGTTGAGACAGGACCACGATTCATCGTGGTCATCCCTCGTCCTCGAGTGCGGGCACGGGCCGGCCGGCGCGGCGTGCGGCGCGCCTGATCAGATCGTATCCCTCGTCGGGCATCACGGGCGAGATGCCGTTGACGACGATGTCCATGGTGACCGAGCAGCCGTGGATGTAGCGGCGCACGGTCCGTTTCTCGGCGCCCGGCGAACCGGGCGCCGTTTCACGGAACTGCCAGCGATACCATGCGGTGACCTGCTCGGGCAGCTCGTCGACGGCCGCGTCGAGATGCTCGTGGCTCAGGTGCGGACACATCCGTGCCGCGTCCGACGCCTGCTCGAGCCGCGCGCGGATCGCGGTCTTGTCCAGCGCGAACGACTCCTCGCTCAGGAACAAACCGCACGCGAACCATTCGGCATCGTGCGTCCATGGCATATTCAGCATCCTGCAGCCCCATACGTTGAAGGCGCGCGAGCGGGCGCCGTAACAATAAGCGGCCGGCGCTGCCGCTCGCGCCCGGTCCCGCGCGCAGGCACAGAACCCGAACAGTTCGTTCCAGGCCCGCTCCTTGCCGTCAAGATAGACTCGTTTCGTCGAAAGCCCCGCGATCGCAAGCGCCATGTGTCCGGCCTCCCGTCGCCGTGCCTGCGGCCATTGCGCAAAATGCCATACGGCCCGGCCGACGGCGAACGTTCCGGATTCCGCGGCCGCGGCGAGCGCAGTCCGAGCGGCCGGCGGCAACGCGCTGGGCGCGCAACGGAACGCGACGGCAATGCCTTCGGCGGGCGGCGTGTAGCCAGGTTTCTGCTGCGCCGGCGACACGGGCACGGATTTCTCTTCGACCGGCCGCGGCGGCCCGGTCTGTTCCGTGCCCGGCGTTTCGAGCCGTTCCGCGCGGGCCGAGGCCGGAACCGGTGCGGCCGGCGTTGCGGCCTTCGCCGGGCTCGGGACCGGGGTGGCCGGTGCGGCGCCCGGCACTGATGCCTGCGCCGGCGCCTGCGCCGGCGCCTGTTCCGCACGCGCCGGCTGTGCGGCGGCCGCGGGACCGGGCGAATCGAAGACATGCGATGGTCCGGAACGCGGTTCCTGCTTGCGTGGCGACGAACCGGCCGGGATCGGGGGCGGTCGGTGAGAGCGCTCCCGGCGCTGAAGCCGGACGAGCCGGCCGCGTGCCCGCTTGACGAGCAGGTCCATATCCGCCTGCGCCAAGTCCAAGGCACTGGTGAGTTTCTCGATCGGACCCCGTTCCACGTCCTCGAGCTTGCCGTCCGCAAAAGCGACGAGCACCATATCCTCGACGTTCTTCATCCGATCCCGCCGGCCGCCGGCCAACATGGGCGAGTATTTCCCACGCGATACGACGCCCTGCGCCTGCCGCACGATACTCTCATCCGCGCGCAGTTCCCGAATGATCGCCCGCAACGCCATGTCTTCTTCCGGCGCCAGCCGTCCATCGGCCGCCGCGATGCTCAGCACATTCGCGAGATACGCCACTTTCTGTAATCGGTCCATGTGCACCCCCACCGGTTTTCCCGGCAAGATACACCGTTGCGCTCTATTCGCCAATTACAGAGTGACGGGCAGATTGTAACCTTGCGGGCGGAGGCGTGCCGGGCCTCACGCCCTGAGGAACTCTTCGAGTGAACGGTCGAGTCCGGGCCCGTTCCGCACGTTATCGGGCGGCCCCTCGACAAAGAGTCGATGCCAGACGTCGAGATACAGGATTCGCGTCGTGATCCTCGTGAACCATGGATCGTTTTGCTCGACAAACACGTCAAGCAGCTTGCCGAGCAGCGTGCGGCCCGCGGCATCGAGCAGGAACTCGGACCGCAGCAGCGAGGCCGCGACCCGTTCTCTGAGGGGTCGTTGCCGGAAGTAGAACGTTTCGTCGATCCCGTGCACGCGCGGCAGGTTCACCTGAGCGCGGACCGGCGGCGAGAGATGGCGGTTTACCACGTGCTTGTGCGTTGCGTCCATATCCGGCCAACGCCGGCGCGCGGCCCGCACGAGCGCGACGAATTCCGGCAGCAGATACATGTATTTCAGGTGCACGGAATAGGAAGACAGGAGCAGCCCGTTCTGCTTGATGTTCATGTACAACCCGAGCGCGCGCGGCCGATCCCGCCAGAGATTGAAGAAGACGTCCTTCCTCCAATGCGCGTTCCAGAACACGGGGTACCCGACTTTCTTTCGAGGGAACCGCCATCTTCGGTGGAACCGCGGGTTCAGGACCTGGTTCGCGAGATCGCCGCCAATCACCCAGTTCGCATGCGCGGAGACCATTGCCGCGAGCCGGTCGCGCAGGAAGATGCCGCGCTCGTAGCACGCGCCTTCGAGCCGCCACACGATATTGGGCAAGCCGAACAGGGCGGACTCGGCCAGGTCGTCCCTATGGAACGAGACCTTTTCGTAGGCCGCAGCGATCCGCGCGGCGCGGTCCGTCTCGCCCGCGTGTCGGCCGGTATCGGTCGTGCCGATGCAGTAGGTATTGATCGGCTTCGCGTATTCGCGGGTCGCGACATGCAGGTAGAAGTTCGAATCGAATCCGGCCGTGCCGATCAGGTTCAGCGCCTGGCTCCGGCACGGCCCCGTCAGCGCGGCCAGCCCGCGCCGTACGACGGCATAATACTCGCGGGCGCACGACTCGATGTCGCGCGGGGTCGGCCCGACCCGGCAGGCCCCACGCGGCAGAGCGCGCAACCGGACGCCGCCGGGGTCGGCTACGAGATACGAGCCGGGCACGAGTTTGCGCACGTTCGAAAGCAGCGTTCGTTCGTTGGGCACGAACCCGTTCACCATGAAGTGTGCGACCGCTTCGTCGTCGACCCGACGGTCCTGGCCGCAAAGCGCGAGCAGCTTCTTCAGGCTCGTGGCAAAAAACAGGGCCCGCCCCCGCACGGCCCAGTACAACGCCCATTGCGAGGAAAACGGGTCCTGGAAGAGCCGAAGTTCGCGGCGTACACCGTCATAGAGCGCTGCGGTGTACAGACCGGCCAGTTCCCGGACCGCCTTGAATCCGCGCACGCGACAGGACCGGGCCAGCAACGGCAGGTCGGTTGCGGGCCGCACGCCGTAACGCGCGCAAAGCGCGGGCAGGTTCGTGATTTCGCCGAGCATGCCCGCAAGCAGGTCCGGGCTGCTCTCGACATGCGCGGCCTGGTCCGCATTGCACAAGGTCCGGGTCTGGCCGAGCAGGCAACGCCGGTCGCTTGAGAGGCATTCGCCCTCGCCTGCGCGTTCAGTGCGCGCCGGTTCCAGCCCGTCCCGGTCAAGGCTCACCACGCCGTACAGCAGATCCATCCGCCCTTCTCCCTCGCCCAACGCACTGTACGTGTGCTCGACCGATCGGTCAATCCCGGCGAGGCCGGCCAACGCCGCGCCTCGCGAATTCGGAATGGATGCCGTTGGCCGAAAGAAGGGCTCGCCCAATATCCAACAGCCACCGTCCACCCTCTTTTCCCTTTACTCCGCGGGCCTCGCCCCGGTAGAGTATGCGAACAAACAACTCCACGGGGCGAGACAGGGGCATGGTATGGCGCGCATTCTACTGGTCGACGACGAACCACCGATCCTGAAGATCATGACGACCTTGCTTTCGGTCGAGGGCTACGAGGTCGTATCCGCCGAGGGCGGCGAACCGGCAAAAGAGCTGCTCGAAGCCCAGGAGTTCGACCTGATGATCACGGACCTGCGCATGGCGCCGATCAGCGGGATGGAGTTGCTCGAGTGGGCGCGCGAGGCACGGCCGAACATGGCGGTCATCATGATGACCGGTCACGCGTCCGTCAGGACCACGGCCGAAGCGCTGCGGCTCGGCGCGTTCGACTATGCGCCGAAGCCGCTGAACATCGAAGATCTCTTGCTGGCCGTGCGCAAAGCGCTTCAGAGCAGGGAGAGCTCGGACGAGGCGACGGCAGCGCCGGTGACGGTGAATGTCTCGTACGGACTCGGCAAGGTCGTCGCGGTAAGTCCGGCGATGCAACTCGCATGCGAAACGGCGCGCAAAGTGGCGGCCACGGAGACGGTCGTCTTTCTGTGGGGCGAGCACGGGGCCGGCAAACGATTCCTGGCTCATGCCATTCACGGGCTGAGCACGCACAATGCCGGCGAGTTCCTGGCCGTAGACTGCGGCGAGCTCGCTCCGCAGGATCTGGACGCCGCGCTGTTTACCCCGGAACCGGACGGATCGGGCAATATCGGAGTCCTGGTCGCCGCGGGTCAGGGCACGGTCGTGGTCACGCGGCTCGACCAGATGTCTGGCCCGACGCAGGAACGCTTTCTCAAGGTGCTCACCGACAAGGCGGTGTCCGACCCGGACGGCGCGAACCGGGTACCGCTCGCGTGCCGGCTGATCGTGACCTCGGAACGCAGTGTGGAGCAGCTCATACCCGACGAGAACTTTGCGGACGCGCTCTGTCGCAGGCTCAGTGCCGCGCCGATAGAGATCAAGCCGCTGCGCGAGCGGCGCGAGGACATCGTGCCGCTGGCCTACGACCTGCTGCGTGAGCAGAAAGCCGACGGCGCGCCGGACATCATGATCGACACGAGTGCCTTGCACATACTGGAAGCCTATTCCTGGCCCCGGAACGTGGAGGAACTCAAGGAAACCATCAAGAGCGCCGCATCGAAGGCCACGGACAACACGATCGGCGCGGCGGCTTTGCCCGAACGCGTCAGCACGGGCGGCAGCGGCCAGCCGCCCCAGGCCGGCGGCGCCGACACCGCGGACCATCGGGCCCGGCTCGCGAAACGGTTTCTGAAGAGTAAGACCGAGTTGTAGCCAACCGCACATGATGCCACGATCCGCACGGCGAACATCGACCTCTCCGTATCGGACAGCCCTCCGGCTGCTGCCGATCCTGCCGCTTGTTCCGATCCTGGCGCATGCAGGCGAATTCAAGGTGCTCGGGCCGGACGCGCTCTCGTTGGGCGGCGCGGGCGTTGCGCGGGCGCGCGGCGCCTACGCGGCTTACTACAATCCGGGCGCACTCGGATTCGCGCCGGACATCGCGCGAGTCGCTGTCTCGGCCGACGCCGCGTTCCGCGACGTGGGCGCCGGCAAACATCTCGACCGGCTGGCCGACCTGGACTGGGACGAGGCGGTCGACGACCCGCTCGGCAGCGAGGCGGCGGCGGTCATCGCGGAAATCCTCCGAATCCCGAACGACGCAGGCCTGCTGCTCGGGCCGGGCGGCGCCTGCGCGGTGCAGGTCAAGTCGTTCGGGACCGGCCTGTTCCTCACGTCCGAAGCTGCGAGCTATGCGTCGATCGACACCACGCGTACGGCCCAGAGCCCGCCGTCTGATCCGAACTCGTTCGCGAACAACGAGTCCACGCTCTTTCTGCGAGGCATCGCGATCGCCGAAGTCCCGTTCGCGTACGGGCACCGTCTGAATCTGGCCAAGCACGGCATGCTCGGGCTCGGCGCCGCGATCAAGCTGATGTACGGCGCGACCTACGAAAACGCGGCGCTCGTGACGGAGATCGAGGAGATCACCGAAGACTACGAGCAATTCGAAGAAGAGTCCTACGCGCTGGGCCTGGATCTCGGTGCGCTCTATCACCTGCCGGAACTGCCGCTCGCGGTCGGGCTCGTGCTGCGCAACGTGAACGCGCCGGAATTCGATCTGCACACGGGCGGCACACACACGGAAGAACTGCAGGCCCGGGCCGGACTCGATTGGGAGTTGATCCCGGCAATCCTCTCGCTGGCGGCCGATCTGGACGTCACGGAGAACGAGACGGTCCTGCGCGGATACAAGTCCCGGATGCTCGGGGCCGGGCTCGACTGGCACCCCGTCACGTGGTTCGCCGCACGGCTCGGGCTCATGTACAACCTCGCAGCCGCCACCGGCGCGCGGAACGGGCCCGTTGTGACCGGCGGACTCGCGTTCGGGTTCCGAAAACTGCACGCGAACATTGCCGCCGCGGCCGGCCTGCAGGAGGGCGAGTTCGACGGACAAGACTACCGCTCCGAAATGCGCGTGTCCGCCGCGCTCGGCTCGTATTGGTGACCCCATGAAAAGGAAGTGCTCGCGCCCAACCCTGGCCGCGTTGCTGCTGGCCGGCACGCTCTGCGGCTGTATCGCAAGAGACACGGTCCATGTGTACCTGGCCGAGATCGGCGGGCTCGACGTCGGCAGTCCGGTCCAATACGGGCGCGACGAGATCGGCACCGTGCACGCGATCCAGAAGAAACAAGACCGCGCGCTGCTCGACATCAAGCTGGCGCCCGACCAGCAGGACCGGATCATTCCGGGCATGCGCGCGCGGCCCGCGCGGCGCCTGCTCGAACTGGGCAAGCCGGTCCTGAAGATCTACGGCAAGCCGGACCGCCCCATGCCCCTGTTCCCGATCGGCGCCAATGTGCCGGACGGAATCGTGTTCCGGAACCCGTTCCTGAACGCATACACGACAACAACCGTCCTGGTCGTGGCCGGGATCCTGGTCGTGCTGCTCGCGTTCAAAGGCCTGCGCAAAGTGCTCGGCCTGCTCCTGCTCGTCGCGATCGCGGCCGGCCTGTTCTTCTTCCTGCAATCGCGCTGGGACGAATACAAAGAGGTCCTGCAGAGCACGGACCTGGAAAAGAAACTCGACCGGCTCGCGGAAAAAACCGTCCGATCGCCCGACGCCGTGGAAGCCTGGGAGCTCACGCGCGAGAGCATGGCGGAGATGCTCGGCGAAGCGAAAAGCAAAGGCGGCGCCGCACTCGAAGATGCGCGTGAGACACTGTGTGGAAAGCTCGAAGAAAAGGCCGGGCATCTCAGGGACCAGGGCAAGAAGCGGGCCGCCGAGGAACTCGAAAGGCTCAGAGACCGCATCCGGCAGGAGCGGGAAGCGGAAGTCGACGAACAATAATCGGCCGCCCCGATCCGTTACGCTTATAAGAAAGCCCGGCGAGCGGGCCGCTGATGCAGCGTGGCTGAACAGGCAACACTCAACACGCGACATTCAACGTTCAATGCGGACTCCGGACTTCGTTGTGTCGCCAGCTTGAGTATTGCATGACGAAGTCGACGACGAGATTCTGTTTTCGCAGGCGGGCCAGCGCATGAACAGACCAAAGAGGCGTCCAGTATTGCCGGTGCTGATCCTGGCGATCGGGATCGGATGGCCGGCCTTCGCCGCGACGGACGGCGCGACGCCGACCGCCACGGAAACGGTCTACCGCGAGCTCTCGCGTGATATTCCCGCGCTCTACCTGGTGAACGGGCTGTTCCTGGCTCCCGACCAGGTACGCACACTGCTGTCGTTGTGCGCACAGGCCCGGGACGCCGCGGCGGCAGCCCGCGAACAAGCCGACCGTCTGTGCGCACAGCACGCCGCGAGTCTTGCCGCGGAACGCGAACGAGCCGCCGCGCGGTTCGCGCAACTTGCCCGCGGCGACACGCCTCGGAAACCGTCCCCGACCGCGCGCAGGGAGTTGGAATCGCTGCGCCGCGGGCTCCGCCAGATCCGGCAACGTGCACGCGCCCGGCTCTCGCCGCTGGTCGACCGCGCCTACGGCCTGCTGACCGAGAGCCAGAAGCAAATCATCACCAACTACAAGCCGTGCTTCATCCCAACCCAGGATTTCCGCAACCCCGAACGCGTGGGCCAGGCGGTCGGCGACACATCGGTCGGCGAACGGATCCTCTCGCGCCTGCGCCGGGCGCCGCACGCACGCGCGCGCGCGGCGACCGACCGCGCGCTGGACGGACTGGTCGCCTACGCCATGAGGGAGTATCATCTCGCCTACTCCGAAGAGCTCGAGCAGGAGTTGCGTGCCGATTTCTCCGAACGACTGCAAGCGGCGCACGCGCGCGCACGCGCCATGTCAGACGCGGAGTTCGAACTGGAAAAGAGCGCGCTCGCCCGTAACCTGCTGAGCCTTGAAGGCCAAAGCTCGGACCGGCACGCAACACCGGCGGTCGTGCGCTGGAAGGTCAAAACCTATTTGCTGAATCCCGGTCTGATCCCGGTCCTGGAGCAGCGTCTCGCGCAGGCCAGGTGATCGGCCCCGGGAAATCGCTGTACATGGGAACGAGGATACCTTCGTCGGACTCTTCGTCGGTGCCTTCGTCGGGCCCTCTGTCGAGTCCGACGGCGCGTGGCGTGACCGGGCCGGGCCCGACGAGGGGACCGACGGAGGGGGGGGAGCGGGCTGGGCAAAGGCTATCAAGCGCAAACCGGGACGTGACAGGATGAACGGAGTACGGTCCATTTTGATGGCGGCCGCGCTGGCGACAACGGCGCTGGCCCGGCCGCCGGCGGGGCCGGAGCAGCAGATGCGCAGGCTGAGGGCGGCCGGCGCACTGCTCGTGGATCTGGACTTGACGCAAGCCCAGGCGGCGCAGTTGCTGGCGCTGGTCAACAGAGCCACGGCGGCGCGGCAGCAGGTACTCGACCAGATCGGGACAAGCCAAGAGCGCTCGCTTGCCTCGTACCAAGCACTGAAGGCGCAGCTTGTCGCGCAGCAACCCACGCGCGAAGCCGAACAGGCGGCGCAACACGCGCATCTGGCGGTCAAACACCTGAACGAGCAAGCCATGACCGACACGATCCTGCGCCACGAACAGGAGTTGGACCGGCTTCTGACGGCCGACCAGGTTGCGTTCCTCATCGCCTACGACGGGAAAGACAAGACGAAAATCGAGGAGGCCCGCCGGAACCCGGCCCGTACCCGTTCGCAGGCCGCAGAGCTCGTGGACCGCCTCCGGCGCATGGACCGCTACGCGTTCTCGCGCCAGAAAGAAGCCGTCTACCGGCACTTCATCGAGAACTGCACGGAACAGGGCCTGTACGCCCGTGACGCGATCGATTTCGACGCCGCGCTCGCCCGGGTCCTGCCGGTCATGACCGAGCTGCGCGCGCTCAATGTGTTGCAGTATGCCGAGCGCAAGCAGGAGCTGGCGCGCGCGCTCTGCCCGCACCGCACGGCGGCACGCCCCGCGTTGTACGGCTGGAAATATGTTCGCGGCGAGCCGCTCAGGCAGGCGGGCCGTTCCTCGCGGTTGCTGTTCAGCGAGTTCGCGGCCGAGATCCTGGCCAAAATGGCCGATTGACGATCGCCCATCCAAGAAGGAACTTTCGTGAGACGTCGAGATTTCGTTCGGCATTGTGCCGTGGCCGGCGCGGGCGCCGCGCTCGCGGGCTGGCCCGGCAGCATCGTGCTCGGCCGACCTCCGTCACGACGCGCGCGGCGCGGGCCGCCGCCGGACCACCGGTTGGCCTCGTTCTGGGAACCGCTCGCCGGCGGCAAGGTCCGCTGCACGACCTGCCCGAACTTCTGTGTGCGCGCCGAGGGCGGCGTGACCTTCTGCAATACGCGCGTGAACCGTGGCGGCAAACTCTACACGCTGACGTACGGACGGCCCTGTGTCCTGTACGAAGACCCGCTCGAGAAGAACCCGCTCTACCACGTCGCGCCCGGCACCCAGGCGTTGGGCACCGCCACTGCCGGCTGTAACCTGCGCTGCGCATATTGCCAGAACTGGGATATCGCCATGGTCGGCCCCCAACAGACCCGCAACATGGCGCTCTCGCCCGAACAGCTCGTCGCAAGCATGAAACAGCGCGGCCTGCGCTGGCTCAGCTTCTCCTACACGGAGCCGACCGCCTACTACGAATATGCCGTGGACGCCGCCAAGCTCGCGAAACGGAACGGTCTGCATGTCGCCGTCGTGACCGCCGGGTTCATCAATCCCGACCCGCTCGCGCTGCTGATCCGGCATGCCGACGCGTTCAGCATCACGCTGAAGGCGAGTACCGAACCGGTCTACCGCGAGCTGTGCGGGGCCCGTCTTGCGACCGTGCTGCAGACGATCCGCACCGTTGCCCGCTCGGCGTGCTGGCTGGAGGTCGTCGCGTTGATCGTACCGGGCAAGAACGACAGCGATCGGGACCTGCGCGCAACGGCACGGACCGTGCGCCGGATCGGCGCGGATATCCCCCTGCATTTTCTGCGCTTCTCTCCCGCCTACAAACTCAAGCACCTGCCCAAGACGCCTGTGCCCACCTTGGAACGCGCACACGCGATCGCGAAGGCCGAAGGCGTCAACTATGCCTACCTCTCAAACCTGCCCGGCCATCGCGCGGCAAACACATACTGTCCCGGCTGCAACCGGCTCCTGATCGAGCGGATCGGCTTCAAGATCCTGGCCAACCGTATCCGCGCCGGCAAGTGCCCCGGCTGCAAGCGCCGGATCCCGGGCCTGCAGCTGGGCTGAGTGGGGACTGATGATGAATGATGAATGAATCGTGCGCCGCTCCGACCGCACCGATCAAGTCGCCAGATCCGGACGTCCCTCCCCAATTCATCATTCATCATTCTCTTCCTTGACACCGCACGGCCTCACCCTCGACACTCTTGCCGGCCATGAAAGAACAGAACACGGACCGGATCCCGGGTCTGGCGCCGGGCATCGAGATGCTGGCGGAGCTGCGGCCGTACGTGCGGCACTGCGGTGCGGCCCGGCGCCCGGCATGGCGGATCGGGGCGCGCAAGCTGCTCGACTACCTGATCGTATACATTGCGGAGGGCACCGGCGAATTCACGATCGACGGGGTCCGCTACGACGCGCACCCGAACGATCTGTTCTGGATCCCGCCGGACACGATCCACATCATGGAAGGCTATCCTCCGAGCATGGTCTGTCCATACGCGCATTTCGACCTGGTCTACCGACCGCCGATCAGCCATTGGGACTTCTCGATCCCGGAAGGCATGACGGATCTGTCCGAGCTGCTGCCGTTGATGCACCCGGACATGTCGCATCTTCCGCTGGGCCGGCTCTGCGGGAAGCTCAACGCGCACACCAACGCGCGGGTCGGCGGGCTGATCAAGGAGATATCGACGGAAGCGGCGCGCGCGCATCCGTTCGCCGGCCTGCGTATGGCCGGGCTGCTGATGGAGGCATTTGCCGAAATTCTGCGCGGCAAAGAGAGCGTGCCGGCGGAATACGAATCGCATGTACCGCAACTGGAGGCCGCCGCGGCCCTGCTGCGCGACCGGCTCGCCGAGCAGGGTCTGTCGGTAGAGGAGGCGGCGGACGCCGCCGGGCTCTCGCCCAGCTACTTCCGGAAGCTGTTCCAACTCCTGTTCGGCTGCTCGCCGCGCCACTACCTGCGCAACGCACGGATCCAGAAGGCGAAGCGTCTGATGATTGCGTCCAGCCAGAGCGTGACGGAGATCGCGCGCGCCTGCGGATTCGCCACCGTGCACAGTTTCTCACGCGCGTTCCGCACTGTCGAACGCGTCACACCCACGCAGTTCCGGACCTGCGGCGAACCCTACGTGCGGGTCAGCAGCCGTGCGACCCCGTACAGCCGCTAGCCCCATGAGCATCAACCATCAACCATTAACCATCAACCATCAACCATCAACCATCAACCATTAACCATCTCCCCCGATGTGCGGACGATACACACTGACGGCGTTCCCCGTGGACTGGGCCGAGAAGTACCGCGCGCCGGACTGGCCGGTCTGGAAAGCGCGCTACAATATCGCGCCTAGCCAGCTTGTCCCGGTCGTGCGCCGCGATCCGGAATCGCCGGCCCCGATCCTGGACTGCGTGCAGTGGGGGCTCGTCCCTTTCTGGACCAAGGACCCCGCGACCAGCCGCAGATCAATCAATGCCCGCGCGGAGACCGCGGCCCAGAAGCCGTCGTTCCGGGCCGCAATGCGACATAGACGCTGCCTGATCCCGGCGGACGGGTTCTATGAATGGGCCAAGCGCACCAGCCCGAAACAGCCGCACTACTTCCAGCTCAAGAGTGAGAAGCTCTTCGCGTTTGCCGGTCTCTACGAACATTGGGAAGACAAGGCGGGCGCGGCGATGCTCGATACGTGCGCGATCCTAACCACGCGCGCGAACGAGCTGCTCCGGCCGATCCACGACCGGATGCCTGTCATTCTGCCGGAGCGCGCGCACGAACGATGGTTGGACGCGAAGGTGCAGAGCGCGGCCGACGTGCAGGACCTGCTCGCCCCCTTCCCCGCCGACCGGATGCAGGTCCACCCGGTCGGCCTGCACGTGAACAGCCCGCGCAACGACGATCCGCGCTGCATCGCGAGGATATCGCCGTCGTGAAGCAGCCGGTCCGGCTGCCCGCTCCGGGCACTGGCAGTCGATCCTTCGCATCCGCAAGCACGAACTATCGAATGCTTGACAAATAAGCACGTGTCTGCTAACGAGAAAGCTGCTTCTCAGCCGGCAAAAGGGGGCCTTGGGGTGTTCGAGTGCTTTCAGGTTGGACTTCCCGTCGATTCCTCGGTCCTGCCATACTTCTACCCGCTCCGCCCTTCGCCGTCACCTTCTCTTCGCGAGCCCAGCTCAAAACCGAAACGCAACCGGAACTGCGGGTTGTGCATCGACACGACCCATACGAAAGGAAGCACATCATGACCCGTCCTGTACGATTCGCGACCCACATCTGCCTGGCCGTAGGCCTGAGCACCGGCCTGCTCTTCCCCAGAATGTGCTTTGGCCAGCGCATGCCACAGGACAACTTCTTCTATGTGACGTCGCTCGGCTCCGAAGGCTCCGGCGACGGCCAGTTCAACCAGCCTTACGGCTTGGACATGGGAACGAACGGCTATCTGTACGTCGTAGACAGGAGCAACAACCGCATTCATGTGGTCGACACGAACGGCACCTACATCCTGAAGTGGGGCTCCTACGGGTCAGGTGACGGCCAATTCAACAGTCCCCAGGACGTGGCGGTCGCGACGAACGGGCTCGTCTTTGTTGCCGACACCGGCAACAACCGTATCCAGGTCTTCGATTCGACGGGTAGTTTTGTGAGGAAATGGGGATCCCAGGGTTCGGGCGACGGTCAATTCGACGCGCTTCGCGGGGTGGCGGTGCACGAAGCGAGCGGGCTCGTGCTTGCCTCCGAAAGGAACAACTTCCGCGTCCAGGTCTTTCAACAGGATGGCACGTTCGTTCGGAAATGGGGTTCCTTCGGCTCGTTGGATGGCCAATTCGAGGGTTATGATGGCCCGTGTGTCGATATCGGGATCGACGACCTCGTCTATGTCGCGGACCCCGGA
>Ga0272441_10004134_pt1 | contig 26713 bp, 11 predicted proteins | sample SSMProp6N_FD_193582 | JGI IMG/M metagenome (GOLD analysis project Ga0272441, IMG submission 193582) | Marine sediment archaeal communities from Little Sippewissett salt marsh, Falmouth, MA, United States - SSM-Prop-6N | ecosystem: Environmental > Aquatic > Marine > Wetlands > Sediment ... | reverse complement strand
GCCGGGCTGGTCTCCGAACGCCTCCAACACAAGGACACCCACATGAGCGAAGGCGAACCAAAGGTAATGAACCGCAATCTGGTCGTGATCGGCGCGGTCCTGATCCAGTTGTGCCTCGGGGCCATCTACGCCTGGAGTGTCTTCACGCCCGCGCTGAAGGCCGAGACGCCCGGCCAGATCGCCAGCGTCTACGGCGCGGGCCAGCTCGGCCTCGACGCCACCAAGGCCGACGCCATGGAGGCCGCCCTCAAGGCGCCCCGCGCGACGCTGAAGGAAGTCAACGCCAAGCTCAAGGGCACAACCGACAAGCTCGCCCTCGAGGGCCTCGAGGTTCAAAAGACGGCGACGGAGGCCACGATCAACGGCATCGTCAAGGGCTTCGTCGCCAAGGACAAGCTCGCCTCCCTCTCCTCGGGCATGACCAACACCCAGACACAGGCGATCTTTTCGGCCGGCCTGGCGGCCTTCGCGGTGATCATGGTCCTGGCCGGGCGCATCATGCCCAAGCTGGGCCCGCAGAAACTCGCCATCGCCGGCGGGGTCGTCCTCGGCGCGGGCTACGTCCTCGCCGGGCTGGTCGGCGTGGGGAACTTCTGGCTGACGTTCATCCTGGTCGGCCTGGTCGGCGGGGCGGGCATCGGCCTGGGGTACGTCGTGCCCATCGCCGTCGGCATGAAGTGGTTCCCGGACAAGAAGGGCATGATCTCCGGGCTGGCCGTCGCGGGCTTCGGCTTCGGGGCGCTGCTGTGGGTCAAGCTCGCCGGCGACTGGGGCGAGCTGATCGCCGGCATGGGCCTCGGGACGACGTTCATCATCTACGGCGTGGTGTTCTTCCTGCTCTGTGCGATCGGCGCGATGTGGATGAAGAACCCCCCCGCCGGGTGGGCGCCTTCCGGCTGGACGCCCCCCGCCGCCGCGGGCGGGGCCCCCGCGCTCGGCTCGGTGGACTACACGTCCAGCGAGATGCTCCGCACGCCCCAGTTCATCATGATCTTCCTCTGCTTCGTCTTCGGGGCCGGGGCCGGGCTGATGAGCATCGGCCTGATGAAGGCCTTCCCCATGAAGGCGATGATGACCGGCGGGATGGACTGGGCCGCCGCCAGCGCCGCGGCCGGGACCGCCATGGCCGTCTTCTTCTCGCTGGCCAACGGCATCGGGCGCATCGTGTGGGGCACGCTCAGCGACAAGCTCGGGCGGAAGACCTCCATCGTCATCATGCTCGCCACGCAGGGCGTGCTCGTGATCGCCTTCCAGTGGATGGCCGGCACGCCGGGGCTGCTGTACGTCGGCGCGGCCTTGATCGGTTTCAACTTCGGCGGCAACTTCGCCCTGTTCCCCACCATCACCGCCGACACGTTCGGCACGAAGAACATCGGCCAGAACTACGGCTGGGTCTTCCTGTCGTACGGCGTGGGCGGGATCTTCGGGCCCATGCTGGGCGGCAAGCTCGGCGACATGGGCAACTTCGCCCTGGCGTTCACGATCTGCGGCGTGCTCGTTCTGCTGGCGGCCGGGATTGCCGCGGCCGTCAAGCCGCCCAAACAGCATGCCGTCGCCGCGGCCGCCCCGCCGGCGGAGGCCCCCGACACTCCCGCGGAAGAGGAAGCGGCCGGGGAATAGACCCGCCGCTACGACAGAGACCGTATCCCCCGCCCGTCCTGCCTTCGAGGACGGGCGGGCGCGTTTCCGGCCTATGGCCCACGTCCCCGACGCCATTCTGCTGATCGGCCCCACCGGCTCGGGCAAGACGCCGCTGGGCGACCGGCTCGCCGCCGACGGTCTCGCCGGCCGGCCGTGCCGCCACTTCGACTTCGGCGCCCAACTCCGCCGCATTGCGGCCGGGGACCGACCGCCCGGAGAGATGACGCCCGAGGACGTGACGTTCATCCGGTCCGTCCTGGCAACCGGCGCGCTGCTGGAGGACGAGCACTTCCCCGTTGCCGAGCGCATCCTGCGGACATTCCTCGCCGAACGGCCCGGCGCGCCGGAAGAACGCGGCATGGACACCGTGCCCACCGGCAGGCAGGTCTTGCCCGCACGTCCCGGGGCCGGGCCGGCCCCAGAGCCCGAAAGCACGGCCAAGATGGCCGTGCGACGCACGGGCGAGACGCCCGTGCCACGATCCGGAGGCGACCTGATCGTCCTCAACGGCTTGCCCCGGCACGTCGGGCAGGCGAAGGACATCGAGCGCATCCTGCACGTCCTTGCCGTCATCGAACTGGCCTGCCCGCCGGAAGTGGTGCTCGCCAGGATCCGCACGAACGCCGGCGGGGATCGAGGACGGCGAGACGACGACGGTGACGATCTCATCCGCCGCAAGCTCGCCACCTACGCCGCCCGCACCGCCCCCCTGCTGGCCCACTACCGGCGGCTCGCCGTCCCCATATACCGCCTCACTGTGGCGGCCGCGACGACGGCGGAGCAGCTCAGGGCCGATCTTGCGCGGCGAGGCGTTGGAGTGCGGCGCGGGCCTGCTCGGTGACGTACGCCCCGGCCGCGCCGGCGGCGAGTTTTCGCAAGGCCGCCCGGGCGGGAGGGGTCCCGCTCCGCTCCAGGATGCGAACGGCGCTCTCTGTGCGTCGCAGCGCGGGCGTCGTCGGCGCGGGCGAGTTCAGGGCCTTCAACAGGGCCTGGATGCGATCTCGTTTCTCCGCGCCGGGCGCGTCGCGCAGGGCCGTGCGCAGCATCGGCTCGGCCGCCCGGGCAAGCAGGTACAGGTCGGCGGTTGCCTTCTGACGTGCAGCGAACTGCGCGCTGTCCAGGTCGGCGATGCAGCGCCGGATCGCCCCCGGGTCGGCCGCGGCGGGTGACAGGCGCCCGGCGAGCAGGGCGACGGCCTCCGGGCCCCGAGCGGCGAGGGCCTCGGTCGCCTGGTAGCCCTTGACCGCGTCCTCATCAGCCAGGGCGTCCCACAGTTTCGTCAGCGGCCGGGGCGGCGATGTCTTCGCGGCGGCCGGCGAGGCGGCGGCCTTCCCTCGCGGCGGGCGGGGGGCCAGCGGGATCAGGACGCGAGGCGGCGGGACGTCCTTGAGGATCACCACGCGCGCCTCGCCGATCAGGCCCGGCAACAGGCGCCCGGTGGAGAAGCGGTTGGTCCCGTGGGCCGGGGGCGGCTCGCTGGCTTCGGCGCAGACCGTGTACTCCCCCGGCGGGATGCGGGCCGTGCGAAAGTGCCCGTCCCGCCCGCAGCCGAGGGCGTCCAGCGTCGGCAGCTTCCATTTCTTGGTCGGGTTGGCGGCCCCGGTGGGCGGGCCGGCCTGCACGGTCACGATCGCCCCGGGCGCCCGCGTGCCGGCCAGTCCCAGCACTTCCCCGACGATCGGCCAACCCGTCTTGCGGACAAAGTCCTCGCGGGCAGTCGTCCCGGCCTTCAGTACGACGGTGCGACGGTCGCAGAAAGCGCCCCGCCCGGTGTCGCCCATGCGGATGGTCTTGGTGCGGGCAAGGTCGTACGTGCCGGGCGCGACGTTCGCGAGGACAGTCTCGCCGCCGTTCGGCGCCGTGGGCCTCTGCACGCTGGTCACCACGGACTTCCACGCGGGAATCTCCCACGTCTTGAGCTCCAGGCGGAACGTGGCCGTGTCCTCGTCGCCGGGTATGTCATAGCGAAGGGCCAGCCGGGCCGGCGGGGGCAACCTGATCTCGGCCTCGCGGTCCGCGCCCGCCACCTCGGCGAGCCACACGTGGAGCCTCTTGGAGGAGACGGCGAGCTTGACGGGCCCCGCGCCGGCGCCGCGGAGGGCGAAGCGCCCGTCCTGGTCGGTCTGCGTCACCGTGCCTCGGAACGCTTCGGTCCGGCCGTCCTGAAGGTCCAGGAGCTGTTGGCCCAGGAGGTAGACGTCCGCGTCCGCGACGGGCCGGCCCTCGTGGTCCCCGACGCGCCCGCCCAGCGTCGCGCCTCGCTTGAGGCGAACGACCAGCCCGTCCCGGACGAGCGGCGGCGTGAACGGCTTGGGAGTGATCGGCTCGGGCAGGTACCCGTTGGCCACGACGCGGACCCAGGTCTTCGCGCCCCCGCCGCGGAAGGAGTGGATTCGGAACGTGCCCTTGCGCGAGCCGGTCATGGTCCCACCGCCCCACGTCCATTCGTTGGGGTCGCCGGCCTTCGGGAAGCCCCACTGGAGCATGAAGCGGGTCACGACCTCGCCCGTCTCGTCGTCGACGATCCGCCCGCCCAGCTTGATCTCGCCCGCCCCGGACGCGACGCCCGCCAGGCACAGGACGACCGCCCATCGGCCTCGCAGCAGATGCACCGTTCCCATTGGACCGCTCCCGTTCGTGTTGGCACGACTCACTTGGCCTGCTGGATCTGCACGCCGCCCTGCTTGGCGCGGCGGAGCTTGTCGAAGACGTTGGTATTGAGCCGCTGCATCTCGACGTTCTTGTTTCGCAGGAACATCTGGTAGTCGGGCTGCGCGGCGGCCGGGGCGGCCTGCTGGGCCTGGGGCTTCCGCTCCTTCGGCGCGCCGAGCCACTTCGTGCCGCGATAGAACGCGTAGCGCGCGTCGCCCTGGCGGGCGATGACGGTGGCCTTGCCGCGCAGGTTGTCGGCGACGAAGATACCGCGGAGGTCCGTCTCGCCGCTGCGGAAGGCCGCGGTGGCCGGGTCGGCGCTGCCGATGGCCTTGACGTGCACCTCGGGCACGTAGCGGTCGGCGACGGCGTTGATCACGTTCGCCCGGACGCGCCCGCTGACGGCGTCCTCCTGCACCTCGATCTTCAGCGGCGTCACGAGCGCCAGGGCGCTGGTGAACAGGTCGTCGCCGCGGCAGATCACGAGGTACGCGCCCTCGTCCTTGAGGGCCAGCTTTACCGTGCGCTTCTTGTCGACGTAGTCCTTCCCGTCGCCCAGCGCGATCGTCCGCTCGACGAGCGGCTCGATCCCGGCGAGGTTGACCTTCGTGATGTTCGCGAGGTTCCGCTCGCGGAGGTAGAGCTTCATCAGGTCCACGCGGTAGACCTGGCAGAATGCCTCGGCGACGTTGCGGTACTCGAGTGTCAGCTCGACCGCATCGCCCGGGCGGAAGATGTTGACCTCCTCCATCGAGATCCGCTTGGCCTCGAAGTAGCTGATGGCCTGCTTCGCGTCGGCGTACTTGCCCGCCACCTTGCGGTACCACACGATCGCGTCGGCGGGCTTGCCCTGGGCGTGGTAGATCTGCCCCATGATGTACCGCGAGAAGTCGCGGTCCTTGCTCGCGCCGTCGGCGACGACCTTGGCCGCCGTCAGGGCGCTGTCGTGGTTGCGCTGCCAGAAGTGCCCCAGCGCGATCATGTACTGGAAGCCGCTGACGAAGTCGCTCTTGGCGAAATGACGCCTGTAGCCGTCGCAGAGCTCGACGACGGTGGGGAACTGCTTGAGGTCCAGGAAGGCGTTGGCCATGCTGAAGGCCGCGTCGTCCGCCAGCGGGCTGTTGGGGTACAGCGTCAGGAACTCCGAGAGCAGGCGGATGGTCTCCCGCAGCATCTCGACCTTGTTGGGCGTCCGCTTGGGCTTGGCGGGCTTCTCGCCACGCGCCATGACCAATCGCCGGGCCTCCTTGGCCAGCTCGTGGGCCTTGGGGGCCTTCTGGTAAAGGGCCTGACTGAGCGCAAAGTACGCGCCGGCAACCTCGGCCGTGTCCGGATACTCTCGCCAGAGATCCTCCTGGTAGTCGATCGAGCCGAGGAACTGGCCTTCGTCCTCCAGGACGGCGCTGACGTTGGAGTCGTTGATGAAGCTGACGTCGACCGTCGCGCGGAACACGAGGTACGCCCGCTCGAACTCGCCCATGTCCCGGTAGGCCCGGCCGACAACCAGGATCTTGTCGAACGGAATCTCCAACTGCGGATACCGCTCGCGGAGGACCTCGAAGACGCTGACGATCTGCTTGGCGTTGTACTGACCCTTGGCCGTGTAGATCCACAGCAGCATGCGGGCCACGTCCCGCTCGTTGTACTTGCGGTTGTGCGTGAACAGGTGGGAGAGGTGCTCGAGGGCCTCCTTGTAGAGGCCGTCCTTGAAGTACAACTGCCCCAGCGCGAACCGCTCCGAATCGTTCATCTTGTAGGGGTCGTCGGACTTCTCGTCCGGCGCGAGGACAACCAACTCAACCTTGGGGCCCACGCGCATCCGCCCGGGGTTCAGCGCGTCGCGGAGGATCGTCGGCAGCGCGCGGTACGTCCCCGTCGAATAGCCGATCACCTCGTAGCTGATGTCCGAGGGCATCTTCCCGGCCGGGTAGTAGATCGTGATCTTCCCGCCGTCAACCTCGTGGTGAATGCTCCCGCCGGCGGACAGCGACCCGGCAACGAGCATCATGCCGGCCGGCAGGTGCTCCTCGACGAGCGTGTAGCCCCGGAACGTGCCCGAAGACGAGGACGCCTGGTAGATGTCCACATACACCCTGACCCGCTGGCCGATCTCGACGTTCTTGACCGGCGAGGTGCTTCCCGGCCCGATCGGCTTGCCCCGGTACTCCAGCGGCGCGTGGCGGTAGTGGCGGGCCTTGACGTACGGGTAGCGCCACGAGCCGGGGTCCTTCAGTTCCGACGAGAAACCCCGAAGCGTGGCGGCGTACGCGTATTCCCCCCGGCCGGCCATGCGGAACTCGACCAGGTTTCTGCCCTCGGCGATCATCGCCCGCGGGACGGCGATCTCCACCGCTTCGGCGGCGCCCTTGCGGGCGATCGTCCGGAGCTTCTTGCCGTTGACCAGCACGGTGAGGGTGTAGTCGGCATCGGCGAACTGCCCGGCCGCGAAGTAGTCCGCCAGTGCCCGCACGGCCGGGCCGTGGGCCTTCGCCGGGCGGAACCCGTACGCCCCGTGGCGGTCGAGCAGGTAGTCCACGGCCGGCTTGAGCTTGGGAGACTTCGGGCGGACGCGGAGCAGCGCGAGGGCCGTCAGCGCGGTGGCCTCGAGCTCGTCGGCCAGCCAGACGTGCTTGCCCGACCCGGCCCAGTGGAGCTTCGCGGCGTCGTCGCCCTTGCCCGCGACGGCCTTCTTCTCCAGCACGTCGATCAACTCCGCGGCGAACTCCTCCCGCTTGAGGTTCGCCAGCGCCAACGCCGTGTACGCCAACGCCGGGGCGCTGAGGGCGTTGCGCTCGCGGTGCAGACGGTTGGCATGGGCGAACTGGGCGGCCCCGTTCGCCGAGAGGGCGTGCAGGAGGACCGCCTTGGCGTCGTTGTCGTTCGCGCTGACCTTCGTGAAGGTGTTCTGGAGGTACGTCTGGGCCTTCTTGACCGTGTCGGCATGCACGGCAACGCCCAGGTCCCGCGCCTCGCAGAGGGCCCAGAAGCTCATGGCCGAGATGCCCCAGTCGGTGTTCTTGACCGCCCCGGTCCACGCCCAGCCGCCGTCGGCCTGCTGGGAAACGACCAGCGCGCTGCTCAGCGAGCGGACGCGGTCGCTCAGGCGCTGGATGTCCAGATCGGGGGCCTGTACGGCGCGGGCGTACTTCAGGGCCGCCACCGACGCCAGCAGGTCGCTGCCGGCGAAGCCACCCCACCGCGGTGGGCGAGGGATGATACAGTCGATCCCGCCCCGGCGACTCAGCGGGCGGACGGGCCGACCCAGCGCCATGCGGATCACCGCGCGCTGGACGTCCGGGCCGACGGACAGGGTCATCCACTTCGAGCGGTATTCGCGCTGCGGCAGCTCGACCGTGACGGCAGCGTCGTTGCGGGCGACGCCTCCGCCCTGGTCGGCAAACTCCAGGCCCCACGGGCGGACGGGGACGGTGGTCGACAGGGCGTCGGCAAGCTTGCCGGCCCGGGCGTCCACCCGGATCGTCACCGCCGCGGCCGTCGGAATGTCCACGCCGTCGAAGAGCACTTCGACCGTCCCCTTCTTGCCGATCTTTGCCTTCTGCTTGTGCTCGACGAGCTTTTTATTGACGTCCTCCCCGCCGGAGACCGTCAGCGTCAGGTCCACCGGTCCGGCGTAGTCGGTCAGGTTGTGCACGCGGGACAGGACGCAGACCTTGTCGCCCTCCTGGACAGACGCGGGGGCCTTGACGGCGACGAAGAAGTCCTTTCGCGTCAGCACGTTGCCGGTGGCCTGGCCGACGAGCGTCTCCACCGTGCACCCGCGGGCCGTCAGGCGCCACCGCGTGGTGTTCTCGGGCATGGGCAACTCGACGACGGCCTTGCCGGCCTTGTCCGTCACGATCGACCCGATCCACCGACCCGCCTCGGGCATCTCGCGCCGGGGCCGCGCGGGGGCCGCTCGACCTGCTTTCCCGCCGCCGAAGGCGTAGCGGAACGCCCCGGACTCCTTGCCCGCCACGGCGAGCCCGAGGTTCACCGGCCGGTCAGCCGCGGTCTTCAGCTCATCGACCAGGATCGCGCCGTTGGTAGTCTGGAGTCGGCCGTCAGCCGCCGTAACAACCGGCTCGGGCGCGGCAGTTGCCCCGCGGTGGTCTCGCCTGGCGCGTTCCAGCCGGCTCACGACGATACCGCTTTGAGCGGCCTCGCCGAGCTTCCGCTCCATCTCCCCAAGGCTCTTGGTCTGCTCGACCTGCCGGGCGAGACGGTCCTTCTCGTCCTGGTAGGCCTTCACGACCTTCCGCGTCGCGGCGGCATAGCGAAACGCACACGTGCTGGCCAGCCGGAACTCCGCGTGGCGGCGGGCGTCGGCCTGGAAGAAGTCCAGGATCGCCGGCGTCGCGTCGGGATGGATCGCGAAGAGGGCCTCGTCGATCAGCGCGAGGCTCAGCTCGCCCCGGACGGGCCGGCCCAGTTGGTCGGTGACCGTCAGCTCCACCTTCCCCTTCGCCCCCGGCGCGTAGGCGTCCTTCAGCGGCTTGACCGTCACCCGGAGCTGCCGCTCGACGGTGAACGGCTTGGCGGCGGACCGCAGGTCGCGCCCGTCCATCACGCTGACGGCCACGCGGAAATTCGGGAAATGCTCGTGCCCGACGGTCAGGGGGATGTCGTTGTAGCCCTTGGCGATGGGCACGACCTTGTGGGCGAGGATCGTCTCGCCCTCGTAGGTCAGCAGGGCCAGCTTCGCCTCGACGCGGGAGTGCAGGCGGATTGCCGCTTTCCCGCCGACCTTCAGCGTGTCGGTCTCGGCGAAGAAGCGGAGCTTCGTGGCGTCCTCGTCGTCGGAGATCCGCACCGCCCCCTGCCCCGTGACGACCTGCTGGAACCGGTCCTCGCCCGTCGCGCGCAGGATGTACTGCCCCCCCTTTGCCAGCTTGATATTCACGGTCGTCGTGCCGGTCTTGGCGTCCGTGGTGACCTGCTTTTCCTCGACGGTGACTTCCGCCGAGGGCCGTCGCGGCGCGGAGATCCACGGCACGCCCGCCAGGACAGGCTCGGCCTTCGGCGCCTCGCGCCGCAGCACGAACAGCGTCACCTTCCGTCCGACGGGCTTGCCGTCCGCGCCGGTCGTCTTGACCTCCACGTCGAACGGCTCGCCGGACAGCACGAGCGGGCGGCTGGGCTTCACGGCGATGCCAAACTCCTCCTTGGCCAGGAACGCGACGTGCGCCCCACGGACGTTCTCGCCCTCGATCGACGCCTGGAAGGTCATCGCCGTCGGCGGCCGCATCCCCGACGTGTCGAACTTCACCGTCACCTTGCCGGCCTTGTCGGTCTTCTGCACGAATTGCCGGCCGTCGGGCAAGTAGTACCGCACGGGCTTGTCGGCCACGGGCTGGCCCCAGTAGTACTCGGCCAGGAGCGTCACCTCGGCCGTCTCGCCGCGGAAGTAGACGGTGCGGTCCGTCTCGATCTTCAGTCGCATCTTCTCCAGCTTGAACCGCTGGACAACGAACGAGCCGGTGTATACCGCCGTCGTCTCCTTGCCCTTCTGCCGCGCCGTGATCGTGTACCGCCCCAGCGGCGTGCGGCCGCCCAGTCCGAACTCCGTGTGGAACGTGCCGAACTCCGAGAGCGTCTGCGGGCGCTGCCACAGCAGCCGGCCCTTCGGATCGGTGATGCTTACCAGGTAATCCCGCTTGGACGGCACGGCGTACGCGCCGTCCACCACCTCCCGGATGATCCCGCGGAACTTGACGGTCTGCCCCGGCTGGTAGGCCGGGCGGTCCGTGTAGAGGTAGCCCTTCGCGGCCAGGCCCTTGCTGAACCGCAGGCCCGAGAGGTCCACCAGGTTCGAGGCGACGTGCCCGTCCCGCAGCGCGAAGACACGCGTCGTGCCGATCTTCTGGAGGGACTCGAACGCCCCGCGGAAGACCCCGTCGGCGCCCGTTTTGCCCGTCCCGAAGACCTTCTTGCCGTCGCTGAGCAGCAGCTCGACTTCCGCGGCCGGCTTGTCGGCCAGCATGTTCTGCACGAACACCAGCGCCTCCCGCCGCGAGCTCTTGACGATCAGGTCCAGGTCGCTGCGGATGATCAGCGTGGTGGCCTCCAGGTCGTCCTCGCCGACGTTGACGATGCACACGCCGGGCTTGCCCTTGGCGAACGGGACCTCCACCTCCTGGTCGAGCGGCTTGTACTTGGCGTAGTTGTCGACCTTCACCTCCCACGTCTTGTCCGGCTGGATCAGGTCGATGTCGAGCTGATCGACCCGCCCGATGGCGTGCGTCTTGCGGAAGTAGGCCTCCAGGTCCAGGAAGTACTGCTTGAACGTGAGCTTTTCGATGTTGCGGACGCGGAGCTTGACCTTCACCGGCTCGTTCGTCCGGAACTTCCGCTCCGTCTCGACGGCCAGGTGCTTCTGCGTCATCACCGCCACGCGGGCGCGGGCGCGCGAGGCGTACGAGCCCCACGTCAGCCGGCGGTAGGCGTCCAGGGCCTGCGTGAGGTCGCCCAGCTTCTCCTCGTGGATCGTGCCGATCCGGTACAGCGCCAGCGAGGATTCCTCCGTGTTGGGGTACTTGCTGACCAGGCGCGTCCAGCGGTCGACGGCCTGCTGATACGCGGCCCGGATGTCCTTGGCCGCGGCCTTGTCGGCCTCGAGCTTCTGCGCCCGGGCGTAGTCGATCTGCCCCATCGTGAAGAGGATCTGTCTCGCCCGGTTGTCCAGCGGGTGGCGGGCGAGGAAGGCCTCGAAGAGCTGGCGGGCCTCGGCATAGCGCTTGTCCGCGACGGCGTCGACGGCCACCTGGAACTCGGCGTTGATGATCCCCCGCTGGCAGGCCGCCCACTGCGGGCCGTTCGGGTACTTGTTGATGTACTGCTGCCACGCGACCGTCGCCTCGGCGTACTTCTTCTGGCCGAAGCGGATCTGCCCGACCTGGTACAGCGCGAGCTTGCGCCACTCGTCCTGCATCTCCGCCGGGGCCTTGCCGAGACCTTCCACCTTTCGCGTCGCCGCCTCGCCGGCGGGCAGCTTGTAGTGATCGCCCTGGAGGAATGCCTCGTAGGCCGCGATCGCCTGGTCCGCTCGTCCGTGGGCCTGGTAGGCCTGGGGGACGTACCACGCAGCCGCAACGGCGCGCGGGTCGTCGGTGTGGGCCTGGCAGAACCGCTCGACGACCTTGACGGCCCGTTCCAGCTCATTGCGTGCGGGGTTGGGCATGCGGTAGGTCGCGATGAGCTGCCACCGCGCGTCGGCCAGCAACTGGGGGGCCGGCTTACGCTGCTTGGCCAAGAGGGCGAGCAGGTCTTCGAGGTTCACGCGGGCGGAGCGGTGGTCGTTGGCCTTGAGCTGGGAGAGTGCCAAGCCGTAACGGGCGGCCAGCGGGTGCTTGCCCGCGGGCTTGGGCTTCTCGCGTTTTAGCCCGGCCAAGCGGGTGGCGCTGCCGACGATGCCCGTCCAGTCCGGGTCGAACTCCGCGAGGTACGCGCGGAAGTCCTTGACGGCCTGGGCGTGGTTGCCCGCGAGCTGGAACGTGCGGGCGAGCTTGAACATGACCTCGTCGCGCAGGGTCCGGCCGATCTCCATCTCCAGCGCCTTGCGGTACAGGTTGCAGGCCTTGGGGTAGTTCGGCGGAGGCGCGCCGACGTCATCGGGGTCCGGCTTGGCGGCCAGGGCGTCGGCGAACCGGATGATCACGCCGGCGATCCGGAGCTTCCGCTTCTCGCTCAGCAATCGGTTGGCCTCGGCCTCGTAGATGGCCTCGGCGGCCTTGAACTGCCGCTTCTCGACGAGCGACAGGGCCTTCAGGAACGTCGCCTTCCGCAGCCAGGGCGAGCCCTTGTACTTTCGGAGCACCGTGTCGGCCTCGCGAATGGCCTCGTCGTGCTTGCCCGCGTAGTGCAGGGCCAGGGCCTTGAGGTACGTCGCTTCGTCGGCCTTCTCTCCGCCGGCCGCGATCGCCTCGGTCAGCAGTTCCACGGCGTCGTCGAAGTGCTTGCTCCGCAGCGCCACCTTCGCCGACGCCAGCGGCCCGGGCTTCCGGGCGGCTTCGGCGGCGGCCATCGCCGATCCCCCGGCCGCCAGCAGCACCACCGTCAACCCCAACAGCCGTGTCATACGAGAGGATGTCATTGCCGTTTCTCCACAAGCGCGGAAAGGGAACGAAACACCGCGGGCCGGGCAACCCCGCCCGACCGCGGGACCGCCCTGCCGCATCCCCCTGTCAGACGCTCCCCCCCGCCGCGAGTTCCCGGCAACGCCCGGGCCTTCCGCCGGAGCGCGGACAGAGCAACACCGCGGCCGAAAGAGCAAGGGATGCCGGTGTGATCCCGTAGGAACGGGGCAGGCAGGGTCAGACGAGCAGGTCGACGGGCTGGGGCGGGAACCGACGGGGGTCGTGCTCGAAGATGTCGAATTCGAGGTAGCGGTCGATGACCGCGTCCATGAGCGTGCGGGGGCGGTCGTGGACGCGGCGGCGGGGATGCACGCGAACGGGCTCGGGGGCGGCGAGGATGGCGACGGGTTCGCGGCGGCGCCGGCGCCCGGACGCGTTCCGCTCGTCGGACGCGTCCCGTGGCGCGAGGCCGAAGAAGCCGGACCGCTCCCGCTGCTGGTAGCCCCGCGGGATGGGCAGGCATTCGGTCACCGCTGCGCGTCCTATTCTCGTCGGCCGCGTCCTGAGGCGGCCAGGCCGTTACTATCCTGGTCGGAGCCGAGCGGTCCCCAACTCCTCTGTTTCATCATATCACGGTGCGCGCATACGGTCAATCCGCAAAACACCGGGAGCGAGCGACCGCAGATGCGCGGACTCGTGGTGGCTAAGCGGTCTCGGGTAAGTCCGTTGCGGTGCCTGCGCAGGACGCGGCTCGGCTGGCAAGGAGGCCGAAGCAGGCGATGCAGAGCATCGTCGATGCAGGCCGACGCCGCCAGACGGGTCGTGGACCAGCAGGAACCCAACATGACTTACCCGAGCCCGCTTAGAGACCGAAGGGCAGGTCCGGCGTCCAGTTTCCGGCCGGACGCGTGGGCGTGAAGGCGGCGAAGCCCAGGTAGTTGCCGAACGCCTCCCACAGGACGTTGCCGACGTGCGCCCGGGTCATGGCGACGTGGTGCGGGAAATGCCGCAGCAGGACGTTCCGGTAGAACGGCTGGATGCCCGGCAGGCGGACCCACCCGTAGGCGCCGAAGGTGGAGGCCTCGTTGGGCTCGACGGCGCCCTGGATGAGGGCGACCTTGTGGTGGCCTTCGCTGTCCTGGGTGGCGCGGCAGAGCGTGACGGGCCCGTCCTTCATGACGAATTTCACCACGCCCATGGCGTTCTCCCGGCCCGTCGTGCCGGCGATGATCTCCTGGCAGCCCATCGTGGGCGTGCCCTTGGCCCACGAGTGCGGGAACACCCCGCAGTGCCAGCAGTTGACCAGCTCGGGGTCGTCGTTGTGGACGTTGTTCCAGTCGGCCAGGCACGCGGGGCTGTCGGCGGCGAGCATCAGGGCGTGCATGGACAGGGCGCCCATGATGTCGGCCTCGCAGGCGCACGGCGTGCCGCGGTCGTCCAGCCGTCCCATCGTCGTGCAGGAGCAGATGCCCAGGTTCTCCTGAATGCTCGTCCAGCACTGGACGGCCAGCGCGTCGAGGGCCTCGTCGGCCACGAACCGGCTGAGGTAGACCTCGAACTTGGCGATCTTCTCCAGGATGCTCCCGCTGACGGCGGAGCAATCCACCTTGGCCTTCATGTCCTTCAGGACGGCGCGGACCTCGGCATTGGTCTTCATCCGCTCGACGCCGCCGAAGACCTCCGACAGGTCCAGCGCAACGACGGTCGGCCCGAGCTTCTGGAGGGCCTTCTCGCTGTAGCGGCAGGTCCAGAAGGCGTCCGGGCGGGCGCCCACCTGCCCGTAGCGGGCGTTGCGCAGCCCCACGACCACGCGGCAGACGGCGCAGAACCGCTCGATCGTCCCGGCGAAGCTCTCGTCGGTCGGGAAGCAGATGGGCACTTCGGGCACGGAGTACGATCGGCCAAGTTGGCGCAGCGCCTCCCCGATGCTCAGCAGCCCGCAGAAGCTGTCCCGGCGGTCGGCGGTCGGCGTCAGGACGTGCTCCTCCTGGCAGCCGACGATCAGGATCGGCACGTGCAGGCCCGATTCCTTGATGCACAGGCCCACGCCCTGCTCGTCGCCGAAGTTCACCGCGGAGACCACGATGCCGTCGACCCCCTTTCGGGCGAACAGGCGCCCGACCTTGACGGCCTCCTCGCGCGTCTCGATGCAGCCGATCTTGGTATCCTTCTCGGAGGGCACGACGACGGTCGCCCCGGCCTTCTTCAGGACCGCGATCGTCTCCTCACGCATCCGAGCGGCCAGCTTGTCCGAGAAAAACCCGCGATTGGCCGGGATGAACCCGAGCTTCACCTTCTTGACGAGCTTCGCCATGTCCGTTCTCCTGGCTTCGCAGTGTGCGGGGCGGCGCCCGGCCGGCAGCGGCACGGACCTGCGCATAGTCAAGCCCCTGGCGATGCGGAATGCAAGAGGAAGCCGAGACGTTCGGCAGGTCCGGAAGGACGGGGAGCGGGGCGCAAGCCGGGCGCAAGCGGCGGACCTGTCGCGGTTGCGGCGACGAGGCCCATCGCGCCCCGCCGCCGACTCGGTGGGCGGGCCGGCGGCGGGTGCGTTGCAGCGGGGCGCTCTGGGCGCAGAGGGCTGTCCGTGTGGAAGCTCAGTCAGTGATTGAGGGCGATGGGATCGCCGAGGGCGCCGGGCGAAGCGACCGCGCTCGGCCGGACTGCCACGCCCGACGGCCCGACGGGCCCGTCCGGCATCTCGCGAAGCCGGAACGTCGCCGTGGCCACGTCGGTCGTCGGGACGGGCGGCAGCGCGCCGTCGGCGTCGCCGGGCCGGTCCCGTCCGTAGTCGATCAGCAGCGGGCTGCCGTCCCGCCGGGCGACGGCGGCCGCGATCGCCAACCGGTGCCCCGCCTCGATGTCGGGCTCGCCCAGGGCCAGGGAGAAGACGCATCCGTCGGCGGAGGCCGAGGCGGCGGGCAGCACGTAGGCGACCTGCAGGCACAACTCCGGCCGCGTGCAGTCGCCGGCGAGCGAACCGCGGCCGGAAAGGTCGAACGCGACGCGCGGCGCCGCGCCGAGGTCGTCCGACGACCCCGGGAGAACCGCGATGGAGTGAACCTCCGCCGCGGACCCGTCGGGCAGTTTCAGGCCCAGGGCGAGCAGCTTCGCGCGGCGCGGGATGTCCGCGACGGCGAGCTCGATGGTGAGTGTCGCGCCCGTCCGGCCGGCGCGCAGCGTACCGTGCGGCGACAGAGACGGCTGTACCGAGTGAGTGGCTGAGATCCCCCGAACGACGTGACCGCACCCCGACAGAAGCCCGACCGCAAGCGCCAGCACGCAGGCCCCACCTGCGTGGCGTGCCATGATTCCGCTCCTTACGACATTGCCCTTTCCATTCCTTCAGGCCCCGCCGACCATCGACGCCCTGCTACAGGAAGTATACGATTCAGGTAATGTAACCGGACGCCGACCGGCGGGGCGCCCGTCACCCCGCCGGCCCGGACGACTCGGCCATCCGCCGGCGGAAGTAGTCGGCGTGCTCGCGTTTCCGCGCGTCGTCCGGCGGAGGCACGTTGGGGGCCCCGCACGTGGGCGCGGCCTCGTCGAGATGCGTCTGGAACGGTTCGTCGAACAGCGCCCACCGCAGCAGGTCCTCCCGCAGGGCCTTGATCTCCGCTTGCTGCGCCGGTGCCTCGTGCAGGTCCGTCGCTTCCAGCGGGTCGGCCTCGAGGTCGAAGAACAGGTTCCGGGCCGGGTCCGCGCACGCGATGAGCTTCCGCGTGCGGGTACGAACCATGTACTGGCCGCCCCGCATGCCCTCGCAGAAGATGCGTTCGCGGCCGGCCGCCGGGTCGGCCAGGTCCATGCCCTTCATCGAGCCGGGCACGTCGCAGCCGGCGGCGCGGAGCAGCGTGGGCGCCACGTCGAGGTTGCTGACCAGGGCGTCGGCGGCCTCACCCGCCCGCCGACCTCCGGGGAACTTGAGGATCAGCGGCACGCGTACCAGCGGGTCGTACATGTAGTTGCCCTTGAGCAGCAGGTGGTGGAAGCCCATGTACTCGCCGTGGTCGGACGTGTAGACGATCAGCGTGTCCTCGTACAGCCCGCGGGCCTTGAGGGCGGCGACGATCCGCCCGACGTGGTGGTCGATCTGCGAGATCGTGGCGTAGTACATCGCCATCACGCCGCGCAGGGCGGGCTCGGAGAGCGTCTCGTAGGGAAAGTAGCCCGGGCGGAAGGCCAGGTCTCGCGGCCGGGCCTCCTCGGTCCAGCCCGGCAGGAGCGCCAGGGCGGCCGGGTCGTACATCGCGTCCCACGGCGCGGGCGGGTCGAAGGGATGGTGCGGTTTGACGAAGCCGGCCATCAGCAGGTTGCCCCCGCCCCGCCAGCGCTCGACGAGCTCGACGGCCCGGTCGCCGATCCACGTCGTCGAGTGGTGGGCCTCGTCCAGGTCGCTCCGCATCGCGCCAAACGACGCCCAGTACTCGGCGGTCGCGCCGCGGCGATACTCGCGGACCTGGTCCGCCAGGTCCAGGCGGTCGCAGAGGCCCTCGGCCCGCAGCCAGCGGTGGTAGTCGTCGTCGTAGCGCCCGGGACCGTCCTGCTCCGCCAGGCGCATCTCCTCAAAGCCGACGTCGAGGTACGTCGGCGTGAAGTGCATCTTCCCCACGGCCGCGGTGCGGTAGCCGGCCTCTCGCAGGACGCGGGGGAACGTGGGCAGCCCGGCGGGGATCGTGCAGTGGTTGGTCCCGCCGAGGTGCTGGCGGACGTAGAGCCCGGTCAGCAGCGAGTATCTCGACGGCGTGCAGATGGGGAAGGGGCAGAAGCTCTCGCGGTAGCGGACGCCGTCGGCGGCGAGCGCGTCGATATTCGGCGTCCGGACGTCCGCGTTGCCGTACGCCCCGAGGCAGTCCCACCGGTGTTGGTCCGCGTGCAGAATCAGGATGTTCGGTCGGTCGCTCATGCCTCCGAGCTTACCGCACGCATGGCCCCAGCGTCCATCGGATCCCGACCGGCAAGGCGCCCGTGCCACGACCCGCACGGGCACTTTCAGCAGGCCGGGGTCGATTATGGTCCGTCAGGACACCTCGGTGCATGCTATAATCGCAAGGACTCGTGGATACGGTCTTTGGGGAGGATTCACGAAAGCCGTGAGGATCGGAGCGCGTAGCGTTCCGCCCTTTTTTGCTCTTTCCGTGGCCGTAGAGGTGTTCGCTGCCGGGACCGACGTCGCGAACCCTTCTCGCCGCTGGCGCGATGCTGGATCTGTGAAGCGGCACGCGCACGTTGCACACCCGGGCCCGGCAGAGTGCATAGGCCCCGGTGGCGTCGCGCAGGACGCCCGGCGCCACCGGGGCGAGCTTGATCCGCCCGCCTGCTACGGTCCGATCCGCGACCGTAGCGTGCGGAGGAACATCATCTCGGCCTCGGAATGGGTCCGCCCGCGGCGGCGGATGATGTCGACGCGGCGGGTCCACCGCGACGGATCGCGGAACGGGACGATGCGCAAGTGTCCCGCCTCCGCCTCGCGAAGGACGTTGTTCCGGGGCAGGACGCTCAGGCCCGCGCCGACCTCCACGGCCCGCTTGAGCGTCTCGTTGTTGTCGAACTCCATGGTGATCTCGACGGCCACCCGGCTGCCGCGCAGCACGCGGTCAATGTGCCGCCGCGTCGGCACGTCGGCCTCGAAGGCCACGAACCGCTCCCCTTTCAGGTCCGACGGGTCCACCTGCTCCCGACCGGCCAGCCGGTGGTCCGGCGCGCAGACCATCACCATGTCCTCCTCGGCGAAGGGGATGATCTCGATCGACCGGTGCTTCTCCGCGAACGCCACGATCCCCATGTCCAGCTCGCCGTCCAGCACGGCCGTGGTAATCTGGTTCCACCGGGAGTACTCGATGTCCAGCGTGGCCTCCGGGTGGGCGCGAAGGAACTTCCGCACGTAGGGCTCCAGGAGGTAGAAGCCGACCGAGTAGATCGTCCCCAGCCGCAGGATCGTCCGCGAGGATTCCTTCAACGCCTGCAGCTCCTCCCGCATCTGCTCGTAGCGTTGCAGGATGTCCCTCGCGCCGCGGTAGTAGGCCTTTCCCGCGTCGGTCGGGATCGCGCCGCCGCCGCCCCGCGTGACCAGCCGCCGGCCGAGGTCGCGCTCCAGGGAGGCGATCTGCTGGGAGACGGCCGACTGGGAGATGCTGTTGGCCTCGGCGGCCTTGGAGAAGCTGCCCGTGTCGATGAGGTCGCAGAAGGTTTTCAGGACGTTGATGTTCATGCCGACCACGGCGGACTCGTCGGCGCCGCCAGAACCTAACCACCTTCCGATGCGGAGATTGTCCGTCGGGGAGCGCCGAGGCGCCAGCATTATACGCGCCGCCGCCCGCGAAGTACAGGCCGTGTGAGGGCACGAGTCGGGCTCGCGAGACGGCGAAGCCGCCGGTCCCCAACCCCATCGGGACATGCCCTGTCGCCGGCGCCCTGCCTCGAAGCGCTACGGCTTGGCGTACTCGGCGTAGCGTTCGGCGACCTTCCCCTCCTTCACGTCGCCTCGATGGACCAGGATCCCTATCCGCGTCGCCAGGCTCTTGCCCTTGGGCAGCGCGAAACGCTTGCCGCTCCGGGCGTCGGCGCGCCGCGGGCCGAACGTGCCGTAGTCCCGGGTGAGCCACGAATGGGGGTGGGCGTTGCTGCCGTGGCTGAAAACCGCCAGCCCCGCGTTCTTCCCGCCCGTCGTGTTCGAGTAGTCCACCCACCGGGCGGCCTTGCCGTGCGTGCCCTTCTGATTGACGCCGCCGGCGGAATTCGTGATCCGCCCGCCCTGCTTGACCGAGAACTCCGGGTGCATTCGCACGTACGGCCAGGCGTAGTGGACCGCGTCGCTGAGGAACTTCACTTCCCCGTACGAGGCCGTCACGGTGAACGTGATGTCGAGCAGGAACTCTCCGCCTCCCAGCGCGCGGATCCGCACGTCACGCCGCTCGTCAAGGACGGGCGTCTTGCCGTCGAGCTCCCAAAGCAGATCGATCCGGACCGACGCGCCGTCCCCCTTGGCCGTCATTGGTCCCGACTTCACATGACGAATGCGGTCCCGAAAGAGGCTGTTCGGGTCGTTCTTGTCGGCCCGGCTGTACAAGGCGTTGTAGAACCGCCCCACCCGCTGGCCCGCGAGCTGCACGCGGTCCGCGAACCAGATCGACCGGTGGTGCGGGTACGGGTTGGTCTGGACGATCGTCATGGCCTTCCCCGCCGGGCTCCGCGGGACGATGTACGGCAGGTCCAGGTCCGCGCCGTGGAAGTAGGTGAACGCCTCCTTCCCGTCGATCGCGACCTTCAGCCGCCCTTCCTTCTCATTGGGCTCGAACCGTATCCGCTCCGCGGCGCACACCGTACCCCAGGCGAGGAGAACGGAGGCCGCCAACACACACGCGATGTTTCGCATGGTCTCTATCCCAGAAGTCCTGTCTTCTCCGGACCGTTCGTGCATCTCGTGGAACCCGTGAGCATTCCCACCCCGCAAGCTAGAACGCCTTCACGGCCACCTCCGCGCCGCCCTGCTGGGCGGAGACGTAGGCGCTGTAGATCGTCGAGATCGCGTCGGCGGCAAGGCGGCTGTCGCTCTCGACGTCCTCGCCGTACGCCACCGTACGATAGAACGCCTCCATCTCCTGCGGGTAGCCCGTAAACCAGTCCTCGTCCGGCGAGGGGCACGACCAGCCCTGCTTCGTGCCGATCTTCTCCACCACGTAGATGTCGTCGAAGTTCCGCTCCACCGGGTTGTAGGTCTGCATGGCCGTGTTCGGATTGATGTTGCAGACCGACCGGTGGTTGTTGGCGACGACCTCCAGCCAGTTGTGAATCCCGCCGACGACTACGTCGGAAGCGAAGATCGTCGCAATCGTGTCGTCCTCGAAGACGATGTGCATCATCGAGAAGTCCTCGATGTCGTGGTAGTCGCAGCGGATGTGCCCCTCGTCGCGGTAGCCGTCGATCCGCGTCAGCGCGTGCGTGCGGGCGGAGACTGCCTTCGGGCGGATCGGCTTGCCGTCCCGGGCCCGGCCCTCGACGGCCTTGAGGTACAGCGCCGCTGTCTGCGGGTGGCAGCCCTTGCCGATCAGGCTCCCGCCGCCGGAGAACTTCCAGAACCCGTACGTCGAAGCGTGCGAGCCGCTGTGGGCCTCCTCGCCGTGGAGCCAGAGCACCTGCGAGCCGGTCTTCTCGATCACCTCCCGCTCCTTCTGGATCGCCGGGGCGTAGACCCAGTTCTCGGCGTAGAGGATCCGCCCCTTGCTGTCGGCCTCGGCCGCACGCATCCGCTCGACCGCGCCGAGGGCCGCGTCCAGGGCGATCTGCTTGTCGAACGCGTCCCCGTTGAACGCCTCGGTCCCGTCGCCGAAATAGCCCGTCAGGGGCTTCTCGCAGATGACGAACTTGTCCCGCTGGAGTGCCGCGACGGATACCGGCTCGTGGGCGACCGGCGGAATGCAGACGTGGATCACGTCGGCAAGGTCCAGCAGCTCCTCCAGGCTGCGGCAGTGGCGGACGTCCCGGTCGCGGGCATACTCCGCGGCCATGTTCTCGTCCAACGCGTAGACGCCGGCGACCTCGGGGGCCGTGCTGTGGACCTTCTTGAGCGATTCGAAGTGGAACTTCGCGGCGAATCCCGCCCCGACGATACCCGTGCGAACCGGTTTCTTCTGCATGGAACGTCTCCTCTGGTGGTTTCTCGCCCGGAGATGATACCCCCTCGGCCCGGTGGGCGGAAGCGCGGGGCCGCGGTGCGGCCCGTCAGGGGTGAAGCAGGAGCTGGACGACGCGCTGATTGCCGGCATCGGCCACGACGGCGCGCGTGCCGCGGAGGGCGACCTGCTCGGGCGCGTTCAGCTCGGCGGGGCCCGGGCCCGCGGCGTCGGTCCGCCCGAACCGGGCGAGGACCTTCCGTCGTGTCCAGTCCAACCAGACGAGGCGATGGCGATCGCAGTCCGCGACCAGCAGGCTCGCGCCGTCGAGGGCGAAACGAACCCGCCGGCCGAAACGCTCGCCCGGCCCGTCGCCCCAACGGTCGAACCGCCAGGCGCGGCGATAGGCCGGGCCCTGCGGCTCGAGCATCTCAATCCCCCCGGCGTCGGCGACGAGCAGCCGACCGTCGGTCAGGGCGGCGAGGTCGGTCGGCTCGCGGAGGCCGTCCCCTTCCAGCACGATCGGTTTCCACGTACTCCCGCCCGGCTGCAGGCTTTGCGCGTGGAAGCCCGTCCGCCAGATGCGTTTGCCGGCCGCGTCGGTCGCGAAGAGCTCCGTGCGGCCACCGGCGGGCACGGGGCGGGCGGCGAGGCCGACGGGGCGGCGGAACGGCAGCGCCTCGCCGACGCGCCGGGCCTCGTTCCGCGCCCCGGGCTTGCGGCGGAAGATCATCGCGCGCAGGCTGTCGCGCCGAGTCGAGTGCAGGCGGTACGGGGCGCCCAGGGCGAAGCACTCGCCCCGGCCGAAGACTGGTGGCGTGACGGGGACGTGCAGCTCGGCCTTGCGGGGCGGCGCGTCGGCGGGGTCTTCCCATCGCCACCACAGATGCGCCCGGCCCGTTGCGACCGTCACGTCTCCTGCTTCGCTGAGGCCGAGGCTGGAGATCACCGGCAGGCAGCCGATGCGGCGAAGCAGGTCCAGTCGACGCCGGTCGCGGCGCCACGCGGCGTAGTACAGCGCGTCGGGCAGGGGCGTGGCAATCAGAACGGCGTCGCTTCGCGGTCGTCCGCCGCCGAGGGTCTCCCCGATCCCCAAGACCTGCGTGGCGTAATCCAGCTCGTGGTGCCACTCCACGATCCGGCCCGGGTCCGCGGCGGCCTGGGCGTCCAGGCGGGCGAGGAAGCCGTACCACGCCGACTCCCACACCGCGCCCGCCGCCAGCGAGAGCACGCCGCGGAACTGCGAGGGAATCGCCGGCGTCTTCGTGCACACGGCGGGGAAGGCCTTCGAGGCGAGCTTACCGTCGGCCGTGAACGCCGCGATGGAAAACCGCTCCCCGTGCGTCGTGCCGCCCACGAACGCGCCGAACCGCCCGCCGAGATAGACCCAGCCTCGTATCGCGTCCACGGCCAGGCCCATCGGATGCGAGCCCGCGACGGCAAACGCCTGCCGGACAGTCGCCCCGGCCGGGTCGATCCGGTAGACGCCGATGCGGTCGGCGCCGTCGCCGGCGGGCTGGGCGGCCAGGGCAAGCGCCCCGTCCAGCGGCTGGGGCGAGAGGCAGTACGCGGCGGTGCGGTTGGCGCGGGCAGGAAGCGCCACGCGGACGGGACGGGCCTCCGCCCCGGGCGCCATGGGCAGCCGGAACAGGGACTCTTTCCCGTCGGGCGTCCGGCCGAGGAAGTACAGCGAGCCGTCCAGCACGGCGAACGTGCGGCTGTCGACGGCGCTGCCCGCCGGCCGGAGGGGGTGCGACTCGATCCGGTGTCCGTCGATGCCGAGGCGGTTGATCCGGTCGCCGCCGCCGACCCAGATCGTGCCCTCCGCGTCGGCGGCCACGCCCGTGGCGCACCGGCGCGGGTCGGGGATCGACACGCGCACGAGCCCGGCCCCGGCCCGGCCGCTGTTGCCCAGCACGCCGACGGCCTCGATGGACGCGGCCCGTACGAGCCCGGCCGACAACAGCAGAAGCAGCGCCGCGGCCGCTCCCCGGCGGGGGATCATCGCTTGCTCTCCTCAACCTGCACGAGCCCCCATCGGTGCGGGCTCAGGCGCGCCTCGCTGGGGATGTCATTGACGATCGCCGTCTCCCGGTTGGCGTAACAGGCCCGCAGGACGTTCCGGCTGCCGCCGGCGTCGGAGAAGATTACGCCCACGTCGCCGCGGAGCGATCGGCCAGGCTTCGGCGAGAGGCCGATCGCCGCCAGCGGCACGGCCGCCTCCAGGCGATAGCCGTTCTTGGAGCGCCGCACGGCGACCTCCGCGCCTTCCACGGGACCCACGCGGTCGAACGTCACCGCGCCGGTGGGCGAGCTGAACGTCCTGGGCCGCTTCGGGCCCGAGCGAACGACCGGCTCGAACAGGACGCAGACCCCCTTGCCGTCGACCTCCGCGAACGCCAGCCGGACGTCCCCCGCCGCGGGGGTCTTCCGCTTCGGGTCCGCCGCCGCGTCCGTCGCCAGCATCACCTCGCAGACGTCGCCCGTCTTGAACAGCAGGCCCGCGTCCTGGCCGGCGTTCTTCATCGGCGAGTCGTCCGCGACGTCGAAGGCGGCAAGGAGCCGCTCCCCGTCGCACGCCAGGTCCGCCCTGGCCGCCCGGCTCGCCCCCGCGTCCACGGACACCGCCGCGGACAGGTCCCAGTCGCCCAGGTCGCCGTCGATCTTGCGCCCCGGCCCCAGCAGGATGCGAAGGGGCGCAAGCTGCGCCGACAGCCCCTGGCGCTGGAGGGCAACCGTCCTCGCCAGGGCGTGCTCCGCCGGCCCGATTACCCGCCCCCGCCGCGACGTGCGGATCGTCTCCAGGCCCGTCACCTCCCAGATCCGGGCGTCCGTGTCGCCGGCGATCAGGTACACCTTGTCGTTGCCCCCGTGACGGTACAGGCAGCCGGAGAAGTTCTCCGGCCAAACCGTCGTCGCGTCGGCCTTGGGGCCGTAGCGGTTGTCCTTGCACAGCGACGCGACCCACAGCCCGTCCTCGCTGAGCAGGTTGAACTGGCCGAAGTACCCGTTGACGCCGACGAGCGTCGGCCCGCCCGCCCGGCTCGCCGAGCCGATGAACTTCATCGCGCCGACCACGTCGCCGGGCGAGGCCAGCGGCGCGTCCAGGCCAAAGCCCAGCCACGCCCGCCGATACGCCCACAGCCGCTTGCCCGCGGCGGTGTAGCGGGAGACGGCCGCCCAGTCCGCCCCGCCGCCACGCCCGTCCCCCCCGTGCTGCTCCAGCAGGTAGACGGTATCGCCGGCGGGCATGACGTGGCGAACGGTGGTCCCGCGGGCCTCGAACAGCGGGCGCTGCTCCGACGGCGGCGGGTAGACCGGCACGCCGGCGGGCGTCCACTCCGCCACGGGGACCCGCCACACGGCGTTTCGCCCCGCCGACCAGACGGTCAGCTCGTCGTCCACCCACGAGCCCCAATACAGCCCCCACGTGGGGTTGGCCTTCTCGACGGCCAGCTCCTCATCCTGCACGAGCCCGTCGGCGTTGCGGTCCGACCAGCGGTAGGCGTACTCGTGGTGGCGGGCCAGGAAGGCCTCTCGCACGCTCTTGGGAAGGTCCCCCCGCCCGAAGCCGTGCAGCAGCAGGGCATTGCCCGGACCCATCGCCGCGGCGGGCGTGCCGCGCAGCTTGTCGTCCAGCCGGTAGATCACCACGCCCCCCCGGCCGGCGTGCACCAGGTACGTCCGCCCTCGGACGTGGCGGACCTTCAGGGCCCGCCCCATGTACCCGCCGTCCGGCGCGAACGTGAAGCCTCGCATCTGCGGGCGGATCAGCGTGGCGAGCGTCTTCACCGCGCCGGTCGCGTAGTCCACGTCGAACAGCGTGTGGTGCACGTTCACGTGCCGCGGGTTGGCCTCGTCGGCGATGCCCTCGACGGCATACGCCCCGCCGCCCAGCAGGTCCGCCGCCAGCGTGCCGTCCGTCCGCCATACGCTGACCCGCTTCGGCGTGCTGTCGTGCTCGGTCACCCAGAGCTTGCCCCCAGCGTCCAAGGCGATCCCCGCCGGACGGAGCATGCCCGCCGGGTCGTATCGCCCGATCCACGCCCGCCCGCCGGGCCGGCCGATCGTGCCCGCGGGCCGGCCCGAGGTGTCGAAGACCTTCACGCACATGGCCTCGGCGCAGTCGGCAACGAACACGCGCCCGTCGGGCCCGACGGCCAGGCCCCACGGGGCCTTCAAGCCGCCCGAGACGACGGTCTCGGCCCGGTCTTGATCCGGCGAGAGGCGGACCACGCCACGCCCGCAGGCGACCAGCACCCGGCCCGCCTTGTCTGCCGCCAGCCCGGCCGGCCGGGGGATCGCGACGTCCCGGAGTTTCTTCCCGGTTCGCCAGTCGAAGACGGCCACCCGGTCCTCCAGGTACAGCGACGCGTACAGCCTCTCGCCGACGACCGCGACACCCAGGAGGTTCCACCCGAGCTCCTGCGGACCGAAATCGTGATCCGCGTGTCGCTGCCAGAACCGCTTCGCCGGCACGTGCGGGTGGAACGGGCTGAGGCGCGGCCCGGCGCGAAGGGCGGCGGGCTTGAGATCGTCCGACCATTCGCTGACCACCAGCGCCCGCTTGCCGAACGGGAAGTTCACGGGCCGCCCGGTCTTCGCGTCCCACAGGACGACGCCCGCCGTGTACGTGCCGCCGTTCTTCTGCCCCCACCGCCGGCCGTCCTGGGCGGCGAACACGTATCGCCCGTCGGCCGCCAGCGCCGTCACGTGCATGCCGATCTCCAGCACCTGGTGCTGGCCCCAGAGCTTCTGCACCTTCCCGGCGGGCGTGAACCGGTCCTTCACGGCGAGGACGGCCCACCCGGCCTCGCTGATGGTCCAGCCCAGGTAGACGCGCTCGCCGTCCGAGGCGGCGGCGATCGGCGGGCCGTGGTCCCCGCCCCAACTGCCCGTGCCGTCGTCGGTCCGCCACGGCGGATTGCCCGCGTTGTGCAGCGACGCCACCCACCGCTGGCCGATCCCGCGGTGCGTCAGGAGCTTGACGGCGTACCGGCCCGGCTGCAGCGGTCGGCCGTCGTCGTCCAGGCCGTTCCATCGGACCGTGACCTTGCCGCCGGCGTCGATTACCGGCGGCGCGGTGACGGGCAGCGTTCGGACCAGCTCCCCGGCCGCGCTGAACACGGCGGCGCTGAAAGACTTCGCTTTGGCATCGGGGAGCGAAAGGCGCATCGCGAGCGGGCGCTTCGCCTCCGCCGCCGAGCGCGGACGGCGGGCGGCGGGGAGATTGCCCTTCGGCGAGAGCTTGGCCCTGCCCCACGTCGAGCAGCCCTGGAACGAGAACCCCGCGCCGCGGACAACGTCGTTGAACGTGCAGACGTGCTTCTCGCCCCGCGCGTCGCCCCAGAGCGGCTGGAGCACCATCGCGATGCGGTCCCCGGCCGCGGGCGGGCGCTCGCGGGCGTTCAGCAGCGCCCAGGGAATTCGCCCCTCCAGCGTGTAGCCCTTCCCGTCGGCGTCCGTTCGAAAGGCCAGGCCGCTGTCCTCGCCCGTCCGCACTCGCGTACCGTGGTAGTCCATCCCGTACTGCACGTGGAGGACCGGCAGCTTCTCGCCCGTGAAGTGCCACATCGTCAGGTGACAGATCCGATCGCTGTTGGAGCCCGGCAGCGGGTAGGCCGCCGCGGGATCGCTGCACAGGCGGAGCTGGAGGCAATCCCCGGCCCAGCCGCGGTTGGGCTCGACGCGCGGGTCGTGCGCGTTCCGCAGCGGCGTGGGGTCCACGAAGTG